>Ga0190303_1000533_pt1 | contig 15759 bp, 12 predicted proteins | sample 48700701_MG_FD_161672 | JGI IMG/M metagenome (GOLD analysis project Ga0190303, IMG submission 161672) | Hydrothermal vent sediment bacterial communities from Southern Trench, Guaymas Basin, Mexico - 4870-07-0-1_MG | ecosystem: Environmental > Aquatic > Marine > Hydrothermal vents > Sediment ...
CCACAGTAGTGCCGCGATAATCAGATAGGGTGATGTTTTGCGAATGCCCGCCATATTAAATACCAGTAGCAGGGCGAATAATCCACCTGCGATCGCCAAAGGAATTAGCGCAATAGTGTCGGTATAGAACAGCGCAATTACCATGACTGCGCCCAGATCATCGACAATCGCCAATGCTACCAAAAAGGTAATCAGAGCCTTGGGCACCCGGTCTGCCAGCAGAGCCAACGCACCGACGGCAAAGGCGATATCAGTGGCCATGGGGATCCCCCAGCCGAGTGCAGCATTGCCGTCAGGATTGATTGTGAAATAGATTAAGGCTGGCACTACCATACCGCCCACTGCCGCTGCAATCGGCATCACTGCATGGCGGGGATTAGCCAATTCCCCCACGAGAATTTCACGTTTCAACTCCAGGCCGACAATGAAGAAAAACAGTGCCATTAAGCCGTCATTGATCCAGTGGTGCAGGGTCATTTTCAGTGCCCAATCACCCACTCCTATGCTGATGTAGGTGTGTACGATATTCTGGTAAGCACCCGACAGCGGCCCATTGGCCAGCACCAGAGCAAGAACGGCCATCCCCATCAGCAGCAGACCACTGGTGGTTTGACGATGAATAAATTCTTCAAAAGGCGTGAAGATTCTGTCGAAACCCTTTTCCCAGGGGGCATTGTAGATGCCTGTTCTTACTTTCCGATGGCTGTTTTTTCCTTTATTCATCCGATTTATCTTACCTGTTTTTGTGAACTATTCACCAGAAAATAGTGAATTGCGAGCTATGTTCAATACTGTGGACACAACAGGGTGCTTGACTCGACGTTCGACAGAAATAGCGTAGAAACGTTCTTTCACTTCATCGACTCGACCAATGATTATCATTTAATACTGGTCTGCTACTGCTGCCTCAATAGCAGACGGGGTAATAATAATACCCGATCCTTTCTGTCCAAAGGCCTTCATCAATGCGTTTCCATAAAATCACCGTGCTCGAGCTGACGACGCACATGCTCAGCAAAACCTGTGCCCGCTTCGGCATAGAAATTAAAGGTTGCATCTGCCCCGGCGGCCTCCAGGGTGGCGCGATCATCCTCATATTTGGTGACTGCGGCAATCATGCCGCCATAATCTGAGTCCTTCAGAAGTTTTATGGTTTGGCACATATCACTAAGAGTCGGCATCGCCAACATCACCAGACGCAAATTACCTAGATCCATATTGTTCCAGAAGTCTAAGTCTTCCGCATCACCTAGAATCACTTTATGCCCAGACTGCTGACGTTGGTTCACTTGGTCAGCATCAGCGTCCACACCGCAGACTTTGTCGCCAACGGCTTCTCGCATCGACAGGTAGGCTCCGCTGCCTACCCGGCCCATACCGACCACCAGAATTTGGGTATTACCAAGTTCTGGTGGGATATCTTCAGACAATCGATGTTCTCTTTCAAAACGGTGCAAGTAATGATCTATAGCGGCATACAAACTATGGGCGCGGGCGTTGATGACCGAGCTGATAACAAAACTGAAGGCAAGTGCCATGGCGATAATTAACAGCCACTGCTGATCGATCCAGCCTGCACCCACCCCCACGGCAGCGACGATCAAGCCAAATTCACTATAGTTTGCCAGCCCAATTGTGGTGAGGTAAGCAGTACGTACACGCAATTTCAGGTGAGTGAACAGCCAGAAGAACACCACAGCTTTCAAAGGCAGGACAAGCAGCATCAATGCTACGGCAATGAGGATATCAGATAAACCCGGTAACGCATTGATGCCGATGGAGAGAAAAAAGCCGATCAGAAACAGGTCTTTGAAACTCAGTAACGCAGATGATAACTCACTAGATTTCTGTTGCCCGCTGAGCAATACACCAAAAATAAGGGCTCCCAAGCCAGCCTTCATCCCCACCAAATCAAACAGCTCGCCACCACCAATGGCGACAGCCATCCCGAACAATACCAGCACCTCGCCGTGGCCGCTGTGTTCCATAAAATGGTTTAGCCATGGTCGAATTAACGGTAGCCCTAATAGCAATAGCGCCCACAGAGTGGGTGATTTATCGGTTGCCAGGGTAAGAAATAGTACAGCGATAAGATCCTGAATAATTAGGATGCCGATTGCCACCTGCCCATGGCGGGTCTTCATTTCACCGCGATCTTCCAGAATTTTGACCGCAAATACTGTGCTACTAAAACTCAACGCAAAGGCGATGACAGCCGCCGCCTGCCAGTCCAACAGATTCAACCAGGCAAAACCCATCAGCCCCGGTAGCAGTAGCAAACTGCCGATTAATACAACCGACAATAGCATATGTGTACCAGCGGTACCCCACACCTCTGGCGCCAGCAAGTTGCGCAAACGCAGTTTGAGGCCAATGGTAAACAACAGTAGGGTAACACCCAGGTCAGCAAACTTCTGAAGAGCTGGCCCGCCATCTATGCCCAGGGCATGCAATGCAAACCCGGCACACAAAAATCCAACCAACGGCGGCAGGCGCATCTGTTGAGCTATAAACCCCAGGACAAGTGCGACTAATAACCACAGTGGATCCATTTAGATTCCTCGTTAATCCGAACAGTAAAAATTTCGCATACACGCTCTGGCGTGCAATAGGGGGCAGGCCACAATGACCCATTGGTGTTTATCCGCAACCAGTGATTAGGTTGATTCAGGGTGCAGCCCTTTAGCCAGGACGCACCCTGCCCCCAGCTGATAGTATCGGAGTAACCTGGTTACTCACGATACCGTGAGCAAATGTAATTTATTGTGCGTTATACCATGCTTTGGCGGCGTTTGATCCAGCCCCAGCATCGCAGTTGTAACCCTGTGCTTTGAGGGCGCGTTCCATAAAGCTCAGGCAGCTGATTACATGGTGCTGGTCACAGCTAACACCCATCAACCCGATACGCCACGCCTGACCAGCAAATTTCCCCAGTCCGGCACCAATCTCCAGGTTATGATCGTTCAACAGGGAGTTGCGAAATGCGCCATCATCAATGCCTTCTGGAATACGCACCAGGTTCAGTTGCGGGAGCCTGCAGCCCTCATCGACCATAAGCTCCAGCCCCAGAGCGTCCAACCCGGCCTTGAGCCCCTGGTGATGAAAAGCATGACGTGACCAGCTGTTTTCAAGCCCCTCTTCCTGAACCATTCTTAACGATTCGTGCCAGCCGTAAAGGGCATTGACCGGGGCGGTATGGTGGTAGGCACGCTTACCACCGGACCAATATCCGGAGAGTAGATTAACATCCAGAAACCAGCTTTGAACGGGTGTTTTGCGGTTTTTCAGTGCCGCTTCAGCTTTTGCGCTAAAGGTAACCGGTGAGAGTCCGGGAGGTGCAGACATACACTTCTGGGTTCCTGAGTAGACTGCATCGAGCCCCCAGTCATCACATTTTAGTGGCACACCTGCAAGAGAGGTTACGGTGTCTACGATGGTCAGGCAGCCCTGTTCCTGGGCCAGCTTTGCCAGGGTTTGTGCATCAGATAATACGCCGGTAGAGGTCTCTGAATGGACAAAGGCCAATGCTTTGGCATCAGGGTTTTCTTTTAGTGCAGTGGCGACCTTTTCAGGATCCACGGCAGTTCCCCACTCATCCTCCACAACAATGGCTTGAGCGCCAATGCGTTTGACATTTTCCAGCATCCGCATGCCGAAGACGCCATTAATACAGATAATCACCTTATCGCCGGGCTCAATCAGATTGACAAAGCAGGTTTCCATTCCTGCAGAACCTGGGGCAGAAACAGTGAATGTTTGGGGGTTTTTCGTCTGCATCACATACTGCTGCAGCGCTTTGACCTCATCCATCAGCCGAATAAATTCTGGATCAAGGTGGCCTATAGTGGGGCGGGCCAGTGCCTGAAGTACTCTTTCATGGACATCGGAGGGGCCGGGGCCCATCAGCATTCTGCGTGGGGGGGTGAACTCGCTAAACTGTGGCAAAACTGCCTCCTTGATTGTGTTGGTAAATTGACCCTGTTACGGCTAGCCTGGGTGCAAATAAAGAGGCGAAATTAACATGGATTGGCTGAAGATTGCCAGTTTTGACAGTTAAAAGGGGTCCCTATCGCCAGATGAACTCAAATTTCAGGCACGTCAGCTGAAGTTAGAGTTAAGGACTATGAAAAGAGTTCTGTATTTGAGGTATTTTCAGGGGCTATAGTTGAGTAGATTAACGGCGCTTTGCCATAGCAAACTTATAAGACATAAGAGCCAGGGGCAGATCCTTCGAGGTTTTTCCTGCAGCCTCGAAGGATCTGCCCCTTTGTACCATTACTTATACCATCGTATAGCCGCCACTCACGCTGAGTGTTTGGCCTGTTATGTGGCTTGCACGGCTTGAGGCCATAAACAGCACGGCATCGGCAACTTCTTCAGCGGTTCCAACCTTTCTTAGAGGATACGCCTTGGCCGCTCTTACCTGTGCTTCGGGAGTAAAAACATCCAGCATATCACCGGTCCACAGGCTGTTATCACCAATAGCTTCTTTGTTTTCCGGTATGGTCAAGCCAGGACATACGACATTCAGCCTGATCCCAGACTTGCCCAGCTCTCTGGCCAAAGATTTTGTGAGAGCAATGACCGCCGCTTTACATCCGGCATAGATCCCCTCCCTGAACTCCCCCATTCTTCCGGCATCGGAGCCAAGGCTAACAACCACGCCCTGCTTTCGCTCAACCATCTGGTCAAGAACCGCTCTTGTACAGTTAACCATCCCCATATAGTTAATAGAGATGCCCTTCTCCCATTTTTCCCTTTTTTCAGCCATAAAAAACTCATCGACCCACCAACCTACATTGTTGACCAGAATATCTACCTGACCGAACTGATCAGTGGCACGCTTGACCATTGCCAGAACCTGGTCGTTGTCGGTGATATCTGTCTTAACAAAGATGGCCTGAGCCCCTATTTTTTTAACCTCTTCAAGCACCATGTTTCCCTGGCTCTCATCCATGTCCGCTATGACCACATTGGCCCCCTCTTTTGCGAACCCGTGGCTGATTGAACGGCCGATATTCGAACCGCCGCCAGTAACGATGGCTGTTTTTCCTGCTAAATGTAGATCCATTGTTATTATTCTCCTAAAAAATTAATTCAGGCATCATATCCTGGATATCTTGTGGATTATCCGGGATAGATTCCCCCACTTAAAATGGACCGGTACAGATCATTAAGGAAGAGATGATGTTCATCAGAAATTAAAAGTTTAGGTGGTAGTCAAGTCTTCCCGAGATCGACCCATAAGCCCACTTCTGTCTGGTACTATAACTTACACACAAAATGTGTTCAATTATCCCGGAAACCGTAGCGAGGCGCGGGTGTTTCACCGCAACAGGTAGATGATGTCGTGTTAAATAAGCTATTCAAGGGATTCACCATACTATTACTGGCCCTGCTGCTGGTACTGTTTTTCCTGTGGCAACGACTCATTATTATCGGCGTTGAGGCAGGGCTTGAAGGGTCTGGTTATCAACTGGATGAGATCCGCTTTGGGGAGCTAGGATTCTCTGCTGTTCACCTGCCATGGGTCAGTGTGAAGGGGGAGGCGGGGGCGCCTCTGGCAACCGGGATTTTTGAAAATGTGGTGCTAGAGTATGATCTGCGAGAGCTTTGGGATGGCAGGTTATCCAGTGTTGAGATGCAGCGTGTAGCGCTGGTATTTCAGGCAGACTCGATGGTGGATGAGTCTCCAACATCAGCCACAACTTTGCTGCACTACTTGACGCTAACACCGGACAAAATCAATATCTCCCAGTTGAACTGGTCCGGTATTTCCGAGCTGGTAGATGGGCAGGTGTCACTGCAGATCAGCCGATCCGGACTAAAGCTGACCGGCCAGATTATTGACCTGAATGATCGGGATGCTCAGTTTCAGTTCAAGGTTGTCAGCGGTTCGGTAGCCGCCCTTGATGTTGTGTTGAGTCATCATAATGAGCCGGGGCTTAAGATCAGCAGTCAGATCAGTTTTGACAATCAACAGAGCCTGGATATTGAAGGGGAACTTTATCTGCAACACGCTGTAATACAGGCCCTTGCTGCGCGGTATATGAAGCGACCCTATCATGGGATCAAGGATCTAGCGGGGGAGTTGACTGTCCAGTGGCGTGGCTCTATCAGTGATGATCTGGGTGCTTTGCTGCAGTCAGCACAGCTTGAGTGGGACGCAAAGATCGATGCTGGGGGTTTGCTGGTGGCAAAGCAACCGTTAAAATTTCAGACAAGCATCGATCTGTTCGGCCAACTCGACCGGGGGAGCGCAACGCTGGTGTTGAAGCCGGGTGGTGAGTTTACGGTTGCTTCGCCCCTTAAAAATGGGCTAATGACCGATGTCAGTGCGCAGATTCGGCTGAATAAGCCCCTCCACATGAAGATAGGACCGCTCGGTGGTGGATCCAGGATGGGTGCTGAAATAATGGGTGAACTGGCGGCCTCTCTATTGGTCAATGAGCAGCCAATAGAGTTGGAACTCGGCCTGGAGCATCTTGACTGTAAGGGCGTTGACACCATAACCTGCAAAATTAGTACAGTGTTGGTAGTGGATGTCGAAGAGCTGCAGATCAGCCAATACAGGTTGTCGGGCTTTAAAATGATGCTAGAAGCTACGCTGGATATTAATCAGCAAGGCATCAATGTTTCAATCAACCCTGGAGCACAGGCAGGTTTGAAAAGCCTGACTCTGCCTGAAGTGGAGCTGTACGATCTGCAGCTGTACGGCGGAGGTGCTGCATTGAAGCTGGGTTTTGAGCGAAACGAACTGGAGATCAAGCTGGCCTCACTCAATTTGTCTGCCGCCGCTGTACGCTATCAGGAATATCAGCTTGCCCCCGCTATATCTCTAACAGGCTTTGGTGCATACCTTGATGATAAACTGACGATTAAGACGGGTTTTGCTGCAGGTCCATGGGAGATAAAACATCCACAAAACTGGCTGCCACCGGTACCAAAAATGAGCGGGCAACTGTTTTTGGCCGATACACACCTGGAGATTAAAGCACAGCTTTTCGGAAACCTGCCGCAAGTGAGTGCACAGGTTAATCTACAGCACCGGATAGAGTCGAACCAAAGTCACCTTAAATTCAAATTGCACCCTGTAGACTGGCAGGGCAAAAACAACAAACTCGCCACACTTTTTCCCGGCTGGCTCTATCCTGTGGGCATTGTTAGTGGCCAGATGCACGCTGCGGGAGATCTTACGGTAAAGTGGCCGCCACAGGGCGCACCACAGGTTGCAGGCCAGCTGAACACCTCACTGAATAATCTCACCGGGTTTGTGGAGGATACCTATTTTAGTGGACTCTCAACACAGATGGTTTCGCAGCTGCAGCCAGGTGATGATTCGCTGGTTGAGTTTTCAGGAAAACTCCGGTTAGATGCTATCGATGCGGGGTTGGCGGTGACCGACCTTGTGCTGGACTACAATGCAGCAGTGGGGACTGACCTGCAGCGGGGCAAGCTGAAAGTAGAGGGGTTGGGTGCCCATCTGCTAGGGGGCACCCTTAATATGCCTGCCGTGGAGTTCGACCTGGCAGGCCCCACGCTTCAGCTAGTGCTGGAGCTGAATAACCTGAGCCTGAAACAACTGGTTGAGCTTGGAGAGTATCCGGAGTTTGAAATAAGCGGTGCTGTCCATGGCCAGCTGCCGGTCACGATTAGCGATCAGGGCGTTCGTATTGATCAGGGGTGGTTTGAAGCGAAACCTCCCGGCGGAGTGGTACGTTATCAGCAGGACCTGCAGTTATCATTGGCAGCGGCCGATCCACAACTACAGTTGGTGCGGGACGTGCTACGAAACTTCGAATATGATAGCCTCAGGGCGCAGGTGAACTATAGCGAGCAGGATGAGCTGTTGCTGGCAGTGCAGATATTCGGAGCAAACCCAGAGGTGGCCGATGGCAGAAAGATTCACCTGAATCTGAACCTGGAGGAGAACATTGCGGACCTGCTGCGCAGTATGAGAATGAATAGAGAGTTTTTAGATTTTATTCAGGATAAGTTCAATTAAGAGAGGTTACCCTAATTGCTTGATGGTGGTTTTATGCGGAGGTGTAGCAGGTGTTAAAGCGAATAGCAGAACGGGAGAGATCCCTATTGCTGGTCTGGGTTGGCAGTCTGGTTCTGGCGAGTTGTGCCACGGTAAAAGTCGAGGCTCCCGATAAGCCCATTGTCATTAATTTGAATGTAAAAATTGAGCATGAAATCAGGGTTAAAGTCGACAGAGAACTGGAAGACCTGTTCTCTGATAATAGTGAACTGTTCTAAGGGACACGGGAGGTAATATGCGATTCGATAAAATATCAGGTCTGGCCCAAAAATTTGGGTTCAAATATCCCGTAATGCTGCTATTGGCGCTACTTAGTGCCTCCCTCGCCTGGGCGCTCAGCCTGGATGAAGCTAAAAACTCCGGGCTTGTCGGGGAGCAGCGCAATGGCTATCTGGGTATTGTTGTAGCCAGGCCATCGGCTGAATTGAAACATCTGGTTGAGGAGATTAACAGTAAACGGCGTGAGGTGTACCAGCAGATCGCCCAGCGTAATGATCTCTCTCTGGAGGCGGTCACCACCCTGGCGGGCAGGAAAGCCGTTAAAAAGACTGCAGCCGGAAACTATGTGCAGGGTGCAGATAATGGTTGGCAGAAAAAGTCACCTAACCCACAATAGATCGGTATGGAATGATGGGACTGGGCAGTTTTGCTGAGTGAATGAGCGTGAACCGAATGAAATGACGCCGTTGCAGGCAGAGCGCAAAGGCCAGTTTTATCTGCTGCGTGAAAGCCGCTTTCTACCCTTTTTCTGCACCCAATTTTTGGGGGCTTTTAATGATAATTTCTACAAAACCGCGCTGCTTCTGCTGATAGCCTATCAATCAGCTGCCCTCACAACGATCGATACGGATATCCTCAATAATCTGGCTGCCGGGCTTTTTATTCTGCCCTTTTTTCTCTTTTCATCGCTGGCGGGTCAGTTGGCTGATAAGTTTGAAAAAGATCGGTTGATTCGGCTGCTTAAATGTACGGAGCTTGCGGCCATGTGCTGCGCGGCTATGGCGTTCTACCTTCAAAGCTTGTGGGGCTTGTTGCTAGTGCTCTTCATGATGGGTGGCCAATCGGCATTTTTCGGGCCGGTGAAATATTCAATTATTCCACAGCACCTGGAGACCCATGAGTTGGTGGCGGGGAATGCGTTTGTTGAGATGGGTACTTTCCTTGCTATTTTGCTGGGTACCGCTGCTGCGGGAGTTATGATGCAAACCCAGACACCCTGGCTATGGATCTCAACCTGTGTGTGCATCGTGGCGTTGGCGGGCTGCCTGACGAGCCAGTGGATTCCACAGGCTGAAGGGGCGGTAAAATCTATGCGGATTAATTTCAACCCCTGGGTTGCCACCCTGGAGATAATTGGCTATGCCAGGTCAAGGCGCAGTGTCTTTCTCGCAATAATGGGGATCTCCTGGTTCTGGTTTCTCGGAGCTTCCTACCTGACCCAGCTGCCCAACTATAGCATTGAGATACTCTGTTCACGAGAAAGTGTGGTCACTGTGTTGCTTTGCTTATTTTCTATAGGCATCGGTGTAGGAGCATTGCTTTGTGACCGGCTCAGTGGACACCGTATTGAGATAGGCATTGTACCTTTGGGGTCGCTGGGCCTGAGCGTTTTTGGAATAGATCTTTATTTTGCCAGCGACCTGCCCGTAGTGAGCGAGCTGCGTGAACTGGCTGTTTTTCTGGAGACCCCAGGTGCCCTGAGAATCCTCCTTGATATTACAGCTATTGGTATATTTGGTGGATTGTTCATTGTGCCTCTGTACGCCATGGTACAGCAGCGAACGCCTGCTGCGCAGCGGGCGCGGGTGATTGCTGCCAACAATGTGTTTAACGCACTCTTTATGGTGATGGCCGCAGTTCTGGGAATACTGCTGCTGGGGTTGGTCGAGCTGGATAAAGCACAATATTTCCTGGTATTGGCGATCATCAATATCGCGGTTGCCTGGTTTATCTATGCACAGGTTCCGGAATTTGGACTGCGCTTTCTGGTCTGGTTGCTCAGTCACTCCCTGTATCGGGTTCGGCATATTGATCTTGATAATATCCCCGAACGTGGGCCAGCGGTTCTGGTCTGCAACCATGTCAGCTATATCGATGCGCTTATCCTGGCGGGGGCGATTCATCGGCCAGTCCGTTTTGTGATGCTCAGATCCACTTATGAGCTGCCGCTGCTTAACTATCTGTTTCGTGCGGGTGGCGCTATCCCCATCTGTAGCCGAAAAGAGAGTGAAGAGGTCTACCACAGCGCTTTTATTAAAATGGGCCAGTATCTTGAGCAGGGGGAACTGGTGTGTATCTTTCCCGAGGGCGGGTTGACCCGGAATGGTGATATCGGCCCATTCCGGCCCGGTATTGAGAAAATCATCAAAAATCACCCTGTTCCGGTTATTCCGCTGGCTCTCAGGGGGCTTTGGGGGAGTTTTTTTAGCCATCACGGCAAAGCTTTCCCCCGGTTACCAGGTAAACTGCTGGCTCCTGTCACTGTGATTGCGACGCAACCGGTTACCGCTGATCGGGTTTCAGCGCAGATATTATATGAAAAAGTAAGCCAGCTTCGCGGCGAGATCTGTTAGCCGTAAGCGAAACGGTGTAACCATCGATAAGGGAGGTATTGCCCCTGTACCAGATTGTAGTTTATGTGCCAGACACGCATGTGGAGCAGGTAAAAACTGCACTTTTCAGTGCGGGTGCCGGCCGGATTGGAAATTATGATTGCTGTGCCTGGCAGACACTTGGGCAGGGTCAGTTCAGACCATTGGAAAACAGCCAGCCCTACCTGGGTAAAAAGGGTACGATTGAGACAGTAGATGAGTACCGGGTAGAGCTGGTTTGCGAAGATCACTGCCTTGCAGCGGCCATTCAAGCCATGCTTAACGTTCACCCGTACGAAGAACCAGCCTACTCGGTTTGGCCTTTGGGTGCCCCTGGGGGTGAAAGTCTCAACCTGTAGAGCAACGCTACTTGTCGCGCTTAAACAGGATATCCTGCACGCGCATTGGAAAATGACCTGACTGCCGGTCTGCAAAATAAAACTTCAGGGTCTCTCTTATCACCTGAAAGGCGATATTGTCCCAGGGGATCTGCTGCTCCTCATAGAGCGCAACCTCAAGGCTCTCTTCACCGGCAGCAAAATCTGTGTTGACCAGATTCCCACGAAAAATGATATGGACCTGATTAATTTGCGGCAGGTTAAACAGCGCATAAATACCCAGTGACTCAACCTCGGCGAGGGCTTCCTCGCGAGTTTCACGCAGGGCAGCCTCCAGTGTGGACTCACCGTTTTCCATAAACCCGGCGGGCAGTGTCCAGAGCCCGTAGCGTGGTTCGATCGCTCTTTTACAGAGCAGTACCCTGTTATCATGGATTGGCAGGAAACCAGCGATAATTCTTGGGTTCTGGTAATGTATGGTGTCACAGTGATCACAGACAAAGCGAGTTCGATTATCGCCCTGAGGGATTCGACTGATAACGGGTTGACCACAATCGCTACAAAATTTCATAATTCAGAGTCTAAACGAAACGTAGTTAAAAATTAATGGCTATTATAAACCGTTCTGCAATGCAGCGTTTTATGACAATCAACAAAGGACAATACAGATGATCTACAAATTAGCAAATCTACAGGTCGATATTAGAGGTGATCATGTCTTTGTGGCAGACAACGCCACGGTGATTGGCGATGTCACTATCGAAAACAATGTCAGCATCTGGTTTGGTGCGGTGCTGCGTGGCGACACAGATAGCCTTTATATTGGAGAGGGCACCAACGTTCAGGACTGTGCCGTTCTGCATGCTGACCCCGGATCTCCCCTGATCTTGGGTAAGCGGGTCACTCTGGGGCATCATGCCATGGTTCATGGCTGTACAGTGGGTGATGGTAGCTTGATCGGCATCAACGCAGTGGTGTTGAACGGTGCCAAAATTGGCAAAGGCTGTATTGTCGGGGCCAATGCGCTGGTACCCGAGGGGATGCAGATACCCGATGGCAGCCTGGTGCTGGGTAGCCCGGCTAGAATCAAACGCCAGATAGATGCGGCCGGCCAGCAGAAACTGCTTCTCACAGCACAGAGTTATATCGACAAGATTGCACGCTACAAACGTGATTTGGCGCCTGATGAGTCATTCTCAGGCTAAAAACCCAAATCACAGGCAGCGATCTCAAGGCTTCTCCGGGGCGCAAACCCGGGCGGTTTTTACAATATTATCCTTGGTCTGGAGCGTTTCAATATAGTACTCATTTATTTTAAAGGCGATACTGGCACTGGGAATCGACTCAAGAGATTCGACAATCAGCCCGTTCAGGGTTTTGGGGCCGGTTGTAGGCAGGTCCCAGTCCAGCGCCTTATTAATATCGCGGATGCTGGCGCTGCCATCAATAATGTATGAGCCATCCTCCTGTGGATGAATATCCTTGCTGTTAGCTGCCGCATCGGTTGTGAACTCACCTACAATCTCCTCCAGAATATCCTCCAGTGTGGCGATCCCCTGTATATCGCCATACTCATCCACCACCAGACCAATACGGCGTTTCTGTTGCTGGAAATTCATCAGTTGGGTGTTGAGCGGCGTACTTTCTGGAATAAAATAGGGTTCCTGTGCAGCCTGCATGATGTCAGCCCGGGTGAACTCTTTCCTGGATAGAAAGTAGATCGCTTTGCGCAGGTGTAAAAAACCTAAAATATTATTAATATTTTCTTTAAATATGGGTAGCCAAGTGTGCTGGCTGTTATGAATCTGGCGTAAAATAGTCTCCATGTCATCGCTCAGATTGATACCGTAGATCTCGTTTCGCGGCACCATAATATCCTCCACGGTGACCTTCTCCAGGTCGAGAATGCTCAGCAGCATGCTCTGGTGGCGCTGAGGAATAAACGCCCCGGCCTCATTGACGACCGTTCGCAGCTCCTCCCGGGTGATATTATCGGTATCTGTAGCATCGACTTGCACCCCAAATAGCCGCAGCATCTGGTTAGCGATAAAATTAACCAGCCATACCAGCGGGAAGCAGAGCCATAACAGCGGGCGCAAAATATAGGCTGCCGGAAAAGCGATACGCTCAGGGTGCAAAGCGGCCAGGGTTTTGGGTGTAACCTCAGCAAAAATAAGAATAACCAGCGTTAGCATCGCCGTTGCAGCAGCGATACCCGCATTGCCCCATAAACGGATAGCAATCACTGTAGCCAGTGCCGACGCTGCGATATTAACAAAGTTATTGCCGATTAAAATCAGACCAATCAACCGATCCGGCCTTTTCAGCAACCGGCTTGCCTGAATGGCACCCCGATGCTTATGCCTGACCAGATGTTTCAGCCGATAACGGTTAAGCGCCATCATGCTGGTTTCTGAGCTAGAAAAAAAACCGGATAGCAGAATAAGAATCAGTAATACAGTGAATAAGAGACTAAGGGGTATGTCGTCCAACGAGGGGGTGCCTGCTTCAATAAGGAAAGGTCTTTTTATTACCTTAGCCGGTTAATGTCAAGAATAACCGGCTAATATTCCGGAGTAAAACGTTATTAATCACCGGCCGGTTGGGTAAATTGTAATCTGGTATTTTCCTCGCTACTATGCAGGTTGCCAAGTGATCTTGCGAAAACTAAAACATGGATAAGTTTGACCGTTTTCAACTCCTGCATCAAATATTTAAAGCCCACAGAAGACCGGTCGCGATCCGCCGCCTGGCTGAAAAACTCGAATGCAGTGAAAAAACCGTTAAACGCACCCTCTACCAGAGGCGTGACTGTCTTGCCGCCCCCATCCAGTACTTTCCCGAGCAAAAAGGGTGGCAATATGATGGAAGTGCCAATGAGCTTTTTGAACTGCCGGGCCTGTGGTTAACCAGCGACGAGCTGCAATCATTAGCGCTATTAATGCACAGCATGGAAAACTTCGGTAAAGGGCTGCTCCGCAGTGAACTGCTGGTGATCGACCAGCAAATAGACCGGTTGCTAAAAGCGCGAGGCATTGACCGCAGCGCCTTTGATCAACAGATTAAAGTATTGCCCATGGCAGGCCGTCAAATTACCAACCACACCTTCATTGCAGTGAGCGAAGCTCTGCTGCATAAAAAGCAGCTGGAAGTTCAATATCTGAGTTACAGCCAGCAAAAAACACAACGCACCCTGAGCCCGATTAAACTGGTCTATTACCGTGAAAACTGGTACCTGGACGCCTGGTGCCACCTGCGTGAAGCGATGCGCACCTTCTCTCTTGCCAGAATAGAACGGCTTCAAACCACCCGCCAACCCGCAAAAGTGGTTCCACACGAAAAGCAAAAAGCCCACTTTGAACAAAGTTATGGCCTGTTTGCAGGCCCGGCAAAACAGACCGCCACATTAAGATTTAATGCAGAGATCGCCAGAGAAATTTCATTGCAGAGCTGGCACCCACAGCAAGTAGGCGAATGGGATGGCGACAACTACCTGCTCAGCTTCCCCTACTCCGATGAGCGCGAACTGCTACAGGATATTTTACGCCATATTCCAAATATCTATGTCGAAGCCCCCGCCCAGCTCAGAAAAGCGGTACACAAACGCCTACAGGCAGGGCTGGAACTGTTTAGCGGCAAGGGCTAGCGGGCCTGATGGCTAACCAAACGCAATATGCCGAATACTGGATAAATCACCAGGACACGTTTTGTCCAGGCCGGGGGTTTATACTGGCAATAATAATCTTAATTCTGTTTCCCTCCTCCTGATGAAGATGGCCAGGATGAGGAGATCATTTATCCCTTCTCTTGATGGAGAAGGCCAGGATGAGGAGATCATTTATCCCTTCTCCTGATGGAGAAGGTTAGGATGAGGAGATCAATATAAAAATTATTAAAACTAGCACAACAACCACTCAGGGAAGAAAAAATGAGCCACAAAGCACCACCAAAATACCCGCCCGTCCTACAGTTCTTCAGAAAAGATAGCCGATGCAGCAACGCCATAGCCTTGCTGGAAAACAATCACCGTAATGCAGCCTTAACGACAGTAGTGTGGCGCTAATGGAACAGCTGACCGACTTAAAAGCCATACTTCACTCAAAACGGGCTAATATCTACTACCTGGAGCGCTGCCGGGTGATGCAAAAAGATGGCCGTGTTTTATACCTCAGCGAAGCCAAAACAGAAAAACAGTACTGGAACATTCCCATCGCCAACACCACCGTTATCCTGCTTGGCAATGGCACCTCCATCACCCAGGCCGCCATGCGAATGCTGGCATCAGCGGGGGTATTAGTTGGCTTTAGTGGGGGCGGCGGGACTCCACTGCTCATGGGCAGTGAAATAGAATGGATGACACCACAAAGTGAATACCGCCCCACAGAATATATGCAAGGCTGGATGCAGTTCTGGTTTGATGATGACAAGCGACTGCAAGCCGCCAAAAAGCTACAACAGTCACGCTTACAATACATGCAAACCATCTGGTCAAAAGACAAAGACCTGCAAGCAGAAGGTTTTAGTGGTGACGACCCAGAACTTATTCGCGCACTCAACAACGCCAGTGCAAAAATAGAGCAAGCCAAAAAAGTAGGCGAACTACTACAGGCCGAAGCCCAACTCACCAAACAGCTCTACAAAATAGCTGTTCACCGCACCAAGCATGGTGACTTTGTACGGGATAGAGACTCAGTCGACACCGCCAACGCCTTCCTCAACCATGGCAACTACCTCGCCTATGGCCTAGCCGCCACCACGTTATGGGTGCTCGGCATTCCACATGGCT
>Ga0190303_1000535_pt1 | contig 15752 bp, 16 predicted proteins | sample 48700701_MG_FD_161672 | JGI IMG/M metagenome (GOLD analysis project Ga0190303, IMG submission 161672) | Hydrothermal vent sediment bacterial communities from Southern Trench, Guaymas Basin, Mexico - 4870-07-0-1_MG | ecosystem: Environmental > Aquatic > Marine > Hydrothermal vents > Sediment ...
CGTCGCACCACCAAGAATGGCGAGCATCATGTTCTTGAACATCACCCCCAATAGCACAGTCACAGCCGCCGCTATCAGCCGTGGCGCATCCAGCGCACCACCTGTCGCGTCGGGCCACAGCACCAGCGGGGCGACCAGCCCCGGCAGCACGGCCACAGGGGTATAGCGTAGATGGCGCAGCACCCACGGCGGCAATTCGCGGTCGCCAATCAGGCCGATGAATGAAAACCGGATCAGATAGGTGCCAAGCGCTACCAGCGCAATGGTTGTCCAGATTTCTGCGGTTGAATAACTCATACCTTGCGCCTTCCCACCATCAGTTCGACCTGCGCGCCGACCATCATCGCCGCCACTGCTGCAATCATAAGGCCCAGATTGTAGGGGACAAACGCAAGCAATAATGCCAACGTGACCGAGGTGAATGCTGCCATCACGTGGGCGGCGGATTTCAGCATTGGCCCGACCAGCGCCAAAAAGGTAATTGGCACCGCGAAATCCAGTGCATATTCTGGCGGAATGCGTGATCCGACCAGCGCCCCGACCAATGTGCCGCCATACCAGAGCGGCATGTTCAGAACCATTGTGCCGACGAAGTAGGCGGCGCGCGCGGATGGGGTCATGTCCGGTTCGGCCTCGTATTTTGCCAGCCCTATCGCATAGCTTTGATCGACCAGCAGATACGACATGGCGGCGCGTTTCCAGAACGGCACGCCGCGCAAGTAGGGCGCGATTGAGGCCGAATACATCGCCATCCGCAAGTTCACCGCAAGCGCCGTTGCCACAACAATCAACACAGGTGCATTTTCGGCCATCAGTTGCACGGCGGCAAACTGTGCGGCCCCTGCGATCACCGTAAAGCTAAAGACGATCGTCTGCGCGTTGCTCAGACCCGCCTCGGTTGCGACAACGCCAAACAGCATCGCAAACGGGGCCACCACCACGATAAAGGGCAGGGCGTCACGGATGCCGAGCATCAAGGCGCGTTTTGTGGTGGTCATTTTCTTCCCGTTCGCTAGTCTCTCTATCGGCCTTAGGGCGTTCTGGGGGAATATGCAAATGGCAAGCAATGATCATCTGTCGGACTATCTGATTGCGCCTGATCCTAGTGCAGCGCGACTGACGCGCAAGGTTGTGGCGGTGGATCATTTGGGCGATGCGCAGAGCATTGCCGTGATTGAGGAACGCCCGCTAACGATTTACCTGAACAAGCGCGAGATTGTCACGGCGATGACAATCGGTGACTACCCCGAATATCTGGCGCTGGGGTTTCTGCGCAATCAGGGGATGTTGGGTGATGGCGAGGATATCACTGGCGTTGATTTTGATGAAGAAACCGAGACCGTGGTGGTGCGCACCGCAATCGAGACCGATTACGAGGATAAACTGGCCCGCAAGACCCGCACGTCGGGCTGCGCCGTGGGCACGGTGTTTGGCGATATGATGGAGGGGCTGGCGGGGGTTAAACTGCCGGAAGCGGAACTGCGCACATCGTGGCTCTATGCGCTGGCTGACAAGATCAACCGCACGCCGAGCCTGTATCTGACCGCAGGCGCGCTGCATGGAACTGTGCTGTGTCAGCAGGACCGTCCGTTGGTTTATATGGAGGATGTGGGGCGGCATAATGCGGTCGATAAAGTTGCGGGCTGGATGCTGTCCGAGGGTGCGGATGGCGCGGATAAGATCCTCTATACCACGGGGCGGTTGACCAGCGAGATGGTGATCAAAACAGCGATGATGGGGATACCGGTTCTGGCGTCACGATCCGGTTTCACCGCGTGGGGTGTCGAGATTGCCAATCAGGTGGGCCTGACGCTGATCGGGCGGATGCGGGGGCGGCGGTTCCAGTGTTTAGCGGGCGGCGAACGATTGGTGCGGGATGCGGACCCTGCGGCAGTGGCGGAAGAGGCCAGCAAGCATCGTCGCAAGGGGGCGGATCAGTGATGCAGGCTCCTTTAGGTGTTATTTTGGCGGGCGGGTTGGCGACGCGCATGGGTGGCGGCGACAAGGGGTTGCTGATGCTTTCTGGCCAAACCTTGATGGCGCGGGTGATTGCGCGCATGCAGCCGCAAGTGGCCGGATTGGCGATCAATGCCAATGGCGATGTCGCGCGGTTTGGCGGCTTTGGCCTGCCGGTGGTGGCCGACAGTATTGACGGGTTCGCGGGCCCGTTGGCGGGTGTTCTGGCGGGGCTGGACTGGGCTGCAACACAAGGCGCGGATCATATCGTGACAGCCGCCGCAGACACACCGTTTTTCCCCGCCGATCTGGTGCCGCGTTTGTTGCTGGCCGCCGAGGACGCAGGTGTGACATTGGCGCTGGCCGCATCGCCGCATCCGACACGCGGCATGTTGCGCCAGCCGACGTTCGGGCTGTGGCCCGTTGCATTGCGCGAGGATTTACGCGTGGCCCTACAAAGCGGCGTGCGCAAGGTGGTTCAATGGACGGACAGGCACGGTGCGGCACTTGCACCCTTTGCCGCGGACAGGTTTGATCCGTTCTTTAACGTCAACACGCCAGAGGATATGAAGGTAGCCGAAGCATTGATTTCTGGGGAATCGGAATGAAAATATTTGGCGTGATTGGCTGGAAAAATTCGGGCAAGACCGGATTGATGGAACGGCTGGTAAGCGAGATCACCGCGCGCGGGTTTTCCGTGGCGACGCTAAAGCACGCGCATCACAGTTTCGATGTGGATCACAAAGGCAAAGACAGCTACCGGCACCGCATGGCGGGGGCAGGCGAAGTTTTGTTGGCGTCACGCCAGCGCTGGGCCTTGATGCACGAGTTGCTAGATGAGGACGAGCCGTCGCTGGAGCAGTTGCTGGAGCATCTGTCGCCCAATGATCTGGTGCTGATTGAAGGCTACAAACGCGACAGCCACATGAAGATCGAGGCCAACCGCGTGGCGACTGGACAGCCGTTGATTGCGCTTGAGGATGATACTGTTCGGGCGGTGGCGAGCGACAATGGCCCGCAAGGTTTATCGGTGCCGGTGTTTGATCTGGATGACACCGTGGCGATTGCGGATTTCATTTTGCAAGAGGTCGGGTTGGCGGTGGCTGAAACGGCTGTTCCAGACCTAGCCCCGCCGGTGATGCGCGACGATTGTTTTGCCCTGCCAGGCGGGGTGAACTGGATGCCGGTGGATGACGCCTTGGCACATCTTGAGGGACGGCTGAGCGCGGTTGTCGGGGAAGAAACCATTGCCGTGCCAGATGCTGACGGTCGCGTTTTATCGCGGGATCAGGTGGCGTTACGGTCAAACCCGCCGGGGGCAAATTCGGCGATGGATGGATACGGGTTTGCTTACGATACGATCGGGTCCGGCCCTTATGTTTTGCCATTGGTTGACGGGCGCGCGGCAGCGGGTGAGCCGTTTTCGGGCGTTGTGCCAAAGGGCCACGCAATCCGTATTCTGACAGGCGCATTGGTGCCCGATGGCGTGGACACCGTGGTGATGGAAGAAGACATCAACCGCAGTGATGGGCATGTGGCGTTTCAGGGACCGGTCAAGGCGGGCGCGAATGTGCGCAGCGCCGGCGAGGATGTGGAAGCGGGACAATTGGCACTGAAAGCTGGCTGTAAATTATGCAGCCCCGATTTGGCGCTGCTGACTGGATTGGGCATTGCCCAAATAGCGGTGCGCAAACGGTTGCGGGTCGGGGTTTTATCAACGGGTGACGAGATTATCGCAGCGGATGGCGGCAAGTCGCCTGCGCGCAAGACCTATGACGCGAACCGTCCGATGCTGTTGTCATTGGTGGCGCGGTGGGACTGCGAAGCGGTGGACCTAGGCCATGTGATGGACGATCGTAAGTTGCTGAAAACCTGCCTGAACGAGGCGGTGGGCAAGGTCGATGTGATCCTGACATCGGGCGGCGCATCGGCAGGTGACGAAGACCACGTTTCGGCGTTGCTGAAAGAAGAAGGCGCGCTTGAGGCGTGGCGGATTGCGCTGAAACCCGGCAGGCCACTGGCGCTGGGGATGTGGCAGGGTGTGCCTGTGTTCGGGTTGCCGGGCAACCCTGTGGCGGCGTTTGTTTGCGCGACGATTTTTGTACGTCCGTCGCTATTGGCATTGTCAGGTGCGGGCTGGGTCAAGCCGCAAGGGTTTATGGTGCCCGCCGCATTTGCCAAGAGCAAGAGAGCTGGACGGCGCGAATATTTGCGCGCCAAAATGACGGATGATGGGCGGGTCGAGGTGTTCAAATCCGAAGGCTCTGGCCGGATATCGGGGATGTCCTGGGCCGATGGTCTGGTTGAGCTGGGGGACGATGCGATGGAGATTTCCGAGGGTGATCCGGTGCGATTTATACCCTATGGCAGCCTTGGAATTTAAGTCGGTCCGCGCGATCAGCTAAACAGCCGCATCATCAACTTGTCAGGGCATCACCCTCGCACAGATTTCTCAGATAGGCTGGTGCGTTCGCGGGGCTGACAACGTCAAAAGTGACGCGATATAATATTTGGTCGTCTTTTTGTGCCGAAAGTGTCCATTTCCCGATGAGTAGTTCGGCTGGAAAATCAAAGGTAAACATCTGCGTTGAAGCCCCGTCAGTGTAAATCGTGCTTACCCAGCTTTCATCCGTTGTGCCGCTATCCTTGTATGGTGGGTGCGTTACGCTGATCCGCACCCCCTGAATGGCATCACCCTCAATCGCGTTGGATTTCACCCCAAAGGACAAACCCAACTGTGCTGGCACGATTGTGCTATGTGTTGAAAAGCCAGTTGACTCGATAAGGCCAATTGACCCGCGATCCGTGTCCGGCGCGGGTTCAGAGCCTACAGTTTTTACATTACAGATTAACCCATATTCCAATCCGGTGATTAGGGTGTCATTGCTGTATATATCGGCTTGGGCAAAGGATGAAGTTCCGGCAAAACCTAGGGCGACTGATATGGCAATACCCCGTGTCAGCCGCCTGATTATCTTTGCCGGAGCTGCTATCACCCAATCGCCACGGCTTTTACATCGTCGTCGATGTAGGCCTGATATTGGCCAAAGTTATCGGCAAACATTTGCACCAGTTTTTGGGCTTGTGCGTCATAGGCCGCAGTATCGGTCCATGTGCCGCGCGGGTCCAGCAAGGTGTTGTCCACGTCATGCACGGAAACGGGCACGTCAAAGCCAAAGTTGGGGTCTTTGCGGAATTCACCGTTGGCCAGCGAGCCATCAAGCGCCGCTGTCAGCAACCCGCGCGTTGCCTTGATCGGCATCCGTTTACCGGTGCCATATGCGCCACCGGTCCAGCCGGTGTTAACCAGCCAGCAGGTGGACCCGTGCGTGGCGATTTTTTCGCGCAACAGGTTGCCGTATACTTCGGGGCGGCGCGGCATGAAGGGGGCGCCGAAACAGGTGCTGAATGTTGGTTCAGGCTCGGTGATGCCGCGTTCGGTGCCCGCCACCTTTGAGGTGAAGCCGGACAGGAAGTGATACATCGCTTGGGCCGGTGTCAGGCGCGCAATCGGGGGCAGCACGCCAAATGCATCACAAGTCAGCATGATGATATTTTTCGGGTGCCCGCCGATGGCGGTTTCCGACGCGTTTGAAATATAGTGCAGCGGGTAGGCGCAGCGCATGTTGGCGGTCAGGCTGTCGTCTTCAAAGTCCAGCTCGCGGGTTCCCTCGTCATAGACCATGTTCTCGATGATGGTGCCGAATTTGGTCGTGGTGGCGTAGATTTCCGGCTCGGCCTCTTGCGACAGGTTGATGGTTTTGGCGTAACAGCCACCTTCGAAGTTGAAGGTGCCGTTGTCGGACCAGCCGTGTTCGTCATCGCCAATCAGGGTGCGGGACGGGTCGGCCGACAGGGTGGTTTTACCGGTGCCGGACAGGCCAAAGAAAATAGCGGTGTCGACGGGGTTACCGATGGCGTGGTTGGCCGAGCAATGCATCGCCATGATACCACGACCGGGCAGGATGTAGTTTAGGGTGGAAAACACTGACTTCTTGATCTCGCCAGCGTATTCGGTGTTGGCGATCAGGATCAGCTTTTGCTCGAAATTCAGCGCGATCACGGTGTCGGTGCGACAGCCATGGCGGGCCGGATCGGCGGCGAAACTGGGGCAGTTGATCACTGTGAACTTGGCCTTGAATGTATCCAGTTCGGCACGTTCTGGGCGGCGCAGCATGGTGCGGGCGAACAGGCTGTGCCAGGCGAATTCGGTGATCACCCGCACATCCAGATGGTTGCCCGCATCGGCACCGCCAATCAGGTCTTGCACGAAATAATCGCGCCCCTTCATGTGGTCCAGCATATCGGCGTGCAGCAGATCAAACGCTTGCGGCGTCATCGGCTGGTTATTTTCCCACCAGATGCTGTCTTCAACGGACGGGGTGCGCACCACGAATTTATCCTTGGGGGAACGGCCGGTGTATTGGCCGGTGCTGACCAGAAAGGTGCCACCTTTGCCAATGCGCCCTTCAGTGCGCAGAACAGCCTGTTCCATCAGATCAGGTTCCAGAAGATTGTAATATACATTGCCCAGACCGGTGATCCCTTGATCGTCCAGCCGCGCGGCGGGATTTACCCGTCCTGTCATCATTTGCAAGCTCCTGTTGCCACCATTGGCGGCCATTGCGAGGTGATTTACGACACAAAACCCGACTGTGCGCCGATCAGCGAAACGCCGATAAAGGGGTCATAACATGAGGTGGAATTGAAAAAACAGGGCGGTTTGGCACAGTTAGCGCAATCAAAAGCAATTAGTTTGGCAAGGAATGGGTCATTTGTGAGACATATTAGCCATTGGTTACCTATTTTCGACTGGAATGTAGGCGGGCAAGCTAAGTGATTCGCAGTTAGGTGTTGATTTGAAAGGGCAGACGCGGGATTATAAAGAAAAAAGAACAGAAACCGAGCAGTATAAGGAACCCCCCCCCCATGTCGAAAATCGCACTGGTGGACGACGACAGGAACATCCTGACGTCCGTTGCAATGACACTTGAGGCAGAAGGCTTTGATGTCATAACTTACAATGATGGTCAGGCAGCGCTGGACGGGTTTAACAAAAGCCTGCCCGATATGGCTGTGCTGGATATTAAAATGCCGCGTATGGACGGGATGGAGCTGTTGCAGAAACTGCGCCAGAAATCCCAGATGCCGATCATTTTCCTGACATCTAAAGATGATGAAATTGACGAAGTTCTGGGCCTGCGTATGGGCGCCGACGATTATGTGAAAAAACCGTTTTCGCAACGCCTGCTGGTTGAACGTATCCGCGCGCTTTTGCGTCGTCAGGAAGCGATTGAAACGGGCGAAGTTGGTGATACCGAAGAAACCAAAGTGATCGAACGCGGTGATTTGCGGATGGACCCGCTGCGCCATTCGGTCAGTTGGAGGGGTAACGATGTGTCGCTGACAGTGACCGAATTCTTGCTGTTGCAAGCCTTGGCCCAACGCCCCGGATTTGTAAAAAGCCGCGATCAGTTGATGGATGTGGCCTATGATGACCAAGTTTATGTGGATGACCGCACAATCGACAGCCACATCAAGCGCCTTCGTAAAAAGATGCGCACCGCTGATGATGAGTTTTCCGCAATCGAGACCCTGTATGGTATCGGGTATAGATACAACGAAGAATGACACGCGAAGCGGGGATAGACGTGCAAAACGCAAAGCCGGTAAAAAACGCCGAAATTGTGCTGGGCGAAGATTGGGATGGACCGGATCACGTCCAGGAGGCAGCGCGAAAAGCGCGCAGCCGCCGCAGCGGGTTTGTATCCCTTAACCGCTCGCCGCTTGCCCGTAAAATCATCACCTTTAATTTGTTGGGCCTTGTCATTCTGGTGGCAGGCGTTCTGTATCAGAACCCGTTTCGTGACAGTCTGGTGTTCCAGCGGGAACGCGGACTGGTTGTCGAGGCCGAACTGATCGCAGATGTGTTCGAGGCGCAGATACTTGCGAGTGGTGCGACGAATTTGTCGGTAGGCAATGGATTCGGCGGCGGCGGGGTCTCGGATACGCTGCAAAATCTTGACCTGCCCAAAGGTGTCGAGGTGTTTATTTTCGACACATCCGAAACGCTGATTGCCGAAACGCGTGGCAATGCCCGTCCGGATCCTGCACCCGTTTCGGGGCTGGAAAGAGACCCGCGCAGCACAGTGATCACCGATTTCCTGAACTCGGTATGGGAAACGGTGTCAGGGCTGCTGGCCCCCAAAGACACCAGTCGCACGGATCTGGATATCGGGGATATGGCGCAATCCCTTGTGGCGGCCACACTATCTGGCGGTGCTCAAATCAAAACGGGGCACAATACGGCTGGCGATACCGTATTTTCGGTGGCAACGCCGGTGGTTCACAATGGTGTCCCGATCGGGGTGGTTGCGATTACCAGCGCGGCAGGTGAAATCGACTATCTGGTGCGCATTGAGCGCGAGCAGGTATTGCAGATGTTTGTGATTGCGATACTGGTTTCGATCGGGCTGAGCCTTGTGCTGGCCTCGACCATCGCCAATCCGCTGTCTGATCTGGCCGCCGCTGCGGAGCTGGGCCGTGACAAAGATGCCCGCAAGATGAGCCCGGGACGCATCCGTATACCTGACCTGACAGGGCGGCCCGATGAAATCGGCCGATTGTCTGTTGCATTACGTGGTATGGTGGCCGCCCTTTATGACCGGATTGACGCGAACGAACAGTTTGCCGCTGATGTTGCGCACGAAATCAAGAACCCGCTGGCGTCGTTGCGCTCGGCAGTTGGGACATTGCGCATCATCAAAGAGGATGACAAACGCAGTAAATTGCTGGATGTGGTCGAACATGATGTGCGGCGTCTGGACCGTTTGGTTAGCGATATTTCAAACGCTTCGCGGCTGGATAGTGAACTGGTTAAAGAAGAAGAAGAGAGCTTTAACTTGCTGCGGACAGTTGGCAACATCAATGAATATCTGGGCCAAGAGGCCGCCAGTAAAGGCATTGAATTTATCTCGGACCTACCCTCCGAGCCGATTGTTATTCAGGGGCTGGAAGCGCGGTTGGCGCAGGTGTTTGTGAACCTGATCACCAATGCGATTTCGTTTTGCGAGGACGGTGATGCCATACGCGTTTGGGCGCGGCGGCGTGAAAACCGGATATTGGTGGTGATCGAGGATACCGGCCCCGGCATCCCTGATCAGGCAATACACAAGATTTTCAACCGCTTCTATTCCGAACGTCCCGAGGGGCATTTTGGCAATAACTCGGGCCTCGGGCTGGCGATTTCGAAACAGATTGTCGAGGCGCATGGCGGGGTGATCTGGGCCGAAAACATTCGCCCGACCGATATGGATGCCACGTCCGAGCCGCTGGGCGCGCGGTTTGTCGTGGGTCTGCCAATCTAGCGAAGCATTGCTGTATGACCGATCCGGCCCAATCCCCTTTGAATGATGACACAGGCGGGGGCGGTAAGGCATGTGTATTACACGCTTCTTGCGTGGCACTTGATAAGTCTGGCGTGCTGATACTGGGCGCGTCCGGCGCTGGAAAATCATCACTTGCGCTGCAACTTATGGCACTCGGGGCCGATCTGGTTTCTGACGACAGGACGTGCGTTCGGAGGGAAAGCGACGGGTTGCTTGCCAGTGCGCCCGCTACGATCAAAGGGTTGATCGAGGCGCGGGGTGTCGGGGTGCTTGTGGCTGACCCTTGTCCGGTTGCGCATATCCGTCTGGTAATCGATCTGGATCAGGAAGAACTCGACCGTCTGCCGCCCATGCGCCGCTATAATTTACTTGGCCAAACGCTGCCCTTGCTGCACAACGTTAAGGCGGCACATTTTGCTGCGGCGATTCTTCAATATCTAAAGGGTGGACGGAACGCATAGATGGCGGCTGGCACGAAAAAAGCATCAAAAACCAAGGAACAGCGCGTTGTGCTGGTCACCGGCCCGTCTGGTGCTGGCCGCTCGACCGCAATCAATGTGCTTGAGGATATCGGCTATGAGGCAATCGACAACCTGCCACTGACCCTGCTGCCCCGCTTGCTGGACGGCCCACCGCTGGGCCATCCGCTGGCATTGGGGATCGATGTACGAAACCGCGATTTCAGCGTCTCGGCCTTGATCGAGGTGATCTATACCTTGGCGCGAATGGACGATATTAAAGTCGAGCTGTTATATCTGGATTGCAGCGTAGATGTTCTGGTGCGCCGCTATTCCGAAACCCGCCGCCGTCATCCGTTGGCCCCCGCTGAATCACCGATACAGGGGATCACACGCGAGCTGGATTTGCTGGGGCCCATCCGTGCGCGGGCCGATGTGTTGCTGGACACGTCTGATCTGTCACCCCATGATTTGCGCGCCGAGGTTGAACGCTGGTTCGCCCCTGATACAGGCCAGCGTCTGGCCATATCGGTGCATTCGTTTTCCTATAAACGCGGGGTGCCGCGCGGGGTGGACATGATTTTCGACTGCCGGTTTTTAAAGAACCCCTACTGGGAAGAAAAACTGCGCAAATTTGACGGACGCGATGCGCCGGTCGCCGCCTACATCGCAACTGATCCGCGATTTGCACCTTTTTTCGACAAGGTTGTAGATCTGGTCGAGATGCTGTTGCCTGCGTATATCGACGAGGGCAAAGCCCATTTTTCAATCGGGTTTGGCTGCACCGGCGGGCAACACCGGTCAGTTGCCGTTACGGAAAAGCTGGTGAATAGGCTTGCACAGGACGGATGGCAGGTGTCTATTCGGCATAGGGAAATGGAACGAAGGGGCCTTACGGGCTCTACAGATAAACGGGGTGATGTGGTGTGATCGGCATTGTGATTGTCGCGCACGGGGGATTGGCCAGAGAATATCTGTCCGCTGTCGAACATGTTGTCGGCAAGCAGACGAGGATTCGCACCATCGCAATCGAAAACGAATGTGATCGCGCGGGCAAACAGGCCGAAATTCGCGCCGCCGCTGACGAGGTTGACGTTGGCGATGGCGTTGTTGTTGTAACGGATATGTATGGTGGGTCGCCCTCGAATCTGTCGTTGGGCGCCTGTTGCAAAAAAGACCGGAAAATCATGTATGGCGCAAATTTGCCGATGCTGGTGAAGCTGGTGAAATCACGGCAAAAACCATTTGACGAAGCGGTGTCAGCGGCCCTTATTGCTGGGCGCAAGTATATAGATTGTATTGATGGAACAAATGGATAGAGACTGATGGGTAACCGGCGGATATTAATGATCATTAATGAAAAAGGCCTGCATGCCCGGGCTTCGGCCAAATTGGTCGAAGTGGTCGAGGAACATGACGCAAGTGCCGAGGTGTTCAAAGACGGGATGGCGGCATCAGGGGATTCCATTATGGGGCTTTTGATGTTGGCAGCCTCGAAAGGAACCTCTATTGAGGTTGAAACCAGCGGGCCCGAGGCTGAAAAGCTGGCGATGGCGCTCGAGGTGTTGGTGGCCGACCGTTTCGGCGAGAAATTCTAAGCGGCGCTGCGGTGCCCAAGTTTGACTGGATAATCATTGGTGGATCAATCTAAAGACGCTGATCAATCGCTAAACGCGGCGGCAACAGGCGTTGATCCTGATTATGTGCCGTACAAAAAGCAAAAGCTGTCTTATGCCAATACATTCACCAACCCGTTCAAGGTTGGCGTTATTCGGGTGATGGAATGGTTGACCGGAAAAATCCCGTTGTTGCGCCTGATCCGCCAGTTTGAGCGTGAAGGCGTGGTCAGCGGGCAGGCCTTTTTTACCAGATGCCTGACGCTAATGCAGATTGATGTGCTGACACCAGCAGAGCAGATTGCGAAAATTCCACCGACGGGGCCGATGATTGTGGTGGCGAACCATCCACATGGGTTGGTTGATGGGCTGGTTCTGGCAGAGCTGATTGGCAAGGTGCGCACGGATTACAAAATCCTGACGCGCAGCCTGTTAACCGGCATTCCCGAGATCGAAACCTTTATGTTGCCGGTCGCCTTCCCGCATGAGGAAAATTCGCAACGCCTGAATATCAACATGCGCAAAGAAGCGATGGCGCACCTTAAAGATGGCGGCGTGATCGTTCTGTTCCCGGCCGGTGTAGTGGCGTCATCCAAAACCATGTTCGGCCCCGCGATTGAGGCCGAATGGAACCCCTTTACCGCCAAGATGATCCAGCGATCAGGTGCAACCGTGTTGCCAATCTTTTTCCCCGGACGCAATTCGCGCACCTATCTGATTGCCAACCGTATTTCGGCGACCCTGCGACAAGGCTTGTTGCTGCACGAAGTCAAGCATTCGTTGAAAAAGCCGCAAGCACCAATTGTTGGCGCGTCGATCCAGCCGGATGAAATGGACGAGTGGTCCAACAATCCGCGTGGATTTATGGCATGGCTGCGCGAGAAAACGCTGGCGCTAAAACCCTAACGTATAGTCGCGTTCAATTGGGTTCAAGTATTCACTAGCCCAGCGAGGCAGCGTTTGCGTAGCATAACGCGTTCGCTGTGCTTGTGAATTCAATTCGACGCGACTTGCGCCTTAACGGGTTGGCACCGGTTCATCACCGCGATAATCGTAAAAACCACGGCCTGATTTGCGGCCCAGCCAACCGGCCTCGACATATTTGGTTAGCAGCGGGCAGGGCCGGTATTTAGTATCGGCCAGCCCGTCATGCAGCACGTTCATGATCGCAAGGCAGGTATCCAAGCCAATGAAATCCGCTAGTTCCAGCGGCCCCATCGGGTGGTTCGCGCCAAGGCGCAGAGAAACGTCGATGGATTTAACCGAGCCAACACCCTCATAAAGTGTGTAAACCGCTTCGTTGATCATCGGCATCAGGATACGGTTGACGATAAAGCCGGGGAAATCCTCGGCTGTGGCGGCGGTTTTGCCTAGGCGATCAACCACTTTGTGGCATGCCTTAAAGGTTGGCTCGTCGGTGGCGATGCCACGGATCAGTTCAACCAGCTGCATCACCGGAACAGGGTTCATAAAATGAAACCCCATGAATTTTTCGGGCCGGTCCGTGCGCGATGCAAGGCGGGTGATCGAAATCGAGGAGGTGTTCGAGGTCAGGATCGTATCCGGTTTCAAATGCGGGATCAGGTCCTCAAAAATGGCGGTTTTGATGGTCTCGCGTTCGGTCGCGGCCTCGATCACCAGATCGGTTTGGCCAAGATCAGGCAATTTCAGCGTGGTTTTAATGCGGCCAAGCGCCTGCGCCATGTCGTCTTTGGAAATTTTTTCGCGGCTGACTTGGCGATCAAGGTTCTTGCCGATTAAGGCAGTGGCACTGTCCAGTGCATCCTGTGACATATCCGTCATCAGGATGTCATAGCCCGCCAAAGCACAGACGTGCGCGATGCCATTGCCCATTTGTCCGGCACCAACAATACCGATTTTCTGAATTTCCATAGTAAACCTCAAACCTATTTGGATCGACTTTACGGTGTGAAACAGAACATGCGCAAGGGGCCATCACCGGAATAACTCGTCTCAAATTATCTGTTTAGCCATTTGGAAACATCTTTCAGCGAATCTGTTCTTGGGTGAATCGAAAAGAGAGAGGTGGGTGGAATGACCTATGAAAACTTGGGGCAAGGTGCCCTTGACTATTTCCCGTGTCGTTACGGGAAATCCAAGCTGCTGTTTCGCGGGCCACGCAAGAGAATGGCCGGAGAATTTCTGGCGATGATCGGTGGTACAGAAACCTACGGAAAGTTCATCGAAAAACCGTTTCCAGCACTGGTAGGTGAGGAAATGGGGGTGGAGAGCGTCAACTTTGGCTGTGTGAACGCAGGCGTTGATGTGTTCTCCAACGAGCCAGTGGTGATCGAGGCTTGCGCGAAGGCGCGGGTGACGGTGGTGCAGGTGGTCGGCGCGCAAAATATGTCGAACCGGTTTTACGCGGTGCATCCGCGCCGTAATGACCGGTTCTTGCGGGCGTCAACTTTGATGAAAACCGTATTCCGCGAGGTGGACTTTACCGACTTCAGTTTTACCAAGCATCTTTTGTCCACGTTGCAAACGGTATCGGAAGAGCGTTTCAATATTGTGCGGGACGAGTTGAAAGAAGCTTGGATCGCGCGGATGAAACTGCTGCTGGACAAGATTGAGGGTAAAACCATTCTGTTGTGGTTTGCCGACCGTGCGCCGGATGATCCGTCATTGCCCGACGGGTTGGGGCGTGATCCATTGTTCGTTGACCGCGCGATGATCGAGGCAATCCGCCCGATTGTGACCGAGGTGGTCGAGGTGGTGCCAAGTGCGCAGGCCTTGGCCGAGGGGACCAAGGGGATGTTGTATTCCCCGATGGAAGAACCGGCCGCAAATGAGCTGATGGGGCTGACGGCACACAAAGAGGTTGCGCAGGCTTTGTTTGAGCCACTAAGGCGTCTGATCTAGAGTGTTTCCAGTTACCCTTGTATCAAGGTAAACTGGATGCACTTTAAAGAAAAAGGCCCGCTGTAATAGCGGGCCTTTTTACATTCTGTATGGGTGTTTTATAGCGCGTCGATCAGTGCCGGAACCGCATCAAACAGATCGGCAACAAGCCCGAAATCAGCGACCTGAAAAATCGGCGCTTCTTCGTCTTTGTTGATCGCAACGATGATTTTGCTGTCTTTCATGCCGGCCAAATGCTGGATCGCGCCGGAAATACCGACGGCGATATACAGATCAGGTGCAACCACTTTGCCGGTTTGGCCAACTTGCCAGTCATTCGGAGCATAACCGGAATCAACCGCCGCGCGGGACGCGCCAACGGCGGCACCCAGTTTGTCGGCCAGTTTCTCGATCAGGGCAAAGTCGTCTTCGGACCCGACGCCACGACCACCGGAAACCACGACGCCAGCCGAGGTCAGTTCGGGACGGTCGCTTTCGGCGACTTTATCCTCGACCCATTCGGACAGGCCGGAATTGGCAACCGCTGCGATGCTTTCAACCGAGGCAGAACCGCCTTCAGTGGACGCATCAAACGTGGTGGTTCGGATTGTAACCACTTTTTTGCCGTCGGTGGATTTCACCGTTTGAATGGCGTTGCCCGCATAGATCGGGCGCTCGAACGTATCGCCATCAACCACGGCGGAAATATCCGAAATCACCATCACGTCGAGCATGGCCGCAACCCGTGGCATCACGTTTTTCGCCGCCGAAGTGGCGGGGGCAACGATATGGTCATAATCGCCAGCCAGCGACACGATCAGATCGGCAACCGGTTCAGCCAGATCATGGCCGTAAGCGGCATCATCGGCGCACAGCACCTTGGCCACACCGTCCAGTTTGGCGGCGGCATCGGCAGCGCCGGAACAGCCAGTGCTGGCGCACAGGATGGTGACATCGCCCATCATTTTGGCAGCAGTCAGGGTTTTGGAAGTCGCATCAACGGACAATTCGCCGCCGACAACTTCGGCAAGTAAAAGAACAGCCATCAGAGTGCCCCCGCTTCTTTGAGTTTCGCAACAAGTTCGGCCACATCGGCCACTTTGACACCAGCAGCGCGGGTATCCGGCTCGCCGGTTTTCACAATGGTCAAACGCGGGGTGACATCAACGCCGTAATCAGCCGCGGTTTTCTCATCCAGCGGTTTTTTCTTGGCTTTCATGATGTTTGGCAGGCTTGCATAGCGCGGCTCGTTCAAACGCAGATCAACTGTGATGATGGTCGGCATTTTCACCTTGATGGTTTGCAAACCGCCGTCCACTTCGCGGGTCACGGTGGCGTGGTCGCCATCGATTTCCAGCTCGGAGGCAAATGTACCTTGGGACCAGCCCAGCAATGCCGACAGCATTTGGCCGGTGGCGTTCATGTCGTTATCAATGGCTTGTTTGCCAGCCAGAACCAGTCCGGGGGCTTCT
>Ga0190303_1000536_pt1 | contig 15735 bp, 12 predicted proteins | sample 48700701_MG_FD_161672 | JGI IMG/M metagenome (GOLD analysis project Ga0190303, IMG submission 161672) | Hydrothermal vent sediment bacterial communities from Southern Trench, Guaymas Basin, Mexico - 4870-07-0-1_MG | ecosystem: Environmental > Aquatic > Marine > Hydrothermal vents > Sediment ...
CTTGCCAACTCTGTGGGCCGTGATTTGTGATTTGTGATTAGCAGAAACAAAGACAGGGATTCGCCAACTCTTTGATTTTTCTTACCCCTACTCCTACTCCTACCCCTACTTCTTGCTCTGCCGCCCACGTCCGCGGCGCTGTGCGCCGAATGTTGAGTTATAGGTGTTGAGTGCTAACCCCACTTTCGCACCCCAACACACAAAAAGACAAAAAAACGCATAAAAAATAGCATACTTTACATGATGGTAATCATGTAACCTCTTGCAGGCGTGTAACATGCGATATTGCTTATATTTCAGAAAGCGTTTTGTAGGGACTACCGATGCATTTTAGGACTTGACGCGGCGATTCCCATTCGGTAAGATGGGAAGGCTATGTATTTACGGAAGAAAAAAACGCCACACGGCGAGGTCTTACAATTGATTGAATCCTACCGCAATGAAGAAGGAAAGCCACGGAACCGGGTGGTGATTTCCCTCGGGAACCCGGAGATACCGGAAGAGAACTGGCGGAGGATTGCCCGAAGGGTGGAACAGCGTCTCTATCAAAGGGGAAAGCTCTTTGAGCCGCCCCTTCCCCCTGAACAGGAAGCCATGGTGCGGGAATGGGTGGATACCATTGTCCGCAGGATTGACCTTCAGGGAAAGTGGCAGCCGATTTCAACTTATATGAAGCAACGGAGTACAGCTTGCCCGGTGATCCGGTCCCCCCGGCCGGAACCTGTGATTGACGGGGTATTGACCGAAGGGGTCAGCCATGAGTCCACTGCCATGCTGGGACCGGTCCTGGCAGGCCTTTCGGCCTGGAAGCGGTTGGGCATGGATGAGTGCCTTAAAAAACTGGGGGTCAATGATTCCCGGATCCAGTCGGCTGTTGTCAGTGTCATCAATCGCCTTGCGGATCCGGTCAGTGAGCACCGCTTACCGGAGTGGGTTGCCGGTACTGCGTTACCGGAGCTTCTGGACAATGACCTGCTGAAATCAGGAAAGGACCGGTACTACCGGGCCAGTGATACCCTCCTTGCCCATCAGGATGCCATTACCCGTCACCTGAGACAGAAGACGGCGAAACTTTTCTCACTGGAGCGAACCATCTGCCTCTATGATTTAACCAACACCTACTTTGAAGGGACAGGGGAGAAGAACCCCAAGGCGAAACGTGGAAAGTCCAAGGAAAAGCGCAATGACTGTCCCCAGGTGGTTGTGGGGATGGTGTTGGATGAATACGGGTTTGAACTGGCCCATAAGGTGTATGAAGGGAACCGCAAAGATTCCACCACGGTTTCGGACATGGCCAGACAACTGAAGGAGATTGCCGGGAATGACCCGGAAGGGCTTCTGGCTCCGGATAGCTCCATGGTCATCATGGACGGCGGGCTGTCCAGTCCCGATAACCTGAAGTCGGTACAAAAGGCGGGTTTCCACTACCTTGTCAATGATTCCAGGCGGGGACGGAAACGTTACATAGATGCCTTTCGGGATCAGGAGGGGTTTTATGAAGTCACCGGCAGAAGAAAACGGACCACGCCGGTTCGGATCAAGCCATGGACAGACCCGGATACCGGTGACCGGCTTCTCCTTTGTAAGAGCGACCAGCGGGGAGAAAAGGAAAAGGCAATACTTTCCCGCGCAGAAGAAAGGCTGGTAACGGACATTGAGCGCCTTTCCACCCGGATTGAAAAAGGCAGGCTGAAGGATCCGGTGAAGATACAGCGGGCAATCGGCCGAATCCGTGCAAAGAATCCCAGGTCAGCCCGGTTTTATACCATTGAGCTGATAGAAAAGGGCAACGAAACCAAAGCGGTTATCGGTAAGATCAAGAATAAACAGGATAAGGTCGGCGATGGCAGGGATAAAGGCAAGGGCAAAGGCAACAGCAAAAAAAAGAACAAGGTGTGTTACCGCCTGCACTATCAGCGGAAAGATGAGCAGATACAGATGGAAGAAGACCTCCATGGCACCTATGTATTGCGGACCAGTCGGCAGGACATAGAGCCGGAACGGCTCTGGAAGTTGTACATTACGCTGACACGTGCGGAAGATGGATTTAAGATGCTGAAGGGGAATCTCGGGCTTCGCCCCAATTTCCATCAGATAGAGCATCGGGTAGATGCCCACGTGTTTATTACGATATTAGCCTATCAGTTGCTTCAGACCATCCTGTATCCCCTGCGGAAGGCTGGAGACAACAGAAACTGGGAATCTATTCGCCGGGTTCTGGAAACCCATTGTTATACAACTATTCTCCTCCCCACTGTCAGTGGGGAATTGCACAGAATCCGGAAGCCCGGCATCCCGGATGAACGCCAGCGTGCCATTTACAGGGCCTTGGGTGTGGATCTGAAACAGTTACCGGTTAAACACGCTGTTTCTTCCAGCTCCCCTACAAAACCGTAGCGATTTTGTAGGGGTTTTTTCATCCGCTATCTGATTCTAAAGGACTTATACCACAGGGTGCGAAAGTGGGGCTAAATGAAAGATGAGAAAAATCAGGGAAAATCAAAAGACAGGGAATCGTCACTAAAGCCGCTGAGTTACAAAGATAAGACAAGAAACCTCTGAGAGTTAAAGGTTAGAAAATAACCAGTCCCGGCCTTTTGCTTAGCCTTGTCCGGCCTCAACCTGAACCTGTTCCGGGAGGGCCAGATAGCCCTCCCGGAATGATTTTGTCTTAGAACAGTTCCCAGCCAGTTGAAGCATCAAAGCGAGCCTTCTTCAAAAGCCCTGTGCTGAAAATAATCAGCGCGTACTGACGCTCCCCAGAGGTGTCATTATCATCAATATCTCCCTGATGCATTATCAAAATGGCCGAAGCATTTCCGACACCGTTGATGAATCCGGTCTGCTGGATGGTAAGGCTCACGGCTGCCGCAAGGATGGGAATGTTGTCGTTTGTACCATCGCCATCCACGTCAAGGCCGGTAATCGCCGTCGCCCCCTCCCGGGTACTGGAACGAAGTACCGTGTATTTTTCAAAATGATAGTCCAGGTCTCCGGCCTGCCGCCCGGGGTCGGTACTTGTATTGCTGAATACAATTCGGTTCAATACGGTCCCGTTCTGTGTGAATGTGATACTTTTGTCCCCGGCATTGTATGCCACGGAAATTTCACCATTTTGAATAATGGCCCGGCTCCTCGCCGCAGTAAAACCATCATAGAGATCGGATAAGCCCTGTTTCACCCGAGTCGAGCGCATGGCGGTGCGGTAAGAAAACGCCGCAACCCCCATGACAATGGCAAGTATCGCAATCACCACCAGCAGCTCGATCAATGAATATCCTGCTTCTTTGTGGCGTCTGCTCATTTCGTGTACCATCCGCCGCTTTTCCCAAGTGTCTGGGCATCCACGTCCTGGCTGGCAGAACCGGTACCAAGGCCCTCGCCCTGGGCATTTACCACACGAACCGGGCCGCTTGGTGTGTTGAGCCAGATATCGCCCGCTTCACTTTCAAAGGGGCTTCCGGGCTTTCCTTCGCCCACAAGATTGGCACCGTTGTTGTCTCCTTCCTCATCGGCTATAAACATGGATGCCAGGCCAAAGATATAAAGGTTCGATTCACCAAGGGAACAGTAGTTCCCCTGCTGCGGGTAGCGGTAAGTCAGGTAGAGTGTTGTGGTGTATGCCAGTTCATTCAGCGTATACCCGGTAATAATCGGACTGGTAAACAATGTTTCCCGAACCGGCAATTGGTAAAAATAGCCTTTGTCGTCCGGCCCCATCACATCATCCCGGCCAACCACAGTGTTTACACCATTGGCTGATTCAAATGCATTCATGTCCACCATATCCGAAGGGGTGTAAACCGGTGCAGGATGCTGGTCATAGCCGGCATCATCTTTCACCGTGTAGAGTACAGAGTCATCTACAACGCTACCGCCAGCTTCTGAACCCATCTCTCCGGTGGAAATCCAGACCACCCCGTTGGAATCGAGAAGCAGTGCCGGGGTATCAAAGATGGTGGTCCCATACATGGATTGAAAAATTTTGTCCATATGGCTGTTGCCAAGGGAATTAATTCCGTTCATATCAGGTACATAGCGCCACAATCCGCCCTTTGTATCACCAAAGTATACCGCGTACACTGTATTGTCGGACCCGACCAACGCCCCCGGAGAACACATGATGCTGCGGCCGGAGTCAATCTGCTTACTGTCCAGCATTTCCCCATTGCTCAAATCCACCGCATACAGAGTGCTGCCGCTACCACCATATCCGGGATAACCGGAGCCAAAGTAGCCCACAAAGTTGTCCTTGTCATAACGGGTATAGGACGGAGTGGACCAGGTTTCACCCATATCGCTGAATTGTGAACTGGATGCCGTGGACCAGAGATACAGGTCATTACCATTGTCAATTGTATATGCCAGATTGATCCGAGAGGGGTTATCCATGGCATCATCCGGTGTTTCCGAGTCATCTCCGGGATAAAAATTCCCATCACTGTTGAACCCTCTGATTTCCGGTTCCGTCACATTCAAAGAGGTATAGGCATTTCCACCACCGCCCTCACCAATGGTCAATACCGTCATCCAATTTCCCTGACTGTCCTTGATGTCGGTGTACCGGGGAGAACTGGCAAGGTAGTAGTAATGCGGTTTCCGCCCCAGCGGGTCCGTACTGGCACCCTTGGGATCCGGTTGTCCGGACAAATCCCCTGTCAACTTGTACTGGTTGAAGATGTTCATCAGCCTCGGAAACAAATCATAGGGTATAAATGCCCAGAGCTCGTCCCCGGTATGGGCATCAAGACAATGAAGCATACCGTCGTTGGCACCGATATAAATAACTTTTTCCCGATCTTTATGCGCATTCACAAAAGCATTGTAGGTGTCATCCGGGTAATGAGAATCCGGCGCCCCGATGATGGCCGGAGTAGAGTAGGTGGAATCCCCCATGGTCTTGGTCTGAAGAAAGTCAATGAATTCAACTGCTTCCGAATTTGTCTCAATTCCGGTTCGATCCTTTACAAAGCTAATGAGCTGATGAGAGGGCTTGTAGCGATGTTTCTGATGCCGATAAGAATACGCGTTCAGGTACACAAGTGAACTGCCATTACTTGCCGAATCCGGTGTCACAATGCAGCGGAAAGATTCCCGGAATGGAACCTTCGCTGACGTACTCCCTACATAGTTAGCCTCTGTGGGATCCGGTGTGATGTAGGCCTTGATATGGTCAATTCGTTCGTCAATGGTTCCCCGGCGATTCACCGGTTCCGATGACAAGGGCTGCCCCTGGTCATCCCGTAAAGTTTCCGACCAGTCAGACACATCCCAGATGGGCCGGTACTGTGCGTTCCCGAGAAGGGTCCCATCCGGCTTCAAAATGCCGTAAGCACGCAGATGGCCCTTGAAGCCATCTCCATTGGAATAGGTGAAAAAGCTCTGAATAATCGCATCTTCCACACGATCCTGCCAGACGAGATAGGGGCTGCCGTTGCTGTCCTTCTTGTTCTGGAGATCCGGATTCAGTTTCACCGGAATTACCTGCGTCTCACCGGTAAAGGTCTGTGTACTGGCGTGAGCAATGGCATCTTTGAACACCTGAAGGAGTTCTTCCGAGCTATTGGGGGCATAGGCCTGATTCCCGTTGGAAGGATCATTATCCGCATCGGTATGCCCCGCAGTAGCATAACCATTCAACGTACTGGAGTTGGTACCCATCGCGAATCCGATAATATAGGTTTTGGTACCCACAGTATCCCCATTGGCACTGGTAACACTGTGTGCATTGTATATATCCCCAATTCGGTTCTCGACATAAGTACTTCCACAACTACCGGAGGTACAGTATCCATCTGTCAAGAAAATAACTGAGTAATTCCGGCAGGAAGTACTGGGATCCGAAGATGAAGAAGATGCAGAAGCAACATAGGCGGCAATATCCCGCATGCAATACCCGATGGGTGTGCCACCACGGGCCATCAGTTCCCTTGTATAAGTCGGACTACCATACTCTCCGTTACCGGTGAAATAATTACCGCCCACTGCGTTAAAATTGACCCAGTCCAGCAACTCATTGTGATTGGACATGGTATCAAGGGGATCGGACGGCCAGTCTACCAGGTTCTTGAATCCGCCATTGCTGGTAGACATAAGCCAAACATGCCGATAGCCGGTCAGGATGTTTCCTTCTCCATCCACCACACCATGCCGGTTGTTGTACCAGCGTGAACCATAGCTGCCCAACGCCAGACGTGCATTTGTCGTGGAATTAATCAGTCGCTGCAACACGACCTTCAGAATCGTCATCTTGGAAAGCTTTGGTTGAAAGTGGAGAAAAGCATCGCTTAGAATCGCTCCGTTGCCACCTGTATCTTTCGCTGTAATCCTCCATGTCCCCTTTTTGTCCAGTTTGTAGAAATCCGTAAACGCGTAACGCACACGGTAACGCAGATAGTTGACACCATTAATTCTAGTCCAGTCCTGGTGTCCTGAATCACCAGTCGACTGCCTTATTTTGTACCAGTGATTTTTTGGATTAATCGTCCGGCTTTTCCCGTCTTTACTCAACGTGAACGTAATGCTTGTATTGTCCGCCACTTTTGACTGTGGAATCCAGACATCCACAGCCAATACCACATCCTCCACCGTACCTGTATCTGTAACTGCTATGCTTGTTGATATGTCACTATATCCAAGAGTAGCATTAATTCCTGTTTTCCAGTATGGCCATTGTGCTGGCTTGGGGTCATATCGGTGGTTAATCCCGGGGAAATTGAAGTGCCAGAAATCGCCCACAGTGGCCCGTGAATAGCCGTCGTCAATATTTTGACGAGTCCTCATGTCATACAGATAACTGCCGTCCACATCCCTAGCCATAGACCCGGAATTATCCACAGAAATGAGGATATTCGGTGGGACATCCCGCTTGAATACATCCATGGGGTCATAGATTTTTTCGTCGGCCCATGCGCTCGCCGCCAGGCCCAGTATCAGAAACATCAAAACTGTTTTTATTTCTTTTCTCATATTGTCCTCCTTTCCTCAGTTCCCGTATCCGATGGGAGCCGTGCCCCCGGATACGTTGGAACGGGTGCCGCCGGCGGCACCGCCTTTCTGGGACGGGTTCCGGCCGCCGCCACTACTTAAATCGGTCCGAATCAATACCCGGACCAGCCGGGATGCCACAACCTGGGTTCCCTGGCGGATAATACCCCGGGATTCCACGAATACGGAATTATCCTGATTCTGGGAAAAATCAATGGTGGGCATCGCGTTGCAAACCCCGGCCCCACCATTATTCAATTCCCGGCAGTTGAGCATAACCCCGTTCATCTGCTGAATCCTGTCATCACTGCCCGGCGAGGTGTTTGCCAGAATATCCTTAATTTTCTGGATATTCAAGTAAGCTCCCTGAAGATAATCCCCGGAAAGCGGTTTATTGCAGACCAGATCGTTGTCAATGATTCGCACATACCACTCTCCGGTCAAAGACTGGCCCCCCGGAAGGGTAATGGGCATTGTCCCTTTGTACTGGGGATAAGTGCCATAGTAGCTGGCGTAAAGGCCGCTGCTTCCGGTAATCTGGCTGTAAAGGTTAAAATTCGGATCGTACAGCGTGGTTTTATTTGACGGGTCATAGAAAAGCTGGGCCGTAACGTTGGCAAAATTCAGAATCTGGCTTCGCACCCGTTCAAAACCGGCTTCTGCCACATTAAAGGCATTCTCCTGGAGCTTGTAGTTGGAACTAACCCTTGACCCCACACGGGAAGAATTCAAAAGCGACATGGCAATCACCGCACTGATCAGAAGGATCAGGATGGTGGTAATCAGCACCGCGCCGCCTCTTTCACTATTTATTTTCATATCTCACCTCTCTATCCGTCAATTCAGCCGATTCCGCAGTTGAACCGTAAAAGAATAGATTCGGCGCCGTACATTCGTCGGCGCACCGCCATAAGTAATCCCGTCATCGGGGTCAATATCGGGCCGGGTCACATTGCTTACAAACCGTTCCGTTCGCTGGGAACGGGCCAGAAGGAAGCACCGAAGCACCAGCGCCTGGTTGATATTCGGATTGTTCGCAACCGGGTCATAAGTCCAGCTCCAATTGTCCACGATATTGTCTGCGTTGGTATCGTAGCCAATCTGAATCTGGAAATCTTCCACATTGTCAAGGAGTGGCAATGCCGCAACCGTAGATGCTGTCGGGTTTTGCAAATCAAAATTGCCATCTGCCATCCGCAAGACCCCGTTGGTATCCACAAAAAAAGTCAACGTACTCATGGCACTCTGGTCAATCATCATGGCGAGGCCCCCGGTATAATTGGCTCCCAGACCACCAGGTTCATTGTAAATGGATAATCCAGGTGAAAAATTCACTTTAGTATCATTTCCGGTACCACCGCCCCCCGTAGCTACCTCGTTGACGTGGGTAATTTCCACTAATGCGTATTGAGTCGTCCCCGGGTTCCAGACTAACAGCAGGTTCCCTACTGAGGTATTCTGATTATTTACAGTATTTACATCCACCGGGTTGGGCTGTTCCAACCTGAGGTTGGCCGCGGAGCCATTATAACTGTGGACAATCATTGCTTCACCCACATTTCCGTACATGCGAATCTGGATGGCATCCGCTCCATTCAGATAACTGGTGGAACTGATGGTAGCGGCATTGTTCAGGAATGCAATGGGGGGAATCGGAACATCCGCCGGCACGCCGCTCCCGGCGTTGGCCAGCTTTTCCTTCAGAAAACTAACCACAGCCTTGGAATTAAACTGCATCTGGCTGATTTCCTGCTGGGAGGAAAAAACATTAATAGAGCTCATGAATGCGGAATAAATCCCCGCCATAATTAAACCGCCCACCACCGTTGCAACGAGGAGTTCCACCAGGCTGAAGCCCTTTTCTCTTTGTCTGTTCATACGCGCCTCCTCACGGTGTAATGATGGCATCGGAAGACACCATCCGGTTTGCCCCGGTACGGGCTTCTGTCCATCTGACTTCCACATGGACAATGGAAGGATTCCCTGTTCCCGGATTCGCCGGTGTACAGGTCCAGGTCCGGTTAAAAATAAAATTCGCCGCATCCGGTGGGTTCTGGTAATCCTCCACTGTCCTGCCCAGCATATCCAGCGGTCCGTCACTGCCGTTTACAAGGCCCGCTGACCCCACCGCATGAAGGTCTTCCAGCTGCTGCCCCACCAGCGATGTGGCGGCTGTAAAATTGTAATTACTCTGGGTTGAACGGATTGAAACCAGTTGCGCCCCGGCCAGTGCAATCAGGCCAATGGAAAAAATGGTGGCCGCAATCAGGACTTCAATCAGTGAGAACCCCTTTTCTTTATCCATATCCCCTCCCTTGAAATTTGTTTCCATCTATTATTTATGCAAAAAACATACCGGCTTTTTCAGGGAAATTCTACGAAATTTATGTAGTTTTTACCCACGCATTCACTGAAAAATGACAGGAAGACAGGCAAAAGGCAAGTAGAAGGCAAGGTTGAGTAGAAGGCAAGGTTAAGCCCAGAAACAGATGGGAAAAGACAGGGAATTGGTAATTCTCTGTCCTTTTCTCTTCCCCGCTCAACCTCAACCTCAACCTCAACCTTGCCTTCTACTCAGCCTTCCCTTCCAGATAATGGCATCCAATGCTGTGAGAATTTCGCCCGGCGGCAAAGGCAATGATCCGGGCAACGGTAATCATGTTACGGAGTTCCAGCAGGGGCGCCGAAAGCAGGTTCAGCCGATAAAAACTGTCAATGGAGGCAAAAAGCTGGGATAAGTCCTGTTTTGCCCGATTCAGCCGGGACTGGTTCCGGATTATCCCAATGTAATTCCACATCGTAGTTTTCAATTGACGGACATCGTTCTGGACGAGAATGGGATCTGCCCCTGTACCGGCCGGCATTTCCCATTGGGGAATCGAACGGGTACGCTCCACAGATAATGCTTTCCCGCTCTTCGCTATCCTCCGAGCTGTTTCCACACCCCAGACCAGTCCCTCCAGCAAAGAGGTAGATGCCAGTCGATTGGCGCCGTGCAGCCCGGTGCAGGCACATTCTCCGATTGCATAGAGGCCTGGAACTGCAGTCACGCCAACGGTGTCGGCCTTGATTCCGCCACAGAAGTAATGGGCAGCCGGGACAACAGGAATTGGGTCTTCAGGAACACGGATCCCCCTTTCCCGGCAGGTTTCCGTAATATTTGGGAAACGGGAAACAAAATCGATGTGTTTTGCCACACCGGACAAATCCAGGTACATGCTGGCAGCATCTTCGTTTAGCATTTTCGTGAAAATTGCTCTTGCGACTACATCTCTCGGGGCCAGGTCTCCGTCTGGGTGGAACCTCTTCATAAAGGCATTTCCCTTCCGATCCACCAGTACCGCCCCCTCTCCTCGAACAGACTCTGAAATCAGGAAACGTTCATTTTTGTCTGGCAAATACAGTGTTGTTGGATGAAACTGAACAAATTCACTGTTAATGATTGGAACCCCGGCCCGGTACGCCATGGCAATGCCGTCTCCCGTTGCCCCTGCCGGGTTGGTGGTGTGAAGGTAAATTGCGCCAATGCCCCCTGTTGCCAGGATTGTACTGGCAGCAACAATCCGTTCTACCTCACCGGTATTCATATTAAGTGCGTAGGCCCCGAAACAGCGGGGCTCCCGGTAGCGTTCCAGCGGATCGGTAGAATGGTGGGTATTGGTAATCAGGTCCACCGCCATCGTCTCGGCCTGAAGCTCAATCCCCGGATGAGCTGCCACGGCCCGCAACAGGGCAATTTCAATTTCCCGGCCGGTGATGTCATCTGCATGGTAAATCCGGCGCAGACTGTGGGCAGCCTCCGCCGTGCAATCCGGTTTCCCCCCTTTTTTTGTAAATGGCACTCCCATCCTTATCAGGAGAAAATCCCGGGCCAGCGCGGGGCCCTTTTCCGCCAACTGCCTGACTGCGGCCGGATTGCAAAGTCCGGCTCCCGCGGCAATGATATCTGACTCCAGGCATTGGGGCGTATCCCCGTCGCACTGGCCAATAATCCCCCCTTGAGCGTAATAAGTGTTGGAGATTTCCGGCCGGGCCGCCTTTGTTATCATTCTCACGGAAAGGCCCGCATCTGCGAGATGCAATGCCGCCGCGCACCCGGCAATACCGGAACCGATAATCAGTGCATCTGAGTTCATGAGTGCCGTCCTTTATTCGTTTTCCGGTTGATTCTACTCCAGGCCAATGTGACAGTGAAGAAAAATCATAGAAAACCTGCGCTGTCAGGTTTCGGAAGCCTTTTTCTTGTCGCTGATGAAAGCCATGAGGGAGCCAAAAGAGCAGGGAACATCAATGACAAGTGGAAAAGAAAAATGTATCATGGAGTCGGATTGAATCTGGAAATTCAGAAAGGGAGAAAATACATGAAAAAATTGTTTATCCTCGCAGTTCCGGTACTGCTTATGTTCGGCTGCTCCACAGCACCGGAAAAAGCAAAAGTTGAAGGAGGCCACGTGAATCCTTTTTTCGAAACATGGAATACGCCCTTTGGTGTCGCGCCTTTTGGCAAAATTAAGGAAAGCGACTATCTGCCTGCTTTTGATAAGGCAATTCAGGAAAAACGAAATGAAGTGGACGCAATAGCGGACAGCTCGACAAAACCTGATTTTGAGAATACAGTGGCCGCCCTGGATGAAACAGGAAAGCTTCTGGAAAAGGTCAGCGGCGTTTTTTTTAATCTGACTTCCGCAGATACCAACGATGAGCTGCAGGAAATCGCTCAGAAGGTGACTCCGAAACTGTCCGCCCTCCACGACGACATCATGATGAACGACAAGCTGTTCAAACGTGTGGACGCGGTTTACCAGCAACGGGATAAACTGAATCTCAATCCGGAACAGCTCCGGCTGGTAACGGAAACGTGGAAGGATTTTGTTCGGGGCGGCGCCAACCTGAACCCGGAAAAGAAGGCGGAACTGAAGAAAATCAACCAGGAGATTTCGGTACTGGAGTTGAATTTCGGGGAGAATGTACGGAAACAGGTCAACAGCTACGAATTAGGGATTGACAACAAAAAAGACCTGGCCGGGCTCCCCGCCTCTGTGGTGGAAGCAGCCGCGGAAGCTGCGAAGGCCGAGGGCGAGGATGGAGAATGGGTGTTCACGCTGGATAAACCCAGCCTGCTTCCCTTCCTTACTTACTGTGAAAACCGGGCACTCCGGGAGAAAATCTTCAAGGCCTACATCAACCAGTGCAACCACGGAAACCAGCTGGACAACAACGCCAACATTGTCAAACTGGTCAACCTCCGGCTCCGGAAAGCAAAACTCCTTGGATACAAAAACCATGCGTCTTACGTTCTGGAAGAAAACGTCGCCAAGACCCCGGAAAACGTGTATAAGCTGCTGGGTAAGGTCTGGAAACCGACAATGGAAACAGCGAAACGGGAAGTGGCGGACATGCAGAAAATTATCAACAAGGAAGGGGGAAATTTCAAACTTCAGCCCTGGGACTGGTGGTTTTATTCAGAAAAAGTCCGCAAGGCAAAATACAATCTGGACGACGCGGAGCTTCGTCCCTATTTTGAACTGGAAACCGTGCGGAAGGGTGCGTTCATGGTGGCAAACAAGCTCTATGGCATCACCTTTACCCCAAGGCCGGATATCCCGGTTTACCAGAAGGATGTGAAGGCCTACGAGGTAAAAGACGCAGACGGCTCCACCATTGGTGTTTACTACGCGGACAATTTTCCCCGGCCCAGTAAACGAGGTGGGGCATGGATGAACGCTTACCGCCCCCAGCACCGGGAAAATGGGAAAAACATCCTGCCCGTCATCTGTAATGTCACCAACTTTACCAAACCCACCGCAACCACACCGTCGCTCCTGAGCCTGGAAGAAGTCACAACACTTTTCCATGAATTCGGCCATGCCCTCCACGGCCTGTTATCCAACTGCACCTATCGGAAACTGGCTGGAACCTCGGTACCCAGAGACTTTGTGGAAATGCCCTCTCAGTTCATGGAAAACTGGGCCACCGACCCGCAGATTCTGAAACTCTACGCGAAAAACTACAAGACCGGAGAAGTCATCCCCGACAGTCTCATCCAGAAGATTCAGAATGCCGGCAAGTTCAACCAGGGGTTCATCACCGGAGAATACATGGCAGCCGCATACCTCGACATGGACTGGCACACCATCACAACTCCCTTTACCGGGAAACCCATAGATTTTGAGAAAAAGGCCATGGCAAAAATTCACCTGATTCCGGAAATTGTGGAACGCTACCGCAGTCCATACTTCCGCCATGCCTTCGCCGGTGGATACGATGCCGGGTACTACAGTTATATCTGGGCAGCCGTACTGGATGCCGATGCCTTTGCCGCTTTCAAAGAGCACGGCCTTTTTGACCCGGCAACGGCAAAATCATTCCGGAATAACGTAATTTCCCGGGGCAACACCGAAGACCCCATGGTGCTGTACCGCCGCTTCAGAGGACGGGACCCCAAAGTGGACGCCCTTCTAAAACGAAAAGGATTCAAGTAAACCCCCTTAAACCGATACATTGAGAAATAAAAAGGGGCGGGAAATTTCCCGCCCCTTTTATCAAGCCCTGTTATCCTCAATGGTGTCGTTTCTTTCGGATATAGAGCGTTTTCTGAATCCTTGCCACTGCCTCACCATGTTCGTCCACGACATCAATGGGCCAGACCGGGGTATATTTCTGTCCATCCTTCGTGTTCTCCCGGATTTCTTTCAACTGGGCTTCCGTTACCTGAAAATGAGCAACCATCTTTCCCCGACCCGGTTTCAGAAACTCAATCGACGCAGCCTTGTCCCATACAATGTATTCCCGCCCCAGATTTTTCATCACCATCAGCATATAAAAGGGATCCGTCATACTGTAGAGACTTCCGCCGAAATGGGTACCTACATAATTACGGGTATACCAGTGACGCTTCATCTGAACCACAATATCCCGAAAATCCGGAGAAATCGACTTCACTCGAATCCCCGCCCCTAAATAAGGCGGATACAAATTAAACATCAACCGAAAAAAGAACATCTTCAAGGCCTGCCCCCTCCCTTTAAGTCCCGGTCTATGCAACATACCATCTAAAAGAATACAAAACATAAACAGAAAAAACCACAAAGAAAGGTGAAGAACACACAAACACATCGCCGCCGAAAATCTCGCCCAACGGCACTCATCTTAAGCATTTATAATGACTTAGGGAAAATCCGGAGACAGTCGTCTTATTTTTCTTTCTTCATTGGCATTCTCTAATCAAAAAAATGCTTAGCTATCCGCAAATCACTATACCTTTTGACGCCGGTAATTCATAGAACCCATTGCCTCTCACGCGTTATGAACCAGATAGCTTTCCCCAGAACAAATCTCAAGATTCACACCGCAACTCCCGGTGAACGATAAAATAATGGATAGCAGCAAAGAGAAGTAGAACACCTCCGGCAACAAACCCGCATGCAGAAAAAGATTGAACAAAGATGAAACCAAAAAGAACACCGGTGAGAACGAGAATACCTGCAATCACCAGAAACGATTTCATAGAGTAAATATAGGCGAATGGAAGCCAGTGTGCCCCAACAAGAACTGCGAATGCCGGAAAGAAAAGGTGTTCCCGACCACCCGCTGTGGCCATGAAGATAAGGGGTAATCCGAGGGGAATGGTAAGGGCAATCCATGTATTCAGTACTGGCAGCCGGTTGGACTCGTCCGGTGATGACAACCTCAAGAGCCGGGAACATCCGGCTGCAATCGGATGAATGAACATACCGCCGATTAACAGAATAATCATGGCAATCGGAATCCGGCCAACCGCACCGAAAGCAGCAGAAATAAGCCAGAGAACCCCTTCAACCCCAAGATAGACAGCTCCACCCAAATGACAGTGACGGTACTCTGTGTGCTGATCGTACAATTCATTCATAGAAATAACCTTCCCCAAAGAAATTTTTATCCCCGTTCTCAATGGGATCATACTATCTCCCACGCATGAAAACCAATATTTCTACATTTTACGCAACGGCAATCATTTGTCCTTCGGAACTGCAATAAGGGATGACAGGTTGCTTTGTCAAGAAATGCCTCGGGTATTGGATGCCGGACAGGCCTCCTTTCACTAACAACGTTGTACACTTTGAATTGGAATTCACCTTCTGATTATTCTTTCAGGGTTGCATTCTCCGGCCCTTCAATTCTTCGGAGCCACTCTTGTGCTTCAGCTGACAGTTTTTTTATATGTTGATTTGTGAGCAATCCATGGTAACGTAAATTCATAATCTTGAGCGACAATCTGGATCGTCTCCAGTCATTGAAACAATCCGCGATGACTGCATCTGACTCTTGAATATACCGATAAAGAGCCAGGTACTGATCGTGCGGATTCCCCGGACTTGACGTGGCAATCTCTGCCGCACGTCTGTTAATATCAGCGCACAACTTGTGAAGCATCTCGTCATGGATACTTCTCATGTATTTCCAGTCTTTCTCCTTAAGAAATCCTTCCATCCCGTCCTCCTCACGTTCATGCCCCCAGCCGGACAGATTTATGATCTTCTTGCCTCATAACTGATAGCGTATCACGACACAGTTCGCAACAACAAGTTGTCTTTCTGACGCCCATACTCCCGCGCACAGCGCAGAATGTCACGTGTAGAAGTCAGATCAATCAGGGAATCGGCGACCTTCCCTGTCATTCTTCAGAAGCTTGCTTTCTTAGCAGGTTTGGAACCGGATCCCGTCCATCTCCCTATCCCGTCAGCCGCCGCAGCGAGTAAATCCCCGGCC
>Ga0190303_1000538_pt1 | contig 15729 bp, 12 predicted proteins | sample 48700701_MG_FD_161672 | JGI IMG/M metagenome (GOLD analysis project Ga0190303, IMG submission 161672) | Hydrothermal vent sediment bacterial communities from Southern Trench, Guaymas Basin, Mexico - 4870-07-0-1_MG | ecosystem: Environmental > Aquatic > Marine > Hydrothermal vents > Sediment ...
AAACCGCTTCATCCCAAGGGTTATCGGTACCATGACCGCAATAGGTCTCTGCCTGAGCAAGTTGTGTTGAGCCCCAGCGTATATAGTCCCTAATACTGAGTAACTCATCAATAGGACAGATTGGATTGACCATGTGCGTTTTCCATTTAAAAGTCAAAAAAACTAGAAAAAACCTGATCCCTACCCACAGGGAAGACACAAATAAAAAACGTCGCCAGATCATTTTTTTATAGTGCAATTGGGCCGTTATATCACAATTGAAGCATAATAAAAGCCTTTACCCATCACCCAACATCAAGTAGGGTGCAATTTTTAACGAGCTCAACAGGTCTGATGGAAAATTTATATCGACAGATAATTGAGAAGATTGGCGAGGACCCCAACCGCGAGGGTTTAAAAGATACGCCTGCACGTGCCGCCAAGGCTTTTCAATTTCTCAACCAGGGTTATAAACAAAACGTTGATGAGATAGTCAATAATGCGTTGTTTGATTCTGATTGCGATAATATGGTTATTATCAAGGATATCGAACTCTATTCACTCTGCGAGCACCACCTGCTACCTTTTATTGGGAAATGCCATCTGGCATATACACCCAACGGCAAGGTGCTGGGCCTTTCAAAATTTGCCCGTATTGTTGATATGTTCGCCCGACGTCTCCAGATTCAGGAGCGTCTGACCCAGGAAATTGCTGAAACAATACTGGATATAACCAACGCTACAGGTGTAGCAGTCATTATTGAAGCTCAGCACATGTGCATGATGATGCGCGGCGTAGAAAAGCAAAACTCGATCATGAAAACCTCCTCTATGCTGGGTGACTTCAGAGATAATGCATCAACCCGCAATGAGTTTCTGACCCTGGTTTCCTAATGCGGCTTTAATACAGCCTCGATTCGATCACGGCGCTGCTCCTCACCAACAAAGGGTGCCAGCGGGCCAACTCCATACACATCAATACGCTCAGCAGCAACTCCTGCTTCCATCAGGTGCTGCTTAACAGATTCAGCTCTGAGCTTTGACAGAGCAATCGACTCCTTCGTTGTCATATTATGCGCAACACCCAGATGCCCCACCAGGTAGATCATCAACCGGACATCTTTCGTCATAACCTCGGCCAATGAAACCAGGGTTGGCTGGCCAGACTTGAGTTGATTTTTTTCGTCAAACTCAAGCTCATGTAGAATCCAGTGCCCATCCTGTCTTAATGTTGTCAATATAGTTTCCGGGTTCACAGAGACCTTGGCCAAGCCGTGATCAACCAGCTTCATCAGTTCCAGATGCTGATAAACTCGTCGATTGCCACGCTGGATGCTATAGATGGCCACTGCAAACATACCGCTTTCAGTATTAACTATCGCAGCCTGATAGTGCTGATATTGATCGGGCCCATAAAGTTTTTCCTCCTTAAAAACCCGGTTAGCCCAGAGGTTGCTTGCCCCGCATTGACGCGCCTGACATTCATAGAAAATTCGTCCATCTGCCTTTGCAATCAAAGTCCGGTAATAGTCAAAAACCTCTTGTGGAGTATAGCCACTGGGGATTCGGTAGGTGATTTGATACAGCTCACCAGAGATACGTTGCGCATTATCGACCCGCAGAATACCATTGACCGTTTTGAGGCTACCGGTAACCCATTGATGATCGGTTACACTGCTACGCAGGTAATGTTCAACACTTGACCCAGGGTATCGCACAAACCCGGTTTGCCGCTCAACCCTATTAACCTCCTCCACTGTATCGGCTACCAGCAAAGAAATGCAAAACCCCTGAATCACCAAAACAAGCAGGAGTTGCAACACTAATCTTGGGCTCATCATCCAAAAGATTCCTTTATTAATTGTGCGCAACTCTATTTAACCATAAACCAATCAGAGGGGCATAAAAAAGGGCGGCATGAGCCACCCTTTTTTATAGGTTTGCACCTAACGACTATTACCAACCAGTAATTTCCGCCAGTGCCGTACCGATATCGGCCAAACTACGTACCGTTTTTACACCCGCATCTTCGAGTGCGGCAAATTTTTCATCTGCAGTACCCTTACCGCCAGAGATAATAGCGCCAGCATGTCCCATCCGTTTCCCGGCTGGTGCAGTCACACCGGCAATGTAGGATACAACCGGCTTGGTTACATTTTCCTTGATAAAAGCAGCAGCTTCTTCCTCTGCGGTGCCACCAATCTCACCGATCATGACAATCGCTTCAGTTTTTTCATCTGCCTGGAAAAGCGCCAGAATATCAATAAAATTTGAGCCGGGAATAGGGTCGCCACCGATACCGACACAGGTTGATTGACCAAAACCATGGTCCGTTGTTTGCTTAACCGCCTCATAGGTTAATGTTCCAGAACGGGAAACAATACCTACCTTGCCAGGCAGGTGAATTTCTGCCGGCATGATGCCAATTTTACACTCCCCTGGCGTGATTACACCCGGACAGTTTGGCCCCACCAGACGTACGCCAAGCTCATCACATATAACCTTGGCCTCCAGCATATCCAGCGTCGGGACTCCCTCTGTAATACAAACAATCAACTGTATGCCTGCGTTAGCAGCTTCCAGAATGGAATCTTTGCAAAAAGGCGCTGGCACATAGATCACTGATGCTTGGGCACCCGTTGCAGCCACAGCTTCACTGACCGTGTTGAAAACGGGCAACCCAAGATGTTTTTGCCCTCCCTTTCCTGGGGTTACGCCACCCACCAATTTAGTGCCGTACTCAAGGGCCTGTTCAGAGTGAAAGGTTCCTTGTGAACCGGTGAAACCCTGACAGATGACTTTGGTGTTTTTATCGATCAAAATACTCATTGGTTACTCTCCGCTGCTTTTACGGCTGCTTCTGCTGCTGCTGCCAGACTCTGCGGGGCAATAATATTCAACCCGCTTTGCTCTAAAAGCTGTGAACCCCGCTCTGAGCTATTGCCCTCCAGGCGCACGATGACAGGCACTTTCACGCCCACCTCTTCGACGGCCCCGATAACCCCTTCGGCGATAAGGTCACAGCGTACAATTCCACCAAAGATATTAACCAGCACCGCTTTAACATTCTCATCGGAGAGAATGATTTTAAAGGCTTCTGAAACGCGCTCTTTGGTTGCACCACCCCCCACATCAAGAAAATTGGCCGGAAAACCACCATGAGTCTTGATGATATCCATCGTTCCCATCGCCAGACCTGCGCCATTCACCATGCAACCGATGCTCCCATCCAAAGCAACATAGTTCAGATCCCACTTTGCAGCGCTGACTTCGCGCTCATCCTCCTGACTAGGGTCATGCATCGCTTTAATCTGCGCCTGCCGATAAAGCGCATTACCATCAACATTAATTTTGGCGTCCAGACAGTGCAGATCACCCTGCTCAGTAATCACCAGCGGGTTAACCTCTAAAAGCGCCAGATCTTTATCCTGAAACAGCTGAGCCAGCCCCAGGAAAATCTGGGTAAACTGCTTAATTTGGTTACCCTTAAGGCCAAGCTGGAAAGCGAGCTCACGACCCTGGTAAGGTTGAGCGCCAACGAGAGGATCGATAGTCGCCTTGAGAATTTTTTCTGGCGTTTCTTCAGCCACCTTCTCAATCTCAACACCACCTTCAGTTGAAGCCATAAATACAATACGGCGGCTACTGCGGTCCACGACCGCTCCCAGATAAAGTTCCTGGGCAATATCAGTGCAGGACTCAACCAGAATGCGGCTAACGGGTTGGCCATTCGCATCGGTTTGATAGGTTACCAGTCGGTTCCCCAGCCATTTTCTGGCAAACGCCTCAACCTCTTCCTTGCTACTAACCAACTCAACACCGCCGGCTTTACCGCGACCACCCGCATGAACCTGGGCCTTTACGACCCACTTGCTACCACCAATAGTACCGATGGCGTCAACTGCCTCCTGTACCGTTTCAGCTGCAACTCCCTCGGAAACGGGCAGGCCGTACTCTGCAAACAGTTGTTTGCCTTGATATTCATGTAGATTCATATCTCTCCAACCAGCTTAAATTAAAAAATAACATTAAAAAAATAAATTAAAAACAAACAGTTACACTAGCCTATTAACGCTTTTTACGATTAGGGATATGGATCGCTTGACCGTTTGCAGCCAAGGCTGCCTCGTGAACCGCTTCGGACAGTGTCGGATGCGCAAATATGGTTAACCCAATATCCTCGGCACAGGCACCAAACTCCATCGCAATCACGCCTTGTTGTGTCATATCCCCGGCACTTGGGCCCAATATGTGTAACCCCAATACACGATCTGTCTCCTCATGAGCAATCAGCTTTACCATTCCTTGGGTATCATTGGCCGCTAATGCTCTGCCGCTGGCCGCAAACGGAAAAACACCTACTTTGTAGGGCGTACCCTCTGTTTTTAGCTGCTGCTCTGTTTTCCCTACCCAGGCAAGCTCCGGGTGTGTATAGATAACACTGGGGATAAGTTCATAATTGACCTGTGATTGCTGGCCAGCAATCACTTCGGCGACCATGACACCCTCTTCCGACCCCTTATGCGCCAGCATCGGACCACGGACAACATCACCCACAGCGTAGACACCAGCTACACCGGTACGACACTGCTCATCCACCTCAATAAAACCACGTTCATCAACTTTAACGCCGCTCTCTGCTGACAATACGTTTTGGGTAAACGGCCTACGCCCTACCGCAACAATCAGTTTATCTACCTTTAGCTCATGATCACCCTCCGCATCGCTATAGGTGACCGAGACAACAGCACCATCAACTGATGAGGCTGTAACGGTGGTGCTTAGCCGTATATCCAGACCCTGCTTCTTATAGAGCTTCAGCGCTTCCTTAGCAATCTGCGCATCCACCATCGGCAGAAAATCCGGCAATGCTTCAAGAATAGTCACCTTGGAACCTAGCCGCGCCCAGACACTACCTAACTCCAGGCCAATCACACCCGCACCAATGACACCAACACGCTCTGGCACCTTTTGGAATGCAAGTGCTCCGACGTTATCTACAATAGTATCCCCGTTAATCGGAGCGGGCGGGATATTCACAGGTACCGAACCGCTGGCAATAATAACATTGGCAGCAGTAATTATTTCCTGGTTGCCACCATGAGAGGTAACCTCCACCCGCCGATCAGCCAGCAGTTTGCCGGTACCTGCAAGACTGGTAACGCTGTTCGCCTTGAACAACCCGGCGATCCCCCCAGTCAGCGTTTTGATAATCTTTTCCTTGCGCGCGATCATTGTCGGCACATCGATCTCTACCTCGCCAGCATTGATACCATGCGCTTTGAGGCCATGAGCGGCTTCTTCATATTTATGCGAGCTATCCAGTAGGGCTTTGGAGGGGATGCAACCTACATTAAGACAGGTGCCTCCCAGGGATGGCTTGCCCGATTCATTCTGCCATTTATCGATACAGGCAGTATTGAAGCCCAGCTGAGCCGCTCTTATCGCAGCAACATAGCCCGCTGGCCCTGCTCCTATAACAACCACATCAAATTCTTGTGCCATTTTCCAGACCTTTTTAGAGATTAAACAAACTGACCTAAACCTGTAGCAAGATGCGCGCTGGGTCTTCGAGCAACTCTTTGATAGTGACTAAAAACTGAACGGCTTCGCGACCATCGATCATCCGGTGATCATAAGAGAGTGCGAGATACATCATCGGTTTAATTTTAACTTCACCATCAACGGCCATAGGGCGCTCTTGAATCTTATGCATCCCTAAGATAGCAGTCTGTGGGGGGTTAAGAATTGGGGTAGATAGCAACGAACCAAACACACCACCATTGGATATAGTAAAGGTCCCACCGGTCATCTCTTCAATGGTCAGCTTACCGTCCTGCGCTTTTGCACCGTAATTTACAATCGCCGCTTCAATATCAACCATGCTCATCTGTTCAACATTGCGCAAAACAGGTACGACCAACCCCTTTTTGGAGGAGACGGCAACGCCAATATCCTGATAGCCATGGTAAACCATCTCAGCCCCATCAATAGAGGCATTAACTGCAGGAAAGCGTTTCAAAGCCTGAACACTGGCCATTACAAAAAACGACATGAAGCCCAGCCGCACACCACCGTGGGTTTTCTCGAAGTCAGCCTTATATTTGGCTCGCAATGAGATTATCGACCCCATATCGACCTCGTTATAGGTCGTCAACATGGCTGCTGTTTGTTGTGCCTGGACCAATCGCTTAGCGATGGTTGCACGAAGTCGTGTCATGGGTACCCGTTTCGAGGGGCGATCACCAATAACAATATTAGCTGCGGACGCAACAGGTGGCGGAACGGCCACAGCAGGTACGGCTGATTCAGTGCTATCAGTCTTGAGATGATTAACAACATCCTCCTTGGTGATTCTGCCGTCCTTACCAGAACCTGTAACACCCTCTGCCTGCAAGTTATTTTCCTGTATCAACTTCCGTGCGGCAGGGCTGGCTGATATATTTTGAGTGGTATTTTGCAAAGGGCTCTCTTCACTAGGCAACCTAGTGACACCCCCCTGAACTGCACCGGCCGTAAACTCAGCAATTATCTCGGTGCTCAGCACAACTTCGTTTTCATTTTTCAGTACTTTGGTGATTGTTCCGTCAGCAGGAGAGACCACTTCCAGTATCACTTTGTCAGTTTCAATATCGACTAAAGGTTCGTCTCGCTTAACGGCCTCACCCGGCTTTTTGTGCCAGGTTGCTACAGTACCTTCTACTATGGACTCTGGGAATGCGGGGGCTTTGATTTCGATAGTCATTCTAATTCCTTTCTACTGTGCTCAATCTCTAAGGTTTGATAGCGCTGTCGACCACTCTATCCTGCTGTTCCTGATGCATACCCATGACACCGGCGGCTGGAGATGCCGAGGCTTCACGTGACACATGGCTGAGAGTAATATAATTTTTATGGCGGGCGATGGTTCGGCGCATATGATGCTGGCTGCTGTACCATACCCCTTGATTCAGAGGTTCCTCCTGCACCCAGGTCAGCTCGCCGAGGTTAGGGTAGGATGAGATCGCATCGTAAAGATCCTGCTCTGGAAACGGGTAGAGTTGTTCCAGACGAATAATCGCCAATTCATTTTTACCCACTTCTCTACGTTTTTCCAACAGGTCATAATATATTTTGCCACTACACAGCAGTACCCGTTCGACCTTGTTTGGATCCTGATCGTCGGTCTCAGGTAAAACCGCTCTGAAGGTGCCCTCTGCCAGCTCCTCCAATGAGGATATCACCTGCTTGTGACGCAACAGGCTTTTTGCGGTCATCACAATGAGCGGCTTACGTAGCGGCCTTACCATTTGACGCCTTAACATATGAAATACCTGAACAGGCGTCGTCGGCATACAAACCTGGATATTATTTTCTGCACATAACTGTAAAAATCGTTCCAGACGCGCAGAAGAGTGCTCGGGGCCCTGCCCCTCGTAACCATGCGGCAACAACATTGTCAGTCCACACAGCCGCCCCCACTTATGCTCTCCACTGGTAATGAACTGGTCAATAACCACCTGGGCATTGTTGGCAAAATCACCAAACTGCGCCTCCCAGATTACCGCTGTTTTGGGGGTAGTGGTTGAATAACCGTACTCAAACCCCACGACAGCCATTTCAGACAGAAGCGAATCATAAATTTCAAACTTCGCATCCTCATCATTGAGTGTCTGCAAGGGGATGAAAACCGAGCCATCCTCCTGGGAGTGCAGTACAGCATGGCGGTGAGAAAAAGTTCCACGGCCAACATCCTGACCACTCAGGCGCACACTATAGCCAGCGTTAACCAGGCTGGCGTAGGCCAGTGACTCCGCGCAACCCCAGTCGACCGGAATCTCACCTTCAATCATCAAGTGCCGATCTTTGTAAATCTTGGCAACCTGACGCTGCACGATGAAAGATTCTGGTATCGTAGTGATACTCATACCCAGAGCCCTAAGGCGATCAAGATCAACTCTGGTGTCGTAACTAGAAATCCACGGTGTACCGAGATAGGGCGTCCAATCCACAAACAGCGCAAAATTAGGCTCCTTGACCCAATGTTCCACCATGTGCCCACCCTCATCAAGAGTGCTGCGGTAGAGATCCATCAACGCTTCGCCGTGACTTCTGTCTTGAACACCCTCTCGGTCAAGTTTCTCCACGTATAACTCACGCGTTGTGGGATGTTTTTTGATCGTTTGATACATGATAGGCTGAGTCGCGGAGGGCTCATCTGCCTCATTATGACCACGGCGTCGATAACAGACCAGATCAATGACCACATCCTTTTTAAACGTATTGCGATAATCCATCGCCAGTTGTGTAGCAAATATAACCGCTTCCGGGTCATCTCCATTAACATGCATAATGGGGGCCTGGATCATCTTCGCCACATCGGTGCAATACTCAGTGGAACGAGCATCATCCCTGCGAGAAGTGGTAAAACCGACCTGGTTATTCAGAACAATATGGATAGTCCCACCCGTATGGAAACCACGGGTTTCAGACATCTGGAACACCTCCATCACCACACCTTGCCCAGCAAAAGCAGCATCTCCGTGCACCACTATGGGTATTACACTGCTTTTTTCGCTATCTTTGCGTCGTTCCTGACGTGCTCTTACTGACCCTTCGACAACAGGAGATACGATCTCTAGATGGGAGGGGTTAAAAGAAAGGGCCAGATGAACCTCTCCGTGGGGGGTTATCCAGTTTGATGAAAAACCCTGATGGTATTTCACATCACCTGAACCGGCCACCACAGCCTTACCTTCAAACTCTTCAAAAAGCTCCGAGGGCTTTTTGCCCAAGATATTAACAAGCACATTGAGGCGTCCACGGTGGGCCATCCCGATAACAACCTCTTTGGCCCCATAGGATGCACCTCTGTTAATCAACTCTTCAATCATCGGGATCAGACTTTCGGCACCCTCCAGACCAAAGCGTTTAGTACCTGGATAACGCGAGGCCAGGTATTTTTCCAGCCCCTCTGCCGCAGTCAATGAAGCAAGTATATTACGCTTTTGTTCATCGTCATAACACGGCTGCCCCTTGACCGACTCGATACGTTGCTGAAGCCAACGCCTGACCGATGTGTCAACAATATGAGTGACTTCAAAACCAATATTGCCACAATAGGTTTTCTCGAGATCCCGCACTATGTCGTGCAACGTGGCGGTATCGAAACCAAAATACAATGAACTGGCCAGGAACTCGGTTTGCAGGTCATCTGGGCTCAGGTTCTGGGATCCAAGCAGTAGATCAGGGACCACATCACGCTGCATGATACCCAGAGGATCGATAGTGGATTTCTGGTGCCCACGGATTCGGTAAGCAGTAATAAGCCGAAGAACCGATGACTGTTTCTGTTCATGCTCGGCGCTGACAGTTGTCGAGCCTTGAGCAGAACCTCCTGACCGGCGCCCTATTTCCAGAAATTGCTTGTTCAGAACCGAGTAGGACGGCTCCGGCTGAGTACTCCCATTAACGCTCGGAAGCTGCTCAAAATAGTCTCGCCATTGCGGCGGGATAGACTGCGGATCGATCAGAAAAGCCTCGTAAAGCTCCTCCACATAAGACAAATTTCCGCCTTGCAAATGGGCACTTAGCCACATCTGCTCCATGCTGTTTTCATGCACAATTTTCCCCTGTTGCCTATTTACGGGTTACAAAAACGCTTCACTATCACTCAGCTAAAGCCCTTCATCCAAAGCTTTCTACTGTGTAACCACCTCGTGCGGGACAAGGTACCCAAGCCCGCAGGCTTGGGTTTCTTCCTTTAATCAGATCGCTTTTTCCAGAAGCATATTCCTTATGTGACCAATGGCCCTGGTTGGATTCAAACCTTTAGGGCATACACTGGTACAATTCATGATGCCACGACAGCGAAATATACTGAAGGGATCATCAAGGTCGTCTAGTCGCTCATCAGTGGCTGTATCCCTGCTATCAGCAAGAAAACGATAAGCCTGCAGCAAACCAGAAGGCCCGATAAACTTGTCTGGGTTCCACCAGAAAGAGGGGCAGGCAGTGGAACAACACGCACAAAGAACACACTCATACAGGCCATCCAGCTTCGCTCTGTCTTCCGGTGTCTGCAAGCGTTCTTTGTCCGGAGCCGGAGTATCGTTCTGCAGATAGGGTTTTATTTTCTCATACTGTTTGTAGAAAATAGACATATCAACAACCAGGTCACGCACTACAGGCAGTCCTGGTAGTGGCCGCACGACCAGCTTGTCATTTTTAACCGTTTCTGAAAGCGGTGTAATGCAAGCCAAGCCATTGGTCCCGTTCATATTCAAGCCATCTGAACCGCAAACCCCTTCCCGGCATGAACGACGGAATGAGAGTGACGGATCACGGGCTTTAAGGATTTCCAGCACATCCAAAACCATCATGTCTTTGCCGCCGGTATCCAGCTGCATATCCTGCATATAGGGTTTTTTATCAGTTTCTGGGTTATAGCGATAAAGGCTAATCGTCAGCATAGTGAAACCTCCAAATTAATAGGTGCGTTCTTGAGGTTCAAAAGCATCCATGGTCTTGGGCGCGAAATTAACATCACGCTTGCCGACACGCTTTTCACCAGGAAAATACAGGGAATGGCATAACCAATTTTCGTCATCCCGTGTCGGATAGTCGTCACGGGCATGCGCCCCCCGACTTTCCTTTCTCTCTTCTGCAACGATAGCAGAGGCTTCTGCAACTTCTAGCAGGTTTTGCAGTTCAAGAGCCTCAATGCGTGCGGTGTTATACGCCTGGCTCTTGTCAGTCAACTGAACATTTTCGATTCTGGGCCTCAACTCTGCCAGTTTCTCGATACCTGTCTGCATATAGTCACCCCTGCGGAACACACCAAAATGGTTCTGCATAATGCTCTGCAACTCAGTACGCAGTTCTGCTGCCTGTTCACCGCTGGTACTGCCGTTGAGCGCGTCCAATCTGCTCATCGCAGATTCCAGATCACTGTCGCTAGCCTCGCGGTATTCAATGCCTTCGCTCAAAGACTTCTCGATATAGATACCTGCAGCTCGACCAAATACCACCAGGTCGAGTAGAGAGTTTCCACCCATACGGTTTGCTCCATGTACTGATACACAGGCAACCTCTCCACAGGCAAATAACCCTTCCACAACCTTATCATTACCCTCACCATCTGGCATCAGCGCCTGACCACTGATGTTGGTGGGAATTCCGCCCATCATATAGTGGCAGGTAGGAATAACGGGGACAGGCACCTTAACAGGATCAGCATGAGCAAAGGTACGGGACAGTTCGCAAATACCAGGCAGGCGGCTTTCCAGCACCTCTTCACCCAGATGATCAAGCTTAAGCATTACATGGTCACCATCTGGACCACAGCCACGACCCTCTAAAATCTCAAGAACCATAGATCTGGCAACAACATCACGTCCGGCCAGGTCTTTTGCATTAGGTGCATAACGCTCCATAAAGCGCTCACCGTCTTTATTGATCAGGTAACCACCCTCTCCGCGACAACCTTCTGTCACCAATACACCCGAGCCGTAAATACCGGTTGGGTGGAACTGCCACATCTCTATATCCTGAACCGGCATACCTGCACGCAGAGCCATTCCAACACCATCGCCTGTGTTGATGTGCGCATTAGTGGTCGAAGCGAAAATTCTGCCTGCGCCACCGGTAGCAAGAACGGTCGCCTTGGACTTAATATAAACTGTTTCGCCAGTCTCCATACAGATAGCAACAACACCAACTACGGCTCCATCCTGATTTTTAACCAGGTCGGTGGCATACCATTCATTAAGGAATACTGTTTCATTTTTAAGGTTGCCCTGATAAAGCGCATGCAGTAGCGCATGACCGGTACGGTCAGCGGCGGCACAGGTTCTCGCTGCCTGCCCCCCTTTACCAAAGTTCTTAGATTGCCCACCAAAGGGCCGCTGATAGATTCTGCCATTCTCTGTACGTGAAAATGGCAGGCCCATGTGCTCCAACTCATAAACTGCTTCAGGTCCAACACTACACATGTATTCAACAGCATCCTGATCACTAATGTAATCTGAACCCTTTACTGTATCGTACATATGCCAGCGCCAATCATCATTGGGATCTGAGCTGGCAATCGCACAGGTAATACCACCCTGCGCCGATACAGTATGGGAACGAGTAGGAAATACTTTAGTGATTACGGCTGTTTTGTATCCAGACTGAGCCAGTTGTAATGCAGCCCGCATTCCGGCACCACCACCACCAACAATAACTCCGTCATAACTAAGCGTTCTTATTTTCGTCATGAATCATTAACTCCACAAAATCTCGATACCCCAAGCCAAATAAACAAACACGATAATCGCGCATGCGCACTGGAAAATAAAGCGTACAGCTGTGGCTGACTTTCCAAATGACAGGGAGGTTAAATAATCAGTAGAGATAGTCCAAACCCCAATCCAGGCATGGGCTACCAGCGCCAGCAGTGCTAGCAAACTAAAAATTCTCATCCAGGTTGCCTGAAAGAGATCTTGCCACTGCTCGTATTGCAACTCTGGGTTCTGCGCCATCCAGAACACCACGAACAGCGTGTAGACGGCCAGTATCACTGCGCTGACCCGCTGCACCACCCAGTCAGACAAACCACTTCTTCCAAAATTTGTCACGTTGGTTACCATATGATGCTGACCCCCGTATAAATAATCAGTATGGCGGAAATGCCAACAACAATCTTAGCGCCCAGTTGAGCACCCTCCAACGTTTCGCCAATGCCCCAATCCATTAACAGGTGTTTAATACCCGCAACGAAATGGTAAATAAGCGCCGACACCACCACCCAAAGTACAAACTTGGCAAAGCCACCACTCATCACTGCCTGCAGGGCGACAAAGCTATCCCTGGAGTCAAGTGATTCACCAAAGATAAAAAGCAGACCGGCGATGCCCACGAAAAGCAGCAGGCCGGATATTCGGTGAATAATGGAAGCAATAGCTGGGAGGGGTTGTTTTATTGTGAAGAGGTCAAGGTTGACCGGTCTGTTATCACTCACGATTAAAGTTACCCTGGTCTTGTTATTAGAAAAGGCCACGATGGACCCGTTGCACCAAAAAAAGGTGCCAGTATTGTAGTTGATGCTGTACCGGATGCTCAAGTAGATAATGCACCAATTATAGTTTTGCCGACGCAGTGCGCCATCTAGTAAGCAGCCACTGGCCACCTATTCACCCGCATTATACCCATCATTTATTCTATTTATTAAGCTGAGAGAATCCCGTTAAAACAAGGTTATCACATTGTATTTTAACAATATTTTAAGAAACAAAGACTCTATTACGTTTACACACCACATAGACGCAGATTGACAAATTTTTTTTGCACAATATAGTGATTGCTCCGTGCATCCATAGACAGATGCGCCATCGCGCCCCGTGTCAGTCTGTACCAGACACTGTTAATCACATAAACGCCAAGTCGACATCCAAGCGAGTGAGAGAGATCTATGACAGAGAGAAAAGCCTACCTAACCATTGACGGCCATGAAAACCCGATTGAGCTTCCCATCCTGACCGGCAGCCTGGGTCCTGATGTGATCGATGTCAGGCCACTCGGTGCCAACGGCTATTTTACCTATGACCCAGGGTTTGTTTCCACCGCAGCGTGCGATTCGTCCATCACCTACATTGATGGTGATAAGGGTATCTTGTTGCACCGCGGCTACCCGATCGAGCAGCTTGCTGAAAATTCAGACTTTCTAGAAACCTGTTATCTTCTCTATTACGGCGCACTACCAACGCCGGAAGAAAAAGAGACCTACACAAATACCATCAAAAACCATACCATGGTTCACGAACAACTGGCCAAGTTCTTCAGCGGCTTTCGTCGTGATGCACATCCTATGGCGATTATGTGTGGCGTAGTAGGTGCGCTATCAGCCTTCTACCACGATTCAATGGATATTACTAACGAACGCCACCGTGACATCACAGCACACCGGCTGGTTGCCAAGATCCCAACGCTGGCGGCAATGTGTTATAAATATAGTCAGGGTGAGCCCTTTGTCTATCCGCGCAACGACCTGGCCTATGCAGAGAACTTTTTGCACATGATGTTCTCTACACCCTGCGAAAAATATGAAGTCAATCCAGTAGTCTCTAAAGCCATGGATAAAATTTTTCTACTCCATGCTGACCACGAACAGAACGCATCCACCTCGACCGTACGCTTGGCTGGTTCAAGCCAGGCAAACCCCTTTGCCTGTATCGCAGCCGGCATCGCAGCACTTTGGGGTCCTGCCCATGGTGGTGCCAATGAAGCCTGCCTGAGCATGTTGATAGAGATCGGCGATGAGTCCAGAGTTGATGAGTATGTGATGCGCGCCAAGGATAAAAGCGACCCCTTCCGCCTGATGGGCTTTGGCCACCGGGTTTATAAAAACTATGACCCACGCGCCACCGTCATGAAGCAAACCTGTGATGAGGTCCTGGCTTCTCTCGGTCTTTCCGACGAGCCATTGTTTAAAATTGCCAGGCGCTTAGAACAGGTTGCCCTGGAAGACCCCTACTTCGTTGATAAAAAACTTTATCCTAACGTGGATTTCTATTCCGGCATCATCCTGCGTGCGATCGGCATCCCAACCAGCATGTTCACGGTTATTTTCGCCCTGTCCAGAACCATTGGCTGGATCAGCCACTGGCATGAAATGGTAAGCGGAGAAAACAGAATTGGACGACCTCGCCAGCTTTATACCGGTGAAAGCAAACGAGATTATCCAAGCTAGAAAGCTTCGGCCTACTTCTCTGCCAACAAAAAAGGCCGGAATATATTTCCGGCCTTTTTATTGTCGACGTTTTAACCTAAATTCCTCAGTTGACCGCTCCATTCTAATAGTAACTTATTGATATGAAGGCAATTAGTTCCGATCTGCCTCTTCATCCGCTGGCTGAGTCACGCTACAGGGCAGATTGCACGCTTGTGGCGGCACACTCTAGCCTGTCCAACTGAGGATTCTAGGTTTAATCAAACCACCCGATCAGACTCTAAACCTGAAACAGCTCAAAATCTTCTGAACAGCTAATCTGATCTAGCCGATCTGGCCCGGTGACAATAGCAATACTGGCCTTTTCCGGTTGCAGGTAAGTCTCACCTACATGCACCAGGTCATCCAATGTTACCTTCAGAACCCTGGCACGAAACTCCTCACGCTGCGCTACACTCCGGCCATGCAACTGGCTATAAAAGGCCTGACGCGCCTCACCAGCAGGCGAACCCGGCTTGTCGATAGACCCTATAATACCCAGTATCGCCTCTTCCAACTGGCGCGGCGGATGCTTCTCGCGCACCAACCAGCTAACAGCCCGATCAAAATCGTCAAGAGTACCCTGTAACCGAGGGTCTCGGTACGATGCAAAACAGAACGCGGCGATACCTGAGTCCTGGCTTGCAGCTGAACCGTATGCACCGCCCTGCTCTCGGATCGCGCCATGCAAAAATCCATTCTTTATGAACTCACCCAACACAGTCAAAGCCACCGCATCGGGGTGATTAACCGGTACTGTAGGGTAGGCCTTGGCACAAAAATTGACCTGGGTGCTGGTTGTCCATATTTGCTTTATCTGGGTACGGACGGCTGCCCCTTTAAAAGGCATGAAATCTTCCTGAACCAGACCATTCTCCTGCTGGGTTCCCTTAGCCCAGCAATCCTGAATATAGCGGATATTATCCTGCTGCTCCCTATCTTCACAGATCAGCAACACCCGATGTGACCCGGCGGTTAATTGCCGATGGATACGCCCAAAGCTTTCCGCAAGCTCTGCACTG
>Ga0190303_1000540_pt1 | contig 15634 bp, 17 predicted proteins | sample 48700701_MG_FD_161672 | JGI IMG/M metagenome (GOLD analysis project Ga0190303, IMG submission 161672) | Hydrothermal vent sediment bacterial communities from Southern Trench, Guaymas Basin, Mexico - 4870-07-0-1_MG | ecosystem: Environmental > Aquatic > Marine > Hydrothermal vents > Sediment ...
CGTAAGAACTCCTCTGGAAACATCTGCACAAGATATTCAACACTCGGATCGGTTTGTTTAGTGTGGTTGTCCATACCATCGTCCTCAGAAAACTATGATTGTAGTTATTGTACATAACGATGGTGATGGTTTAGTGGTACCTTAACCGAACACCGATGAGCGCTTCTTTCGTCTCTCGTGACTCGGAGAATTCTTCGGATACCCTGTCATGGGGTTTGGGCATGAATGTCCTCTTTGGGTGGTAGGTGGTTTGATGTTGTGCACACCGGTTATAACTGCCAATAGTAATCCCTTATCTTTGCAGCCATCAGTTTTCTGCGTTCCTGTAGAAACTCGTCATAGTGATCGATGTTCTTGTCTTCCATCCCAACAGGAATACAGTGCATGGCAAAATTTTCGCGCAACTGTTCTGAGTCTGTTATCGCCCCATAAGCTACTGGTCCATTGTTACACTGTCCCAGTAGTTCCGAGAAATACTCTGACGGCGACTTATCACCGATCGCGATATTTATATCGCTTTGCGTCATCACATAATTTGCAATCTGGTTATATTTGCCACGTTTTAAGTCGAATTTCTTGAGATAATTCTTGGGGAAAATGTGGTGAACATCTCCTCTGAGTGAAATGAGGTCTCGAACGGTAATTTTATGCGATAAAAATCCTTTGTCATTATCATGCACCTGTGCTGCGAGATATACTTTGAAGTACGGACTGCTTGCAACTGATGTATTCATTTGCTGTGGCAGACCGGCATTCCAAAAGGCATCGGACAGTTCCGCCGCTTCTACATCCACCATGTACCTTGTAAATCCCAGTTCATCAATCTGCTTTATGTCGTAATCAAAAGTCGATTCTGGCGATCCTGAATACCGCCCGGTCAGTACGGACATTACAAACCACTTACGGACATGTGATTCGATTTTGCTTGAATCTATCTTTGGAGATTGAGATCTCAATACGAGATAAACAATGTAAGCAAAGTTGATTGCATTTTGCGAGCGAATCATAGAGGATTCCACGAACCCCGCCGAGCGTAAAATCATGACAAAACGCTTGAAGTCTGTTTCGTTCATGAAATTTAAAATCCCCCTTTTAAGCATCTTGAACGATTGCTCTGCAATAGCTTCTTCATAATCTTGAGTTTCAAAATTTCGCCCGGAGAGCAAAGCCACCAAATCTTCCAGCCGACCACGTTTGAATTCTGAAGTGAAAGCTACCCGCAACATATCCGCATAGGAGGGATCATATAGATCATCGTTCTCGTGCTTCAGCCAAGACATCTTCCGGAAATATTCGGTTGAAGCAAACTCCCGATCCCCGTCGGCAAGCTGCTGATAAAATTCGGGTGCAATCGCAAGATGACAGAAATAGTCGATGCACTTGCGTAACGCGTTTCCACCATATCTTTCATTGACCGCGATTTTCGACATGACAAAATCAGCTTGGTTGAGAACAGCGCCTGTCGAGTTAATCCGGATAAAGATTTCCGTGACCGTTTTAATATCCAGATCAGAGTTGAGATCGATCAGTCCAATATGATTATTTACTATACCACACAACGAATTGATGCTTTTAAATATCTCATCTCGATTGCTTCCCTCGTTTTTCTCGCAGTACTCGTCAACGAGTTGTAGGACGTTAACCTCAGGAGAAAAGACATTCACAATATCTGTTATCCACGACTTATCTTTACGAATGGCGGGGTTTGACACTTCAAACTTGCGTTCCTTCGGATGGAATGCAATAGTTATTCGTATTGTTTTGTAGTCCTTGTTAATCACACGTTCTCCGAGCAAAGCAGCCATTAGTGCAGTCACTCTCTGCTGACCATCGATTAAGATCCTTTTACCTTGCGATGAAGTTCCGTCTTTCAGTTTAACGGTCGGATTGCGCCATGTAATCAAATAACCTATCGGGTATCCCTTATACAATGAATCTATGAGATCGCGTACTTTTGTCGCATTCCAAACAAACGGACGCTGGATTTCAGGAATTGCGATAGCGTCCGACTTGATCCAGGTCAGCAACGTCTGGATCGGATGCTGATTAACTGAGTATTGTTGAATTAACATTTATCATTACCTTCAGATAATCACTATATTCAATCTCTCTACCCTTTGCATCTCTATCATCCCCACAAACATATATATCTATTGCTGCTCCCGCACCTATCCTCAATGTAGGAACCGCACCTTACCACAAAAATCCAAATACAAAAAAAAAGAAACAAAATATGAGCGCGCTCAGGCGCCCATATCATCAGTACTGCGTCAGATTATACTTCGCCTTCACCCGCACGTACGAGTCCCAGTCCGTGATCCCGAGGAGCTCAGTCATCTCTTCCATCAGCGGAGCCCATGAGTCGTCCCATTCCTCTGCCATGTTCCTGAGCCGCCCGAGATCGCCATCCCAGACGATCGTCTCTCGATTGTCCTGCAGGCAGATGAAGAGCTTTGCTGCGCCGCTTTCGGTCTTGTCATGCATGAAATGCTCGATGCAGTGTTCTGTATCCCAGCCTCGTGTTACCATCTTTGATCACCTCACCTGTCGTTACTCTTGTGCATATCAAAGCTCGGATATCTGACATCGTACCGGTTGATCATGTATTCGACCCGGAAGACGATCGCTTTTACAGCGCCTTCCGGCGTTCCGCTGTCGATTCTGCCTCGCTTGAATACTTCCGGATATCTCCGTTCGAGTTCCCATATCCGGTCCTTGAACTCTTTCATGCTGGTTCTGCCTTCCATCGTTGAGAGGAAGAGATCGTTTGTTGCAAGCGTGCAATCCGCCATATCGATATCTTCCTCTGCTGTTGCGATCGCCTTCAACCGGGATGCCCACTTCGAGCTTCGCTTGATCGTGTTGTAGACGAGATCCATGTCACCATAGATCGTCTCGAACTGAATTCTCGTGTGGCATGCATCGATCATCTTTCTGTATAGTGCTTCTCTCAGCATCGTTCACACCCCCAGTAGCGCATGTGCTGCTGCATCTGCCCAGTAGTATACACCATCTGGCACAAAGAAGAGTGCAATCAGGGCAATCACAGCGATCGTCATTGCAAAGAGATACATCGGTGGTTCAATGAATGCATCGCCCTTGGGCTCGCCCCAGTACATCCGCATGATCACCTTGGCGTAATAATACACCGAGAGTGCCGAGTTCAAGACACAGATTATCGCAAGCCAGAGCAGTCCTCCTTTGATCGCTGAGAGGAACAGGTACCATTTACTCGTGAACCCGAACGTCGGCGGGATGCCTGCAAGGGACAGGAGCATGATCGTCATCAGCAACGCAGTCAGTGGAGCACGTCTTCCGAGTCCGTCGTAGTTATCGATGTGGTTCGGATCGCCATCGACCGCATTCTTCGACATGAGCATGTACGTGACCGCTCCGACAGCGATGAATGCCCCAGCTTTTCCGATCGCATGTGAGAATGCGTGCAATATGCCGCCAGCGACTGCGAGACCTGTAGCATCAGCAGACGCATAAGGATATGCAACGATTGCAAACACGATTGCGATGTATCCTGCATGTGCTACCGATGAGTAGGCGAGCATACGCTTGACGCTCTTCTGTACCACCGCGAGCACGTTTCCAACGGTCATCGTCACAACAGCGAGGATCACGAATGCGATGTACCAGTCGAGCTTCATTGCAATGAGACCGATGATGAATACGCGGAATGCCGCAGCGAATCCCATCTTCTTTGATCCTGCTGCAAGAAGCGATGAAACGATTGATGGTGCTCCTTCGTACGTGTCTGGTGCCCACATATGGAATGGCACGAATGCCATCTTGAACCCAAATCCTGCGATGAGCATGACCATCGCAAGCAGGATCGCTGGCGTTCCGATCAGTGCGGTGTTTTCGGCAAATACGGCTGCTATGGTATCGATGTTCGTAGAGCCGGTGAGTCCGTACAGGTACGACATACCAAAGACCATGAGCGATGACGATAGCCCTCCGATCAGGAAGTACTTCATCGCTGCCTCAATCGACTTTGGATCGTGCTTATCAAAGCCAGCCATCGCATAAGTCGAGATACTTGCAAGCTCGAATCCGATGAAGAGTGCCACCAGATCCTTTGAGAGGGCGACTGTCATCATCCCGACGATTGCGAGCAGCATCAACGCATAGAACTCATCCTGGTTTTTGTGATCTCCATACGCATCCAGTGCTGCGATGCAGACGAGGATGCCCACGAAGAGGAACATCATATTGAAGATCTGTGCGAACGGGTCGACCACGATCGCACCATAGAACGGTGCGCCAGTGTAGGCGGTGGTGATATTCCACGAACTTATCGTTAGCCCAAGCGATGCGAGCAGTCCGATCAGAGTGAAATACCCAAGAATCTTCTTCTTTTCGATGAATAATCCGACCAGAATCACCAGTGCCGCAACACCGATCAGGATTCCTTCCGGAAGCAAGGGTGTATAGCCAGTCATATCGGAATCCCTCCTATCGGCAGAATATTACCACTCGTTATGAAGTATGTCGCAGTATCCCGCATCATATTGAAGATCGGCTGTGGGTATATGCCGAGCACGATGAAGAGGATCGTCCAGATAGCAAGTGTTGCGAACTCGTACCATTTGATCTCCTTGATATCTCCAAGATACTCGTTGTACGGACCCCATAATGTCCGTTGCACAGCCCACAGATGGTATCCTGCTGTGAATGGTATAGTCACCGCTGCAAGAGCCACAAAGATCGGCAGCGTCTGGAAACTTCCACCAAGAATGCTGAACTCTGCCACAAATCCGCTGCATAGCGGCAATCCGAGTGAAGCAAAGAATCCGGCGACCATCAGGATCGCAAACTTCGGCATCTTCTTGGTCAGCCCACCAAGATCGTCGATAATTCTTGTGTGGGTATGATGCTCGATCACACCGCATGAGCCGAATAAGACCGCTGTGATGATTCCGTGCGAGAACATCTGGAACATCGCACCGGTGTGTGCGAGTATTCTTGGACCCTCCAGTCCTGCAGCAACACTCGCGGCAACGCCAAGCGATATGAAGCCCATGTGCCCGATACTCGAGAATGCCACGAGTTTCTTTATGTCCTTCTGTGCGAGCGCTGCAAACGGACTGTATATGATGCTGACCAGCCCGAAGAGTGCAAGCGCATAGATGAAGTATGGAGATGCATTCGGAATCATCGGCAGCAGCACTCGAAATAGTCCGTAGCCACCCATCTTCAGGAGAACTCCGGCAAGGATGATACTACCGACCGTTGGTGCCTCAACATGAGCATCCGGAAGCCATGTGTGGAACGGCACGGATGGCATCTTCACGATGAACCCGAACATCAACGCACCGAAGATGAAGTTCTTCCAGAATGATGAGATTGGAAGGGTCGGATACGAGTGAAGCAGCGTCATCATATCGAACGTGTAGACGCCAGTGTTGATCCCATTGTAGTAGTACATCGCAAAGATGCCAAGCATCATAATGACACTTGCGATGTGCGTGTAAATCAGGAACTTAATCGCAGAGTAGTCCTTTCTCGGACCACCCCAGACTCCAATCAAGAAGAACATCGGCAGAAGCGTCAGTTCCCAGAAGACATAGAACATGAAGAAGTCCAGAGACACGAATACCCCGATCAGCGTCAGATCCATCAGTAAGACGAGCGCAAAGAACTGGTTTGATCTCTTCGATTCCGACCATGAATAAACCGTGCCCAGAGCGCAAACGATCGTTGCGAGCAGCACCATCGGTAGACCGATGCCATCCACACCGACGTGGTATCCGATGCCGATTGAGGATATCCAGTTGTTCGCGGACCCTTCCTCAAACGCCAGATGTGTTACCGGATTAAGTTCGTAGGTCAGAAACATCCATATCGAGATTGCAAGCGCAATAAACGATGATACGATTGCAACCGCTCTCGCCTGTGCTGTGGAGTTCGTAAGTAGAGTGATGATCGCTCCTACTACGAGTGTCAGCATAATTGCCGATATCGGTCCGATCATATCACACACCTCCCAGTAGCTTGACCAGTATCACCAGCAAACTCACTCCGAAGATCACTGCTGTCGCGTAGTTCTGCACGACACCGGTCTGGATCTTCCGGCTGACCTGTCCCGTGCTTATTGTAATCCAGCTCATCAGGTTGACCACGCCGTCGATCACATATCTATCGAGTACGTCCCAGAATGTGAAGACCGTCATGATGATCTTCTCTGCAAGGATATCCTTGAACAGATAATCCATGTAGTACTTGTTCCACAACAGCTGGTAGAGCGGGTTCTCCTTCTTGATGTACTTGCTCATATCGACTCTGTTTCTGTAGTATGCCCCTGTAGCAATCGCAAGTCCGGCAACCATCAGGAAGAATGGCAGGTATATCACTGCCGGTGATATCTCTGCAGCGTGTCCATGCTCAAGCAGGTGGTTTCCTCCAAGAGTTGCAATCTCGTGGAGATCAATTCCAGGATATGTGCCGCTTACAGTATTCGTTGCGGTGACGAACGTCTCTTCAAGGAAGTGCCAGAAGAGCGTTCCGCCTTTTGTGAAGAGTCCAAGCCCAAGTGCAAATATTGCCAGTATGACGAGCGGAGTTCTCATCCACCAGTCGCATTCGTGTGGATGTACTGCAAGATAGCTTCTTGGCTCTCCAGTCATCGCAAGATACCATGCCCGAAACGTGTAGGTTGCAGTCAGGATTACACCGAGTACGAGGAACAGCCATGGTAGGTATCCGAGTGAACCGTGACCGGTTGCGTAGACGTATGCCTCCTCAATGATTCGATCCTTGCTGTAGTAGCCTGCAGTGAACGGAAATGCGATCAGTGCGAGCGCTCCGGCAAGCATCGTCCAGCCTGTCCATGGCATTCCCTTCAGGAGTCCTCCCATCTCCTTGATGTCTCTTGTGTTGCTGGTTCCGTGCAGTACCGAACCAGAGGTCAGGAAGAGGAGGGCTTTGAAGAATGCATGTGCCACAAGATGGAAGAGTGCCAGAGCAACCGCAGCAACTCCGATTACTGCACCACAGCCAAGAATGGTTATCATGTAACCGAGCTGGCTGATCGTTGAGTACGCAAATATCCTCTTTAAGTCGTTTACCACGAGTCCTAGCGTCGATGCATACAGAGCAGTGAATGCTCCGAAGAATCCCACTACTGCGAGTGCGTGTGGCGCTGCAAGGAATATCGGAAATGCCCGTGCGATCAGATACACACCAGCAGTGACCATCGTTGCAGCGTGAATCAGTGCGGACACAGTGGTCGGACCTTCCATCGCATCAGGAATCCAGACATGCAGCGGGAAGCCTGCACTCTTACCGAGTACACCGCACATGAAGAGTATGCAGATGATCGTGAGCGCGGGAATGCCGAAGACCACGGAAGAGCTGAGGACTTCGAGATGCTGGAAGATCTGGTTGAACGAGATTACTTCGGTTGTTACGCCATGTTTTGCCATGATCGTATACATGATTGCAATTCCTAAGAGGAAGAGACAGTCTCCGACAGCGCACGACATCCATGCCTTCTTTCCAGCAGCTGCCGCCTCTGGCTTGTGCCACCAGAATCCGATCAGGAGATATGAGCAGAGCCCAACCATCTCCCAGAAGATGAAGAGCTGCAGCAGGTTGTTTGCGAGCACAAGCCCGAACATGCTCCCTGTGAAGAGTGCAGTCTCTGCGAAGTATACGTGCTTGGCACAGTCATGCCCCATGTATCCGATAGCGTAGATGTGGATCAGGAACGAGATGAACGATACCATACAGAGCATCGCAAGCGACAGCGGGTCCACTGTGAATCCTGCAACGATTCCCGGATAGAACCAGTCCCACGAGTACTCCCAGAATCCGAGATGCTGGACGTACACATTGTACAGACAGCCGTACGAGATGACCATCGATCCAAAGATCGAGAGGTTCGCAAACATCCCGCCCTTGCGCCAGGTGTATTGTCCGATCAAAAGCTCAAGAAGAAAACCGATCATCGGCAGCAAGACGATCCAGTGTGCGTACATCCTGAAATCTATTGTAGTTATTGCAGTAAGTGTCGGATCCATCGTTACCACCTCAACAGATTCATATTCTCGATGTCGATCTCTGCCCGCCATCGATAGATCATCAGTATGATCGCAAAGCCAACTGCCGCCTCAGCTGCAGCAAGCGCAATCGAAAACAGCGCGAAGACCTGTCCTGATGCATCATTGATATGTGTCGAGAATGCGATCAGGTTCATGTTTGCTGAGTTTAACATCAGTTCGATACACATCAACAGTCTGATACCGTTACTGAGTGTCATGATGCCGTAAGCACCGATTGTAAAGAGAGCTCCGGCAAGCAGCAGATAATATGCCAGTGGGATCATGCCGGTGCCTCCTTTTTAGCGAGATATATCCCACCGATCAGTGCAGCAAGAAGCACCAGTGACAGCACCTCGAATGGTAGCACATACGTGGTGAATATCAGTTCACCGACATGAACGATGCCTGATGAGTCACCTTTCACGAATGTGAGTGGTGTGGTGACCCATTCGGTCCCGATAATCGAGATGCCGACGACCGCCAGAAACAGCAGTGCAACGACTGCATTTAATATTTTACTAATCATATTCTAGCCTCCAACCTCTCGTGTGGTCAGCATCACTGCGAACAGTATCAAAACACCGATAGCTCCGATGTACACGAAGATCTGAACGATGCCTAAGAATGCCGCCCGGGTTAGAATATATATTCCAGCCACTGCAGCGAATGATGCCAGCAGATACAGTGCACTGTGCACGATCTCTTTTGACGCAATCATCATGATTGCGGTGAACAGCAGTACGATCGCAAGCACAGCGAACACAAACATTTCAGTAGTCTCTCCAAGTGTCATTATATCACCTTCAGATCATCGAGATGATTAGCAGCAAGATCACCAAGCCAAATCCAATAATCTCTGCTATGTAGTCCAATGGTTTCATCTTTGATTCCATTCTTCTATTCCTCCTCTCGCATCAGCTGCCCGGGTCCGTATATGAGCGCGTACCGGTCAGGCGATATGACTTCCACATATTCCTTGGTCATGGTCAGTGCCTCATTCGGACATTGATCCACACAGAGTCCGCAGAACATGCAGTGCCCAAAATCGATCATCGGGAACCACCGCCCGTATCTGACGATCCGGATCGCCCGTGTCGGACAGGTCCTGGCACATATCCCGCAGCCGATGCATTTGTCGCGATCGAGTTTGTGGAGTCCTCTGTATCGATCCGATACCTCTGTTGGTATCTCCGGACACAATCTTGTCACATTCGGTCTGAATGTGTTCTTTATCGCTTCCTCAAAGTTCTCAAGTACCATGATATCACCATCACCAGATTACCCCTATAACAGAGGTCCATGCAAGATTGAGCAGTGCCAGTGGCAGTAGAACCTTCCATCCGAGCGTTGTGACCTGATCGATCCTGATCCTTGGAAGTGCCCATCTGACCATGATAATGAACATCAGCACCAGCACCACCTTGAACACGAACCATGCGAATGGCAGCAGTCCGAATACCGGGTGGAGATTGACAAGTATGCCTGGCAGATTCCAGCCTCCAAAGAACAGTATCACGGTGATGCACGCTCCGAGCACCATGTGGATGTACTCAGCGAAGTATCCGAGTCCGAATCTCATGCCGCTGTACTCGGTAGCCCAACCTGCGATCAGCTCCTCTTCTGCCTCGTTCTGATCGAATGGAATACGCCCCAGATCAGCGATCAGTGCTACCATGTAGATCACAAATCCGAGCGGAGCCACGATGACATACCAGATATGGCTCTGTGCACTCACAATATCAACAATATTAAGCGAATGCGCCATGATTGCCACGCTGACGATTGTAAGTCCAAGCGGGACCTCGTAGCCGATCATCCGTGCCATATTTCTGAACGCCGCAATAACAGAGAACTTGTTGTTCGATCCCCATCCTGCCATGAATATCCCGACGATGCCTATTGCTGACACCGCCTCGATATACAGGATGCTGACGTCAAACTGCGTGACTGCAACTGGGTAATCCTTGCCGTAGAAGACGAATGCCCCGAATGGTATCGCAACGAGCATCAAGAGCGCTGATCCGAACATCAATATCGGAGCACCAGCCCATAGCGGGGTATCAACCTTATCGGGTTTCAGATCTTCCTTTGTGAATAACTTGATCGCATCGGCAATCAACTGAAGTTCACCATGGCTGCCTCCGACACGGTTCGGTCCGATTCTGGACTGAATATCACCCGCGTACTTTCGCTCGAGCCATACAGTAAACATTGCAAAGACGAGGATTGCGCCCATCACAATAAGCCCGCAGATTCCTCGAATCCATGGACCCCACCAGTTCTCGTTGCCAAGTATATAGTATAAACCACCTATCAGGTAGTCCATCAATGCTTCTAACATCTCTTATCCTCCTATCTGTCAGCCTCACTGTTACAGGAGTCCATCGATGCAGCGATTGCCGGGACATCTGCGATGTACACGTTCTCAAGCATCGGAGGCAGCCCCTGCATCAGAGAAAAGGCAGGACCCCGTATCTTGACACGATATGGCTTATCCGTACCATCACTTCTGATGTACATCGCCATCTCACCTCTCGGATCCTCTACAGGCACATAAGCCTCGCCTGGAGGCACTCTCATCGATGGGGTGCGTCTTCCAAATGGCAGCCCTTCAGGGAACAAGGGCCCCGGTTTCATCTGATCGAGTGCCTGTTCGATGATCCAGCAACTCTCCTGGATCTCAGCTATCCGGACCATTACCCGGTCAAAGATATCGCCGTTCTTTGCGGTCTGTACCTTGAAATCGATATCTGGATATGTCAGTGTCGGGTATACCCTACGTACATCATAATCGATGCCTGCTGCCCGAAGCGCAGGTCCTGTAAGTCCGACTTTGATCACATCCTCCTTTGTGAGTGTGCCGATGCCAACCGTCCTCATCTTGTACACGCTGTCATCAGAGAAGAGTTCCTTGTACATCTCACACTTCTCATTGACCATTGCAAGGACATCGACCGCCTTCTCACGCCATCCATCAGGGATGTCCTCACGCACGCCTCCGAATCTCGGGAAGGCATGTGTAATCCTTGCGCCCGTGATATCCTCGATCAGACCGAGAACATATTCCCTCTCTCTGATCATATACAGAAACATCGTGACAAAACCAAGATCGGTTGCGTACTCGCCTATTCCAAGCAGATGGCTCTGAATTCGGGAGAGTTCCTGCATGATCACCCTGATATACTGGGATCGTTCCGGCGGCTCGATATCAAGCAGCCGCTCGACAGAACTGACATAAGCCTCGTTGTTCGAGAGCGCTGATAGATAACAGATTCGATCGGTTACCGGAAGACCCTGGATGTATGTCAGACCTTCCAGTATCTTCTCAATGCCTTTGTGCCCGTACCCCATGTACAGTTTCGCTGTCTCGACGGTCTCCCCTTTCAGTTTGAGATCGATCAAAAACGGTCCTGGCTGGATCGGGTGCTGCGGTCCGATATGTACCATCATCTCGGACTCATCAAGCACGTAATCCGGCTGCTGCGGCTCATGAATATACTCATCCATCAACTGCCGCATCCGCCTCTTGACGTCGTGTTTGTTCACCATTTTGATCACCTACTCAAGATAATATCTCTTAGCGGGCCACGGTTTCTTCTCGAGAGGCCACTCGCCAACGATGCTCACATTGTCGTCCTCATAAGGATATTTTGCATCCACCCGCCCAGGATACATCTCATAATCCTTGCGCAGCGGCCAATCTCCCATCATGTCATCCCCGAGCACAAGCACCGTCATCTCAGGATGCCCGTTGAAGTATATGCCCATCATCTCGTGCACCTCTCGTTCGTACCAGTTCGCATGCCACCACACCGCAGTCACGGTATCGATCGATGGGTTATCATCCCTCGGCACATCTGCGTTCAGTTTCACCATCACCGAGTGTTCATACGATGCGATGAGGTAGACCACCTCGAACTTGTTCGCATCCGGAAAATCAACGCTCGTGATACCTGATAACCTGTCAAATTGCAGCTCATCCTTCAGGTACGAGCAGACATCCACGATCCGATCCCGAGAAACGTTTGCACATACGATATATGGCGGTTTCGGATCGATCTCGGACTGTGTGATCGCATCCGGAAACTGCGCTTTCAATGAATCAAGTACGGTTTCTCCATCCATAGTCACCTCACCCCGTACATCGTTCCCTTGTCGGTCTTTGCCTTGATCTTCTTCTGCAGTTCGACAAATCCCTGGATCAGTGCCTCTGGTCGTGGCGGACATCCCGGGATGTATACATCAACAGGAAAGATCTCGTCGATGTTCTGCAGTGTGCTATACGACTGGTAGAATGGACCTCCACTGATCGAGCAGTTGCCCATACAGATGACCCACTTTGGCGAAGGCATCTGTTCGTACAGCCTTTTTAGTGTGGGGAAATACTTGCGAACAACGTAACCACTGATCACCATCACATCCGCCTGTCTCGGCGAGCATCTCGGGATGATTCCGAACCGATCGGTGTCGTAGTGTGCACAGCCAGTAGCAATCATCTCAACGCCGCAACACCCCATCGGTTGGGTCAGGAACCAGAGCGAATTCTTCCGACCCCAGTTTATGATATCCTGCGCTGGCGATCTCTTGAGAAACTCGTGGATTGCACTGGTGGTGGTGGTTATAACCTGCATTGGTGTTCTGATATCTTTTGCCATAATAACCTCCTATCGCATCCATGACAGTGCGTCTTTCTTCCATGCATACGCATATCCTACAAGCAGTATGAGGATGAACAGAGCCATCTCGATCACTGCCACCTGTGTAAATGCCGGAATCTCTGCCAGAATCGCTGAATTTTTGTAAGAAACCGCCCACGGATATAAGAAAAGAACCTCGACATCAAACAGCACAAAAACAATCGCATACAGATAATACGAGATATTGAACTGTACCTGTGCCGGTCCTATCGGTTCCTTTCCACACTCATAAGTGGTGCTCTTGAATCTATTCGGGCTTCTGGGAGAGATTTGCTTCACAATGAACATGATGACGAACGGTATGATCAACGCAAGAACAAGCATTACCGCAATCGGTATGTAGTTTACTATTCCATTCATCATCGTGTCAACCTCCTGATCATATCTTCAAGCCTCCTTGTTATACGGTCATAATCGACCTTTGATTGTCTCGGTTTCTATGGTTTTTACTATAGTATAAAAGGTTTGCCACGTTATCATCAGTTACGGACAAAGACGACTCTGAATCGAATGTTATCGTGAAAAAAGTAATTAAAATAAGTTTTTTATGAAAAAAATCGAAAATCTATCGATTTTCCATCATTTGGGGGTAAAGGCATCCCATAACTGCTGATCTATGCCGCGTTGAAAATCTATCACAGCATCCTCCGGATCACATCACCGCCCGTATATCATCCTATCAGCCGCAAATCCGCAATCGACAAAGCGCGCAAAATCGTTCTCTGTCCACCACTGATCTTATGGACGGCACCACTCGTCTGCAGGAAATCCATAAGCATCGGTATCATCGAAGCAGTAACAGACCTTCTGATACCCGCTCTTGAGCTCAACAACATCGCTTCTCACGCTTTCAGGAGATTCATGGTCGAATACGATCCGCTTGAAGAATTCGGCGATAACCTCCATCTCTGACGCACCCATTCCGATGCGGGTCAGTTCCTGTGTTCCAATCCTGATTCCGGACGGCTCGACTGTGACGCTGACAGGATCTCCTGGCAGAAGGTTCTTGTTCACGATGATATTTGCCTCCTCGAGTCTCGTTGCGATCTCAGTGCTGCCGCCAGCCTTTGTGACATTGACTGCGACCTGGTGCGACTCCGTAAACCCATAAGGCTCGCACAGCACATCGAATCCACGCTCGTAAAGCGATTGTGCGAGCGATTTCGCGTTTGCAATCACATCCGATGCATAATCCTCACCAAACTCGATCATCTCAGCGAGCGATACTCCGAGTCCTGCAAGATGATGCAGATGATGATTGCTCACAGTTCCTGGAAAGACCGCTTCATCGATCTTTTCTCTCTGTTCTTCCTTGCAGAAGATTACCGCGCCCTGTGGTCCAGGAAAAGTCTTGTGCGTGGATCCTGTCACAACATCCGCGCCCTCGCGCAGCGGGTCCTGAAAGCGTTTTCCCGCGATTAACCCGAGCACATGCGCGCCATCATAGACGACGGTTGCGCCTACCTCGCTTGCTGCATCAGAAGCTTCCTTAACCGGATGCGGGAACAAAAACAGACTTCCACCGAGGAGTACGATACGGGGCTCTTTATCCCGGATCATGGCAGCCATGCGATCGGAATCGATGTTCATGATCTCGAAATCGAATGGATGGGGTATCACGCAGAGTCCGCGAACACCAGCAGCAGAATACCGTACATGGCTGATGTGTCCACCCTGCGGGACATCAAGAGACATAATCGTGTCCCCTGGCTTTGCCAGTGCAAAAAAAGCAGCGATGTTTGCGTTAACACCCGATGTCGGCTGCACATTGACATGTTCCGCTCTGAATAAATCCTTTGCGAGTTCGATGGTCTTTGCCTCGATCAGATCGATGTATCTGCATCCCTGATAGAACCGGTGCCCGACCACACCTTCTGCATATCGGTGGGCAAGATCGCTTGCTGCGAGCAGCCTCGCCTTCCTGCTCATGAGATTGGTGCTTGCGATCATGGGCAGGCAGTCCCTATACCACGAGTGATGTGCCTGCGTGGCACGCATGATGACGTCAATATCCTGTTGCATGTCCTTCGTTATGATAAGAACTGCAATACCTTAAATGCATTCTTGTCAGGAGAATGTTTTTACATCACCGGTAGCGCCGATCACAACCGTCTCCATATCCTCCCCGATCGTAACATCGCAGCCGCAGTACTCACGTACCACATTTACCATCTCATCCTCGAATCCTCTGGTATGCGGATACAGATGTGTGAGGATGATCCTTCCTACCGATATCGAACGCATCATCTTACCGAGCATCGTTGGGGTCGTGTGGTTGGTTACATCAGCAACCGAGTCAGGAAACGAGCACTCATGGATCAGGATGTCCGCACCATCGCTCAAGCGTGCGATGCTCTTCACAGGTTCAGTATCGCCAGAATACACGATCCGCACTATTCCCTCCTCATCGGCAATACCGTAACCAAGTGACGGCATGCCGTGCACGGTCTTTGCGCAGATGATCTCATATCCGCCGATTGAGACGCAATCCTCTTCGAACATCTCAACGACATCGATTCTCATCCTGTTCTCCATATACGGATATGCATCAAAAAGCCTCAAAAGCCACTCTTTCGTACCGGATGGTCCATATATCTTAAGATCATGACTTTCACAGAGCCATTTCGCCTTTATAAGACTCATGACATCTGCAACATGATCAAGATGCAGATGTGTGAGAAATACATGCTCAATTGCTGCACAGTCTGAAAGTCGTGGAAGAACACCGCTTCCACAGTCGAATAATACCGGGGAACCGAGTTCAACGAGTATTCCTGACTGTACCCGGTGCGGCTGGGGTATGGCGACGCCGGTTCCGATCAATGTTATGTTGATTGTCATGGTGTATCGTGATCAGGTGTGCGGTTGGTGTGTACTATACTTGCT
>Ga0190303_1000543_pt1 | contig 15577 bp, 15 predicted proteins | sample 48700701_MG_FD_161672 | JGI IMG/M metagenome (GOLD analysis project Ga0190303, IMG submission 161672) | Hydrothermal vent sediment bacterial communities from Southern Trench, Guaymas Basin, Mexico - 4870-07-0-1_MG | ecosystem: Environmental > Aquatic > Marine > Hydrothermal vents > Sediment ...
ACCAACGGTGAAAACTCGGTCGCTCCTGTCTTGGTGAACATATCCCACGCCTTGGCGATAGACTCGTGGAAAACAAACTGCGCTACAATCAGGATCGTTATGATCCAGTGCAAACGGATTTGCAGGCGGGAATAACCGGTCGGGTTTGGCATGGGGCCTCCTAAAACAGAATAAGCCCCTATCTCCCTGCTATTACAGAGAAACACAAGCTTTTTTGTCGTGTCTACTGACAGTTTAACGAAGCGTTAACAGCTTCTTGGCCAAAATCCAGGACGCGGGGATTGCCACGATAAATCCGGCAGCCGCAGCATATATAATCGGCATCATTGTGTCGTAACCCGCAACCAATACCACAATGATTGCGATACCGGCCAAAGTTGCTGATAGTATCGAATACATCAAAAGAGTCATTCGTAGCATTGGGATACCCTCCAAGGGATTTCATTATCTTTGACGGATTTATATGCGAATTCTGCAATACGAGTCTTTGATCTAAATCATCTATTCCGGCTGACAAATCTGGCCGCGCGCAATGGCAAGCAAAGTGCGAAAGGCCAGGACAGCGATCACCGCGACCAACACGGCTAACAGGAATACACCAATCGTTTCATGGGTTTGCGATTTTGCTAGCACACCATACCGGAACGACGCGATGGTCAGGGATGCGATAGGGAACGACAGCGCCCAGAACGACATGGCAAACGGCAGTTTCAATATGCGTGGGATTTGCGTTAGCACGATCAGCGCGAACACATATCCAAGGTTCAAAAGAATGCGTGCGAAGGTGTCTACACCATCGGTCAATTGCAGATACGCCAAAAAGGCAACAGCGGGTGGCGCGATCATGATCACGAGGGTTGGCAGCAGTTTGCCGGGCAGTGGTGTATGAAAGATCAGGCGGTTCATCACGAGGGTTAACAGTATGATCCAGAACAACAATCCGCCGGAGAAGAACAGCCATGACACTTCGACATACCCCAGTTGGGCACCAGCGATCGGCACCACAACATTGCCAACAGCAGGAATGAACCATGCGGGGTTTATGTGGCTGTATTCAAACGGCTTATGGCCGATCCAGCGGCCAATGATGGCGAGGGTCAGAAACCCTTGCAGGATGGCACCGGCAATCCACAACATATTGGCGATGCCTGCGTTTTCGGGCAGGAAACAGACCGCCATCAGCAGCAGGGAAATCGAGGCGGCAGGGAAGAACGTGGCACGCACAGGGTGATGCCATTCGGCCATGAACGCGGTAGGATGGATCAGCATTTTCGCAAGGTAAAACACTGTTATAATTGCAAAAACTATTAGCGACACCCAGAGCATAATATTGCCAAACGGCCCAACCCATTCCAGCACCCGACTGGCGGCATGAAAGGCCAGCGTCAGGCCGAACAGACCCATGGTGATGGCGTAAAAGGTGATCGGATAGTTCACCAAACGATTGCCGGTTTCGGGGGCGGTTTGTGCTGCGTCGGCCATGTGGGTGCGTCCATGTTAAGGAATCTTTAACGCTACCTATCAGGTTAATAGGGGCCACGGGAAGAGGCGGATTGCCGCGCGGCTGGGCAGCACCACGTTAAATGGGCGAAACAACATTCCATAGTATCGCACCATGGTTATTGCGGAATTGAGCCAGAAAGCCACAAGATATAGTTGATCTTGGCCACTGCACCGTGTATCTCCTCAGGCACAGGTGCATAGACGCGGAAAAATGCAATTCTGACAAAGAGCGGGGCTCGGGTGCTTAGGCAACCGGGCTCCGTTTCATTTAGAGCGAAACCAATCCAATTGGGTGCAAGAATTCATCACCCTGCCCGAGGCAGCGTTTGCACAGCATAATGCGTATCAAGCGGGGGATGAATGTGATTAGATTGGTTCAACTCTAAGCTGGGGCGTAAACACAGGAAAAGACGCCAGGTGCTCAGACGCGGTCTGCACATCGTACCTTGCGGCACATCCTGACATCTTCCTGAATTGGTCCACCCCGAAGGGCTTCTCTCCTCAATGCGCGGGCTCCGAAGAACCTTTGCTGCCATTTCCAGTCCGAAAACCTTCCATGACCCGCTCACCCGCGTAAAACTGCCTGTCCGTATTTGCTCCGAAGAACTCATACTTATTTGCTGTTTCCCACAAACTTTCGCTTTTTGATTTCCGTCCGAAGACTTCTTCCAATCCACGTAAGCTCCGAGGGGCTTTGCGTATCGCTCGAGGTTCTAAGAACCCTTTGCTGTAAGCTCAGATTGGCAAAAGTGATTGAGTCGCACAAGAGAAAAATGACGGGGTGGCAAAATTTCTTGGGGATAAGTCGTTGATTTTATTGTGGATAATCTGTGGATAAGTCAGGAAAGCGTTCTGGATCAGGGGGTTGGAAGACGGTTTATTTTTTGGTGGCGATGGTCACATATTGCACGATAGGGTGCGGTAGGAGGATGATAGCATGCAAAGTAAATTCTGGCGGATGTTAGTGCTTGTCGTGGCGAGCGCCGCTGTTTCCGGCTGCACCCCATTATTGGTTGGTGCCGCAGGAGCGGTGATCGTTGATGAGGTGATGGAGCAGGAACAGGGCGGCGACGGGTTGTTTTAAGCTGAATCCCACGGCGTGTTTGTTATATCGGTTGATAGTGGGTCAAAACTCGCCCAACAGGATTGGATTGATCTATCCACATGAGAGCGTCGCCCCCTCAATCATCCATCTTCAACGCCGAAATAAATGCGCTTTGCGGAATCTCCACCTTCCCGAACTGGCGCATCTTCTTCTTGCCCTTCTTCTGCTTCTCCAGCAATTTCTTCTTGCGCGACGCATCGCCACCGTAACATTTCGCCGTCACGTCCTTGCGCATCGCCGATAGGGTTTCACGGGCAATCACCCGCCCGCCAATCGCCGCCTGGATCGGGATTTTGAACATATGGCGTGGGATCAGGTCTTTCAACTTTTCAACCATCGCCCGCCCACGGGCCTCGGCGCGGTCGGCGTGGACCATGGTCGACAGCGCGTCCACCGGCTCCTCGTTCACCAGTATCGACATTTTCACCAGACGGTCTTCGCGGTAATCCTCGATTGTATAGTCGAACGAGGCATAGCCTTTGGTGACAGATTTCAAACGGTCGTAAAAATCGAACACCACCTCGTTCAACGGCAAATCGTAAACGACCATGGCGCGCGATCCCGCATAGGTCAGATCGATCTGGATACCGCGGCGATCCTGACAGAGCTTCAGCACATCGCCGAGGTATTCATCAGGCACAAGGATCGTCGCCTTGATCCGCGGTTCTTCCAAGTGGTCGACGGTGGACATATCGGGCATGTCAGCGGGGTTGTGCAGCTCGATCATCGTGCCGTCGCGCTGGTAGATATGGTAGATTACCGAGGGCGCGGTGGTGATCAGGTCGATGTCATATTCGCGTTCCAGCCGGTCGCGGATCACCTCGAGGTGCAGCAAGCCGAGGAAACCACAGCGAAAACCAAAGCCCAATGCGGCGGAGGTTTCCATTTCGGAACTAAAGGACGCGTCATTCAGCGAGAGTTTGGCGATGGCTTCGCGCAAGTCCTCGAATTCGGCGTTATCGACAGGGAACAGGCCGCAAAAGACCACCGGCTGAGCAGGTTTGAACCCCGGCAATGCTTGCTCGCAGCCCTTCTTTTCGCTGGTGATCGTGTCGCCGACGCGGGTGTCACGCACCTCTTTGATCGAGGCGGTAAGGAACCCCATTTCACCGGGGCCAAGCTCGTCAATCGGTTCCATCTGCGGGCGGAACACACCGATCCGGTCCACCCCATAGACGGCGTTGGTGTTCATCATCCGGATGCGGTCACCCTTTTTCAGCACGCCATCAATGATACGCACCAGCACGATCACACCAAGGTAGGCGTCATACCAGCTATCGACCAGCATCGCCTTAAGGGGCGCATCACGCTCACCTTTTGGCGCGGGCAGATCCTTAACAATGGCCTCAAGCGTTTCATGGATACCCACACCGGTTTTGGCACTCACCAGAATGGCACCGCTGGCATCAATACCGATCACGTCCTCGATCTGTTCGGCAACGCGGTCAGGCTCGCTTGCTGGCAGGTCGATCTTATTCAGGATCGGCACGATCTCGTGGTCGGCCTCGATCGCCTGATAAACATTGGCCAGCGTTTGCGCCTCGACCCCTTGCGATGAATCCACCACCAGTAGCGAACCCTCAACGGCGCGCATGGAACGCGACACCTCATAGGCAAAATCGACGTGGCCGGGGGTGTCAATCAGGTTCAGCACATAGGTTTCGCCATCCTCAGCCTTGTAGTCGATGCGCACGGTGTTGGCTTTGATGGTGATGCCGCGTTCACGCTCGATATCCATCGTGTCCAGCAGTTGGGCCTGCATGTCACGTTCCTTGACTGTGCCGGTTTCTTGAATCAGCCGGTCAGCAAGGGTGGATTTACCGTGGTCAATATGCGCCACGATCGAGAAATTGCGGATTTTGGAAAGCTCTGTCATGGGAAAGGGATATGAGGCGGATTGGCGGTGTGGTCAATGGGCAGTCATATAACAAACCCGACTTGATCTGGAATTGGTGTTCAAACACCCCTACCGCCCAATAATCTCGGCAATCCGTTTGCCAATTTCGCGGCTGGCCTTGAGCGAAGGGTGGACCATACCAAACCCGTGAAAAGACCGGTCGCCAAACGGCACCAGTTTCGCCAATGACAGGAAATAGACGCCCGTATCGGCCTTCGCCATCTCGTCGATCCGGCGCTCCAGCTCGTCGCCTTCATCCCTACAGCTTTCGATTGGGGAATCAACCCCGGGACTGCGCAGATAGCCGACATAGATAACCCGCGCACCGGTTCTGCGTAATTTTGACACCAGTCGGGGGATGTCGCCATAGCTTCCATTACCCGAAATCAGCCGGTTCATTTTCCGGTCGCATTTATGGCACCCGCACCCAAACCACAGATCATTGCCACCGCCGTTCAGGATGATCCAGTCCCATTCACCCGTCCGGTATTGTTTGGCAATTTTCATCCCCATCGCACCGGAAATAGGCAGCCCATAGATAATCCGCGCACCAGCCACCGAACGGTCCGTCACCTGTTCGCCCAGCGCATTTTCGACCGCATTTGAAACAGCCCGCCCAGAAAACGAGTGCGCCGCCAGTAGCGAATCGCCCATTGTCAGTATTCTGGAGCCCTGATCACGCGCCACAGTCTGGCTGCCGCCCATGATAAGCAGAACCAGCAAGGCAAGCACAAACGCGGCTTGTTTATATGGGGTAGCGATTTTCATCTCTGCAATTTGCGCCACGAATGTTAACTAATTATGATCTGATTAAGGCAATCATAAGGAGATAAGCCATAGTTTGAATGGCCTCAAGCCTTTTGACATGCGGTTGCGCTTGCGGTCACGATCTGGGACGATAAGACATACCAAACCCATTTCCAAAGGCCTGCACCAGATGACAGTAACCGCCGACATTCTAACCATCACCCTGAACCCCACGGTTGATTTTTCAACCAGCGCTAAACGGGTTCGGGCGGGGCATAAGGTGCGCTGTGACGCGCCGCTGCGTGACCCGGGCGGTGGCGGGGTGAATGTGGCCCGCGCGATCCACATTCTGGGCGGCGATGCCCGCGCATTTGCTGCTGTTGGTGGACATATGGGGCACACTTTACTGGGTTTACTGGAACAAGAAGGCGTGCAGGTGCATCCCTTTGAGATAGCGGGCGAAACCCGCGAGAGCATGGCGGTGGTCGAGCGCAAATCAGGCAAACAATACCGTTTTGTAATGCCCGGCCCGCGCTGGGATGCGCCACAGGTTGATCGCGCACTTGATGAAATTTGCACGGTGGTGCCTGCGGGCGGGTACGTGGTGTTAAGTGGCAGTAACCCCCCCGGCGTGCCGGATGATTTCCCCGCCCGCCTGCGGCGTGCGATTTCAGGCACGGACACTCGGATGATTGTGGACACCTCGACCAAAGCATTGCGCCTGTTGGCAAGCGAACCAACTGATCCGCCCTATTTGCTACGCATGGACAAGGCCGAGGCCGAGGAGCTGGCGGGCGGACCGTTGGAGAGCGTTGATGCGTTGGCTGAATTTGCCAGCAGTTTGGTGGCGCGCGATGTGGCGCAGGTGATTGTGCTGGCGTTGGGGTCAAAAGGGTCGGTGATGGTGAGCGCTGACGAAGGCTGGCACGCGGCGGCGGCCGAGGTGCCGGTGCGCAGCAAGGTCGGGGCGGGCGACAGCTTTGTCGGGGCGCTGACCTTGGCCTTGGCGCAGGGCGACGCGCCCCAGTTCGCGCTGCAAAAGGGCGCGGCGGCGGCGAGTGCAGCGGTGATGACCGATGCAACCCGCCTGTGTTTACGCAGCGAGGCCGAAGGATTGGTCGCGCAATGCCCGCTGGTGCGGCTGGATTAAAGCGTTTCGAGTTCAATTTGGATCAGAGGATCATCTTGGAACGCGAAGCGCTCTAGCGACCAAACGCCACCTTCGCATCAGAATGATTGAAAATTCTGCCAACTTGGGGCATATTGGAAAAAATGAGCAACGACAAATGAATAATGATGCGGGGCGACACTCGAATAATCGGGGCACCCGCGAGGCAAAAGGCAAATACCATGAAACACATCGCATTCGCGGCATTGATCGCCGTTATCACCCTACCCGCAACCGCGCCTGTGGCCCATGCTGGTGGTAAAATTCAGCGAGCCTGTCTGAAGTCAGACCGCGCAGGCGTATCGCGCCCGCTGTGCCGCTGCATTCAGGGCGCGGCTGATCGTGTGCTTAGCCGTCGGGACCAATCGTTAGCCGCCAAATTCTTTAAGGACCCGCAAATGGCACAGGACGTGCGCCAAGCCGACGATTCCCGCAAAGAGGCGTTCTGGAAGCGCTACAAAGAGTTTGGGTCAACTGCCAAGGCGTCTTGTGGCGGGTGAGTAGGGCATCATAACCCCATATCGATATCAAGTATTAGAAAGCAATTTCCTAGTTTCTTCGATATCTTCATCACCATATAGATCATCACCATATAGATAAGGCCCGTTTTCACTTTCTCTTAGTGCCACACCAGATAAAAACTTTATCGCATCCCAAACATTACCATTATAGGCGCCTTCAAAACTAACTTTCCCCAATTCATCCAAAATGATGAATTGATCTGCCCATTTTTCCACTTCCTCTCTGGTTTTGAGCGAATTGGACAAGTCGCTTAGAATAGTTAAGACAGCTTGAGCTGTTATATGTGCATCTGCCATAACCTAAATTATTTCCTGCTTTGTCGAGAACTACATAACTATTCAGAACCAAACTTGATAACTATTCAGAACCAAACTTGTCCTATCACGTATTAGCCCCACCATCCTTCTGTAGCCACCCAATCAACCCACGGCTTGCATCCTCAACCAACTGCAAGGCCCCCTCGAAATCACGGGTGTAATACGGATCAGGAATGTCGCTGGTTTTGCTGTCATCAGTATAGCCGGTGAACAACCGAACAGGCGTCGTATTCCCGTTCGGGCGCAGGATTTTCATATCGGCGATGTTGTCCACATCCATACCAATGAGCAGGTCGTAATCAGTGAAATCAGCCGCCGTAAACTGACGGGCCCGCAAACCGGACAGATCATACCCCCGCACCGTTGCCGCGTCTTGCATCGGGCCGTAAGGCCCTTTGCCGATGTGATAGCCAGCGGTGCCCGCGCTATCAATCGTCAGCTCCAGCCCTGCTTTATCGCTAAGGCTGCGAAACACCCCTTCAGCGGCGGGCGACCGACAAATGTTACCGAGACAAACGAACAGGATGCGGGTGGACATGGGCGATGGACCTCGTGTTTACTGGCGACGTTAAAGTGAAAGGTTTATCATGTTACAGTATTTCAAGACCGCCCTATGGGGAACCGTTTTCCTGATCGCCTGCGTTATGGGGCAGATGGCTGTGGCCGAACCGCAGGGCTGTGTCATGGACAGCTGGGGCGCGTATCTGTCGCCCGACCCGCAAGAGCCAACATCGATTGAGAAAATCGAGACCGAAAACGGCACAATCCTCGCCTTCAAATTCGACGCGATTGCGGGTGACTACGGCAAGGTGTTTTTGTTCCTGCTGGACAACGGCGACTGTTTCACCCGCGCTGTCAGCTTTGGCTCATACGAGGCAACGAATACCTATGCGGTGGAAACTGGCGGGGCGGGGCCGGACGGGCGTCTGTATCATGGGGATCTGTATGAACCAGAGAGCCACAAAACCCTCGGTTTCTTCAAAGCACGCCCAACCTATGAAATGGCCCGCAAGATCGCGTTAACGGCGCTAAAATAACGGATGGGCGGAGCCGTGAACCCCGCCCATAGCCATTAGTTGCTTGGCATCTTATGTTCCATCGCCATCCCGCCTTCGGTTGGTTTGCGCTCCAGATCGACAGGGATTTCAACGACCACATCACCCGCGACCTCGAACGTCAGGGTGACAGTCACCATTTCGCCCTGAACCATCGGACGGGTCAGGCCCATAAACATCACATGGTCACCACCACGCGCGAGCATATGCATGCCGCCCGCCTCAATCGGAAAGCCGTCTTCGACCTCGCGCATTTGCATAATGCCATCGGCGGTTTCGATGTGGGTGTGCAGTTCGACCCGTTTGGCGATATCGGATGAGGCCGCAATCAGGCGATCATCCTGATCAGTGTGGTTCAAGATACCGAAAAAGGCAGCGCCAGTTTTGGCGTGTGGACCGGCCGAGCGGCTGTAGGGGGCTTTGATCATGATACCCATTTCACCGGCAAAGGTTGGCAGGGCGAGGGCGCAGGCTGCGACCGCGACCAGAAAGGTTCTACGAAGGTGCATAATACTATCCTTGGATTTTCGTTTCGTTTGAGTATTGGGGAAGCTCAAACGTCCAAGGGTGGCCCGCGTGCCGACGGGGAAAGGGTTTCTTGCGGCTGCGTAAGGGCGGTATCCGGCAGCGAAATGCGCCATTGCATCGTCGTTGGTTGGGCAGGAATATCATGTGCTGTCGTGATGGCCGCAAAGATCGTCATCGCGTCGGGGCAGATATGGGTGGTTTCAACCGGTTCACCATCGGGCCCGATGGTGATTGTGACCATGCCAACGCCGGTGCAAATCACCATATCGGTGCCGATATCCGGGCTCTGACCGCGCGCCACGGCCATGCAGTAGCTGGTCAGGACCAGCGTCAAAGACAGGAAAAGGGCATTTATCAAGCGTAACATACACCATAGATATCCTGCCAAGTTATGGGCGGCAAGAGGCTGAAAAGCCGCACATATATTACCGTTGCTACAGGCTTTGAAAACAGAACTACTATTCCGGAATAGTAGAAATATCCTGCGTAGAGATTGGACGGTTCAACCCGTTGTACAATATGGTTTTTTATTACTATTCGTTCCCCGGATCTGGGGAATTCAGGTCAAAAATAGCAGTTTTCACAACCCCATATTCACGTCCCTGCTACTCCCCGCCCAGCAAATTCAACAACCCGCGTTTAGCCTCTTCCTCCAGCTTGCGCTTTGCCGCATCCTCAAGCGTTTCACCCTCCTCGATCTCGACATCCAGCACCTCTTGTGCCCGCTGTAACGCCTTGGCCTTCTCGGCCGCCAGCCGCGCCTCTAATGCGGCCTTCTCCGCTTGCAACCGCGCCTCGGCCGCTGCTTTTTCAGCAACGATCTTTGCCTCGAGGGCCGCTTTTTCCTCGGCCAGATTCTGGTCAATCAACGCCTGCAAATCAGGCCGGAATTTCGGATCAGCCCATGTGCCTGTGATCAGCACCGGCACCGAAATTCCACCAGTGCCATCGGCTGCGCTCATCACAACGGGGTTCACACGATACTTCAGGGTTTGCGTCCCGATGCCAATGTCGCCAGCCCCCAGCGCCTTGGCCAAAGGTGCTATGAACGACAGATCGTCATTGCGCAGCACCCCGTCCTTAATCGTGAATGTCGCGCCGATTGAGTTGAACACGGTCTTCTGTCCCGCGCCACGATAGGACGCATCCAGATTGCGCAGCATCCCGACCAGATCAAGGCCCAGAATTTCGCCCTGCCCCAGCTTGAACGATCCATCCCCGGACAGGCTGTTCATAATCGCGTCCATCGTGTTGCCGACACCTAGAAACTTCAGGCGCATGTCGCCCACACCAACCAGCCGCTCGTAATCTGCCAGATCACGCAGCAGCGGCGTCATTGCCAGCCCGCTTGCGGTCAAATCACCACCCACTGACAACCCACCACGCCCGTTCAGCACAAACTGGCCCTTGATGACACCGTCATAGGTCCGCACCTCGTTCAATGTGAACACCACGCGTGAACGATCCAGTTTGGCCACCACACTGGATTGCCCCAGTTTGACTGTGCCCAGATTGATCGAATTCGCCACCAGCGTCACCTCGGCGTCAAGCGCTGCCAGACCGCTGGTATCAATCATATCCGTTGACCACCCCTTGGCCACTTCGACGTCTTGGCCTGCATCATCGACACTGGCCGCCAATACCGAGAAATCCAGTGCATCCGCCTCAAACCGCGCCTTCAGGCGGGGACGCTCACCGTCAAAAAACAGATCGGCCCCGCCGGAAAACACGTTGTGTTCCAGCTTGATCAATCCGCCCCGCAAATGCGCTGTGCCTTTGGCGGTATAGGTCATCCTGCCCGATACAGTCGCCGTGCGCCCCATGCCCTTGGGCAGGTCTGGCGCCGCCATATCAATCGCGCCAAACAGGGCCGCCATATCCGCCAGATCGGCCTTGATGTCACCATCTGCCGACAGCGGGCTGATGCCCGCCTTGCCATCAAAACTTATCTTGCTGCCCCCCACTTGCACCGTGGTTGCCATTTGGCCGACCGCCCCGCTTAGAAATTTGTCAAAAGCTGCCACATCAGCAGCCAGCGAAACCGCCTGTCCGTTCAGACGGGCCGACAAGGATATATCGGCGCGGCCGGTGAATTTCGGCAGGCGTAATTCCGCGTCCATTTCACTTAATGAAATCTTCTCGCCACTGGCATGATCAATATAGGTTAGCGTGGCGTCGCGGATCAGGCCACGGCCCAATGAGAAGGCGGGGATGCCACCAGCATCGCCACCCGCACTCGCAGCATCACCACCCGTTGCTACCATCTCCCAGTTGGCCCGCCCATCCTTGGCGACCTCAAGTAAAATCTTTGGCGCAATCACTTCGACTTTCTTGATCCGCACATCACCCCGAAACAGCGCCATCAGGTCCACCCCGATGCTCATGCCTTCGGCCTGCAACATCGGCCCAGCATCGGACCACGGCGCATTGGCGATCGTAATCGCCCCCGTGCGCACCCCCAGCAGCGGATAGATTGATGTGCGCACATCGCCACCAATCTCGATGCTGCGGCCCGTGGCGGTTTCAAACTGTTGCTCGGCAAAGCGGGCAATTTTATCGCCAGGCATGAACAGCAGCGCCGCAATGGTCACAACCGCAAGCACAAACAAAACTAGGATAAACCGGAGTATCAGACGCACAGCACATCTCCTGCTAAAATAACGAGGCCTACCTTAACACCTAGAATCCAAAGCCTTTTGGCTCAAGCCTTATCTGGCATGCCGCTCGATATGGGTCAGTTGATGCAGGATACGTTTCTTCACCGGCGGCAGGATGCTGCCAACCCGCAACGCCGCATCGCGCAGGATACGCCCGGGCACCGATGTATCGGTGTACAGCTTCACCAGCGCATTGGTGCCATGATACAGCGGCAGCACCACGCGGCGGTGCGCGGTCTCATACCACTTCAGCCCTGCCATCGCACCGATGTCAGTTAGATTGCGTTCAGCATCCTCGATCTGGTCCGCCAACAGCTTGGCCCCGCTCAGACCCAGGTTAAACCCGTGCGCCGTCACCGGATGCATCCCCACAGCCGCATCCCCAACCAGCGCAAAACGGGTGGTGACGAACTGTTTGGCCAGAACCCCGACCAGCGGATATGGGTGGCGCTTGGTCACCAGCGTCATTTCACCCAACACGCCACCAAAGCGCTGCGAAATGTCGTCAGCAAAGGCTTGGCCATCCATATTCATCGCCGCATCCGCATCTGCACTGGGCAGGGTCACCACCACGCTTGATTTATTGCCATACATCGGCAGGATCGCCAGCGTCTGGTCATAATGGAAACACTCGGTCGCGGTGTCATTATGGGGCAGTTCATGCTCCATCTCGCAAACAATCACCACGCGACCAAAATCGAGACTGTTGGCGGGGATACCCATCTTGCGACGGGTGCCGGAAAAACGGCTGTCAGCGGCCACAACCAGGGCGGCAGTCAGCGTGGTGCCATCTTTCAGCCCGACCCGACCTTGCGCGGTGTTGGTTTCAACCGTGGTCACTTCGCTTTCGCAGATCAATGTCACATTGGGCTGATCCTTGACAGCCTTATAGGCGGATTGCCGGATCAGATGGTTTGGCACGATGCGGCCCAGATAATCAGTGCCACTGCCGGTGCTGTCAAAATGCAGCGCGAACGGCGATTTTCCGTTGACCACCTTGGCATCCCGAATAGTGCCAATCTGATCCGCGGGGATATGCGCCCACATCCCCAGATCGCGCATCAGCTTTTCGGATGTGTGGGTCAGGGCAATATCGCGGCCATCCTCGGGCGGATCGGCCAGAGTCGCCTCGCTCTGCATTTCGACAATGGCGATTTGCAGACCACTGCCCGACAGGGTGCGGGCCAGCGACAGACCGGCGGGGCCCGCGCCGATGATGACGATATCAAAATTGCGAGAAGCGGTCATGGCGGAAATCCTTGTCGTTGGATGTGTGCGGCTGTGCGCGCAAGAGTGCCTGATATATCTGGGTATTGAATTGACGTATATCAACGCGGGCCGGCGAATTCCATAACGCAAATTGCCGCTGGTCCCAAAAACAAAGGGGCACCAGATGGCACCCCTTTTGGTATTCTATATGTTGGGTTGGTTTAGAAGTTATGGGTCCAGCCAACAGAAACGCTGATCTGGCTCATGTCGATTTCAATAGGTCCTGAGGCTAAAGGGTTTGCAAGCGTCCCAGCAACCGAATTTCGAGGCGCATATTCAATAGCGAAATCAATCTCGTTTTTCTCGCTAACCGCATAGGTCCCACCAACGGTCAGGTGATGGGTCACAACACCTGGCGCAAGAACACCTAAACTAACGTCTTCCGGACCAATCGGATTTTCCGAATAGGCATAACCCGCGCGCCATGTCATCTGGTCGTTGGCTTTCCACTCCAGACCCAGTTTCAGAACATAAATATTATCCCAGCCGAAACCGGCACCGCCCGGATCCCCAAGTTGACCAGCAGTACCTGAGTTCGAAATTGCCGGGACGCCCGAATAGAATATCCGTTGGACATCTGCCATCAACATCAGGTTCGGACGTGCTTGCCACGCGACACCAGCCGTAATTGACGCTGGAATGTCGAAAGAACCTGCGTTTTCAAACAAAGTGGCGTAGTTATCAAATTTCGACATGTACATTTTAGTTTGGCCAGACAGACCAAAACTGACAGTCGGCGAAGCCTGATACACGATACCAGCCCTTAGCCCGCCACCATAAGACCAGTCGCGGTCAGCGTTCGGCACACCGAAATTCAGTAACCCCTTTGCTTTGAACGTCTGGATAACCACAGTCGGGGCAATCCCCCATGACAGGTTTCCAGATTTCCCGGCATAGGTTGCCGAAATGAACATTTGGCTCAGATCAATACCTGTTGAGCCAGCCGAGAACAAAGGCTCAGAAAAATCTGTGTTCATGCCGCCATTACCGTAAACAGAAATGTTGAACACATTACCGTTCGCCAAAGGGTGGTTGTAGGAAATATTCGGCGCCGGAAAATAGTTTGAGCCACTTTCAATCGTCCCCGGAAAAATCGGAGCTCCTCCTGTAGACGTATAACCACGTCTGGGGCTGAATATATCAATCCCCATCTGGAATTGCCGTCCCACGTTCGCCGCATTCGCCGGATTAAGCGCCGCCGACATCGCCTCGTATCCATATGCCACACCGGCCCCGCCCATTGCACGCTGGTTGGTGCTGAACCCAAGCGCAAACATGCCCTCGGTCGCGGCCGCAGGCGTCGCGAGTAGTAGTGCTGTTGTAAGTGTCATCCCCAGACGGGTGGCCGTCTGTCCAAACTTGTTATCCAATTGTAGTCCTCCCAAGAATACGCGGCCTCATTAGGTGGGCCGTCACATAATTGCATTAACATTTGAATATGAATGACCTTGAGTCAAATTCTTTTATCTAGATGTTAATGTAATCTTCGGAAATGTTACCGGATTGGCTCGATTCAGTGCCAAATCGCTACCAAATTGCACAAATTACAGGCGTTCGGCAAAACCTCATGGCAAATGATCCACCATTGCAAACGCGCAATTCCCCCTATTCCTTGCGCCCGATAACCCCCGTCAACGCCGCTGCCGCCACCGCTGTGATGATCCAGCCCGACATCTGCACCGCCCAGCGCAGGTAATAGGCCCACCAGCCCAGCGCCCCGCGATCCTTGGACGGTGCCCAGGCATTTTCCTACCCCAAAGCATCCAGCGGCACGAACAAATCCAGCGCGTATAGACCACGATTGAAGGTCTCGTAATCCGTGGCGGTGTCCGTGGTATTCCACAAATGCAAAGGCATCTCGCATCCGGCTTCCTTCTCATAGGAACACCCCGCTTCCGCCGCTGCCATCCACTCATACGAGGTCAAAACCACATCCGAATTCGGCGCCATCTGTCCGGCGTTATAAGCGGCACCGTAGAGGCTGAAACAAAACGCCCAGATCGCCAGAAACGAATACCCCGCGCGGATTGGTAAATGCCCAAAGCCAAACATCCAGCCAAAGCAGAAATCAAACCCCTGCCGCATCCGCGCAGCAAATGTATGATAGAACCATGCATCAGCCGCCGCTGCCTCAATCAGCTTTTTCGCATTCTGCGCTTTTCGCACCCGCAATTCCCGCTCATGCCGAACCGCCGCCGCGTCACGCCGATGCCCTTGACCATCCAGCACCCGCGCAAATTGTGTATAGGGCTGCGCATCAACATCCGGCACAGGTTTTGGAACATACCAACGCCCCCTAGGGCCGCGTTCAACCATCAGGGTTTTGGCAGATTGCAACCACGCCAACCGTTCCCGCAGGCTGAATTCGCCGATAATCCGGTCATAGCGAAACCCGTTCAACACAGGGGTGCAGCCCATCCAGATGTCCACATCATCGTGCAATGTGCCAACATGGGCATCGGTCAGATCAATGACCTTTGGCGGTGTGGTCACATCCTGCCAATACATCCCGCCGCCAACCCGCAAACCTTCGCAATCCAGAACCCCCTGAAATTCCGCTTTGGGACATCCCAAATTCCCGTCAATCTGCACCCTCATCAAATTCACCGGCCCTATGGCCACAAATCCTTCGCGCAGAAAAACATCCGCCCCAACTGTCATTGCATCACAGTCCAGCGCCTCACCGCCCGTCCCGTCAAACGTTCCGTCACTACAATTAAGCTGCCCATTGACTCGCGCTGCAATCAAATCCACCAGCCCTGTGGCCGCAAACCCGTTGTTCAGAAAAACACTTGCCCCTACCGTCATC
>Ga0190303_1000544_pt1 | contig 15567 bp, 11 predicted proteins | sample 48700701_MG_FD_161672 | JGI IMG/M metagenome (GOLD analysis project Ga0190303, IMG submission 161672) | Hydrothermal vent sediment bacterial communities from Southern Trench, Guaymas Basin, Mexico - 4870-07-0-1_MG | ecosystem: Environmental > Aquatic > Marine > Hydrothermal vents > Sediment ...
CGTGTGTGGACTGTCATAATGAACATAAATATGTTCCTAAATGTAAAGATTGCCATAAGAAGCAGCATAGCAAGAAATTGCTTGAAAAGTTCGAAAACTGCCTGCGATGCCATATAGATCCTCATAATCTGCCGGCAGAAACAGCAACGGAATAATTAAAGTGCTGTAAGCCGTTCACGGCTTGAAATTGGAAATTGGAAATTTGGGGGGGAAATGGAAATGAGTCTACTTTTAACACGGAAGCGGGTTTGCCCGATACTAAAAGAGGAAGAAGCTCTAATTTGACAAATTTAAAGGCAGAAAGTAAAAAAGCCAAGAAAAACTCCACCTGTGCGGCGGTCAGCGATTAGCATTGAATTTGTAACAGCAAATATCCTGCTTGTCAGGGTGGCAGATCGATAATCGTTAAACTAATGGCTAACTGCTAAAGGCTGATGGCTCAATTTATGATGTATGTGAGCAAAAAGGCTTATTTAATAATATTTTTTATGATTATCTGTTATCTCCCAGGTCATGCCTTAGCCAAAGTAAAAGGTCTGTGTTCTGATTGTCATACCATGCATGCCAGTCAAAAACAGTGGCCTGGTCAATGGGGTAATGAAACCTGGCTGCGGGCACATCCTCAGAAATCACTGCTTGTAAAAGACTGTGTGAGCTGTCATTCGAGTGGCAGTAGCTCCACCATTTATAACTTAGGCGGCTGCGAGGTGCCTGTAGTGCTTTATACAGGTGCTGGTCAACCTACCTCATATCTTGCAGGCGGAAACTTCTGGTGGGTAAAGGAAGGACTTGGTGGTGAGGATACAAAGGGCCATAATGTGTTTCTTGGTGAGGATGACGATAGTCTTCCTGAAGCACCTGGTAATAGTATAGGCTCTTGTGGCACCGATGCCTGCCACATTAATTTGTCCGAGCAATACAGCGGCCCCGATATGGTCTTTGTTCTTAACGGCAAATACGGCTGTCAGGGTTGCCATCTGAATGTAAGACACCATGCCAATGACCATCCAAATGGTGAATCGGGCTTAGTAGATAGTGCTGACAAAGGTTGGTATCGTTTTCTTTCAGGACATGGTTTTACCGGAGAAGGGGTTAAAGGCTATGAGTATAAAGATTGGGAGGCAGGGCATCCGAATCTTGCTCCGGGGGGGACTGCCCACAATGAGTATATAGGAGGTGCTGCCGCTACAGGTTATGGATTTTCTCAAAGTGGTGGGGCCGGAAATGGTGTTACAGCCTTTTGCACCGGCTGTCATGGAGACTTCAGCCATGGGGGGCAAGGTAGTTCAAGTCCATGGGAAATGCATCCTTCAGATGCAAAAATCCCAAATTCAGGTGAATATGCCGATGCCTTTGGCGCAGGATATGACCCGCTTGTGCCTGTAGCAAGGACTTCTTTGCCCAGCTCAGATCCATCCAAAGTGGATATTGGCACGGACCTTGTACAGTGTCTCTCATGCCACCGTCCCCATGGAAGCCCTTATTTCAAGCTCATGCGCTGGGACTATAAAAACTGGCCGGGCGGCGGAGATAATAAATGCACTGTCTGTCATACCACAAAGAAATAACATGAAAAGATTCTCAAAAGCAGAAGGGCAGGCTTAGAGAAGTCTTTGAAAAATAAAGGACAATGGAAGATCCGGATGAAACTGCGAATAAATCAAGGCATAAAAAAATGATTCAAGGTTCAAGGTTCAAAATTCAAAGTTTGCCTATAATGATTTCATTGTTTTTTGTGTTACTGATTTATGGCCACGTGGCCATGGCAGGCCCTTATCTTGATTCTGCCCATGGAAATTACACACCTTCCCCTGGCTATGGAGTAAATAGGACTGCCACTGCCAATTCTGGTTACGCTAGAGGCAACTGTGCCCATTGCCACGAGCAACATGCAAGTATAGGAGGGAGTGAGCCTGCACCGGCCAGTGGAAGTGCCTCTCCTTTCGCCCTCTTTGCCGATAATTTTGATAATAAAATAATCGGACCTTATGTTCAGACGGATAACTTCTGTTTTTACTGTCACGTCAACGTTGGTGCTGTACAGACCGAAGGGAGCATCACCAACAAACAGTACAGTAATACCTTTGGCGGCTATACTATCGACAGCGCCACGGACATCATGGGAGCCTTCAGCCTGAACTCATATCATAACCTCTATGATATCCAGGATTTTGCCAAGACCAAGTTTGATTTTTTCAAAGACTCATCTAATCCCTGCGTGGCCTGCCACAATCCCCATCGGGCGAAAAGAAACAAGGCACATCCTACTGATCCCTCATACACTGCTATATCCAGACCCACTGACCATGAAAACCTGTGGGGCGATGATGCAAATGAGCGGATGAGTAATTACACTTTTTATCGTCCTCCTTATTGTTATGGTTCGAATGCTACCTATGAGCCTGATGGCTCGGCTTTGCACAATGGTTCTCTCATGCCTGACTACAACGCCTTCTGCACGGACTGTCACCAGTACCGGGTGCCTACTTCCCAGTCGGCTTCGATGAATCCTAATACACCGGCAGGCTACCTAACGGCTATCAACTGGAGTACATCAGGTGATATGCACGGTGAGAGGTCAAGAATATATGATGTAAATGGAACCGGAAACAGTCGAACCGGGACGATAATCGCTCCCTACAATGTTGTGCCGGTTCAAAGCAATTACGTGCTCTCCTGCCTGGACTGCCACGAACCACACGGGTCAGTTCTGGTTTCCGGAAGACCTTCGTCCTATTTGTTGCGGAAGAAGGTCAACAACAACAGAGTTGATGGGTGCGGGCCGGGTGAGGGAAATTTCTGCGAAACGGATTTTTGTGGAAGCTGCCACACGTTTAGCCACTGCGGTGGCCCGCAGGGCTGCTTCCAATGCCACTATCACGGCGCTTACGGTAATGGCCCCGGTTGGTGCGGTTCTTGGGTAGGGCCAGTCTTTTGAACGGCCGTCTCTATCATAGTAACCAAATATATTTTGCTGCTGCTGTTGGTATGGGCCTATGAAAGAAGAGGAAAATGGAGTCAGGCCTTGAAATTTTTTAGACCCTTGCATCGTGAGCCCATTTTTCTTTTCTTTTCTTTCATTGCCTTAATTGCAGTTTTCTCGGGCTGTACCCTGGTCAAAAAAGAAAGCGTCTTAAACCAACAGGGATACCTGGTTGTATATTTAAACCTGAAGGCGACCGGCGGCACCCTTCCAGCGCTTGATTTTACCTTAGAGGAATTATGGCTGGAAGATGAATCAGGCACAAAGATACCTCTCCCTCTGCGACAAAAAGAGATAGACACCTCTTCAGCCGCCCGCCAGATTGTTCTTTCCCAAAGCGAGCTGAAAACAGGCCATTACACGGAATTATGTCTCAAAATAGCCAGGGCCGTATTGATAAAAGAGAGGAAAACACGGCCCCTGGAACTGGCTGGGGAAGGCCTGGTAAATATCCCTATCACCTTAAGGATTGTCTCTCAAAAGACCTCCAGCCTCTTCCTGAACTGGACGCCTGAGGCCTCTATCGGACCGGAAGACACGTTTTCACCTGTTTTTTCACCTGTTATGGAAGCGCGCGAGGGTGCCGCAGGTCTGAAAAAACTCCTGCTCTATGTGAGCAATTCCCAGGATAATTATCTTTCCGTAATAGACAGGGGTTCTCACCAGATAATCGATACCATCACCGTGGGAGACAGCCCCAGGGGAATGGTACTCTCAGAAAATGGTGAATATCTTTATGTGGCCAATTACTTTTCCAATACCATCTCTGTTATAGAAACCATTAACAATCGTCTGGTCGATACCATTTCCTTGAACATAGGTTTTGGTCCCACCGAGCTTTGCATCCCGGCCGGAACTTATACCCTTTATGTCACTGCCAGAGACTCCAATGCCGTCATCGTGATCGATGCCCTGACAAAAAACATTATCAAAAAGATAGATGTGGGCCAGGGGCCTGTAGGCCTGGCCAGTGACACGGACGGCCAATATGTTTACGTCGCCAACAGCTATTCAAATAACATTTCAGTGATAGATACACGTAATAATGAGTTGGTTAATACCATCGGAGCGGGAGGAGAGCCCAGGTATCTTTGCGCCTATCAGAGCTATATAGTCGTCTCTAACAGTCAGTCAAACAGTGTTAATTTTATTGACCGGTATTCCTCAAATGTCGTATCTACCGTTTTTATCCCGGGGCGGCCGGGGAATCTTATCCCGGGGCGAAGGGGATGGGTTTATGTGGCCGGAGAGCGCAGCCATGATATCTCTTTTGTCACTCCAGGGCTGAACATCGCCCCGCGCAAGCTCCCTGCAGGTCGGCACCCAGCGGGTATGGCCCTGGACAGGGACAGAAAACTGCTCTACGTGGCTAATCTCATGGATAATACAATAAGTGTTGTGGATCTGATCAGGGAAGAAGAAATCAGGAAAATAGAGGTAGGAGACAGGCCTTATGACCTGGTCCTGGTAAACGATTAAACATGTAGATGAGATACCTGAGGATAGCAGCAGTAATTCTATACCTTTTGCCGTCATATTATGCCTTGGGACAAGACATAAGTGGCACCTCGCAGATTTCTTATAATACCTCGCGCACTGAATCAGACGGAGAAAAAAGTTCCGACTGGAGCTTTCTTCAATACTATTACTTGAATTACAGCACCTATTTGACCCCGGCCATTACATCCAATCTGGGTATCCGCTACAATCGACGGGACAGCAATATGCGGGACCAGCAAACAATCTACCCCTTTATAAACCTGGGTCTGACGAATGAATATCTATCCGGCAATCTCAGTTACAATTATATGGAGGAGAAAAGCAGCGGCAACCCGAGCCTTATCACCTCTTTCTGGAATACAAATCTGACCAGCCGACCGGAGGAATGGCCCAGATTAAATTTTCAATATTCAGAAACCAGACAACACGATGATCTGTCTGAACATGAGACAGATACAAAATCAACCAGTCTTTTAAGCGGTGCTACATATCAATTCAGTATATTTGATATGATGTATAACTACATGAGATCCACTTCCCTTGACTATCTGACAGAGACGGATTCAAAAAGCAACAATCATATCAGTCGCCTGGGAATGTATAAAAGCTTCTGGAATAATCGTATCTCCTTTTCAGCAGACGGGGGATATAATTATTATGATACCACCACGACCGTGCCTGAGGCAGGCGAGATAGAGCAACGGCGACAGGCGACAGGAGGTTTCTATGGCGTGGACAGCTCACCGGAACATAGTACCCTGTCCGCTTCCTCCGGCCTCATTGACAGGAATTATGATACGGCTATCGTTACAGCGCAGGAATATATGAATATAGGCCTTGATCTCGTTTATCCCCAGGCAGTAGATACTATCTATATTTATACAAACGAAGATTATTCTTATGATCCCGTCACTTCTTCAGAAATGCTGGAATGGTCGGTTTACTATACTACCGAAGAGGTAGAACCAAAGACATGGACAAGCAGTAGCGTCTCGTTCACTTATAATGAAACATATCACCGGTTTGAGATCAGCTTTACCTCCCAGGAGGCAAGGCACTTTAAAGTGGTCTATTATCCGGGTACCGCCAGCCCTGCCTTCCGGATAACAGAGATAGAGGCCTATGGTCTTCAATATGTAGATCAGATATCCAAGACCAACACCAAGACCTATACGGGCAATTGCGCCCTGTCCATACGCCCCCTGAATGACTGGACTACCTCATACTTTCTTTCTTATTACCGCACCGATACCTCACCTGAAGAAATCACGAATTATACCTTCAGCCAGGGGATAAGCCTTACCGGAGACCTCTCCAGGTACTTTCTCGTTACCTTAAGCTACCAGACAACACTGTCTCGTATGGCAGAAACAGATACCGAAGTGGACACCTATGCCCTTAATTGGCGTTCCAACCCCTTGGAGACCCTGAATACCACCCTTACCCTGAGCTATGGCGAGACAAGGGAAGATGATGAACTGATTTCAAAGACAAACACCCTTACTTTCAACTCCATCTTCATGCTCTGGGAAGGGATAGATGTGAACTGGGACCTTAATCTTTCCCGGGCCGATAACGTCCGTGACGATACCAAGTCCTTATCTGCATATTCCGATCTCTATCTAAGGGCCTTATTGACGAAACGCCTTTCCTGGGACATGGGTTATAACCAGGGCTACCAGCAGACCGACAACGAAGAGACAACCGAGACCACCTCCACAGACATTTACAGCACCCTGGTCTATACTCCTTCTTCCAGGCTCTACGGACGAATTTATATCCGGTACGAAACCGCCGAGGAGGAGAGCAGATTTTCGCACGAATATAGTGTGGGATGCTTTATTGTTCCCAAGGTCCAGATAAATGCGACCAGCCGTTTTGAGTATACTGATGATAAAGATGAAATGAGCCACAGCCTGGATCTTAACTGGAACATAGGCCGTGCGGCCAGTTTTAGAATGGGTTACAGTTATTCACATAGTCAAAATGATACAACGGAAAAGAGCCATAATTTTTACTCGCGTCTGTCGATAAATTTTTAAGAGGTGAATCATGAAAAAAATCATAATATCTTTGACGGCATTATCCATGCTTTTTGCCTGCGGCCCGGGTATGCGTTATTACGCCAATCCCGCGGCCGACCTCTCTTATATTAAAAGGGTGGCCATTCTGCCCTTACACAACTTCACCAAGGCCGATTTGGCGCATGAAAAGATAAGGGACATCCTGGAGACAGAGCTCCTTCAGCTTGAAGCCTTCGAGGTGGTTGATAGAGGGGAGGTGGACGCGGTCTTGAGGGAATTAAGGATTACTTCCTCTTCAGATATATCTCCCTCCATCCTTAAGAAGATTTCACAAAAGTTGAATGTCCAGGCCGTCTTGACAGGAGCGGTGGACGAGTATGAAACAGAAAGGTCCGGCAATATTTCCCTGTCCTTTGTTGCCGTTTCGTTAAAACTGATAGATGCCAAATCCGCTGAAGTCATCTGGCAGATAAGCTCCAGCGAGAAAGGCGGGGGGGCTTTAACAAGGCTGTTCGGGGTGGGAGAAAAGAGCCTTCTTGAAGTAGGACACATTCTGATAAGAAGATGTCTAAAAACATTGTAAGGGAAGAAATTGGAAATTGGAAATTGGAAATTAGGGAGTTGAGAATTCAAGGCCCAAGACTGGCGGAGGGACATGTCGGTTTTTTTCGAATTTCGAATTTCGAATTTCGAATTCCCAGTATATTTATCATAATATTTATCATAATATTCATCTTTGAACAGCCCTGCTTTTCTGCAGAATACAGAAAAATTGTCTTCTTTCCCCTGGAAAACATAAGCGGCAAAAACGGGGTCCCGGAAGATATAGTAATTCGTATCGCCGAAGACATACGCAAACGCAATGATTTTGAGATTATCTCTCCTTCAGACCTCAAAGACTTCCTTTTAAAAAACCGGGTGAGAAGATTGGGCTCGATCACCGGAGCCAAGGCCAAAGGATTAGAAAGGGCATTCGGGGCGGACGCCGTAATCATTACCTGGGTTGACCTTTATGAAAAAGGGGATAATCCCGAAATAGGAATAGGCATTCGTTTTATTGAGACGGAGACAGCCGAGGTTATCTGGGGAGATTATGTCTCCTTAACAGGCGAGGATTTCAGTTCCTGGCTCGGTTTGGGCAAGATCACCTCTATTGACCGTTTAACGTCAAAAGCAATACGAAGATTAATTGATCATTTTCCGGTTTCGTTCAAGAAGACCCCGATAGAAGAGACATTATTTGCCCTTGAGCGGTTCTCCCTAATCCCTTCGGTTGTCAAGGGTGAAGCCCCTGTAATGGTTTCTCTGCATCTGGTCTCCATTGCCGAAGCCCCTGAGAAACTCTCTCTCCTTATGGGAGGAAAAGAGTGGCCCCTTGAGAAAAGACAGAGAGAATGGTGGGAGGGAGAAATAAAGGCCCCGAAAAGAGAAGGAAATTATTTTGCCAGGTTAAAGCTCCTTGCCAAGACAGGAGAAATCCTTTTTTTTAATACAGCCAGCTACTTAGAAGTGGACAATACACCGCCCAAGGTGCGTCTGTCATGTGAAAATACCCGTTTTTCTCCCAACAGGGATGGAAGCAAAGATGCATTGATCATCTTCCCGAGCCTTTTGGACCCGGAAGACATAAAATTGTGGGGCTTTTATATTTTTAACGAAGAAGGAGAACTTGTGAAGAGGTTTGAGGGAAGCGAAGAACTGCCTCTTGCCTTGGCCTGGCATGGAGAGACCGATGCATTCGGCAATGCAGAAGATGGCATTTACCACCTTGAATGCAGATGCCAGGATAAGGCCGGCAATGTTGCTGCCACACCCGGGAAAGAGATCGTATTGGATAAGATCCCGCCCAAATTAGATGTTGTGATAGATGTAGAGAAGAATAAGGCGCTATTCGCAATAAAATACGAAGAGCTTACCGGGATAAGTCAGTGGGAATTGATAATTTCGGATGAAAAAGAAAATATCTATTATGACCTTAAAAAAGAAGGGGCAATCCCTTCTCAAGTAGAATTTCCGTTGCCTGATAAAAAAGGACTTTATTTCCTGATGGAAGCACTTGATACGGCCGGGAACAGAACAGAATCCAAAGGGTCCCTGGTGTCACAAAAGATTGTTGCCGGCGAGAAACCTGAAGAAGAGGAGAAAGCGCCCTGTGTATGGGATTACGAGTTCTAGGGGTATCCGGCTTATTCTTTTGGGATGTTTTTTTTTGTTAACCGCCTGCAGCCACGGCCATTCTCCTCTCTATATTGACAAAAACAATATTTGTGAAGTCAAAAAGTTGGCTGTTTTCCCGTTTCGGAATCTCTCAAAAGATCCTCACGCCGGGGAAATCGTAACCCAGATATTTTTGGCGGAACTAAGCAAAAAAGAACGTTTTGAAGTGGAAGAATTGGGTAATATTATTGATTTTATGGTAGAACAGAGGGCAAGGGTGGGAGCAAGTATCAGCAAATCCAGATTGCTCCTCTTAAAAAGAAGGTATAAGATCGATGCCGTAATTTTCGGAGATATCCTGGTGTTTGAGCAAAGGGGCGGAGTGCCATATATAAGTCTCAGTATAAGAATGCTGAAGATAGATACGGATAAGATCGTATGGAAGGCAAATATCGAGAAGAATGGAGATGACTACATCAAGATCTTAAATATAGGGCAGGTAAGGTCATTGAACCAGCTCACGAGTACAGTAGCCAGGGAATTAATGAAGACCATGCGGTGAAATTGGAAATTGGGGGATAGAAATTGGAAATTGGGGAGAAATGAAACGAGTAAAGAAACCAAATCATTGTTGCGAAAACTCATCAGAAGAAAAGTTTTATCTGAGTCAAATGCGACAGAATACGAAGCAATAATTGAAAAGCTCGGTCCAAAATTGAATGCATTCATCAACAGCACAAAGACATGAAGCCAAATTTCGAATTTCTAATTTCCAAATACAAGGAAAGATATATGAAAAAGACCCTGTGGCTTATTATTTTTATCTTGATTCCATCAACTGCCTTTTCTTATCTGGCAAGGGTAAATGATGAATCGATTGAACCCGAAGATTTTAAGGAAGTTTTTACGCGCTCACACGTATATACCCGAATGGGACAAAAAAACAGGCCCGGGGCATTGACGGAAAAGAGCCTGGAAGGGGCCCTTAAGAATCTTATTGACCATCACTTGCTGGCCCAGGAGGCCAAGAGGCTTGAGCTGGATAAAGAGCCGGATTATCTCCAGGGCCTTGATTATTACAAAAGATACCTGGCCACCAGGGCATTTTGGCAAGAGGAATTTAAAAAAATAGATATCACTGACAAAGAGATCGAAACATATTTTCAGGAAAAAAACACAAAATGGCATGTCCGGCAAATATTCACCAAAGAGAAAAACAAGGCAGAGAAGGCCCTGAAGCGGCTCAAAAATGGAGAGGCCTTTGCCAAAGTGGCCCAGGAACTTTCAGAAGGACCCTATGCCGCCAAAGGAGGGGACTTGGGGTTTATGCGCAAGGGACAGATGGTTGAAAAATGGGAAGCAGCCGCCCTTTCCCTCAAACCGGGAGATTTCAGTGACATTGTAGAAACCCGGGCCGGGTTCCACATCATTAAGCTGGAAGAAATAAAATCGCCCGATATGGAAGCGCTTGAAAAGCAAAAGCCGGGTATCAAAAAGAGTCTTTTAAAAAATAGGAAAAAAGCAGTAGAAAAAGAATGGGATGATAAATTAAGGGCAGAATCAGAAATAAAGATAAATGAAAAATTACTCAAAAAAATAAAAGAAAATCCTGAAAAAGGAAAAGCGGATGAGGAAATCGTCGCCCGGGTAAATGGGGAACCAATCTATTTGAAAGATTTTCTCCCTTTATTTAAGAGAAAGATAGGGGGATTTAATGCCATGAAAGACAGGTGGCATATTAAAATAGATTCCGATAAGGTAAAAAATGAAGTGCTGGATGCATTGATTAATCAAAAGGTGATCGAGCAGGAGGCCTTAAAAAGAGATTATTTTAAGAAAAGCAAGGAAATCGGGAAGCAATTGGATAATTACAGGATGATGCTTTTGGTTAAGGCCTTTAAAGAAAAGATTGTTGCCCCGCAAATCAGTTTGAGCAAAAAGGAATTGGAAAATTACTATAAAAAACACAAAGAGGATTATCTGAGCCCGGCTCAATATGATCTGAGAATGATTGAGGTAAAATCCAGGGAAGCAGCGGAAGGAATCAGGGAAGAGCTCCTGGCCGGGGCGGACTTCCCTTTGCTTGCCAGGGAAAAATCTGTCGCCGCCTCTGCCAGGAAGGGAGGGGCGACAGGCTGGGTTTCAGAAAGGCGCTTGCCTGAGAAGATCAAAGAAGAGGTTGAAAGATTAAAACCGGGAGAAATCACCCCGGTAATCGAGAAGGATATCCACTATGTAATTGTTCAATTAAAAGAAAAAAAACAAGGACGGCTCATACCCTTTGCGGGAGTGGAAGAGAGAGTAAAAAGGGCACTCTGGATGGAAAAATTCAATGATTTTTTAAATAAGTATTTGAAAGAATTGAGGAAGATTTCTCAAATAAAGATTGACAAAAAGGCATTTAAAACGGTAAAAGAGGAGTTTGGGATTAGAAATTAGAAATTAGAAATTAGAAATTAGAAATTAGAAATTAGAAATTAGAATCGAGTATCGAGTATCGAGTATCGAGCATCGAGAATCGAGAATCGAGAATCAAGAATCAAGGATCGAGAATCAAGGATCAAGGATCGAGAATCAAGGATCGAGAATGAAAAAACTATTTTTTGTCTTTTCATGCCTTGCGGGTCTGGGGCTTTTATTCAGTTGTGCCGGAGCCCCGAAAGGGCGGCTGGCGGCCAAATCCTGTATCGAGTGTCATGAAAAGGAATACAAGCAGTTTGTTGCCGCCAAAAATGTCCACGCCCCTGTCAAGGAAAAGCAGTGCGAGGCCTGCCACCGCCCGCACGGCCTTATCGGCGGGGTCTATCTCAAGCAGGGATTCCCCGAGCTTTGTTTTTCCTGCCATGAAGAGACAAAAAAAACAAAGGGGAAAAACGCTCATCCCCCTTTTGAAAAGGGTGATTGTATCAAGTGCCATAACCCCCATAGTTCCGGTCATGCCGCCCTTTTAAAAAAAGGAAAAAGAGATACCTGTCTTACCTGCCATGAATCAGAAAAATTCAGGCAGGAATTCATCCACCGGCCCGCCGGAAACTGCCAGACCTGTCATCTCCCGCACGTAGCCAATTTTCCCTATCTGCTCAAAAAACCGGAAAACAGCATCTGCCTTGACTGCCACAAAACAGATATTATTACCAGGACACATAAAAATTATCCCTTGACCGGTGACCATTGCGTCTCCTGCCACAGTCCTCATAGCGGTAAAGAGAAAGAGATCCTCAGGCTTTATTCCCATCAGCCCGTCAAAGACTGTTACAAATGCCATCAGGGTCCCGAGGGGAATATCCCGTTTTCTCTCAAAAAGAAGGGCAATGATCTGTGTTATGATTGCCATGATAAAGATAAGGCGCCATTTAACGCGTCTTACATCCATTCCCCGTTAAAGGATAAGGACTGTACCACCTGTCACGCCGCTCATGCCAGTGATTTTAAGGGGGTGACCGTAAAGGCGGAAAAAACACTATGCCTGAGCTGTCATGAAAAAACAAAGGAAAAATTAGACAACAAGTTTATCCACAAACCCATTGTGCAGGGAGAATGTGTTGTCTGCCATAATCCTCATTCCGCCCCTAATAAGAAACTCATTCCCCTGCCTGTTGCCGCCCTTTGCTATGACTGCCATAAGAAAGATGCATTCACAAAGGTTTACCGGCACGCGCCCGCGGAGAAAGAAGAATGCCTTACCTGTCACGACCCGCATGCCTCTGCGCAAAAATGGGAATTAAAAGAGGCGCTGCCGGGGCTCTGCAATACCTGCCACCAAAAAACCGCAAAGGAGTTTAAAAAGGTAAATGTGCACGCACCCGCCCAGAGAGGGCAATGTTATGCATGCCATTCGCCTCATTCCGCCTCTAACAAATTCTTTCTCCCTGAAAAGAGAAGGCGACTCTGTTTTAGCTGCCATGAAGACATGAAACAGGGGCTGACCATCCTTCATCCCCCCTTTATCAAGGGTGATTGCGAGAAATGTCACGAGCACCATGCCTCTGACAACTCTTATCAAATCATCCGTGCCGGGGCTGAGGGCTGTTATCCCTGCCATACTTCCATAGAAAAGAATGCCGCGGAGAAGGCCCATGTGCATGCACCTTTAAAAAAAGGGGAATGCACTGCCTGTCACTCGCCTCACGGGAGCAAGATCACGGGGCAGCTTTACAGACCCCTTAAAGGTCTCTGTCTTTCCTGCCACGAGGATCTGATAAAAACAGAAGAAAAAATCCGGCTGGTTATTCATAAGCCCATAGAGGAAGGAAAATGCGATCATTGCCACCAGGCCCACTATTCCCAGGCCAGGCATCTCCTCTTAAATTCAGGCGCTGAAATCTGCGCAGATTGCCACGACCTAAATGACAAGACATTAAAAGGGATGCATCTAAATCGTTCATTAACGAATGTAAATTGCATAAATTGTCATACTCCCCATAGCGCTGTCTCAAAGCAGCTATTCCGGCGTATTTTGCATAAACCGTTTAGTGAAGGCCGGTGTAAGGACTGTCATGAAAGTTAACTTGATAATACTGTTTTCCCTGTTTTGTTTTATTTCCAGCCCTGTCCAGGCAAAAATGGACTGCCTTAAGTGCCATCCCGATATCAGGAAACAATTAACTTCCGGAAATGTCCATAATCCGTTAAAGAAAAGGGATTGCACCGTTTGCCACAATATCCATGCCTCGGACGAACCTAATCTCCTGATTGAACCGACAAAAGATCTATGTCTTTCCTGCCACAAAAAGTCATTCAAGGCCAAATACCCCCATCTGCCGGTAACACAAGGGAAATGTGATAAGTGTCATGACCCCCATGCCTCCCCTTACAAGGCCCTGCTTAAAGACGCGGAAGACAAGATCTGCTTCGGTTGTCATGAAAAGAAGGAATTAATTATCGGCAAGCGCCTTCATCCTCCTCTTAAAAAGGGGTGCCTTTCCTGTCATAAGGCCCATGGTGGTGAATATCCGCAGCTTTTGGGCAGGCCCCCGGAAAAGCTCTGCCTTGGCTGTCATCAAAAAACAGAGATTTCCGGATCCCATAATGTGCCGGCTATAAAAGGTACTGCCTGTCTTTCCTGCCACAGTGCCCATTCCTCCAAAAAACCCCGTTTGCTCCGGGAATTCGCGCATAAGCCTTACGCAAAAAAACAGTGTGGGCAGTGTCATATCCTGGAAGGAAAAAAAATAAAAGGAATAAAGACAAAAACGCGTTCTCTTTGCCTGAAGTGTCATCCCATGGAAAAGGCGGACGCCTCCATTTACAGTCACATCCAGGCAAGCCCGGGGACAAATGTCTGTCTTGACTGCCACAGTCCCCATCTTTCCGATAAAAAACCTGCCTTAAAGGCACCTGTGCGCCTGCTTTGTTTTAATTGCCACCAGGACACAAAAAAGCAACTCTTGAGCAATTCCCCTGATTACAAGCACAAACATCCGGAAGTGAAAAAGGAGGCATGCCTTGAATGTCATGGTGCCCATGCCGGCAATCATCTCTATTTCTTCAAAGACGATGTCATCACTGTCTGCACCGGCTGCCACAAGAGGCATGCAAAATTTACCCATCCTTTGGGTGAAAAGGCGATCGACCCAAGGTGCAAAAAAGAGATGGACTGCGTGAGCTGCCATAACCCCATGGGGGCCAGAGGCGGTTATAATACCATCTTTGATTACAAGAAAAAGCTTTGCATCCAGTGCCATAAGATAGAGACGTGAGGCTCGATGCTGGAAATTGGAAATTGGAAATTGGAAATTAGCATCGAGCATCGAGAATCGGAGGTCATCCGAAGGTAATGAAAAAGATATGTTTTGCTTTCAGCTTTTTGCTTTCAGCTTTCAGCTTTTATTTTTGCGGGCATGCCCATGCTTATTTAAAGGGAGAGTTGCTAACGGTTATCTACGGCGAAGAAGAGACCTCCGGTCCATTTAATCAACCCCGGTCTATTTATATAGATCAAAGCAAGGGCAAGATTTATGTCATAGACACATTGAATAATCGTCTTGTTTCTTATGACAAAAACTACAAGTTTATCTCCCGGTTCGATGCCGAAGGAAGACTGGATCTCCCTGTCTCTATGCTGAAAGATAAAAAAGGACATCTCATTGTCACTAACAGGGGTGAAGAGAGTGTCCTGGTCATCCATCTTAAGGAAAAAATTATTGAGCCCCTTGATTTCAGCAAGGTTTTTCCAAAACCCGTCCCTTCTTACCTGGCCATGGATGAAAACGGAAGGCTTTATGTCATTGACAAGGCCTACAAAAGGATCTTGATCTTTTCTGATGATTATGAATTTCTGGGTGAGATCAAAGAGCCCCGGGCTGCAGGGTTCAGTGATGTAAAATGGTCCGGGAATTGCCTTTATGTCTTGGACACCCTTTTAAAGAAGGTCTTTATCTATAATAACCAGGGCAATCTGATCCGCTCTTTGGAATTTAAATCCTTAGGCTTTCCTGTAAGCCTGGCAGTGGATAAAAGGGGGTTTATATATATATTGGATGCCCATGAGGGCAAAGTATATCTCTTTAAGGACAATGAAATAATAGGAGAAATAGGCAAAAAAGGCTGGAAAGAAGGTAAGCTTTATTATCCCGGTTATATCTCTATAGACAACAAAAATACCCTCTATGTAGTGGATACGGGAAATAACAGAATTGAAGTCTTCAAGATAAAATGAGGTTGGAGATTGGAAATTTGAAATTGGAAATTAGGGAATAGAGATTAGAAATTGGAAATTAGGAAAAGATGAAACGGGTCTATGAATTGGATGTTTACAAACTGGCAGAAGAGTTATCAGATATGATTTGGTACGACTTTGATAAGTGGAACAAAAAGGTTCAGAACACCGCGGGCTACCAGATAATACGATCATCTGACAGCATAGCTGCAAATATAGCAGAAGGTTACGGCCGGTATGATCCC
>Ga0190303_1000545_pt1 | contig 15560 bp, 15 predicted proteins | sample 48700701_MG_FD_161672 | JGI IMG/M metagenome (GOLD analysis project Ga0190303, IMG submission 161672) | Hydrothermal vent sediment bacterial communities from Southern Trench, Guaymas Basin, Mexico - 4870-07-0-1_MG | ecosystem: Environmental > Aquatic > Marine > Hydrothermal vents > Sediment ...
CTATGTCCTCCATTAATGTTTCCATAAATAACATAACTTAAATTCAAAATTGGGTGGTTTCTATAAGTGGGATTGTAGGTGCTTTGGGGAGGGGGTTATAATTGGAGATACCACCAATTTGACGGTGGATATCAACTGGATAAGAAAGAAGTATAAGAGTGAAGATTTAAAAGATAAGGGCTATAAATGGGCTTATTCCAGGTCCAGAGGCCATTATATCGGTATGAAACTTGTTTTAGCCATATTCTTAGATAAAACACATAGATTTATTCTGTCAGTGCCGTTTTGATTGGCATTGCCATTTCTTTGGGTTTCAGGGATAAAGGAAGCCTACAAAGGTTTGCTGAATGGTGACATTTTGGTGGGGTTAAAATCTAAATCCTTATCTCCGCTTTTTTTCTTTTCCTTATCGCATTTTCTTTTATATAATCCAAACTATCTATCTCTTTCGTTCTTATGTAGCCTTTGCTCTCGAGTTCAGAAAGAACTTCTTCTCCCTTTTCAGTTCTTATTATCACACTTGACCATCCTTCTTTTGAACCCTCGCTACCCACGGCGATATCAGCCAGTTCGGCGGAGTAATCATCGCAAGTGAGGCAATGTTTTGAATGCCACGTTTCTGTTTCCTTCAGGGGAATGGAAAGCTGGGTATCCCTTGTATAAACATTGAAGAAGCCCCTGGAAATGCTTATCTTTTCTACTTCGTTCATCCTCACTCCTCTCTTCTTTAGCCCCTTACTCATTTGCTCATAATCGAAATTTCCACGACAGAACAGACCTATTACAAATTTTATTGCAGGTGCAAGGTCAAATTTTATGTGCTGCAAATGTCTCATCGCCTGAACATGGCAAGGAAGTCCAACGATGCAAATATTGTCCAGTACATCGTCTATGACCGCGGTTCTCACCTTCAGCAAAATAGGCGAGATTCCATATTTTGTGCCTGCCGCAGCGATTATTTCTTCTTTACTCTTTGCTACCTTTGGAAACGGCATCCAGCTCCCATCACTTTTTTCTTCCTTTTCTGTCAATATAGCACCGTCTATTAGTTTTTCTTCCAGCATATATACCAGTATAGTGGTTACAACACCGCCATCCTGCGCTTTTTCGAGTATTCTTTCGTCAGCGGACTTTGCCGCAATAACGCGCCTGTATATCCCTATATCTTCGTCTTCTTCCCTGCATCTTCCGAAAATTTCCTGCTCTATTGCTCCTCTCTCGAATTCTGTTTGGTAGCATGCGTGATAACATGTTCCGCAGTCCTCACAAGCAGCCTTCTTTTCGGGTCTCTTTGGTCTCTCATCTATCCACTTGAGGTGCTGGAGAGGACATGAAGCGACACAGGCACCGCAGTATGTGCAAAGTCCTTTTTCTATTACTTCTGATTCAAGTTCTTCGTATGCCAACATTTTTGGATTTGAAATCTCGGAACCAAAATTTACTTATATCATTCCTCATATTGTCTTGCTCTGTTATCTCGCTTTCAAGACCGTTAGCGTTAATATAATATATATCTCTCTCCCATTTAAAAGGATTAGTACTTGTATCCTATATCCCGCATATTTTAGTACAAATTACTTTCGAATTTAAATTTATACCCGGTTATATCATATAATTTCAAATAAGAATTATTTCATATGGATATCTTTGTCAACGAACCTACTCTCCCTACTTGATTGATAGTAGCAAGAACCTTGACCACCCTGGCATAGGGCATAGTAGTCACGGTATGCAAGGAAAATCGGTTTGGCAGACGAAATTGATAAGATCGTTGGTATGGAACGCCAGAAAGTGACCTGTGACGAGGCAGTTGTTGCCATGGTCCTGAACGCTCTTCTCATGGATTCGTAGACCGACCACTGTACCTATTCCCTGAGTTCATGGGGACGAACCCGGAGGAGATATTGATCAATAACCCTTCAAGGTGATTACGAGCATGAAGAAGGCGACATAGACGCCGTGCCAAATCAGATAAATATAATATGCCCCATGGCTACCCCAAGGACCACAGACCGGACCGGAACCCTCGAAGAAAGCGTTTATGAGAGAATCGAAAACGCTGGAGAATAAGATAAAGAAGGAGAAAGAACAGGTGGAGAACAAGGTAAAAAGGCGAGCTTACACAGAAATAGCAAAGCATTTTGATCAAACTTTCTTTAAGTTTGACGATACGGCGTGTCTTTCAGGTGTTTGAGGGTGAGGGCATTACCGTTCTTTACATGGGGTCGGAGAGGGTAAAGGTCTTGAACTTAAACTTAAACTTAAGACCAATTCATGGTAAATCCTTGCATTGCTCGGTCGTGAGTATGAGCGGATGTATTGCACCAATTATGGATGAGAATCTGTACAAACTACTTAGGGTCATGGCAATGCAAAAGCGAAGGCAACCGAACATGAAATGCAATGCAAGGCGAATCTTATTTGACAGGTCCATAGATATGAATTCAAGACAGAGGAGTGAACATGGTAGCAGAGAAAGATGGTCGCGTGAAAAAATAGAAAATTTTATATATGGTGACGATGATACTACTGAATGATGTAAAATGTTAAGTCAAATACGTGGTTTCGCATTTAATCCCGCGCGGCAGTTCGCAGCGGCGAAGGATGATTCACTCAGTGACGCTTTCAAGTATTACATTCCGCTTCTTGCTATTCTCGGTGCGATACTCTCGATTGTTGCAGCGATTGGTGTGAATATGATAGTCTCCATGCTGGGCTTATCTGGATTGGTACTGATGCCCGGACTACCGGAGCTTGGTAAGATTATACCACTGCTCGGTGTCGGTACTTTTGTGGGTACAATCATATTGGGTATTATAGCAGCCCTTTACATCGCTGTCTGGCTCCATATCTGGACGTATCTCCTTGGTGGAAAGAAAGGATTACGCCAGACTACGAAGGCAGTTGTGTATGGTGCAACCCCCTGTTTGATACTGGGCTGGCTTGCGCCCGTGAATGTCCTGATAGCACCGATATGGTCAGTTCTGCTGATAATTGGCGGTTTGATAGAGCTTCATGAGCTATCGCCTGGCAGGTCTATCATTGCTGTAATACTGGCGATTCTTGTGCCCGTAATAGTGTGTATCGTGGCAATTAAGCCGCTCGTATCTCTTTTATTATCTATCTGAGTTTTTTGTTTGACTTTTCTCGTACATGCCTCATTATATGCGGTATCTCAGGCAGGATTATCCCGGTCAGCGCCAGTCTAACAGCGTCAGGAGAGCCAGGCAGGCAGAATATCGTCTTACTGGCTATCACGCCCGCAGTTGCGCGACTTAATATCGCCGCATTGCCTATCTGCTCATAGCTCTTCAACCTGAATAGTTCACCAAACCCTGGCAACTCCTTATCCATTAGCTTTGATACCGTCTCAATGGTGACATCATCCTTGGTTAAGCCTGTACCACCGGTAGTGATGATGAAATCAGCACCTGAGTCCTGAGCCTTTATTATCCCCTTATATATACGCTCCTCTATATCTGGTATCACATCGTAATAGACCACTTCATGTCCTCTTTCTGTTACCAGTGAGCGAGCAACGGAGCCAGAAATGTCATTCTGTGTCCTATTCTTATGCTTAGAGGTGCTTATCGTGAGTATTGCGCATTTATAGTATTGTTTTGCACCTTCTCTATGCCTCGCCGGTATTGATATTGGTATTAGTATTGACATCTCAAATTTTATAACATAATTTATAACATAATTAACTCAGCTCCTTTAATATTTCTTCTGTGCGCCTGACGAATTCAGCCATCAACTTCTGCTTCACTGCCTCAGTCGCACCTTCCACAGTCACACGAATCATAGGAGAGGTATTAGAAGCCCTTATAAGCACCCAACCGTCTTCTAAATCTATTCTTATACCGTCCATCGTATTTATATTTATATTTTCACTCCCGTATTCAGCCCTCAGTCTGACTGCGAGAGTATCTATCACCTTAAACTTCACACTCTCTGCGCATTTAATATTCCTGCGCTCCTTAGGGAAGCTCGGCAACTCATCCACCAGTTCTGAAAGTCTTTTGCCGGTTCTTGTCAGTATCTCCGCTATTATCAAAGGTACAACCATCGCGTCATCAAAAGGGAAGAAGGAAGGGATGACGTAATGCCCACTTGATTCTATACCAAGAACGGCATCCGTTCGTTTCGCCTCTCTGGTCAGGAATGTATGCCCCACCGGTACGCGGTGTATGGAGCTGCATAAGTCCCCTAACTCACGTTCTATAAGCATAGAGCACTCAACATTTGCTAATACCGATCCCGGTCTCTTTTGTTCCTTCAATAGTGCCTTTCCCAGTATTGTACCACACTGATCTGCACTCAGTACTCTACCGTGATCATCCACAATCACCACACGGTCTCCGTCGCCATCAAAAGCGGCGCCAAAATCCACGCCCGTTCTCTGTATTTCTGATTTCAATGCGCCCAGGGTTGACTCTGTGGGTTCTGACGGTCTGTTCGGGAATGCAGGATCCGGTTCAGGGAACAGCACATGAGCACGAAGATGCACGCGTCTCATCACATCCGGTGCTACCAGTCCCATGCTGCCGTTACCACAATCCACTGCAATCTTCCTGCCTTCAAAGAGCTCCGGGTGGTGAAATCGTCTGGCTACATATTCTATATATTCTTCTCTCATCTGCAATTTGTGATAATGCCCGATTTCAGACCACGGCACTCCATCGTACTCGCCCGTTGCAGTCGCCATTGTTATCGCACTTATCTTCTCATTTGCCTCCGCCTGGAACCCTACCCCCTCGCCAGTGTACAGTTTCAAACCGTTCCACTCGGGTGGCAGATGCGACGCGGTCACATACGCGACTATATCCTTCTTCAATTGCCAACCTGAGAACGCGCACACACCAAATGAGGTGGTTCCTACATCCGTAACGTCCACGCCGGCATAAAGCAGCCCAGAAATGAGCGCATTGGCGAACATAATAGAGGTAGCACGGATATCGTTACCAACCACAACACTCCGCTCGTTCCGCTCCCGCGCATACATCCCCAGCGCAAACCCTATCCTCTGCATAGTCGCTGGCGATAAATCTACATTGTAAATGCCTCTTATGTCATACGCCCTGAATATGTGTGAGGGTACTATCTCGCCTACCATATAATCATGGTTAGAACAGAAATATTAATTAAAAAATTAAAGATGATGGAAATGAAATTAAAAGAGCGAGTGGAGCGAGTAAGAGCGATGGAGCGATTAGCAATAGCAAAACTCATTATCCCCTTCTGTCTTGGTATTGCCGCGGCGGTGATACTCTACTTAGCAGGTCAGGATGTGTACACGAGATATGCAACAGTCTTCATTATTTATTCGTTCACGCCTCTTGGAGGCGCAATAGCAGCTATACCCGCAGGTTTGGGGCTGGGGATACATCCAGCAGGTCTCATAGCATTCATCGTCTTCTCCGATGCCGTAATCTCTTTGTTCCTGGTGTGGAACTTCGACCATGCAAAGAAAATACCGCTGATAGGTAAGATGGTGGAGAAGGTGGAAGAGAGTGGTAATAAGGCGCTAATGAGATACCGATGGGCGAAACGATTCGGGTTTGTGGGACTTGTTCTGCTCGTTATGTTCCCTCTTCAATGGACCGGTTCTGCAGTGGGCTCAATAGTAGGCAGGCTGATTGGCATGCCACCTTTGATGACCTGGCTCGGTGTCGTACTTGGCACTCTTATTCGAACCACCCTGTTCACTCTCATATCTATCGGTGTGGCCTCCCTATTTTTGGGTTGACGCCCCGCCCATGCCAATACCCAAACTGTGGATGAATTCCAGACTCTCTATTCCTGCATCCAGATTATATAGCTCGGTTACAAATAGACCCTTGTAGTCGTAGTCTTTAATGCCATTGAAGACCTTATGCCAGTCAATATTGCCCCTGCCAAGAGCCAAATGCAGGTCATCCGCTCCAAAGTTGTCACTTGCATGCATGTGTATTATCTTCACATCCCCATCCTTTGTTATTTCCAGGAATTCTGCCAATGTTTTTGTTGTGTTGGCATGTGCAACATCGAGGCAGATACCAAGATTATCTCTGTTCACACCCTTTACTATCCGTACAAGCTCAGCCGGATAGCGACCCATTAACATATTCGCCGAGGTCAGGTTCTCAACAGCTATCCTGAGCCCGTACTCAGATGCGAAATCGCAGAGTATTTGCAAGCCGGTAATTGCTTTCTCAAATGCTCTATTTGGCATCTGCACTGACAGCGGAGATAAAACGCCCGGATGAACCACGCATATATCCTCTATGAACTCGTGTGCATTCTTTATACTCTCTTTTATCTGTCTTATGCTCTCCTCCCATATCCGCTCATTCACACTTGCTATATTAATATCGGAGAGTGGTGCGTGAAGCGATATAATAAGATTGGTCGTCTGATATACCTCCTTCACACGTTCTTTGAATTCACCTTCCACACGCTGCAAGCCCTCACCTACTATCTCCCAGCCCTGAAAACCCGCCTCTTCAAGCTGGTATACCCATTTCAGGGGATTGACCGTTGCATCTACCAGTGAAAAACTTATCTTTAGTTCCATAGCAATCTTATATTTTTACTTAATTGTAATAATAAAAAGAGAAAGAGGTTATGAGCATTGCCGATACCGTTGTGAACGAGATATTCGGGCGTGGTAAGGACCTGCCAAAAGTCCTCACCGAGGCTATCAAGCATGAACTTGGTGTTAGCATAGGTGAATTCAGTGAGAAATCGGGTATACCAGTAAGTACACTCTATAAGATCCTCGCTGGTGAGAGGGACCCGAACTTACGCACCTTCAGGAAGATAATAGATACAATAAGGGCGATAGAGATAGGAAGCGCAGAAAAGAGGAGATTCATCGCTGTTATTTGCTCTCGGGGCTGTCTTGACGTGTTGGACCGGAGGAAGATAAGCATAGGAGAAGAGAGCTTTGATATCAAGGAGTACGCAGTAACGACTATGGAGGAAGCGATAATAGCAGCGATTCAAGCGGAGAAGGAAGGCGCTTCCGCTCTTGTCTGTGCCCCTATTGTCAGTCCAACAGTGGAGAGGATAGTAAATATACCTGTTGCGACGATAAGACCAAAGACGAGTATTATGTTGGCTATTGAACTGGCAGCGAAGAAAATATGTTGACTTTTATATAATAAAGGAGGGTGTTTATATTATTTAAGTGATGGCAATGAAAGAGATAAAGGGTGTAGGTAAGCAGCACTGGATGTATCGCTACGTAGACCGGTTAAATAGTGAAGAGGGTATGTCAGCGGAGGAGATATATGAGGAAGAGAACGCCCGTCGGGCTGCAGAGGGGTTGCCATTGCTGAAGTTCAATTCCGTTGGGCGGACATTGAATACCTTCGGGTATCCGAAATCGGGCACGAAACGGAAGCAACTGGAAGAGGTGAAGCCGGTGCGTATCGGCGTCTTTATAAAAGAGCTGAAGCGGAAGGTGGAGAAGCTCAGTGAGCTTATAAAAGAGGAGAATCTATCACCTCTGGAGCAGGAGTTCGTATGGCTATTCATAGAGGATTATCCAGAGTCCCAGATAAGGGATATGTTACACCTGGATGAAGAGGAGATGCAGGAGATAAAGAAGAAACTCCACTTGAGTTGATGTTGATCCCTGATCTGATTTGTTTTCATTTGATCTAATCTGATAATCTGATCTAACTAATATGAATAAGAGAAGAAGTTGATGAATCGAGACTCATCGGCGTCGAATAAGCCTTTATCGCTGAGTTTCAATTTCGGAATCACGAGTAACGCCATGAACGAGAGAGTCATGAGGGGTGCGCTCAATGAAGACCCCAATGCCTTTGCCATTGAATCTATTTCTCTGTATCTCGTGGCAACCATGGAATAATCCCAGGTACTCATGAGACCACCGATGGGTAGAGGCAGAATCAGTCTCTTGCTCCCTGATACGGCACATATCCCTCCCTTATTCTCTATTATCAGATTCACCGCTCTGCATATATCATCATCACTAACTCCAACGGCAATGATGTTATGGGAGTCATGAGCGACGCTGGAGGCAATTGCGCCTTCTTTCAGTCCGAAATTCCTGACGAACCCTATTGCTACCTTTGAATCCGGTCTATATCGGTTTATCACCACCAGCTTCAGGATGTCCCTGTTTATATCAGATACTATGCGTCCAGCTATTTCTTTCGGTGCTACACGCACTCTATTTGTAATTAATTGACCATCAACAACTTCGATCACATTTATGTTTAAATTTACATTTGTATTTACGTTTATATCACCATACTTTGGTTCTTTGCTATTCACAGAGAAATCAGTCACTTCTCGTTTCCGTGCTTCAAACTTGTTCACCACCCTCGATACTTTCCTCGGTATCAGAGACACGCCTTCTTCTGCTACTAATGTGCCATTTATGTAGATACTTCTGATGTTGAAATCATCATCAACATCAACAACGATGAAATCCGCGTAATCACCCTTGCGCAGCAGTCCGACATCCAGTTTATAGTGCATAACAGGGTTCACGCATGCAACCCTGAGGACTTTCATCATATCTATGCCATAATCCAGTGCTCTCTTCACCAGTATATTTATATGCCCTTCTATCAGATCATCGGGATGCATATCGTCGGTACAGAACATGCAATTCTCGTAATGCTCATTCACTATTGGAATCAGTTCATCGAAGTTCTTTGCTGCTGAGCCTTCCCTGATCATGACTTTCATGCCAAGGGAGAGCTTTTCCAACGCCTCTGCCCTCGTGATGCATTCGTGGTCTGTGGATATACCACAGCTAACGTACTTCTTCAAATCAGAGCCACGCAGTCCGGGTGCATGTCCATCAATCGGTTTTGCATACTGTTTTGCGATACTGAGCTTTCTATGCATCTCCTCATCATCTTTAATCACGCCAGGGAAGTTCATCACCTCGCCAAGATATTTTATCTCATCCATCTGCAATAGTTCCTCTATCTCTGCTGAGCTTATAACTGCACCATTGGTCTCGAATGGTGATGCTGGTACACAGGATGGCGCGCCGAAATAGAATTTCAATGGCACGCCCCGACCTTCCTCTATCATATACCTCACACCCGCCACACCCAGCACATTGGCTATCTCATGCGGGTCTGATACCACTGCCACTGTGCCATGAATCACCGCTACTCTGGCGAACTCTGCGGGTGTGAGCATCGAGCTCTCTATATGGATGTGAGAATCTACGAAACCGGGCATAATGTAATGCTCGCACTCGCGCTCCTCTTTTATGATATCTGATATCCTGTTTTCAGAAATAACGATTGTGCCCGGGTATATATCACCATTCATAACATCAACGATGTTGCCCGAGACCTTTTTCATCTTCGGCTTGTGTGCTCTTTCTCTTTTATACAACTGGGGGGCTGTCCAACAATTACCTTAAATTACCTAAGAATTGCCCTTACTCATATAAAAAAGCGATTCTTCTTGTATCTGTATCCAGCACTTTGATGGCACGACCTAAAATGATTACTACACCCTCTTTCGTTAATTTGGGATACATCATTTTAGCAGTTGTCTTTCTGCTTTTGATTTTCGCTGACCCTGGATTGGAATAAATGAACTTTATAAGATGTGTGTTTTATGTGATTGTAGATTACAGAGTAAAAGGTGCTGAGAATGCCAGACGAAGAAGACTTCTTAGGGGAATCGTTACGGAAAATAGTCAAAGGAGCGGGCTTTGTTCTGGTAGGAATCCTAATAGGAAGAACATTTGGCTATGGCTCAAGATTGATAATTGCACGGTTAGGTGCAAGCGATTATGGTCTGGTCGCACTTGGTTTTGCAGTGATGTCAATTGCAGTAACTCTTTCTATGGTGGGAATACAAAGCGGGATTGTCCGGTATGTATCATTTTACAAAGGAAAAGAAGACAAAGGAAGAATTAAAGGCACGATAATCTCTGCACTGAAGATCACCTTACCTTTGAGTTTTATATTGGCATTTATTCTGTTCTGGTATGCAAGCTGGATTTCAATTCATGTTTTTCACGATGCAAACCTGACATCCATTCTAAAAATTTTCGCTGTGGGGGTTCCGTTCTTTGTTTTAGCTCAAAATTTATTGTCCGCTATTGTCGGATTTCAAGATATGAGGTATCGAGTTTATACAGAAAAGATATCTCAAGAAGCTTTAAAATTAGTGGCAATTGTGATTCTTCTCCTATTGGGATTTGGGGTTGTGGGTGCAGCATGGGGCTGGGTGCTTGCAATAATAGTTATGCCATTCATAGCTTTTTATTTCCTCGAAAAGAAAGTTTTTCCTATTTTAAACACAAAAGTGAAAGCGGTTTCGGTAGATAAAGAGCTTTTCGCTTTCTCTTTTCCTCTGCTATTTGCAGGTATCGCGGACATGATAATGGGCTGGACAGATACTTTGATGTTGGGATATTTTTGCTCATCTGCGGATGTGGGGATTTATAATGCGGCACTGCCAACAGCACAGTTGATAAGGGGTATTCCAGCGGCTTTTGGTGTTATCTTCTTCCCTGTTGTTTCTGAACTCTATGCGAGAAATAAAATAGAGGATTTAAGAAGGACTTACAGCGTGGTTACAAAATGGATGCTTGCGCTTATCTCCCCTATATTTTTGCTGGTATTACTTTTCCCTGAGCAAATCATCAAAATTTTGTTTGGTGCTGAGTATGTTGCAGGAGCGACTGCTTTATCAATCCTGGTATCCGGATTTATGATTTATGCGGTAATAGGTCCAAGCAGTGAGATTTTACAAACTTATGGAAAGACGAAAACAGTCATGATGGCTAATTACATAGGAGCGGCGATAAATCTCGGGTTGAATTTTCTGTTAATACCGATTTATGGCGTGAATGGAGCGGCAGTTGCAACTGGTTTTTCTCTTGCTCTCCTGTATATTCTTAACTTCTTGTTTGCTTATAGAGTAGCAAAGGTACAGCCATTTCGGCGGAGTTATTTTAAGATAATTCTTGCTTCGTTGATAGCTGTCCTTGTTGTTTATTTGTTGACGAGATATGTTATAGGTGTTTCAACGTTTGCTTTGATAGCAGTGCTAATTGTTTTTCTTGCTCTTTATTTCTTCTTGCTTCTGCTCATGAAATCATTTGAAGAGGAGGATTTGATGATTATGCGTGCGATAGATCAGCAGTTGGGGACAAAGTCTGATTGGATAAGGGATATAATAAGGAGATTTTTATGACTATTTTTTATCCAAAGGCCTGCCATTAGCTCCACCGAATTTCCTCTCGTTCTTTAGTTCATGATTTCTCTTTTAATGGTCTTATTACCCCTATGAAGGGTATTATGTTGTTTTTAAGCTGATCGTTGCGATAGACACCGAGAATTACGAGCTATTAGGTTATGAACTCTACGATGGATGCCCGAATGATGCAATTATACTTATTCCACTCATTGAAAAATGAGGAAGATTGATGCAAATCTCGTTCCACCGCTCGATACATGATATGGGCTGGAAAGGGTTATTTGCTTGACATTTGGAATAAGATAAGATCAGATCGGGCAAGAATTCCTTAGGCTAATCGAGAAGTGGGAAACGTTCAAAGAAAAACGGAACAGAATCGAAGTATTATTCGATATTGTGAAGATTACGCTTGGATTGAAGCGTTTGCATCAATATACAGGTAGAAGTGTTGAAAAAGAGTGTGTCGTACCTTCCTTTTAGCTTTCTACCTCATACAGTTGGCTAAAGGCATGGGGATAAGTGCGAGAGAGCTTGTTTATTGGTGAGTGGAGGAAGTTATTCGTATATACTTTCATTTTGGCATTATATCCGAAGTTAAGTCCGCTTATACCACCCTTTAGCGGAAACTTCTCAATCATTTTGTCCCTCATGGCATCATGACTTTTAGATAAATGTGGGTGTATAATACCTTGCATACCTTGCGTATTTATTTGCTTATTTATATAACTGTGAAGATTAGTATCAGATAACATATTAAATAACATGGTAGAAGACATTGGTAGTGTAATCAGAAAGGGGTTCGATACGTGGAAGGAGAACTTGTGCATTTGCCTTCCTTTCGTGTTTAGTTCGATACTAACACCCATAGTGGCAATTATAATCATAGGCAGTGTCATACTGGCGTCTACTCCTTCGTTGGTACCATATCTTACAAAACCCGATGGAATCACTCCTGATCTTATTCCACAGCTTCTACCTCAAATCCTTCAGAGCATAGACATAATCATCGCCTTTATTGTCACAATAATTTTATGCAAGTTGATAGATGCTTTTTTCTGGGCTGGAGCGATCGGTATGGCTAAAGAGGCGACAGAAACCGGACGTACCAGCCTCTATCACTTGATCGAATACGGTAAGCGGAAGTTCATAAGTCTGTTCTTCACTGACATTATTATTGGTTTAATCTCTTTTGGTGGTATTGCCTTCTTGATCCCCGGCATTTTATACATTCTTCCAGAACTACGAGCACTCTCAGAGCTACCACCTGAGGAAGCGGCTATGGCATTGGCAGTATTTGGACTGGGTTTTCTGGCTATGATAGTTTATCTCATGATTATCGGTATAATATTTGCACTTCCCAGATATTCCGTTGTTATAGACGATGTAGGTGCAATAGAGGGTATCAAAAACGGTTTTGCAGCTTTTATGCGCAATAAAGTCGTGGTCTTCTTGTTATGGCTTATCGCTCTTGCAGTAACTATGATCGTTGCGTCTTCAGGCGCTATACCCTATATCGGCGGTATAATTAGCGTGATACTATCGGTTATTATTATTCAGCCTTTAACAGTCATATGGTGGAGCAGATTGTATTTGAGCATTGTAGAACCATCATTTATCCACTCACCACCTTTAACATCCTCAAAAATCGGTTAGCAAAATATACATATACATGAAAGCAGAGAGAATTTGCCATCAATGAAATCGAAGAAAAAAGAAAGAAGAAACCTCGAAAGCGTTGAAGGAACCCAAACTGCTGAGGCATAGCATATTAAACAGATTATATGATATGAAATGGAATTCTTTATTCTTTATTATGAGATAAAACTCTTTGTTATGGTATGAACGAAAAAGAAGAGCAAAAGGCAGGTATTGTGCAGTACGTAGGAATGGGTCTTTTTATCACGCTTACAGCAGTGATAGCTTTAATGCTGGCAGTGCCTTTTGAAGCTTCCGGCATAAAGGCGTTCCAGAATCCAGAGTCCTTATGGAATCCCGTATATTTCTTCATCCTCATCATTTGCTTCACTGCCTTCATACTCATCGTGCTCAAACTTGGCGGGGAGAAGTTTATTTATCTCATCATGCTTGCTGCGGTGGCGCTGACGATATATTATGTGGTGGATGGTCTTCTCTTATATTATCATATAGCAACTATTCCCTTACACGGCTTTGATTTTGGATTGAACGTGGGAGCTCTGGCTATCACCCTCATCCTCTCGCTTCTACTATATAAATATCCTGAGTGGTATGTCATCAATACAACGGGTTTGATAATAGCCGGAGGTGCCGCAGCGATATTCGGAATCTCACTGATACCAGAACTGGTAGTTCTACTCATGATAATACTCGCAGTCTATGATGCAATATCGGTATATAAGACAAAACATATGGTCTCATTGGCGGAATCGGTGATTGATTTACGTGTTCCGATACTCTTTGTCCTGCCACGGAAGTGGAAGCGAGATTTCTCCGCACTGAAGGGGATCGAGATGGGAGATGCGTTCATCATGGGGCTCGGGGACGCGGTTATACCTGCTATACTGGTGGTATCGGCATATGTGAGCTATCCGAGTGTTGTACCAGCTCTGGGTGCTTTGGCAGGCACCTTAGTGGGATATTCAGTACTTGCAAGGTTCTCAGGTAAGGGTAAACCCCATGCTGGTCTGCCATTTCTCAATACCGGTTCAATAATCGGATTTCTTATTGGACTACTCCTGATAAATATATAGAATGGGTGCATCTATCTTCATATTCATATCCTCATTATAAATTAAATAAGAGATGATGGAGCAGATAGAACGGATAGAGCAGTTAAAGCGTGAAAAGAACGCGATCATCCTGGCTCATAACTATCAAAGAGCGGAGGTGCAGGATATAGCGGATTTTGTGGGCGATTCATTAGAATTGGCAAGAAAAGCAATGGGGACTACTTCAGAGCTCATAATCTTCTGTGGCGTCGATTTTATGGCAGAGACTGCGGCGCTACTGAATCCAGATATGAAGGTTGTTATCCCTGATAAGGGTGCGATATGTCCGATGGCACAGCAGTTGCAGGTGGAGGAGCTGAAGGCGATGAAACGTCAGTACCCAGATGCTGAGGTCGTTCTGTATGTGAATACTCTTGCGGAAAGTAAGGCACTCGCTGACTGTATCTGTACTTCTGCGAATGCCCGTGAGGTAGTCAATGCTATGAAATCCACAACTGTTTTATTCGGTCCCGATCGCAATCTGGCATACTATGCAGAGAAAGCAACTTCCAAGAAGGTCATCCCCATACCTCAACACGGGCTCTGCCCCTCCCATCATCAGATAGTAATGAGTGATGTAATAGAAGCGAAGAAGGCTCATCCCAATGCAAAGGTCATCGTTCATCCTGAGTGTATACCTGAAGTTCAAGACATCGCGGATTACATAGCATCAACGAGCGGCATGGTGAAGTTTTGCAAAACGCGTGCATCAGGTGATGAATTCCTGGTTGGCACCGAGATTGGACTGCTGCACAGATTGAAGAAGGAAGCACCTGATAAAAAGTTCTATCCCATCTCCACTACTGCAGTATGCCCACAGATGAAGATGCATACCTTAGAGAAGATAGCCTTAGCATTGGAGAGAGAAGAGCCGGAAGTGACTGTGCCTGACGAGATAACAGATAAAGCGCGAAGGGCAATAGAACGAATGTTCACGATAACAGATAAATAGAAACAAGAGAACTTCTATAACAAAATAGGGATAAGGATTGATTATGGCGGTTCAACTCTCAGGAGGGACAGTTATAATAGATGGAATAGAGGGCAGGGATGAGAAACTATCGCTGGAAGAAGCAGCTTTCTTACTTGAGAAGGGGAAGATAAAGATAAAAGGGTTGAGCATAGGAGATTTTTTTTCAAAAGCTATCGCTACTTTCCCAGCATTCGTTGTGCGATACATAGTTTACAGGGATTTGAAAGAGCGTGGTTATGCGGTGAGAGCGGGTAGAACAGATTTCTGGCTTTACCCCCGCGGAGTCAGACAGGGAGAAAAGCCTGCACGGTATGTTGTGCATATACTAAGGGAGAAGGATTTGATCGCCATTGCAGACCTGGACAGGCTGCTCAGCTCTGCTCGTAACATGAGGAAGGAGCTGATTCTCGCAATAGTGGATGAAGAGAGTGACGTCACATATTACGAGATAAGAGCACCGAAATTGGAAGGTACGCTAAAAGAGGAGAGGGAGGAAGGGGAAGAAGAAGCGGAACTAACATGTACAACGGCGAGTCTGGCTGACGACAGGGTACTTATCTACGATGAGAGTTCTGCAGAGAGACTATACAGGGATTTTTATGGTAAATTATCGGGTGAAGGAGGTAATAAGCGGTTGATACTTT
>Ga0190303_1000547_pt1 | contig 15498 bp, 15 predicted proteins | sample 48700701_MG_FD_161672 | JGI IMG/M metagenome (GOLD analysis project Ga0190303, IMG submission 161672) | Hydrothermal vent sediment bacterial communities from Southern Trench, Guaymas Basin, Mexico - 4870-07-0-1_MG | ecosystem: Environmental > Aquatic > Marine > Hydrothermal vents > Sediment ...
TGATAGGTAACACAGTAATTCAACTTGTTTTTTATTTGAAGTTTTCCTTCTTTTAAAAGTTTCTCAAGGATTTCTGTATAATGATAAACTTCATATTTGGCTCCAAACTCTGGATATTCATTTTTCAATGTATGATAAGTATGAGGGTCTGTGGTAACAATCTTTTTAAATTTGGCCTTTTCTAAAACCTTTATATTCTTTGAAACAAGCATTTCAAAAAGCCCTTCTTCCCCCACTCTCCTTACATCATTCCCGCTGTTTCTCTCCCCATCATAAAGTATCCCAAAATCTATTCCTGCTTTGTTTAAAACTCGGGCAAATCTTTTTGTATTTTCACTTATAATGGGATCATAAGAGGCAAAATCTCCCACAAACCATAGATATTCTACTTCTTCTTTTCTGGCATCTTTTATTTTGAAATCAAGTCCTTTGGTCCACTTTGCCCTCATTCTATCTGATTGTTTAAGGGAATTTCCTCTTTTAACTAAACTCATTAAGGCATCCTGAAGGCTCTTATCTACTTCTCCCTGCTCTACTAAATACCTTCTTAAATTGACCATAATAGGAATGTGTTCTATTTTTATAGGGCACCTTTCCATACAGGCAAAACAAGTCATACAAGACCATAAAGTATCCTTGCTAATAATTTCGCCTGCAAGTTTATCCTCCTTTTGTTGATTCACTGCTTCCCTTAGGTTTAAAATAAACATTCTTGGAGATAAGGGAAATCCTCCCATAGTTGCCGGACAAACCTCATAACACCTGCCACATTTTGTGCAGGCATCCAACTGGAGGAGTTCCTTTTGGGTTAAATCTTTCCAGGTAGTATACCCTGCAGATTCCCCCTCTAAGGCAGGGGGCAATACCCGCCCGGCCTGTTCATCATGAAGGGCAATGGAAAAGAAGTCTAAAATAATATGTCTTGCCTTTGAAAAGGGAATATAGCCAATAAATAAAAAGGCAGAAATGACATGAAACCACCAAAAAGGTTTATAAATTTGTTCAGAGGCAGAACTTGATACACCCAAAGCCTTCAAGAAATAAGCTGTTCCTAATCCTATAAAGGAATGGGTTTTAAGGGAGGTAGAATGCAATAAAATCCTGAAACCTTCAAGGAAAATGCCACCAAGGGCCAAAATAAATATGAATATTACAAAAAGCCAATCCTCAACCAAAAGCTTTGTTAAAGATAGATTTCCTATAATTTTATAATTCAGCCTCTTTGGTTTTATAAATGCCCGTCTTATGATTACCAAAATAATGCCCACTATTACAATTAAGGCCGCTAAATCAGTAAAATATGAAAATACACGGTAGAACCAATTATAAAGAAATTGGGCATTGGGGAAAAAATATTGAAAAAGGAGCTTATCAAACCAGATAATAAGATTTCCTATAAAAAGGAGCAGAAAACCCCAGAAAATAAATAAGTGAAATATGCCTGCATAAGTATCATTTGAAAAAATACTTGCATTTGTTAATGTCTCTTTTATTGCCTTAAAAACTCCTTTTTTAAAAAGAGTTTTAATCTCTATTTTTCTTCCTTTTTTATACTTGGCATATTTTATAAAAAATCCTGTAAAGAAAGCAGCAAGGGAGATAATAGTAAAGGCGATAAAATAAATACTGCCTCCTACCATAAAAATACCCGCCCTCTTTGTAAAATGGGCAGAATGACATTCAATGCAGTTAGGTGAGCTTTCGGTAAACACGAATTTTCCTGTCTTGGCATGACACTTTCCACAGGTAATGATTAAGTCGTCTTTTTCAGGCACGCCGATAAAACCAAACTGTTCATCCATTGAGGTCTCATCATTTATCTCAGGATTTCCACCGTGACAGTCTTGGCAATATACTCCTGCTTTTTTATGAATACTCTTTTGAAAGGCGAGTACAGGTGTGGCGTCAACTCCTAAATGACAAGTCAGACAGGTATTATTCTGTGCCTTCAATATAGAAGGAAAGATTAAAACCAGGGATAAAATAAAAATCTTTTTAATCATTTTCTAGCTTTTATTTCCTCCACCAAGGCAGGTACTATATCAAAAATATCCCCTACCACACCATAATGAGCAGTTTGGAAGATAGGGGCATTGGGGTCTGTATTTATAGCAATGATTAAACCCGCATCTTTCATGCCTTCTACATGCTCTGGAGCGCCTGAAATGCCGAGGCTGAGATAAAGCTTGGGCTTGACAGACTTACCTGACCTTCCTACGACCCTGGTTAAAGGTAACCAGCCTTGATCAACCACAGGCCTTGACGCCGCTAGAGCACCTCCCAGTACCTGAGCAAGTTCTTCTGCTACTTCCAAGTTTTCCTGATTTTGAATCCCTCTGCCCACGGCGACAAGGATATTTTCCTTTGTAATATCAATATCTTCTACCTCAGGAATGATAAATCTTTCAAATTTGATTTTTTCCTCTATTTCTGATAGAGAAAGCTCTTCCACCTCTTTTGTCCCTTCTACTTTCCCCTTTTCTGCAGGATAAGAACCTGGCAAAACAAGACACACCCCTTTATTATCCTTGATTTTAACATCTGCCAGAATTTTCCCACCACATATAAGAGAAGTAGCCATTAAATGGCCGTTTTCTGCTTTTACATTCTTGCAGAAGGCCACCATGGGAAAATTTAACTTTAAGGCAACAAAGCCTGCTAAATCCATGCCTATGCTGGTGTGACCAAATAAAATAAGCTCAGGTGCTCTATCTTTTAACACTTGAAACAGGATATTTTGATAAATAAAAGGAGAAACCCCTTCTAATTTTTCATTATCTAAGAGCAATACCTTATCTGCCAAACCAAACTGAGGGACAAATTCTTTTACACCCTTCCCAGCAAGCAATACATGCAAATCACCACCAGTTTTTTCTTTTATTTCCTGAGCCAACCCCAAAATTTCAAATGAGATTTCTTTCACCTCTCCTTGATAAACTTCAGGAAAAACAAATATCTTCATTTTCTCCTCCTTTTATAGAAGGCCCTTGTTTTGAAGGGCTTCAGCAATCTTCTTTGCTACTTCTTCTGGTTCTCCCTCTATCATCTCGGCTCCTTTACCCACTTCTGGCACATACATCTTTTCTATCTCTATACCCGTTTCTACTTTAATTTCAGGGGCATCTATTTCTTCTATTTGAGCCGACTTCATAGCCGCCCGAATCTTGGCCACAGGTACATACCGAGGCGGTTTCTCGGCGGCCATCACTCCTAGTACCGCAGGGAGTTCAACCTTATACTCACCATAGACACCACCAGGAAATTCTTTATTTACACAAAGGCTGCCATCTTCTTTTTTATATTTGGAGACAAGACCAATGTATGGAAGACTGAGATTTGTAGCCAAAAAGATGCCTGTCTGACCATCCAGGTCAGTTATCGCTTCACAGCCTGTGAGGATCAAATCATATTGCATATCTTTAATCATTTCAGTCAGAATAGAGGCATAAAGATGGGAATCCAGTTCTTCAAAATCCCCCATAATTTTAATAAGTCTATCTACTCCTTTTGCCGCAGCAGCATATAAGACATCGTCTACTTCCCCTATATCTGGAGCGATGACTGTCACTTCACCACCATATTTTTCTTTTAAGATAACAGCCTCTTCAATAGCATGGTCATCTGCCTCATTAATAGTAAATCTCAAAAAAGAGGTATCAAGCCGCTTACCACTCTCATCTATCTCCAACTCCTCCACAAGATCTGGGACCATTTTTATAGGGACAATTATTTTCATCTTAACCTCCTATGGCTTCTAATAAAATTTCTGAAATATCCATTACCCTTATTTTTCCTTCTAGATTAAGCACCTTAACTGCATCCTCAAACATGGTAATATCTATGGGGCAAGCCACAGCAAGCACTTCTGCCCCTGTGGCCACTGCCTCTTTCACCCTTTTTTCAGCCGGTCTTTCCTTTATGTATTCCTTGCTAAAGCTATCAAGCCATACCCCACCACCGCCACCACCACAACATAAGGCATCTTCTTTTGTTCTTGGCATTTCTATTAATTTCAGACCATTTATAGACTTTAAAATCTCCCTAGGAGCATCAAAGACCTTATTTCTCCTGCCTAAATAACAGGGGTCATGATAAGTCACCTTATAAGGAAATTCATTTTGAAAAAGAGCTTCTAAATCAGCCAATCTTTGAGAAAGATATTGCGTATGATGCAACACTTTATACCTATAGCCAAATTTTGGATATTCATTAATAAGGGCATTATAGGCATGAGGATCAGGGGTAACTATTATATCAAAGTTGTATTTCTTAAGTTGTTTAGCATTATGTTCAATTAGCATTTCAAACAAGCCAAATTCTCCTGCTAATCTCTTTGAGTCACCGATGCATTTTTCATCAGGGCCAATAATACCAAAATCTACATTTAGTTTATGAAGTATTTTAGCCAGAGAAATGATAATATTTTTTGCCCTCTGGTGATAAGCACAAAAACACTCAGGAATTAAAAGGACGTTTACGGGTTTTTTATCCTTTTGCAAAATTTTTACTGGAACTCCTGTTTCCTTAACCCAATTAATCCTCTTCCTGGGAGATTCTCCAAAGGGATTTCCATATCTGGCTACATTTTCAAGTGCCTTCTGAAGTTCAGATGGAACTCCCTTTTCATAAAGCATGGCTGTTTCTCTTAAGACAGGAATCATAATATCTGTCAAAGGAATTTTTGCTGGGCATCTCACAGTACAGGTATAACATGAGGTGCAAAGCCAGATTCCGTGCCCGCTTAAAATTTCATCAAAATCTCCACCCCTCATGGCGGCAATCATCTTTCTTGTATTATAGTCCATACCCTCACCAAAAGGACAAGAAGCACTACATGTGCCACATTGGAGGCACTGCCTTATCTTTTCCCCATCAACCATAGCATATGCCCTTTCCTGAAAGACTTCATATAAATCTTGTGGCTGCACCTCTGCCTGCCCCATCTTAACCTCCTTAATTATCTTATAAACTATTATTAAACCCTAAAAAGTCATTTGTCAACAAAAATCTGCTCCGAAATTTCCCTTCTAACCCCAAAACATCTTGTTTGGTTAATGTGAATCCGGTTTATTTTAAAATATGCATAATAAAAAAATATTTCTTGATCTAAGGACAAAAGATTCGGTGCTGGATTTTAGATTGCATTTTTAACTTGACATATTAAATCTTGTATGTTATTAGAGTTTCTGTTTCAGAAATGTTTCACTAGGTTATATTTACTTAATAATGAAAAGGAGAAATGGGATGGGGAAGCACAGAAGGCTTTTTAGATGGAAATGGATAGTATTTTTGTTTATACTTATTTTGGTGATTACTGCAAGCATAGCAACAGTACAAGCAGCCCCGGGAGAGGCTATGGGGATGAGCCCATTGACATTTTTTATTGTATTTTTATTGGCTACCACGGTGATGGGCATTTTTGCGGTGCTGGCCGGTGTAGGTGGTGGTGTGGTATTTACACCAATTATGATGGGATTTACTCCTATAGACAGTTATATTATTAGAACTACAGGAATATTTATAGCTATGGCAGGCGCATTAGTGGCAGCTAGGCCTTTCTTAAGAAGAGGGATTGCTAATGTAAGATTATTATTTTATGGAGCAGTTCCTTATGCAGTATGCGCCTGTATTGGTGCACTTTTGGCAGGATATATAAAGGCTACTATGGGGATAAAAGGAGAGGCTTTTGTAAGAGGAGCGTTAGGTGTAATAGTCCTTGGTATAGCATCTTTATTTATCTTTTTTGGAAAAAGGGTAGAATATCCCGATGTTAAAGAGGTTGATAGCTTTACCGAAAGATTGGCTCTGGCTATGGGCTACTGGGAAGAATCACTTGGGAAAGTGATCAATTATAAACTTGCCAGAGCACATATAGGAGGGATTTTGTTTTGCGGTGTGGGTCTAATCTCAGGACTTTTTGGTTTAGGTGCAGGATGGGCCATGGTTCCTGTATTTAATTTGGTAATGCTTGCTCCGTTAAAGGTTGCAGCTACTTGTAGTAAAGTGATGATTGGAATAGGTGATACAGCCGCAGTGTGGCCCTATATTATGGGTGGAGGAATGTTTCCCCTATTTGGTGTGCCTTGTATGATAGGTTTAATGGTGGGGACACTTATAGGGGCGAGGATTATGCTTATGATTAAGGCAGGATTTATTAGGTGGCTTATTATAATAGTTATGCTTGGTGCCGGAATTAGATTGTTAATGAAAGGCATACAAATGTGGCCATAGGAATATAGGAGGAAACAATGCCTGAAGGAAAAGGACCAAAACCATTATTATCAGGTGTAATTTATGGAGAATGTGCTTACTGGATATCCATTATAGGGATGCTGATTGGAATCATTGGGATGGTACTGTATTTTTTTGGAGGGAAGCACTTTTTTGATGCTGAAACCGTAATCTCAGGACTTTTGTCAGGTAAAACTGCTACTGTTATCTGGCAAGAAGCTGCAGGCAGAGAATCCCTCCATGGGCATTGGTATCTTCACCAACTCTCATATAGCGATGCCATAGCGATGTTGGGTATTGGCATTTGCTGTCTCTCAGCAGTGGTTGGAGTATGGGGAGCGTTTTTGGGAATGGTAATAAAGAAGGAGAGGCCTTACTTTTACTGGATTTTTGCCCTAATTCTTGGTATTTTATTAATTCTAGCAGCTATGGGGAAAATCTCCTTACATCATTAATACTAGATATCCCTCATTTGCATAAAGTGTATATTTAGGAATCAATTCTTATTGTTTACAGTTAATGTATGAGTAAGATAGTAACTCCGGAAGTGCTTCTTCAGAAATTTTCTGACAGGTTGAAGAGCAAAAGTAAAGATTTGAAATACCTCATATACATGGGCAAGCATTTTGAAAAATGGCTTCAGTGTGAACTTGTGTTGTCTATGAGTGACATTGCACTCCCTGTTGTATTTGATGATAATTTTAAGGAGATGATATATGATGAGAGTGGAACGAAGGAGAAAGTTTGCGATATCACAATGGAATATCCCATCGCGGGTAAGGAACCAAGAAAAACTGATGTAATTATAGCAGAGAACCCATTTCTCTTTAAATTTGCAGACAAAGAGAACTGGCAGATATTTAAACAAGTTGATGTTAAAAAATGCAAAACAGAATACCGTAACACAAAATTTCATTATGTTGAACTTAAACAGATAAATTGGGTAGACATAAATTCTCCTGGCACCAAAATAAATAAAATTGTGGATGACTTGAAAAAATATTCAGACCTAGATTGGAGGAGTTTTAAACCAGTGTATAACCCAAGTAGTGTTATTTCAATGTGTTGTATTTCTTTTTGGGATTCTTCAAACCCATCAAGAGATATATCCCGAAGCGAGATTTATGAAGCCGCTAAAAAGGTGGGCAGGAATATTTGCAAAAAATGTGATGTTCATTATAAAATAAGCGGTTCTTTTCTTTGTGAAACAGTCACAGATGAAATATGTTTACTATTGGTTTTTTACAATATATAAACTAAGGTAGCTAAAGGGCGATATGGCAAATGTATAGGAAAAGGAATGTTTAAAAAGCTTACATAAAGGGGATATATTAGATTTTATTCAGAAACGAACAGCACCATATAATTCTACCGATATATCTCATTTTTAAAAATCATTTGTATTTGAGGGTAGTGTGAGGGTATTATTAGTTTCTGATTCTTTATGAGTTGTAGCAGCAAATTTTAAGATAAAGATTCTTTCGTTTATAAAACCCATTTTCTCCTTGCAAACTTTATTAGAAAGTTTTAAAAATTAGCATACTCAGAAGAGGATTTAAAATGAACCAATTTGTTCATCTCCATGTTCATACTCAATATAGTCTTCTGGATGGGGCTATTCGCTTGCCGGATTTAATGGCTAAAGTGAAAGAATATAATATGCCAGCCGTAGCTATGACTGACCATGGAAATTTATTTGGAGTAATTGATTTTTATGAAATGGCTTTAGATAATGGGATAAAACCTATAATAGGATGTGAGGTTTATCTTGCTCAGGACCATAAACAAAAAACTAAGAAAGAAAAGCTGAATCATCTTCTCCTTTTAGCGGAAGATGAGATTGGTTACCACAATTTATTAAAATTAGTAAGTATTTCCCACCTAGAAGGTTTTTATTATAAGCCTCGGCTGGATAAAAATTTACTTGCTCAATATCATGAAGGACTTATTGCCCTGAGTGCTTGTCTGCAAGGAGAAGTGCCTAGTCTTATTCTTCAAAATCGTTATGAAGATGCCCAAAATGCAGCTCAAACCTATATAGATATATTTGGTAAAGGAAACTTTTATTTAGAATTACAGGCAAATGGTTTGCCAGAGCAAGAAATTGCCAATAAAGAATTGATTAAATTAGGCAAAAAAATGGGATTACCTGTAGTAGCTACCAATGATTGTCATTATTTACAAAAAGAAGATGCTTCAGCTCATGATATTCTTCTTTGTATTCAAACAGGAAAAAATATAAATGACCAAAATAGAATGCGTTTTAGCACAGACCAGTTTTATTTTAAATCACCTCAAGAAATGATAACCACCTTTTCCGAGATACCAGAGGCCATTAAAAATACCTTGGAAATCAAAGAAAGGTGTAATATTAAATTTGAACTTGACAACTATCATTTTCCTGTCTTTCCTCTCCCTGAAGGGGAAACAGTAAATAGTTATCTTATGAAAAGCGCCGAAAAGGGATTAAAGCAAAAATTATCTATTCTGGGCTTGAATGATACCAAGCAAAAGGCCTATTGGGAAAGATTAAACTATGAGTTAAAAGTAATTACCCAAATGGGTTTTGCGGGATATTTTTTGATTGTAGCAGATATCATCAAACAGGCCAAAAAAAGGGGGATTTTAGTTGGTCCTGGTCGAGGTTCTGCTGCAGGGAGTTTGGTAGCCTATGCCCTAGATATCACTGAAATAGACCCACTTCCTTATAATTTACTCTTTGAGAGATTTTTAAACCCTGAAAGAAAGAGCTTACCTGATATAGATACCGATATTTGTATGGAAAGACGGGATGAAGTATTAAAATATATTTCTCGCAAATATGGAGGTAAAGAGCATGTAGCCCAAATTATTACCTTTGGTAAGATGCAAGCACGTGCAGTAGTGCGAGATGTAGGTCGTGCCCTAAATATGCCTTATCAGGAAGTAGATAGAATTGCTAAACTTATTCCTCCTTTTTTAAATATTACCTTAACAGATGCCATAAAGACTGAACCTAGATTGCAAGAACAAGCCAAGCAAGACAAAAGAGTGAGGAAACTACTAGAAGTTGCCCAACGGTTAGAAGGTTTGCCCCGACATGCTTCTACCCATGCTGCAGGGGTAGTTATTTCTGATAAGCCTTTAGTGCATTATTTACCTTTATCCCGTGGCACCAAAGGTGAAGTGATTACCCAGTTTGACATGAAAGGAGTAGAGCGAGTTGGATTAATTAAATTTGATTTTTTGGGATTGAAAACCCTGACGGTGATTAATAAGACCCTCTCTTTGATCAAAAAGCATACTGGGAATGAATTTGATTTAAACCATATTTCTTTAAAAGATAAACCTACCTATAAACTCCTTTCTAATGGTGATACTACTGGTGTATTTCAGTTAGAAAGCTCCGGTATGAAGGAGCTTTTGAGAAGGCTTAAACCTAATTGTTTTGAGGATTTGATTGCCTTGATTGCCCTTTATCGTCCTGGACCGTTGGAAAGTGGGATGGTAGAGGATTTTATTAAACGCAAACACCGTAAAGTATCCATAAAGTATGATTTACCCCAACTTGAACCTATTTTGAAAGAAACTTATGGGGTTATTCTTTATCAAGAACAAGTAATGCAAATTGCCGTGACACTCGCAGGTTATACATCAGGACAGGCTGATAATCTACGTAAGGCTATGGGAAAGAAAAAACCAGAAATCATGGCACAGGAGAAAAAACTGTTTATAGAAGGCGCTGTAAAAAATGGTATTTCTAGAGAAAAAGCAGAGCATATTTTCAATTTAATAGAGAAGTTTGCTGGATATGGTTTTAATAAGTCTCACAGCACGGCCTATGCCTTGATCGCTTATCGCACTGCTTATTTAAAGGCCCACTATCCACTGGAGTTCATGGCTGCCTTGTTAACTTGTGAAATGACATCTCAGGATGAAATAGTGAAATATGTCAATGAGTGTAGAGAGAAAAAAATAGAAATTTTACCTCCGGACATAAATCGCAGTGAGATAGACTTTGTAGTGGAAGATAATAAAATTCGGTTTAGCCTGGCCGCCATTAAGAATGTAGGGACAGCGGCAGTGCCTTATATTTTAAAGGCTAGAGCAAAGAAACCTTTTAGCTCTTTAGCTGATTTCTGTGAGCGGGTGGATGCCCATAAGGTAAATAAACGGGTGATTGAGAGTCTGATTAAGGCAGGTGCCTTTGATTGTTTAAACACTAAACGTTCACAATTAATGTTTATTCTGCAAAAGACAATGGAAAAGGCGCACCGTAAGCAACGAGGGTTAAGAGAAAATCAATTAACTCTATTCGATTTAGCAGAAACAGATGTTTCAGACATCTCCTTGCCTACTATGGATGAATGGACTGAAGAGATGAGGCTTAATTATGAAAAGGAGGCTCTAGGTTTTTATCTTACAGGACATCCATTACATAGTTATGAAGAGACTTTAAAGGAATTGAGCAATACCAATACAGAGGAAATCAAAGATTTAGCTGACCATACACCAGTGATGTTAGGAGGAATAATTATTGCCTTAAAGGAAATCAACTCTAAAAAAGGCGAACGGATGGCCTTTGCTACTTTAGAGGATATAAGAGGGAAAGTAGAGGTAGTAGTATTTAGCAATGTTTACCGGGAGGCAAGAGATTATTTTAGACAAGAGCAACCTTTATTTATTTCGGGACATATAAGTAAAGATGAAAATACTACCAAAGTGATTGCCGAAAAGGTATATTTTCTAGCTGAGGCCAAAGAAAAGTTGAGAAAACCAAAAAAAATCCAAGATAAGAAGATAAAAATTGTCTTAAAAGAAGGAGAGATAGACTCAAATCAGCTTTTGACTCTTAAAGATATTTTGAAAAAACATAAGGGAAAATGCTCAGTATATTTAGAAATCTTCCCTCAGGAAACCTTAGTAGCCTTGCCTTATTATCTCTATGTTAATCCTAGTCAAGAGTTTGTTCGTAGTGTTAATGAATTACTGGGGTATCAAGCCGTAGAAATAAAATGAGACCATTTTATAAAAATAAAGAGGCTGTTTATTCCACCCGTTTTTATCGCCATTGGTGCCAGGCAAGACATTTAACCAGCTTTTCGGTCACAGTAAAAGAGACAGATTTATGGATTAAGGCCCAAAGAGTGCTCATTTCTGAAACAAAGGAAGCTGTTTTTAAATATCGTGCTCAATTAGAAAAATATATTTACTTCCATCCCATTTTTAAAAAAGCCCTTTTCCCCTTGCCTTTAGACCCCTTTGCCCCTAAAATAGTGCAAAGAATGCTTAAAGCATCTCAAAATACAGGTGTAGGGCCGATGGCTGCGGTAGCCGGAGCCATTGCCCAAGCAGTGGGTGAGGAACTGTTATTATATTCAGAAGAAGTCGTGGTAGAAAATGGGGGAGATATATTTCTGAAAAATAAAACTCCTATGCATATAAGCATATTTGCTGGTCAATCGCCTCTGAGTGGCCGAATTGGGATAAGAATTAAACCTGATTCTAGCCCTATCGCTATTTGCACTTCTTCTGGTAAAATTGGCCATTCATTTAGCTATGGTAAGGCAGATGCTGTAACTGTGGTAGCCAAAGATGCTGCTCTAGCGGATGCTGCGGCTACGGCTATTGGAAATTTAATAAATAAAAAAGAGGACATTCAGACAGGAATTAAATTAGCTCAAAAAATAAAGGATATAATGGGACTGCTCATTATTTTGAATGAGCACTTAGCTATATGGGGTCAAATTGATTTAGTTAAAATATAAAAGAGAGGGAAAAATGGAACATTTATGGGCTCCATGGCGGATGGAATATATTCTAGGAGAAAAAGAATCAGGTTGTATTTTTTGTCCAGATGCTCGTCAGGGCACAGACGAAGAAAATCTTATCTTATTTAAAGGTAATCTTACCATGGTCATGATGAACAAATATCCTTACAATAATGGTCATCTTTTGGTTTCTCCTCTACGGCATGTTCCTTGTCTAGACGATTTAAGGATTGAGGAACTAACAGATTTGATGCTCAAAATTAGAGCTTGTTTAAAATTTCTCAAAAGAGAAATGCATCCTGACGGATTCAATGTAGGACTTAATATAGGTGAAACTGCTGGGGCTGGGATGGCGGAACATTTACATTTTCATATTGTTCCTCGTTGGAATGGTGATACCAGTTATATGACCGTATTAGGAGAAATCCGGGTGATTCCTGAACACCTCAAGGCCACTTATAAACGGCTTAAACCATATTTTGATAAACTAAAAAAGGAGGAGAGCTAAATGCGATGGTTGAAAGCTATTTTACTAATAATATTTTTCGGATTAGGTATAATTTTTATTATCCAAAACCTGGAATTTTTTAATCAAACAGCTCAATTTGAGTTTAATTTATATTTCATTCATTTTATCTCTATTCCCTTGAAATTTTATATTCTTTTGATTTTATCTTTCTTTTTAGGCAGTATTTTTGGTATGTTTTATACTTTTAAGGGATGGCTTAAAAAAAGAAGGGAATTAAAGAGCAAAGATAAAGAAATAAAAAGACTTAAAGAGGAACTAGATTCCTTGCGTAACCTTCCTTTAACAGGAGAAAAGGTAGAAGGCACATAAATGGAGTGGCCTGTTTGGATTTTTCCCCTTCTTTTGATTACTCTAATAATTGGTTTCTTTTTCGGTAGACGCTTTTCTCCTAAAGACATTCAGGAGGCAAAAGAGAGTAAAATTGCCTTTCTTACCGGATTTCGCTATCTTCTCTCTAAAGAATCTGATAGGGCTATTGAAGCCTTTATGAAGGCGGTTAGATTAGATACAGAAACAGTAGAAACCTACTTTGCCTTAGCCAGCCTTTTTAGAGATAAGGGTGAAATTGAACGCGCTATTAGTATTCATCAAAGTATTATTACCCGTCCTCGGTTAGATGAGGCTATTAGGCTTCAGGCCTTATATGATTTGGCTTTAGATTATAAAAAGGCAGGTCTATTTGATAGGGCTATTGATGTCTTTAAAGAAGTGATACGAAGAAACCCCCAGAAAAAAGAGGCATATTTAGAGCTGGCGAATGTTTATCAAGTTTTAAAGGATTGGGCTGCTGCCTATACAGTTATTCAACGCCTAGATAAAATTACAGGAGAGGATCATAGTATTGTGCTTGCCCACTTCCAGACAGAAATAGGGAAAAAATTGCAAATGGAAGATAAAAGAAGGGCAGAAGATGCCTTTAAAAAGGCCATAAAAATTAACAAAAAATGCATTGATGCCTATCTTCATTTAGGTGATTTATACTTTGAACAAAAAAATATAAAGAAGGCCCTTAGTATATGGGAGGAGGTTATAAAAATCTCTCCAGAATACAGCTTTTTGGTCTATTCTCGGTTGGAAAAAATTATTTCTGAGATAAAAGAAGAAAGAGTTTTTAGAAAATTTATTCAGAATTTAGAGAAAAAGAGAGAACGTGACATTTATTCTGCTCTTTTTATCAGTAAATATTATTTAGGAGGAAAAAACTTGGAGAAGGCAGAGGCATTTGTGAATGAGGTGTTACAGAAAGCACCTACCTCCGTAGGGGCACGCCAGTTATTGAGTCAAATTTTTTTAGAAAAAGGGGAGGTTCAAAAAGCCATCTCTCTTTTAACTCAAATCTCTCAAAACTTGCTGCCTCAAAAGAGCTATCAATGTAGCCAGTGTGGGTATGAAGCAACTAAGCTTTCCTGGTGGTGTCCTCAATGTCAGAGGTGGGATACCATAAAACCTAAGGGAATTTTTTAATAACACATTATTTTTAATTTACTCCGTCGGACACCAACCATCTATTCTAAAAGATATCATCCAATTTTATTTTTATCCCTTTAAGGACTAAAGATTCTAAGATATCTGTTTTTTTATAAATTTTTACTGTCTCAAGACCACTTTCTCCTAACACCATGACTTCAATCTCTTTCTTTTCAAGGTCTACTAACCAATACTCTTTTACTCCGTATTTGCTATAAAGCTTTCTCTTTATGACCCTATCTCTATATTCAGAAGTAGGTGAGATAATCTCAACAATAAGGTCAGGTGCACTCTGAATATTTTTCTCTGTTATAATATTTAGTCTTTCTTTGGAGATAAACATAATATCTGGCTGAACCACATCTGTTTCTGAAAGGACTACATCTAAAGGGGCAAGATAAACCTCTCCTATGCCTTTTTTGTCAACAAATTCACACAATCTTAAATATAAATTTCCTAAAACCATTTGATGGTATGGCACTGGCGATGGAACCATATGAACCTCCCCATCAATAATCTCATACCTCTTGTCCTCGGGAAAGTGAAGATAATCTTCGTATGTGAACTTTATAGGTTTTTTCACTGCTGTATCCATTTTGGCCCCCTTATAAATCTTGGAAGACTAAACATAAGTTATCATGAAATATTATCACTAGCAAGGATGCTCCTATCTCCAGATACTACAAAAGGTCTAAAAATTATATAGGCCTAGTTACCACGGTCATTTCTTAAAAGGAATAAACTAATCATTTTGAGACAAAAATTTAAGCTACAATTTCCCCTTCTTCAGCGTAATCTATGATAAAGGAATTGCCTTGTTCCCATTCTTCAGGAGTAAAAGCCGTAGCCTCAATAGGTGCAAAAACTTCATAAATACTGTCAGAAAGTAGATTTATTCTCTCCCAGAAATCTTTTCCTCTAAAATCTTCAGAAATAACTACTAAATCAATATCACTTTCCTCCCTTTGAGTACCTTTTGCATAAGAACCATATAAAATGATTTTGCTTTTTTTTATTCCCTTTGTCTCTAATATCTTCTTGAAATGGGAGATTATTTCTGTAACAGAGTTTTTATCCATGTTAATACCTCCTTTGTTTTAGAAAGAATTTCCTTCACAATTGATTGAGTATATTCACTTTTGAGAAGAGTTAGATCTTCAGGATATCTCGTAAGGATGCTGGCTTGATTGAGTTTTACTATAAATCTGCCAATATCTTCTGGGACCTCAATATTGACCTTCTTTGCTAAGTAAATGAGATTGTGTGTTTTTGGTGGTATTTTATTTAGTCTCTCTTGATAGAGACCCTTTAGTGCTTTTTCAATGGACAAATGGCACATAAACACTGCATAAATATATCTTTTGCCTTTAAACATAAAATCAGCTGTATCTAAATCATAATCTGCTTGTTTTAACCATTCTTCAAAATCTCTAGGCATTTCAAACTTAGTATAATATATTTTTATAGATTTTCAAATCAAAGCGTTATATGGGCACCTCTATTATATTTACGCGCAAAAGT
>Ga0190303_1000548_pt1 | contig 15498 bp, 13 predicted proteins | sample 48700701_MG_FD_161672 | JGI IMG/M metagenome (GOLD analysis project Ga0190303, IMG submission 161672) | Hydrothermal vent sediment bacterial communities from Southern Trench, Guaymas Basin, Mexico - 4870-07-0-1_MG | ecosystem: Environmental > Aquatic > Marine > Hydrothermal vents > Sediment ...
AAATTCCAATTGCCATTATTATAATACTCATAACCATGCCTTCTTTTACGGATTTCTTAGCTCTAACAATATTACCAGCTCCAATATTTTGAGCTACATAAATTGCGATTATAGAAGTAATGGATGAAACTGGAAACATAACAAGAGAAGTTATTCTGTTTCCTATGAAAAAGGCAGCTGTGACATAATCCCCAAATGAATATATCATTCCATTCAATATAACAAATCCAATTGCTTGAATTGATTGTCCAGAAGAAGCAGGAAAAGCAATTAAAGTTATTTTCTTAATAATAGGAAAATTAATATATTTAGTTTTAAATTTAATTTTAATACCGTTTTTAGCGTTTATTAAAAAATATAGAACAATAGGAATCATAACTAGTTGCCCTACTAATGTTGCTATTGCAGCTCCAGTAATTCCTAGATTAAATCCCAAAATCAATACAGCTGTCAAGATAATATTAATAGTTATAGCAATAGAGTTTATAATTACAGGCGTTAAAGTATCTCCTGTAGCTCTTCTTATAGCTTGAAAAGCAAAAACAAGAAATACAGCGGGCATTTCAAAACTTCTAATTCTAATATAAATAGTTGCGTATTCTAAAACATCAGATTCAACGCCAATTAATTTTAATATTAATGGACCAAAGAAAAATACAAACGCATTAAATATAAATCCTAAAAGAATAGATAAATAAACAGTATTGGTCGCATATTTTTCTGCATTTTCATTATCTTTTTTGCCAATAAATTGACCAATTAATCCATTACTCGCAACGCTTAATCCTATACCGAATGATAAAAACACAAAAAATATAGGCCAAGTCAGTCCAATAGCTGCTTGCATTTGCGTAGCTACAATTTGATTTGGAATTAACCCAATAAACAATGTATCCACTATATTGTGCAATGTTTTTAGAATATTAGCTAAAAACACAGGAAAAGCTAAATAGATTAAACCTTTCCAAATAGGATTTTGTTTCAATATAATATTGGATCGTTTTCTAGAAATAGAATCCATAAAATTCACACTTTCAATAAAAAGAAAAGCACACTGCTCAACGTGTGCTAATTAGCTGCATAATATGGTGCCGAAAGCAGGAATTGAACCCGCAACCTACTGATTACAAGTCAGTTGCTCTACCAGGTTGAGCTATTTCGGCATGGTGGAGATTGACGGGCTCGAACCGCCGACCCTCTGCTTGTAAGGCAGATGCTCTCCCAGCTGAGCTAAACCTCCAAATTAATTATGCATTACAATTTTACTATTACTTATAGCTAATGTCAAGCAAATAATTTCAAAAAAATTATTTTTTCAAATGTTTACATTTTTATCAAACAAATGATTTATTTTAAAAATATATATATCAATAAAATTGATTTTCAATTAATTTAATAAATACCGTAAGAACTAACAAATCTGCACTACCCCCAAAACTTAAATTATTATTTAAACAAAATTCATTCAAAGATAAAATCGCTTCTTCATTACTTATTAGATGTTGTTTAAATATTTTTTTTATTTCCAGATAAAATTCATATGTCTTAGCTCGTTTTAATAGTACTGTATCTTCTATCTCAGAAATAATAAAAATTAAAGTTTTAATAAGCGAAGAATCAGATAGGTCTTTTAAATAAGGCAAAGCTTTTTTTACAGATCCAAAACCATTTAAAGCCTCACCTCTTATGCCTTTTATATTGAAATCTTTGAATGCTTTCAAACCAAATGAATTTATATCAGTATTAAAATCTTTTATAACTGGTTTTGATATTTCCTTTACTTCATCAAAAATATTGTCTAAACTACCATTATAATATAGAACGTGTCCATATGCAGCAACCATTAAACCCATATTGAATATCAATCCCTTATATGCATTAATATTATTTGTTTTGTTCAACATTGCCTCTTCTGCTTCTAAACCAATTTGTCTTATTTTATAGAATATAGAATCTATCTTAATTTCACAAAAACCAACCTCAAACATTTTAACAAGATAAGGTAAAATTGCATCTTTAGCGTTAATCATCAAACTGTAATTCATATCACTGTGACTTCCGTTTGTATATGGAGTTACCAATCCAAATTTGGGATGCAAATTTAATTCTGTTAATATACTTTTATCAATTAAATTTTTTGTTTCTTTAACCAGAACCATTTTTATTTTATTTTTTACAAAATCTAATAATTCATCTAAACTATGATTATTCTCTCTATTACATACAAAAGCGGGATTATCACATATATAACATTTCCTCATAAATCCTCTAGACAAAATTTTCAATCCATCATAAACATCTAAATCAATAAATCTACCTAATTTCGTATTTTCTTCAATCAAAATAAGTTCTTTTTTGATATGCTTTGGATTATTATTGCTGCCTAACAGATAATATGGGCCACCAAAATCATCATAAAACTCAAAAAAATCATAGAGCTCTTTAGGAATTAATTTAAAATATCGTTTTACTAAAAAATATGCTATATTAAGTTTTTTATTATCACCTGGAATATTAGATTTGACCGTAATTACGGCGTTATAAGCTGCTTTTAATTTTTGCATTTTTGCAAATCTATTTTCGCGAGAGATAAGAATTTTATCTAATTGTAATTTCAAAATTTATTCATCTCTTTCATATTATCTTAAATTTTATTTAAATTTTATATTTTTAATGTGATAAGCAACGAAAACTTATTTAATCTACTTGATATATACAATCAATATATGTTCCATCTCTATATTCTACATAACCAATTATTCTATTCGAATGTTCTATCTTAGCTGGAACTCCTGTAATACTGTGAGCAATTTCATATAATTCTTTAATAGTATAAATGGGTAAACCGCTATTTTTAAGGGTATTTTGTATATCTTTTCTTTTCGGGTTAACAGCTATACCTCTCTCAGTCACTAAAATATCTATATCACTACCAGGAGTTGTTACAGTAAATACTTTTTCTTTTATAATAGGTATTCTAGATTTAAATAATGGAGATATAATAATAGTAACATTAGCTCCATAAGCTATATCAGCGTGTCCACCACTTCCTCCTATTATATTACCCCAAGAATCAGTTGTAACATTTACATTATAATCAAGATCAATTTCAGTAGCACCAAGAATTACAAAAGATAATTGATTACAAATTGGGTCTTTTTCAAATGGATTTCCATACTTAGAAGCGGACATAGCTATATGTTTATCATTAATATTATATGATTTAACTGCGTCTAAATCAAAACATTGAACATCATAAAGCGCTTTAAACAGGCCTTTATTTAACAAATCAACATAACTTTTAGTTATTCCTCCAGATGCAAAACTTCCTGTTATATTATTGTTTATCATTATATCCTTAATATACTTAACTACCGCTAATGAAATTTTACCAGCTCCTGTTTGCATAGAAAAATTATTTTTAATTAGGCCTAGGTGATTTATCATATTTGCACAATCCTTAGCTATCTTTAATCCAATTGGGTCTTTTGTTAGTTTTGTTGTGCCTGATACAATACCATTAGAATTACCAATTGAATCTACTACTACAACTGCATCAACATATACACCATCAAATTGATATTCATCTAATTTATCAACTAAATTATCTGTAATTAATACAACTTTTTTGGCATATTGTAAATCACTAATTGCATATCCCAATGTACCACATGCTGATGGACCAAAAGCCCCTGTACCATTGCCAAACTTATCAACGGTAGGACAAGCTAAAAAAGCAACATCTATTTTTAAATCTCCACTTTCTATTGCTCTAGCTCTGCCTCCGTGTGTATTCATTATGAGTTTACCCTTAAGATATCCTTGCCCGATAACATCTGCAACTCTACCATTAATATAATTTGTATGAATATTTGTAACATTTTCATTCAATATTAAATCAGCTAAATTAGTATAACTAGGAAAAATAGAACTCGGTGCAAAATGCATATTTCTTAAATCTCTTTTTTTCACAATCTCACAAACTTGTTGTAAAACACTATCCCCGTTTCTTAAATGATGATGGAAAGATAAACATTGGTTTGATTTAATTTTAAAATAATCAAAAGCTGATTCAATACTATTCAAAAAAACAGTTCGAAACTGTTTTTCTTTTTTATTTATTAATATTCTTTTCATATTCAAATATGAATCGCTAGTTTTAAATGAATTTAAATTATCTGGGATAAATCTATTAACTCCATTTATCATATTTTAATATTCTCCTAAATCAAATGGTATGACTTTGCCTTATTTATTATTTTTTCTGCTTTCATTAAAAGAGGTTTATCTATCATTTTTCCTTCGACAGAAAAAGCTCCTTTATTAACATTTTTATTTTTCTCTTTAATCACTTTAATCGCCCAATTAATTTCATTTTTAGAAGGAGAAAAAACTTTGTTAATTATTTCAAGTTGATTTGGATGAATTGCAGTTTTAGCTTTCATTCCAAGATTTTTAGCATTCAAGCAATCTTGCCTTATTAATTCTTCATTATCAATTAAAGTATTAGGTGTATCAATCGCGATAATATTATTTGCTGTACATGCATAGATTACCTTTGATCGTGCAAATAATATCTCTTCACCTTTATTAGTCCTATTAATTTCCAATTCACTACATAAATCCTCCGCACCTAATAATATTCCCTCTACTCTTTTATGTTTTGCAATCTGATTTATTTCAATAATAGAATTAGTTGTTTCTGTTAACGCTATAATTTTAATCTCATTCAATTTAAATTCTTTTTCATATAAACATAGATATTTGTCTAAAACAACTAATGACCTATTATCCGTTTTTGGTAATAACACATATTTTACTTTTTTAGTCTTTAATAATTCTAAATCACTCAAAAAAAACTCTGTATCAACAGGATTTATTCGCAACACTATTAAAGACGGATAATTTACTCCTTCATTAAAATAATTCATAAGAAGGTTTCTTGCATTATCTTTTTCTGAAATATCTACAGAGTCTTCTAAATCAAATATAATTCCATCAGCTGAAAAAATATCAGCATTTTGAAGCATTGAAGGATTATTACTTGGAATAAACAAAAGAGACCTAAACATATTATTTCATCCTTTTTATAGCGCTAATTAGTCTTGATTTAATTGTATAATCTAAAGCTCCCTTGTCTTCAACAACCACTATTACATTTTTAACATCTAATTCTTTTAATGTGCTTTCTATAGTAGCTTTAATTTGGTCATAGAAAAAAACCGCAACAACACTCTCAATTATAATTTCCGTTTTGTCACTTTCTTTCACAGTTATGAAACAGTCATTTGACCCTTTTAGTGCGAGCTAATATACGATTCATCTCATTTCTAACTATCATATATCCAGCATCAACACCCATTCCTGGTTTAGCTAAACATTGAGTTGCTTTGCAAGCAATAGCTATATTAGTTGATATTTCTGCAGAAATATTCGTCTCATTGCATGTTCCTCCGCAATAACTACCTATTCCAACTTTATTACAATATAAAATTGCCTCAATAGTATTATTTACTCCACCTAAATCAGGAGTTTTAATTTGCAACATATGTCCAGCTTTTTGATTAGCAAAATCTATAATATCTTCTAAAGTATTACACCATTCATCCGCTACAATTTCTAATTTAGACCCTTGTTTTTCTAATTCTTCTCTTATAACTTTTAAATAATATATAGTATCTTCTTTGTTTCCAGCATCAATAGGACCTTCTATTCGTATTTTTAAAGGTTTAGCTGTTTTTTCAACATCTAATAAATATTTAACAATTCTATCAATATCATTGTTAAATGCTAATCCAATTGTACCATACACATCTATATGAATAATAGGTTGATAATCTTTTCGTGGTTTATAAGTATTTATTCTGTTTTTTAACCATTCAATATATTTTAAAAGAATCTCACCATTAATACCTAGTTTAGTATTTACATTATTTATTAAAGCATGAGGTAATACATCAGCTTCTTTTAGAATCATTTTATCTACATTAGTATATCGATCATCGCCTGATTGTGTAAAAATAGCTACAGACTCATAATTTAAATCATTAATATCGTATTCTTTTCTAACTATTTCAGCCATAGTAACACCATGATATAAAGCAGTAGCGCTCAATAATGCCTGTGTTAATCCATAGCGAATAGCTGTATGTAATCTCTTGTCATTCACTAATATTTTATCATATTTTTCAGCTAAAGTCCTAAATATATCAATAGATTCTCCAATTAGTTTTGGTTTTATATATTTTTCTATAAATGGAATATACTCATCCGCTAAAAATAAAGAATCCCTACCTCCAGTACCTGAATACTGTACTGCAGCACAATCACCAATTCCTACCATTCCATTTTCAAGAACAAGTTGTATAGATATAGCTTCACCTTTTTGTCTAATTGAAGTAAATCCTTGAATACTAGGTTTCCCTATATAGAGAAACCCATCATTAATAGCTCCTTCTTTTATAGCTTTTTGATCATCAAAGAAAAACCCTGTATATGATTTTGAAATGATTACGTCCTTAATTTTCATAATATGTCCTTTATTAATTTGGCCTTCCTATTAATTTTCCTCTACTGACAGAATAAACATCATCAACAGTCATTTGAAATGAAACATTTCTATTTTCTAATTTAGCTCTATCTTCTATTTTTTTACGATGAAAATCTTTAATAGATTTATCAAATCCTAAATTACCAAATTCTAAAATACGTATCATTCCTTCATTATCTCTGGCTGGCAATATCTTACCTGCATTATATTTACTTGGAGCAAAAGGAATATCTAATAATCCTTGTTTAAAAGCGTTCACGGTTCCAATTGCTAAATCTCCATCTCCTACTTCAATAACTACATCCATTAAACAATCTACTTCTTTTTTAATTTGCTCAATTTCATTCTTTAAAGAATTTGATTCAACCATTACTTGGTCTTTTAACATGTTAACAATAAATTTTGAAGCTTTTATCCCTAATCCATTAGCTTCTTTAGTTGGAATACCAACAGATTCTTGAGGTGATTTTGATATTAATTTAGTTGCTTTTGATAAAGCAGCAACTGTAGAACTATAAGATATTAATGCCATAGCTTCAGCCTCATCTTGTGGGAAGCCTCCCATCCATTGATGAAAAACTGTAGATATTTCCATGCCTTTATATCCAAATTTATTCAAATAATAAATAGTTTGCTCATATAAAGAATTGATAGCCGCAACATCTTGCACTAGATTGCCACCCATGCCGTAACCAACAGTTATATTTTTAACACCTTGTTCAGCTGCTAGTAATGCCTCAATAATCATTACAGTGTTAGAGATAGATGGTGGAACCAATGTACCTGTGAGTGGTCCAAAAGGTTCACGGTTAATTCTAATACCTCTTTCTTCATAATAACCAACCAATCTATCTACATATTGCCAATTTTTAATAGATACTTCAAGAGGTACAGATTTTGCATAGGGAATATTGTATGAAATCCCTCCACCTTCATTAGATGTCCATCCAGCAGCGTGAATAATTTCTGATAATAAACGAGCATCAGGAGTTCCATGTCTCGCTTCAATAGGAACATTAACTGATTCAAAAACTTTTTTACAGTTCTTAACTCCGTAATTAACAACTGGAAATCCATTTAACAATGCTCTATGCTTTTTAATACTTTCTGATAGTCCTCTTTCAGCTTCATCATATCTATTTTGTCTTGTATAACTATCAATAGTTGATGGAACAAAATCGGCTCCACATTTTTCAAGATATTGTAATAATTTAATATGTTCTTCTAATTCAGGAACCCCCGCTCTTGGTTGTACTAATGTATCACCATTTTTTTTTGCTTTATTGAGCTTTAAAGCAAAATTCTTATGTTCAGGAACTGCTCTTAAATATTCAACAGCTTTATTTAAGTCTAGTTCATGATCTTTTCCTGTAACCCATCCACATAATACTTCTTTTCTGGTTTTTAAAAATTCTTCTTCAGTTAATCTCTTGTTTTTTAAATCCATGATATCCCCTAGATTCTAACTATATTTTTTTTCATTATTCTTAAAGCTACAAGTGGGTTTATCTTAGATAATAACCCCATAGCAGCTATAATATATTTTTTATCCACATAAAATTTAGGATCATTAGGCCTTAATTCTTGTGCGTTATGCAATATATTAGTAGTTCTTTTTAATATGCTTTCTTTATCTTTAGAATTAATAATAACTCCGCCAGTCCCAATAACATATTTAATTTCTGTTAAATCCTTGCCAATTTGGTTATAAACTTTACCCATCGGTGTATATACTTCTTCAATTCTTCCAACATGTCTATGCATTGCGCGATAAGCACATATTTCAGCCAAAAACAAGTCTATGAATTCGTCGTGTTTATTTTGAGGCAATGATTTAACATTTTCATATCTTTTTTTAACTTCTTCTTCAATATTTACATTCTTTTCCTTATTAATAAATTCAATTTCTTGTAAACTTAGAGATTTAATTATTCCTGGAGCAGAATAACGCATTCCAAGATCTCCTTCAACAGTTCTTTTAGCAAATGGTTCTTCTAAGCCATGAATAATTACATCACTTCTCTTTGTTGCGTTACAAATAGAATACATATCAGTTGTAGCTCCTCCAATATCAATTAAAACAATATCGCCAAAGCCACTTTCGTTTAAATATCCTTCTGATAATAATTTAGCAGCTTCTAATACTGCATTAGGTGTAGGTAATATTACCTGATCTATTTCTGATTCAATAGATTTTATTCCCTTTGCCTCTATTATTTTATTTAAAAATATTTCTCTTATTTTTTCACGTGCTGGTTCAGTGTTAAGTGAATTTACTTTTGGCATAACATTATCGCAAATATATCCATCTAATTCATATTTATTAAAAATTATCTCTATTTCATCGCGCGCGGATTTATTTCCCGCGAAAATAATAGGAATTTTAATATTCATCTTACCTAATAATTCAGCATTATAAAGCACACACTCCGAATTGCCTCCATCAGCACCACCGGCTAATAAAATTATATCAATGTTTTCGTTTAATATTCTTTGTACTTCATACTTATTAATATGATGTGATAAAACCAAATCAACTTTAGCTCCAGCCCCAAGACATACTCTTTTAGCCGCTTCAGAAGTAAGCTCTTCAACTAGACCAATAGCGGCCATTTTCAGGCCGCCAGCAGCAGAAGAACAAGCTATAACTTGTTCGAATTCTATATCTTTCCCTATCTTATCATAAAGCCTTTTTAACGCTTCATGATACCCTATACTTATATCTTCATCAACTGTAGTAAAATATGAAGCAGTATCAATAATATCTTCTGCTTCTGTATCTACAGCACATAATTTAGTGAATGTTGATCCGAAATCAATCAGCAAATATTTTGCCATACTATTCTCCCAAATCTTCCTTTATATCGCTTAAAGCATCTTCAATTGGCGTTCCAGGAGAGTAAACTCTATTAAACCCCATATCTAGAAAAGTTTTTTTTACTTCTGAAAAATCTTGTTTTCCAACAACTATATTTCCTCCAACGTATAAAAGAATATCTCCTATACCCGATTCAATACACTTATCTCTCATTCCTCTGCAATCAATCTCTCCATGTCCATATAATGAAGAAACCAAAATTAAATCAGCATCTGTTTCAATAGCCGCATTAATAAAATCTTCTTGTGAAGATAAAACACCAATATTAACTACATGGTATCCGTTATTTATGAGCGTATATTCAATGATTTTATTGCCCACAGCGTGTACATCTGCACCGATGACACCAATCACGATTGTTTTCAAAGTATTCTCCTTGTTTTGTAAGCGCTTGTAATATGTGTATCATTATAACATAGTAGCTTAAACTTTTAAAGATTAAAATTTATAAATTATTATCTCATTTTAAAAATTATTTTTTTATAAATTGTTTGATAAAACAAACAAAAAATCACTCAATCTATTAATATAACTAAGAACTAAATTTAAATCATTTCTTTTATGCAAATCTATGAGTTCAATTAATCTTCTCTCTGCTCTTCTCGTGATTGTTCTACATACATCAATATATGCGCCATTTAGCGATTTTTCTGATCCAGGTAATGAAAATTTAGCTTCTAAAGGATGTTCGTTAAGAACATTTTGCATTGTATTTTCTAACCAATTTATAGAATCAATTTTTAATTTTTTTAAAGAATCATATTTATTAGAATTTGAATCTGTCGCAATTAAAGAATTTATTTGTTGAAGAGTCTGTTGAATTCTTATAATTTCTTCATATTTAGTATAGTGATATGCTAGCCCTAAATTTGAACTAAGTTCATCAATAGTTCCTAAAACTTCAAATAAAATATTATTCTTTTTAAAGGGACGATTGCTATAATCTAAAGTGTTTCCTTTATCACCGTTTTTCGTGGATATTTGACTCACTTTTTTTATTTGCATATTTTGCCTCCAATTACTTTCTCTTTATTAATTCGGTAACAGCGAAAGTAGCAACATCTTCCGCAAAACTTCCAGGACCAAATCCTGCATCATATCCTAATTCTTTTGCTAATTCATGTGTAATTCTAGCTCCTCCAGCTATTAGTATTACTTTTTCACGTAAGCCTTCTGCTTCTAAAAGTTCAACTAGTTCTACAAGATTTTTAAGATGCACTTCTTTTTGGGTTACTGTTTGAGAAACTAATAAAACATCTGCATTTTTTTCAATAGCCATTTTAACAAAATCTTCATTTAAAACTTGTGAACCTAAATTATAAGCTTTTATACCTTTATAACGTTCTAATCCATAATGACCAGCAAAGCCCTTCATATTCATAATTGCATCAATTCCGACGGTATGAGCATCTGTGCCTGTAGAAGCCCCAACAAAAACTAATTCTCTATCAAATTCTTTTTTGATAAGAGTTTCAATTTCTTTTCTAGATAAAACTTTTGAAGTAATTTCTTCTACATGAATTTTATCGTAGTCAATACTGTCCTTTAACGAACCATATACAATATAAAAACTAAATCCATCCCCAATAGATTCGGCATGAACTACAGAAGGGTCCATTAATCCCATGGTTTTGGCAACTTCTTTAGCTGCAACTATACCCTTTTGATTTTTAGGAATCGGTAAAGTAAAACTTACTTGAACCTTGCCATCGTTTAAAGTATCTCCATATGGTTTAATGTTCATTGAAGAATCCCTCCAATCTATCGCTAATAACATTTATATATTCTGGGGATTTTTCAAAAACTCCATCGAGTCCTTTTCCACCATCAACTGGTCTTTTTGTATCGGCGAAAATTCCATCAGCTAAACTATTAAACATACCTGTTTTTTCTATTTGCCTTAATAAGACTGATGCTTCATCTAATACCTTTTTAGCACGTTTTTGAATTAAACCATTATCTTTAAATTCAATCTCAGATCCAAAATCTTTCATCGCTATTTGTATCATCTTTGCATTTTTAATAGCTAAGAATCTATCACTCATAAAAGGAGTGTGAATAGCTTCGGTCATCATACCTAGTAAATGAATAGATTGATCTGTAAAAGTAGTTACCATATTAAACATAACATTTTGTTGATATGCTCTAAAAATATTACCATTAATATGTTTTGTTGGTGGCATATATTTTAGAGGAGCCTTTGGGAAAATCTCTCTAGCCATCTGTGCTTGAGATAATTCAAGCAAAAAACTATTTTCAATTTCTGGATTTATTTCAAAAGCATGACCAAGTCCCATTAACTCTTCTGGTAAATTTGCTTTTTTCGCAAATGATTCGTTAATAAATTGTGAAGCCAAAACAGTATGAGCTTCAGTAACTGCATCACTAGTTGTTAAATAATTATCTTCCCCAGTATTTATTATTATTCCTGAATATGCATTAATTAACCTTGAAAAATATTGATCAATGAAGGTTCGTTTCATGTTAATATCTCTGAAAATAATTCCATACATACTATCGTTTAAAAGCACATCTAATCTCTCTAAAGCTCCCATACATGCAATTTCAGGCATGCATAATCCTGATGCATAATTAACTAATTTTATATATCTTTTTTCTTCGTTTGAAACTTCATCAAGGGCTTTCCTCATAATTCTAAAGTTTTCTTGAGTAGCAAACGTCCCGCCAAAACCTTCAGTTGTTTTTCCATATGGCACATAATCTAATAAAGATTGCCCGGTTGAACGTATAACAGCTATTATATCCGCCCCTGCCTTAGCCGCAGCTTTAGCTTGTATTACATCTTCATCAATATTACCTGTAGCAACTATTACATATAATTCTGTTTTAGCTTTTGGATATTTTTTTAAATAATCATTTCGTATTGATAAATTTTCACGTATTTTTCTAAGGTTTTTTTCATAATATGGTTTTAAAATATTATCAACTTCGTTTCTATTTACTAATTGATACTTACAAATCGTTTTATTATTATTTAGATAACTATGTATAAATTGATCTAAACTTAATCCGGTATCTTTTAATGCACTAGCAATATAATATGAAATACCTAAAGAAATATCTCCGTTGTTAATAACATCATCAACCAATTTGTTAGGTATTGGAACTCCAAATTCATCGACTCCATCTATACCTAATAATCTAAGTACCGTTCTTTCAACAGAAACAGTTGAATGTATATTAATAAAATCTTGAACATCTTGCGCTATCTTATCAGCTATTATTCTACATTCTTTTATCTTGTTTATATCTAAATTAAGTTTATCCATTTATAGCTCCCTTTTTAACATTGTAAATTTTGATTCCTATCTTATCTTCAAGTTTCTTCTTAAAAATAGAATCATTAAATTGATATCCTTTTGGACTGTATGGATTGTAACAAACAGCTACCAAATTAATAGGATTTAATGTATATATTTTATTTCTAAGCTTCCATAAGTTATTAAGATTGTGATCATTTAATTGAATATTAATAGGTGATTTTAAAATAATATCAAAATTGTATTTCATTCTATTTTCAACCATTATTTTAACTAAATTATTTGTTAAAGATTTTGGCAAGTATAAAAATCGGTACTTTTCGTTTTCGTCACTAAATATTTTCGCGGTGTTCCCAATGACTGTTTCAAAATCCAAAATTTTAATAGATTCCATATCATTTAACAAAGCAACATTATCAATTTTTGGTAAATATTCAGTGTTAATAGGAGGTGTTTTAAGACTTAATTTCTTAATAATATTAACTGCATTATTAACAACTTTTTCCATAACTGGACTGTAATTAGCTCCGATAATTAACACAGTTGCATTAGATATTTTAGTAAAATTATGTCTGAAAAAAGCTCCGTCCACCATTATTTTCTCAACATTAAATTCATCTACTATTCTAACTAATTTTTCCATGTCCGAAACAATAGATGGTCCCGCAATTAAGGCGTTTCCTTCTTCTTTTATTTCTAATATATATACAGGACCAATAGAAGTGAAAATATCAGTTTTTTTAATAATCTCATACTCTGCTTCAAACTCAGGTAATGTATTTTTAGCAGTCGCAACTAAATACCCCTTTTTCACAAATATACGTGGTTTTTCCATAAAAGTTACTTGATCTATTTTTTCACCATCAAGCCCTATAGAAGTAATACAAATTTTATTTGTATTTATATCCTGCAAAATAGAGTTAATAACAGTTGTCTTCCCAGCATTTTTAGAGTTTCCAATAAAACTAATAATTTTATAATCATCTATTATATCAACTATTTTTTTAATTTTCTGTTCCTTCTTTCTAGTTTTTTAGGTTCTATAGAAATACGTTTTCCAGCTAATAATGATGAAACTCCTAGTGATGTTTCAATCTCATCATCATCAGGTTTTTCATATCCTGGTTCTGAATATGTAGTAATAACTCCTTCATAGTTTCTTAAAACTATTTTTCCTGGCGCCTGAGAAATAACATAGTTAGGCATAACTGGAATTTTTCCTCCTCCACCAGGTGCATCTATAACAAATGTTGGAACACAAAATCCTGAAGTATGTCCTCTTAATCCTTCAATGATTTCAATTCCCTTTGAAACTGGTGTTCTGAAATGTTCTATTCCCATTGATAAATCACATTGATAAATATAATAAGGCCTCACTCTAATATAAGCCAATGCTTGAACTAATTTTTTCATAATTGATACTGAATCATTTACACCTTTTAATAAAACTGATTGATTTCCTAATGGGATTCCGGCATCTGCTAATCTATCTATTGCAGCTTTACTTTCAGATGTTATTTCATTATAGTGATTGAAATGAGTGTTTACCCAAATTGGATGATATTTTTTAAGCATATTTACAAGACCTTCAGTAATGCGTTGAGGCATAACCACTGGAGTTCTTGTTCCAATTCTAATAATTTCTACGTGGTCAATTGCTCTTAATCTTTTTATTATATCTTCCAAAATTGCATCGCTAACTAATAATGCATCTCCACCAGATAATAAAACATCTCTTACTTCCTCGTGTTCTGCAATATATTCAATCGCTAAATCTACATTGCTTTTAGGCATAGATTTATCAAGTTGACCTGCAAATCTTCTCCGCGTACAATGTCTACAATACATTGAACACATATCAGTAATTAAAAACAAAACTCTATCAGGATATCTGTGAGTTAGTCCAGGAACGGGTGAATCTTCATCTTCCGCAAGAGGATCAATCATATCGTATTTAGAAATATACATTTCATTAATAGATGGTATAGCTTGTTTTCTTATTGGACAATTTGGATTATCCGGATTAATTAAACATAGATAATAAGGAGTAATTGCCATTCTAAATTTTGTTAATATACTTTTTATTTCTTCTATTTCTTTTTCATATAATGGTAAATATTTACTTAAATCTTCTGCATTCTTAATGCGATTCCTTACTTGCCAATGCCAATCATTCCATTCTTTATCAGTAACATTAGGAAAATATTTAGCTTTTCTTTCTAAATATGTGTCATTTGTTACTTTCATAATTTATTCCTTCCCATATCTTTCAATAAATAATTGATATAATTCTTTAGATTCACGCAATATATCTAAAGTAATATTTGCGTGATTTTCAGTATATCCATTTCCTATTATCATAAGAGATTCTGATGCAATTCCTTCAGCTCCTAATGCAGCTCTTGTAAAAGATGTTGCCATACTGAAGAAATAAACTGTTCCAGAAGATTTTGTAGGTAAAATTGAAGCCATTTCTGTATTTGGAACATTAACAACGTTAATTGTTACATCTACTTCTTGGTTATTTGTTGCTTTCATAACTTTATAATAAATTTCCATTGGATTTTTTGCGTTTCCAACTATTATATCATCACATACATTTAATCTTTTTACTTCTTCTACATGATTTTCACTATGTACAATTCCAATTACCTTACCATTTTTACCTGCGCTTTTTCTTGCTTGATACGCACAAAGCACTCCAGATTTACCCGCGCATCCTAAAATCAATACCGTATCTCCTTCTTTAACTAGCTTTTTAACTTGTGCTGGAGCTCCAGCTACATCTA
>Ga0190303_1000549_pt1 | contig 15468 bp, 13 predicted proteins | sample 48700701_MG_FD_161672 | JGI IMG/M metagenome (GOLD analysis project Ga0190303, IMG submission 161672) | Hydrothermal vent sediment bacterial communities from Southern Trench, Guaymas Basin, Mexico - 4870-07-0-1_MG | ecosystem: Environmental > Aquatic > Marine > Hydrothermal vents > Sediment ...
GCCAGGATCAAACCCTCAAGTTCAATCTCTGTAAAATAAACTCTAACAAAAAAATTTTCAAGTTCCTCTTCCGAGGCCCTCTTTACAAGCATCCTATCCACTATCCAGTTGTCAAAGACCCAAAAAATCCCTTCAACAGGGATACATAATTTAAATCACCTGTCGGCTTTTGTCAACCCAAATTTTGCTATCGGGCTAAGAAAGTTTTCAGCTTTATTTAATTTCAGTCAATTAAAGTGCTTCGCGTTTCAAGCTGAACCGTCAAACGACAAGGATGGATTCTACTGACTCAGATGCAAAGTGTCAACCCCTTTTTTGAAAAAACATCGTTTTTTATTCATTTTTCGTTGAGTAATTCCGTAACATGCCGAAAAGTCAGGGTTTCCCCTTGAGTTTCTTCTTTTCTTTCTCCATAATCAAGCAGGGGAGAACGCCATGGACAAAACATTCAAACATGAAATGAAAAAGTTATTGAAGGAAAGATTCCAGGATTCACCGGAACAGCGGGTACTGAACAGCTACGATGCCATGAACCGGATGATGCTCCCGGATTGCGTGGCGGAACCGGAAACGGAAAAGGAAATCCTTTCTATAATAATGTTATGCAACAAATTCAAGATCCCCATCGTGCCCAGAGGCGCCGGCTGCGGCTTTTCCGGTGGTGCCCTCCCGGTGAATGGGGGGCTCACCCTGAACCTGTCCCGGATGAAGGACATCTCCATAGACCGAGACAACCTGGTGGCAGAAGTGGGGCCCGGCGCGATTACCATTGACATCCATGAAGCTGCCGAAGCCCTGAACCTGTTTTATCCGCCGGATCCGGCCAGTATGAAGGTCAGCACCATAGGCGGTAATATTGCTGAAAATGCCGGTGGCCCCCGGGCGGCAAAATATGGCGTTACAAAGGCGTACGTGCTGGCGCTGCGGGTAGCACTGATGGACGGCTCTATCGCTACCTTCGGTCGGCCCCTCAGAAAGGACGTCGCCGGTTACAACCTGACGCCGCTTTTTGTAGGAAGCGAAGGAACACTGGGCATCATCACCCGGGCATGGCTGAAACTCCTGCCCAGACCGGAAACGGCCTTGAGCGCAATGCTGGCATTTGACACCGCACTCTCTGCCAGCCGTGCTATTTCATCCATTGTCGCGGCGGGCCTGAATCCATCCCGGCTGGAAATCATGGACAGCTTCTGCATTCAATCCCTGAAAGAGGCTGGCCATCATATTAATGGCAACCCCGGTGCCATTCTCATGGTGGAAGTGGATGGCCCCGCAAGGATACTCCTTGAGCAGCTGGATCAAATTCGGGAAGTGGCAGCCCGACATCAGCTGCTTTCCTTCCACAGGGCAGAAAATGAGAGTGAAAACAAGGGAATCTGGGAACTTCGCCGCTCCCTGTCCCCCATCATCAATACCTTCGGAGATAGCAAGATGAACGAGGACGTAGTGGTACCCCGCTCACGGGTTCCCGATCTTTTTGCCTATGTGGAACAGCTCCGCAGTGAAAGCGGCCTGACCATTGTCTGTTTCGGCCACGCCGGGGACGGCAACATCCACGTAAACGTCATGTACGACGTCAAAACACCCGGGATTGGCGAAAAAGTGGAAAGCGCCCTGCACCAGCTGTTTGAAAAAGTTGTGGCAATGGGAGGCTCCATCTCCGGGGAACACGGCATCGGCATCGCCAAACAGCGCTTCATGCGCCACCAGTTTTCGGAGTCCGAGCTTAATTTGATGCGCAGAATAAAGGAGATGTTTGATCCCCTGAACCTCCTGAACCCTGGCAAAATCCTGCCTAAAGAGGAGAAACCAGAATGATTCCCGGAGTAGATATCGTTTCAATGTCACGAATTAAAAAGGCCTTGTCAAAGTTCGGAAACGCTTTTGCAGACCGGATTCTGACCCCGGAAGAAGTGACACTGTATCGGGAACGGAAAGACGGAATCCAGTTCATCGCCGGTCGCTTCGCCGCGAAAGAGGCCATTTATAAGGCAGTCGGCATACCAGAACTGACCTGGCAGCGGGTTTCGGTACTGCCGGAAGGAAAACGCCCGGTTGTCTGGATAGATGGAAGACAAAGGAAGGACATTCAAGTCTCTATCTCCCACGAAAAAGAGTTTGCCATTGCCTTTGCAATCGCCGATTCAAGGTCAAATTATGAATAAACCCATGGGACCATCAAAGATTTCCGATGAATTCACATGCTGTAAGCCCATCATTCAGGATTGTCGAGTATGCCGGCTGGGGATGGTGGACGGGAATCGGCCCTATGTGATTCCGGTGAATTTCGGGTACCGGGACAGGATGGTTTATATCCACACCGGGCTTGAGGGAAAGAAGCTGGATGCGATTGCCCGAAACCCACATGTATGTGTGGAGTTTGATACTGAACACAATCTGGTGAGGGGGGCAGTTCCCTGCAAATGGACGATGCACGGAGAAAGTGTAGTTGGAGAAGGCACCGCAGAGCTTGTACAGAGTCCAGCAGAAAAACGTCATGCATTGGAAATCATCATGGCTCACTACGGCGGAAAGGGAAATGACATCCCGGACAATGCATTGGATACAATTGCCATCATCCGCATAAAACTGACAAAGATGACTGCGCGAAGGGTGTGAGTCCTGAAGAGTAGGAGTAGCGGCGCGTTGCGCCGGATGTTGGGTGATAGGTGTTGGATGTTAACTGACAGAACAATCAGAGGATTAACCTTTCCCTGCCTTTTCTTCACTTAACCTTGTCTTCGCTTAACCTCAACCTTTTTCCTTCGAGTTGGGGTAGGGGTAGGAACAGTGCGAGTGAAAGTGCGAGTGCGCGCGGACGGCAAAGTAAGAAGTAGGAGTAGGGGTAAGAAAAATCAAAGAATTGGCTCTTCCCTGTCTTTTGATTTTCCCTGATTTTTCTCATCTTACATTTGGCACTCAACACTTATCACTCAACATTCGGCGCACAGCGCCGTGGGCGTGCGCGGCAGAAAGGGAGAGAAAGTTGGCCATTCCCTGGCTTTTGTTGTTTTACTCATCACTCATCACCCATCACCCATCACTCCCTTACACCACCACCCATCACGGAGACGTTTACGGCACTTCCAATGAGGATAGAATTTCAGTATAATGATTGCACCAAAGTTATTATGAATGGTTCAGGCCGCGATTCAGTACTGTTTCTGCCGGAATGAACCAGCATTAATAAATTTATTTCGAAGGAGTTTATCATGACAGACCAAGTTCCCCCGATTCCCCAGACACCCCAGCCGCAGCAACAGGCCCCGGCAGCCGCTCCCGAATCCCCGGTCCCCCCGAAAAAGAAAGGCCTCCCCGCACTGGCGTGGGTGGGCATCGGATGTGGTACCATTGTTTTACTTACCGTCATCGGGCTGGTCGTCCTGGGCGGCTACGCGGTTCACAAGGTGAAACAGGCCGGTTTTGATACGACACTGTTGAAAAAGAACCCGGCTGCAGCAGCAATCAAATTTGCCGCCGCCATGAATCCCGATGTGGAAGTCGTCAGCAGCGACAACGATTCCCAGACTCTGAAACTTCGTAAAAAGAAAACCGGGGAAACCATCACCATTGACCTGCAGAATATGAAGGATGGCAAAATCCGTGTAGTAGATGAAAAGGGAAAAGAAAGCACCATTGATCTGCAGGATGTTAAGGATGGTAAATTCCGCTTTTTCGATGACGAAGGAAAAGAAAGCACCATCAGTATAAGCGGGTCGGACAAGGAGGGAGAAGAGTCCGGCACTATGAATATCAAGACCTCAGAGGGAAATTTCAATCTCTCAACCGGATCAAAAGCCGACAAGCTGCCAAAATGGGTACCCATGTACAAAGATATCGTGCCGACCAAGGTCATGATCATGACTGCGGATAAGGGGTCAAGCGGCGGATATTCCATTGTAGTCAAGGATTCCGTAGAAGATGCCGCCACCCTGATGGAGAAGAAGCTGAAGGACAATGGCTTTACTATCAGCAAAAACAGTTATTCCATGAATGACAAAAAGATGATTAACATTTCCGGCCAGAAGGACGGCGGCCTTTCTATCAATGTTATTGTTACCAACACAGACGAAGGCACCGGTCTCAACATCACATTTTCTGAAAAATTCGGATCTTGAGAAAAGAAGGGATAAGTTTAAGTCTGAGTTCAAGTCTAAGTTCAGACAAGCAGCAAAAGGACAGGGAATGATTAGTTCCCTGCCTTTTTTCCTTTCCTTCCCCACTTAACCTTAACCTTGTTCCTGCTTGCCTTTTCTCCCCCCTTGCATTTTCCGTAGCGGGTCGGGTATCATAGGGCCCGGAAGAAAAACCGCCCCGGAAAGGAGAATAATATGATGGATCTGGAAGCAGCAATTGAACTCCACAATAGCCTGAAGGACCGTATCCCCATAATTCGAGGTTATCTTTGACTCGACTGGTAAGCAAAATCGAATTATTGAATTGGAAGAAAAGACGTCCGATCCGGAATTCTGGAATGACAATGAGGCTGCACAGAAGGTATTGAAAGAAGTTTCCCGCCTGAAAGCGCACATCGATATGGACAAGAAACTCCAGGAAGCCGCCGAAGAAGTGGATGTGCTGCTGGAGCTCCAGTCTGAAGGCGAGGATATGGTAGCCGAACTTTCCGAACAAATTACAGTACTGTCTGAAATTGTGGAGGATGCAGAGCTCCGTATGATTCTCGGGGGAAAGCATGACCCCAACAATGCCATTCTGACGATTCATTCCGGTTCCGGGGGCACCGAGTCCCAGGACTGGGCCCAGATGTTGTACCGGATGTACACCCGCTACGTTGAACGCAAGGGCTTCAAGATGGAAATTATTGATTTTCAACCTGGCGATGAAGCCGGAATCAAGAGTGTCACTGCGCTGGTGGAGGGAGATTATGCCTACGGCTACCTGAAGGCGGAAACCGGTGTTCATCGCCTGGTCCGTATCAGCCCCTTTGATGCCAACAGCCGTCGCCACACCTCTTTCGCGTCCGTTCTGGCGGTACCGGAAATTGACGATGATATTGATATTGACATCAATGAAAAGGATCTGCGGATTGATACCTACCGCTCCAGTGGTGCAGGGGGCCAACACGTCAACACCACAGACTCTGCTGTCCGTATCACTCATCTCCCCACCGGCACCGTTGTCTGTTGCCAGAACGAACGGTCTCAGATTAAAAACCGGGATGTGGCAATGAAAGTGCTGAAGTCCCGGCTTTATGAGCTGGAACTCGAAAAACAGAAAAAACACCATGAAAAACTGGCGGGAGAAAAGAAAGAAATCAGTTGGGGCAGCCAGATCCGTTCATACGTCCTCCACCCCTACCGGATGATCAAGGACCATCGAACCGGTTATGAAACCGGGAACATTGATCCGGTCCTGGACGGTGACCTGGATCCTTTTATCCGCGAATATCTGGTAATGAGCGCATCCGGAAAGGGTAAATGATTCCCACTGTTGTTTTTTCGGGGCTCACAATCCTTTTTGCCATCATCAGTCTTTTTCTCTGGTTGAAACTAAAAAAAACCAGTGCCACCCACAGACTGCAGGTTGATTTGAGCGAGGCAGGGATTCTGGCCTCCGGCCTGGCACATGAGATCCGAAATCCCCTGAACTCCATTAAAATCAACATCCAGTTGCTTCAGGAAGACCTTGAGGATTCCCTTCAGGATGAAGAAACCAAAACAGAATTCCGGGAAACTATCAATCTTGTAACCTACGAAATTGGCCGATTGAACGAATTGATGACCAATTTTCTGACTTACGCCCGGCCCACCGAATTGAAACGGGAAACACTGGATTTAAATCATTTTCTCAATGATTTGATTCAGTTTCTAAAAAAACAGGCAGACGAAAAAGGCGTTTCACTGGAGAGTTCTTTACCTGAAAGCCCCATACTCATCAATGGAGATGCAAGACGGCTTCGCCAGGCATTGATGAATATCCTCATCAATGACATTCAGATTGTCCCGGAAAAAGGCCGGATTCAGGTGTCGCTGAAAGCGGTTCGGGATCTCGCAGTTATCCGGGTAGAAGATAATGGACCGGGAATGACGGAAGAGTTTATGCGGGAAATATTTGTCGCCTTCCGCTCCCAGCGGCGGGGGGGAACTGGATTGGGGCTTTCAATCGCCAATAAGTTCGTTGAAGCCCATGGGGGCGGCATAAAAGTTGAGAGCACCGTTGGAAAGGGAACTACGTTTTCTATAATTCTTCCTCTGAAGAATATGGAAGCGGGAAAAGAATCTTGACAAATTCAAGAGAAATAAGTATAATCCATAAAGATTGAGAATTGTTCCTGATTAGGAGGTACTCATGGCAGAAAAACAACATCGGATGACAAGACAGAGACGGATTGTTTTAGAAACTGTTAAAGGGCTGAAGACCCATCCCACCGCGGATGAGGTTTTTGGACTTGTACGGAAAAAACTCCCCCGGATCAGTCTGGGTACGGTATACAGAAACCTGGAATTACTGACCGAACAGGGAATTATTCGGAAACTGGACACTGCGGGGCAACAGAAACGCTTTGACGGGGACACCAGCCCACACTACCATATAAAATGTGTCAAATGCGGGAAAATTGACGATTTATATTTCGAGCTTCCGAAGCCCTCACCCGCCTGGGCGGCACAAACGGATTTTCAGATTCTGGAGTACAATGTGGAACTGCTGGGCATTTGCCCGAAGTGCCAGAAAGAGATGGCTCAGCACTGATTTTCCTGCGCTGCTTAACAGGTGAAGTAATTGCCTTCAAGTGCTGAATATGGCATAACGACACCAGGAAAAACAGGGAATTTTGGTAAAGAACAATCCGAAAACGGGGGAAATATGAATTTTAACACAGTGGATGACTTGCTGGACTTTGCAATCTCAGAAGAAGAAAAGGCTTCGGAATTTTACACCGGCCTGGCAGAAAGAATGGATCGGCCATGGATGAAGAAGATTTTTCTCGAATTTTCCAAAGAAGAACTGGGCCACAAAGCTATTCTTGAGGGAATCAAGAAGGGCGGCGATCTGCAGGCCCTGCAGGAACAGATTCTGGACCTGAAAATTCTGGAAGGGTTACATGCAGGAGATGTGCCTGCTGATGCCATTGATTACCAGCAGGCCCTGGTTATTGCCATGAAGGCGGAAAAAGAGGCTTATATCCTCTACACCAGCCTGGCTGAGATCGCCCGGGACGAAAAAGCCAGGGGCGTACTGTATCGCCTGGCCCAGGAAGAAGCCAAACACAAGCTCCGTTTTGAAATGGAGTATGATGAAATGATTCTGAAAGAAAACTGAATAACAGGGGGAATTTATGATCTCAAAAGAAATGGAAAAAGCACTCAATGACCAGATCAACGCGGAATTCTTTTCCGCCTATCTCTATCTGGCCATGGCTGCCTATTTTGAAGACGAAAATCTTTCCGGCTGCGCTCACTGGATGGAGCTGCAGTACCAGGAAGAATCTGAACATGGGATGAAGATTTACAAGTACATCAACGACCGGGGCGGACGGGTTCAATTGAATGCTATTGAGAAACCCCAGGAAAAGTGGGAAAACCCCCTTGCGGCCTTTGAAGCCGCCTACAAACACGAGCAGTACATCACCGGTCGCATCAATGATCTGATGAAACTGGCGGTGGAATTAAATGATTTCACCACCCAGAGTTTTCTTCAGTGGTACCTCAACGAACAGATTGAGGAAGAAGCCAACGTGGACGGGATTGTCCAGTCCTTCAACCTGATGGGCAATGACAAGCGGGCCCTCTTCATGATGGATCGGGAACTGAAGCAACGCCAATTGAGCTCAGACACAGGGAAATAATGAAGAAAGAGGATACCGCCGCTATCCGTTTTCAAAGAGAACGGGATGAATTGAACAATACTGTGCTGAAGCATGCAGGGAAAAACCTGAAACGGTTTTATTCGCTGGACAGCGCAGTGTATCGAGATGGGGCGTTACCGGCCAAAACCAAGGAGCTCCTGGGGTTTTCAACTTCCCTTGTCCTTCGTTGCGATGACTGCATTCTCTACCACACCATCCGCTGTTTTGAGGAGGGTGTGACAACTGAGGAGTTTGAAGAAGCCGTCACTATCGGCCTTGCAGTGGGCGGCTCCATCACCATCCCCCACATCCGCCGCGCCATGAAGAACTGGCAGGAACTGCTGGATCACGGTTTACCGGGAAAGGGGAAATAAATGTGCGAAATAATCGGATTTCTGCCAAATCAAGCAGAATTTCCGGTAAAATAGGCCGTAGTGGCCATAATTGGAGGAAACATGAAAAAGTATATTTGTGACATCTGTGGATACATCTATGACCCTGAAATCGGAGATCCGGATAACGACATTGCCCCGGGCACTTCTTTTGAGAACATCCCTGAAGACTGGGTCTGCCCACTGTGTGGCGTCGGGAAAGAAGACTTTTCCGAATACGAAGACTGATTGATTGTGCTACCGGCGGGTGGAAACGACTTCAGCCGCCTTTTTTCTTGTCCGCAAATGGAGTTAAAGCTCCTGGAGACAGGATGTTAATGAATTTAATTTAATTCTCACGGAGGAGCAATGGCTGTCAGAAAATTGAAAGACCGTATTTTCGAGGTGGGTGCGATTGACTGGGACCGGGAACTGTTTGATGAACTGGTTCACCTGCCGGATGGAACCAGTTACAACGCCTACCTGATCCAGGGAAGTGAAAAAACTGCCCTGATCGATACAGTGGATCCGGCAAAGGAACAGGTTCTAATTCAGAATCTGAGATCCCTTCACTCCGAACGGATTGATTATCTGATATCCAATCATGCAGAGCAAGACCATTCCGGGTGCATACCGAAAATTCTGGAGCTCCATCCGGAAACCATGGTAGTGACCAATTCGAAATGTAAGGCCATGCTGATGGATCACCTGCACGTAGCGGAAGATCGGTTTATTGTAATCAAAGACCGGGAAACATTGTCTCTGGGGGATAAGACCCTGGAATTTATAATGACGCCCTGGGTACACTGGCCGGAAACCATGACCACCTATCTCAGGGAAGACAAGATTCTTTTCCCCTGCGATTTCTTCGGTGCCCACCGGGCGACCAGCAACCTTTTTGTCACTAAAGAGTCCAAGGTTTATTATGGTGCCAAACGCTACTACGCGGAAATCATGATGCCGTTTCGGACCATCATCCAAAAGCATCTGAAAACACTGGAAAATTACGATATTGAGATAATCGCCCCCAGTCACGGCCCGGTTTATGACCGCCCTGCCTTCATTATGGATGCGTACCGGGACTGGGTCTCAAACGATGTCAAAAATAAGGTACTGATCCCCTTTGTTTCCATGCACGGCAGCACCCGTGCCATGGTGGATCACCTGACCGGGGCTCTGATTGACAGAGGAATCAAGGTCAAGCTGTTCAATCTGGTGAAAGCGGACATGGGTGAATACGCGATGGATGTGGTTGATGCCGCAACTGTCGTCTTTGGTACTCCCTATGTACTGGCGGGAGCCCATCCCTCGGTAGTGTATGCCGCGTATTTCACCGGAGCGCTCCGGGCAAAGGTCAAGCACGTGGGCATCATGGCTTCTTTCGGCTGGGGTGGAAAGGTTGTGGAACAGGTGAAGTCCCTTATCGAACCGGTTAAAGCCGAGCATTTTGAACCGGTTCTGTCCAAAGGGCTTCCAGGAGAAGCTGATTTCAAGAATGTGGATATCCTTGCAGATACGATTTTGGAACGACACCGGAATCTGAATATTTTATAGAGAAAAAACGGGGTTTTGCCCCGTTTTTTTATAATTCGAACTCTTTTCTCAACTGGATGATACGCTGGCGTGTGAGCCCCAGGATCCGGCCGGTCTTCGAGTTGTTGTAATTGTTTTCCTCCAGCACTTTTTTCAGGTATTGCTTCTGGAATGCCCGGGTTGCCTGCTTCAATTTACCAGCATACCTAACCTGTCCGGACTTTTCCATTACAGGCAGATGTTCCGGCCGGATTTCAGAATCTCCGCTACCATTAACGATGCCCATCATCAGAATGTTCTGAAGTTCACGTATATTGCCCCTGTACGTGTATCCGGACAAAAGATCCCTTGCCTCCGAGCTTAGCTTCTTTCCAACGCCGTCATCCATCTGGCCAAGAAGGTAATCCGCAAGCTCCGGGATATCTTCCAGTCTTTCTCTGAGAGATGGGGTAAACAGGCGAAAACCGGCGATCCGATAAAAGAGGTCTTCCCTGAAACGCTTTTCCTTCACCGCCTGTTCCAGATCCCGGTTGGTCGCAAATACAAACCTGGCCTCTACCTTACGTGGAGTGGAATCACCAAGACGGTAATACTCCCGTTCCTGGAGTACTCTCAGAAGTTTGGCCTGAGTTCCCATCGGCATTTCCCCGATTTCGTCCAGAAATAAGGTACCGTCCCTTGCGGATTCCAGTAAGCCTGCCCGACTGACCTGAGCGCCTGTGAACGCCCCCCGTACATACCCGAACAACTCACTCTCTATCAAATTATCCGGTAAAGCCGCGCAGTTAATTGCGAGGAAAGGCTTGTCTTTCCGGCTGGAACAGAAATGGACTGCTCGGGCAGTGAGCTCTTTTCCGGTACCGCTTTCCCCGGTTACCAGAACAGGAAACATAAAGTCAGCGGCCTTTGATATTTCATCTTTCAGCTTTCGGATTGGTTCTGAATGGCCAACAATCAATGACAGATAGGGACATTGTGTATCTGTATCTGTATCTGTCCGGACGGCAGTGGAAAGGCGGGGAAAGCCTGAAGCGGCAAATCCCACCACAAATTTAAGAAAAGGCATCAATTCCTCTTCCGGTTCAGGCTTCACATCCAGGAACAACCGGCCTTCTGAATCTCCAATGGTGAAGACATTTTCCTTTGCAGGAAATCCCGGCCTTCGAAGTTCAAAGTCCGTAAACCCGGCCCACTCCCCAAGGCGTCGAAACGCCTGGTGGAAACTGGCCTGTTCGTTTTTCCTTGCATGGCCCATCACCCGGGAAAGCAGGGAAAAGATTTCCGGGTCCAGAAAACTCCGTTTTCGGGCCAGAAAATGATGGCGAAACCGGCCCGCAAGGACTCCATTGAACTCACGAACCCTCTTGTAGTCATTTTTCAGCTCTTCCTCGTCCACTACTCCCACAAGGCGCGGATACCTGCTAAGAAGCAGAGAGCGAAGGGTAAAGGTAAACTGCTCGGAATTGGCATGACCTGCATCCTCGTACAGATCCGCAACTTCAGCCAATGAACGGGAAGTAATCAGGGCGTCCAGCACCCGCACATACCGGACATCGTCCAAAGACAGGCTCCCGGGATCAAGCATTGAAAGTGCCGTCTTTGCCGCCTCAAGGTCCCCGACTTTTCGATTATATTCTACAGTCAGCAGATTAATCTGAGTGTCCCAAAAAGGCTGCCCCTTAGCCCTTTCTGTCAAACTGGCTAATGAACCGGCCGCTGAATCAAGCTTTCCCAGTTCTAAATACACCGTCACCAGCATGTAGTGAATGCCGGTGATTTCCTCTTCAAACCCACCCTTTTGAGCCAGGTCCAGAGCCTCTTCCAGCAAAACAGCCGCTTCCTCAAAACGGTATGCCATAGCAGCTACTTTACCCAGCGCCTTCAGGTTGAATACAACATAGCGGGTGTGGCCACTTGCCCGATTCCGTTTCAAGTCCTTCTGGAACACATCTGCCGCCGCATCGAGACGACAGAGATTCATGTCCACCATGGCCATGTTGTATGCCACTTTTTCAAACTGCCAGGCATTTTCGAGTGAAACAAAAAGTTCCATCGCCTGGTAATAGCAGACTTCTGCATCCCGGAATTTCGGTATCCTGAACAGAGCGTTCCCCAGTCGTTTCAACACAAAAGCCTTACGGTAAAGCTGTCGGTTTTCCTGTGCCAGCTCAATTCCCCGGCGAAGCAGCAATTCCCCCTCAGAGGAATCACTTCGAAAAGTCAGCTCCCCCCGGAACTCATAAAAAAGCGCGTCTTTCCCCTGATTCTTTTCATATTCAGAAAGTTGATCTCTTAAGTCATCCAGCTTCCCCTGCATCAAAAGAACCTGAAAGAGATGCTCAGAATCCAGTTTTTCCATGCTGAATTCTTTTCCCCGCTGGGCCATTAGAAAATGGTAGCACGAAGGCTCAAATCCCTGCTCCCGGCAAAAAGATACCATTTCGTCCAAATTACCAATTTCAAAAAGCGCGTTGGCATAGAGAACGGCAAAGGGCCGTTCTTTCTTCAATGGCTCAAGCCAGTGTACAGCTCTTTTGAACTGGCCGGTAGCATAACAAACCAGCGCACAGGCTTCCGCAAATTGCCCCTCATCATGTTCTGCCACAGACTGCACCATAAGAAAAAGTCCGGGATCATCTTTCAGCCTGGACAGAATCCTGAACACCGCATCACTGTCTCCTTTTTTCAGTGCCCCGGTGATTTCAGCCGATAATTGCTCCAATTCCACCATGCCGGACGTAAAGGGGGTACAGAAGGGGGCAACGAGGCTTTTCAATTCCAGCATTTTATGAGGCGTCCCGGATGTCAATGCCTCTGCTTCCGAGGGATCCAGCCCCAGGGATTCGAGGGAAAATTCAGCCCGTGTTTTTTCATCCTTTTCCATCCATTGCAAGGCAAGGGGAAGTATTCCCAGTGTCTTTGCCTTTGCCTCTTCAAGAAAAACACCCGTATCGAACCGGGACAAAACACCGGATTTCACAATCAGTTCGCCAGCTTTCATCCCGGGATTCCAGACCACCGCTTTATGGGATTCCAGGCTCCGGTTCCACCGGGCTGAAAATGGCTTATCTGCAAGTATCAGAAACCGGATGGGCACTTGCTCTGCCAGCCAGTCAAACAGGTCAAGGGAATAGCTGTCCAGGCTGTCCTCCCGAACCACTGTGTAAAATACCTCCGGGATCAGTCCGGCAGATTTTTTCAGCACAGTCCGGATTCGGTCCTTCAGCGGCTTCGGAGCCGGGAGCCGCTCCACACCATGTTTTGGAAGATTCAGAAAATAAAACATCTCGGTAAAACGATCATAGGCGCCAAATGGAAGCGGCTTCAATTCAGGCATTTCAACCCACCGGCCAGTGTGCGCCTCCACAACGGGCATTATCGTGTTGCAAAAGGGCAACAGTACAAGAGGTGCCGATTCCGGTAAACTACACCGATATCGGAAGGAAAGCAGCCTGGAATCCATAGCATTGTCCTGCCAGTAATCAATGATTCGCCATTTAAAATGGACCAGTGTCATTTCCGGATCATTGAGCACCTCCAGGGCATCGGTAAATTCTCTGGGATAATTTACAATCACCTGCCCCAGCGTCTTCCCCTCCGGAAGCACTTCCTTTCGGAGAAAAATTTGTAAAAACAACCGGTAAACACGGCGAAGAAATTCTGCTTCATCAAATTCTTCCTGTGTTGAAAGACCGGAGGGAAGGAAGAGAAATCTATCTTTTGTAACATGGATATTGTTCAAGGCCAGTGACTCCGGCATCATCCCCTTTTGCTTGAAGAAAAACCCCGCATTGATCAATTGGGCCGCATAGTGAACCGCTGTTCTAAATGGCAGCTTCCGGCCGGTTTCAGCCAGGGGGCGGCCTGGCTGCAGGCGATTTCCGGAAAAGAAAAGAAAATCTGTCGTCATCGGCGGCTCAGCAACTGATCATAGTCAGGCAGCCTCCAGAGGCGCCGGTCTGTTTCTTCCTCAAGAAAATCCACCGATTCCCTGATTTTCCCCATCAGGGGTAGAATGCTGCCAAAACAGAACTGCGCCTGCTGCTCACTTCCTTCAATTCCCCGCAACCCTTCCAGTTCGCCGGCAAGCCTGCCCGAATCCCGCTCCAGCTGGCCTGAGAGTTCCCGATAACGGGTACGAACTCCCCAGGCTAGTTCGTCCAGATCCCTCAATTGCATCACCAGGGCCGGCCGAATATCTTTGCGAATCAATTTCTGCAGCGTCCGGGCCTCAATCTCCACCCGTTTTGCGTACTCCTCTACTTTAATCTCATAGCGTGCATCCAATTCGGTCCGGTTCAGTACATTGGCTGAAAGAAGAAACGACCTTTCCTTTTCGTCACAGAAAGCGGCCCGAAGCGCCTCCGGCGTAGCTTTCAGATTGGGCAGCCCCCGTTTCACCGCCTCCTCCTGCCATCCCCGGCTGTAGCAATTTCCATTAAATACGACCCGGTCGCAGTTGTTCAGCATGGCAGACAATGCCGCGAGAATTGCTTCTTCGTGGTTTTTCCCCCCGCTTACTTCCCTGCGGATCATCTCTGACATCTCCTTCATACTCTCCGCCATCGCGGTATTCAACACCGTATTGGGAAAGCCCAGAGGCTGAGCAGAACCCACAGCCCGGAATTCAAATTTGTTACCGGTAAATGCAATGGGAGACGTTCGGTTGCGATCCGTGTTATCTTTTTCAATCTGCGGCACATACTTCAAACCGGCCTGAACTGTCTCCAAAGCATTAAGCTCTGTAAAATTGCCGCATTTCAGATCGTTCAACACCTGCTCCAGGGCACTTCCCACGAAAACAGAAATGATGGACGGCGGTGCTTCATGGCCGCCAAGACGGAAATCATTGGAGGCGGTTGCCACCGAAGCCCGGATAAACACACCATGTTGATGAACCGCATTGATAAAGGAGACAAGGAAACAGAGAAAACGGAGGAATTCCTCCCGGTTCTTCCCGGGGCTGAAATAATTTATACCGGCCTCATCCGCCATGGACCAGTTATTGTGTTTGCCGCTGCCGTTGAGGCCCTGGAAGGGTTTTTCGTGAAGGAGCAGTGCAAAGCCCCTGGCCGCCGCCTTCTGCTTCAACATCATCATCATCAACTGATTGTGGTCTGCCGCGATATTCACCTCTTCAAAGACCGGTGCAATCTCATATTGGCTCGGCGCAACTTCGTTATGCCGAGTCTTGCACGGCACACCCAATCTGTACAATGCCAACTCCACGTCCTCCATAAAGGCCTTCACATCCGGTAGAATACTCCCGAAATAATGGTCGGAAAGTTTCTGCCCCCGGATTGGCTGCGCACCGACCAGGGTTCGCCCGGTGAGCATTAAATCTTCCCGTTTCCTGTACACTTCCCGGTCAATGAGATAGTATTCCTGTTCCGCACCGGCAGTGACAACCACCCGCTGCGGAACCGGATAGCCCATTACCCCGAGGAGTTCCTTTGCCGCCTCGTCCAGCACCATGGTAGAGCGAATCAGAGTGGACTTCTTGTCAAGCGAATCCCCATTGTAGGAAAAAAATACTGAGGGGATACACAGGGTATTGGCCAGGTCTCCCTCAATGATAAAGCAGGGGCTCTTGGGATCCCACGCGGTGTAACCCCGAGCTTCAAAGGTGGTTCGGGTGCCGCCGCTGGGAAAGCTGGATGCGTCCGGTTCCCCCTGCATCAGTTCACTGGCAAAAAAGCGCTCAATGGGGACGCCGTCGCCGTGGAATTGCAAAAACGCATCGTGTTTTTCCGCCGT
>Ga0190303_1000551_pt1 | contig 15460 bp, 18 predicted proteins | sample 48700701_MG_FD_161672 | JGI IMG/M metagenome (GOLD analysis project Ga0190303, IMG submission 161672) | Hydrothermal vent sediment bacterial communities from Southern Trench, Guaymas Basin, Mexico - 4870-07-0-1_MG | ecosystem: Environmental > Aquatic > Marine > Hydrothermal vents > Sediment ...
CCTTTATTTTTCTCCCTTTCTTACATTTAGGACAGACTTGACCTTCTTTTACCTTTGCAATTTCTTTGTTTTGAGCAAAATTACATTTTGAACAGAAAAATATTGTATCTTCTCCCGAAGGAGCCAAAACTTGAAATTCGTGCGATACTCCTTTAGTAAATCCTGCTGCCGATGCTTCAACTATTTTTACTTTTAGGTTGCATCTCTTAAAAATTCTTAAATAGGCATTTATGACTTTTTTATAATATTTCTCAAAGTCTCTTTCATCTGGATGAAAACTATATAAATCTTTCATAACAAATTCTCTTGCACGCAGAAGTCCTCCAAAAAATCTTAATTCGTTTCTAAATTTTGTCTGAATTTGAAAAAGGTAAACTGGTAGGTCTCTCCATGAGTGAACCTGTTTCTGAACAATTTGAGTAATCACCTCCTCGTGTGTAGGCCCCAAGACAAATTCTTTTCTATGTCTGTCTTTAAATTTAAATAAAATTTGTCCCATACTCTTCCACCGACCGGTTTTTTCCCAAATATATTTTGGCTGGAGGGCAGGCAAGAAAACCTCTTGGGCCTCTATTTTTAACATCTCTTCTCGGATAATATTTTCTATTTTTTTATGAACTAAAAATCCCAAAGGCAAAAGACTGTAGATACCGGAGGCTAGTTGATCAATAAAGCCTCCTTTTATAAGTAATCTATGGGAGATTATTTCTATCTCATCTGAAATTGATTTTTGGGTCTTGCAAAATAATTTTGATTGTCTCATGGTATAAGAAATTGTCTAATATCTTTGAAGGTAATTAAAAATAGAAGCAAAATAAGAACGATGTATCCAGCCAAATTAAAGTTCCTTTCAATTTTTTCGGGTATCGGTTTTTTAAATAAAGCCTCATATAAAACAAAAATAAGCCTTCCTCCATCTGTTGCAGGAATAGGAAGAATGTTAATTAGTCCCAGGGATAAAGAAAGAAGCGCAATTAAATTTAAAAGAGCGCCTACTCCTTCCTTTAAAGTAATTTTCACTAAAAAGAAAATACCAACTGGACCGCTGACTGATTCGGCTATTGGTTGAATCGTCTTTTTTTCAAATGAAACTTTAATTAATCTTCCAAAAAGTTTAAAAGAATAATCTAAAATATTAAGTGAGTGAAGAAATCCAGAGAAAATCTTTTGGGATAAACTTTTATATTCCAGGTGGACTATAGTACTAATCGCGACTCCTAAAGGCCCTTGACCTTTGGGGGGGTGCTCTCTTGGAGTAGTTTTAATTTGTCTTTTCTCTCCTTCTTTTAAATTTTTAACCTCTAAAACTATTTCTTTACCTTTCTGTTGATGTACAAATTCAACAAAATCCTGGGGATTATTAATTTTTTTTCCATTGGCCGAGATTATGAGATCATAAGGTTTAATCCCGCCTCTTTGAGCTGGGGAGTTTTCTGCTACATTACCCACTACGATATATTGACTCTCTTCTCCAAATAGAAACTTCTGTCCAAATAATGAGGGCAAAAAAACACTAAAATTCTCAAGTCCCAACACTATATAAAAAAACAAAATGGCCAAAAGAAAATTGGCTGTCACTCCTGCAAGAAGTATTTTTGCTTTTACCAAAGGTTTTTGGGATATAAAACTCCGCTCTTTTTCAACTTCTTGATATCTATCTTCTCCATATAGTCTTACAAAACCTCCAAAAGGAAGAAGATTTATTGAATAGATCGTCTCTCCTATTTTTTTGCCAAAAATACGCGGAGGTAGGCCAAACCCGAATTCTTCCACTTTAACATTGGCTCTCTTGGCTGCTAGAAAATGAAAAAACTCGTGGATGAAGATTAAAAAACTCAATATTAAGATAAATACTATTAATTCCAAAATCATGATTCCATAATTTCTTTAGTTTTCTGTTGTGAGATTTCTTCTATCTTTTGATTATACTCATCTACCACTTTTTGCACTTCTTCTTTAATTTCATACTTCTCATCTTCTGAAATTTCTTTTTCTTTAAAAAGTTGTTGAACTTCTTTTAAAATATTGTCTCTCCATCGACGAACTTCTTTTCTTGCTTCTTCTTTTTCTTCATTAACTTTTCCAATTAAATTTCTTCTAAACTCTTCAGTTAAGGGAGGGAGATTAACTCGAATATTATTCTGCTCAACTATAGGGGATGTACCAAGGTCTGCCTGATTAAGCGCTTTCTCAATTGATTCCGTCGCGTTTTTATCCCAAGGTTGAATAAGGATTTCTCTTGGCTCGGGACATAAAATAGCGGCTATCTGTTTCAATTTCACCTTTGAGCCATAATAATCTACAATCAAGTCTTCAACTAAGGCCGGAGTTGCCCTTCCGGTTCTTATTTTATAAAGTCGCTCTCTAAAATTGTTGATGATTTCCTCGAGTTCTGGTTTGTTTTTTTGGAGAATCTCTCTCATAGTTCTAAAAATAATAATTCTAAGGCTAATTCGGGATTTACATTGGAAGTTGTAATTAAATAATATATTTCTTGTAAATTAGTCAAAATTCTTTGCAATTGAGCCTTTGTCCATGTATTTCCTTTATTCTGTCCAATTAATTCTTTATACATTAACTCTCTAAAATAAGCGAGCCATATCTCGAGGATCTTCTCAATATTTTCTGTCTTTGCAATCTCTCTTGCGTATTTAAATTTAAAATAAATTGATTGACCTCTTAATTGATTAATCTCTTTAATTTTCTTTTGAGTTTCCTCTAAAATATTTCTGTCAAATGCAGTATTTAATATAAGCCCCACTTTCTCATTTAAAAATTTTATATTTTGGCCCTCCACATTTCTCAAACAGGAGGTCACCTGTGATAGTGATTGGTTTGAAACTGGCTCAAATTTAATTTTTTGGCATCTTGAGACAACTGTAGGTAAAATTTTATAAGGATATTCTGAAATTAAAATTATAACTACCTTTCCTTTTGGCTCCTCAAGTTGTTTTAAAAGAGCACTTTGAGCATCAAAACTTAATTTGTGAGCCTCATCAATAATTACTACTTTCCATAGATCATCTTGAGCAGACAATGCTAATTTCTTTTTCACCTCTCTTATTTCCTCTATAGGAATAATTGATTTTGAAACCTTTGGCTCAAGAAAAACGAGATTAGGCCAAATCTTTTTTTCAATTTGATAACATATTTTACATTGATTACAAGGCTGCCAATCACGCCTATTTAAACAATTTAAATATTTTGCAAACTCAATGGCTACTTTCTTCTTCCCAATATGTGAGGGTCCAAAAAAGAGATATGCGTGGGAGAGTCGATTCTCCTTTACACTCCTAGTTAAAAAATTCCATTGTTTTTGATGTCCGATAATCATTTAGTTCTTGTCATAATACTTTTTTTATAAACATCTAAATTTTCTAGAACAACCCCTGTTCCTTTTGCAACACAAAAAAGTGGCTCATCAGCAATAAAACAAGGAACGCCTGTTTTTTTGGCAATAAGTTGGTTAATATTTCTAAGGAGTGCGCCTCCACCTGAAGCTACCATTCCTTTATCCATGACATCAGCAGCAAGTTCTGGAGGGGTAGAGCGCAAAACTACCTTAACAGCCTGAACTATTTCCTCTAATACTCCTGAAATTGCTTCACATACTTCATTGGAGGTAACCTTGATCACCTTTGGCAAACCAGAGAGCAAGTCTCTTCCTTTTACCTCCATCTCTTTTTCTTTCTTTTCAAAAATAGCAGTGCCAATTTTAATTTTAATATCTTCTGAAGTTTGCTCCCCTATCGCTAGATTATGCCTTCTTTTAATATAATCTGAAATAGCAAGATTCATTTTATCTCCTGCTACTCTCACTGAGTTTACTGTAACAATACCACCCAGAGAAATTACAGCTACCTCTGTTGTTCCTCCTCCAATATCAATAATTAAATGACCCGAACAACTGTTTATTGGAATCCCGGCACCAATTGCTGCTAAAATCGGCTCTTTTGCAACATAGGCAGCCTTTGCACCTGCTTCCATCGCAGCCTCAATAACGGCTCTTTTTTCAGTTGAGGTAATTCCTGCAGGAACCGAAATTATCAATTCTGGTTTAAAAATCTGATACCAAGGTTTTGTCTTATTAATGAAATATCTTAGCATTGCTAAGGTAACTTTATAATCTGCAATTACCCCATCTTTTAATGGACGATAAACCTTAATTGTCTCAGGAGTTCTGCCAGTCATTTCTTTTGCCTCCTTTCCAACTGCTAAAATCTTATTCTCATCAACAGAAATAGCAACAACTGAAGGCTCATTTAAAACTATTCCCTTTTTAGGAACCCAGACAAGAGAGTTACATGTTCCAAGATCTATGCCTATTTTTTGTACCAACATACAAATGGATTAAATTCAAAGAGTAAGAATAATTAAGATGCGACCCTTTTTATATCTGCCCCAATTTTTTGAAGTCTTTCTTCTATTTTTTCATAGCCTCTATCTATTTGATAGACATTATTAATAACGGTAGTCCCTCTTGCCACCAAAGCCCCTGCAATCAAAGATGCGCCTCCTCTTATATCAGGTGAATCTACTTCAATCCCAAAAAGTGGGGTTTGCCCATTTACAATAGCCCTATGTGGATCAGCAAAAATAATCCGCGCTCCCATTTTATTTAGTTCTTCTAAATATTTCAAGCGCCCCTCATATAAAGGATCATGTAAAAGAGTCAGCCCGGGAGTTTGGGTTGCCAATGCTCCAAATAAAGGTAGAAGATCTGTAGGAATACCGGGATAAGGTAAGGCCTGAACTTTATCAATCTTAAGATAATTCCAGGGTTTTATAAAAAGGGTATTTTGATCAATTATCTCAAATGGTAAACCACAATCTTTTAATTTCTTCAGTGGAAGTTCTAAAAATTTCATTTCAACATTTCTTACAACAACCTCGCCTTTTGTTGCTGCGGTCATTAAAATGAAAGTTCCTGCTTCAATTGGATCATACATCAATTTATGCTCAAATCCATGAAGTTCTTTTTTCCCTTTTATTTTGTAAGTATGGGTATCTAAACAATCTATCTCAACTCCCATTTTTCTCAACACTTTTATCAACTCTTGTACCGGATAATCACCGTCGGCACATTTTAAAAGCGCTTGGCTTTCGCAGGTTGAAAGATATAAAAGGATATTTTCTGTTGTTGTAACGCTAAATTCATTCAAAATCACTAAGTTGGAGGCACTTTTTTCTGGTTTTGAAAACACAAAACTGTTTTCTTTGGCAACGATCTCCACACCGAGTTGAGAAAAAGCATCTAAATGTGTGGTGATTGGTCTAGCACCGATCAAACACCCTCCTGGCTGCGGAATCTCTACTTCTTTAAAATTGGCAAGCAAAGCACCGATGAGTAAAATAGAGCCTCTCAATTTTGAAACTAACTTTTTGTCTAAATTTTTTGGCTGGATATCTTGTGCTTTAATTCTAATTTTTCTCTCATCCAACCAATCAATTTCTGCCCCCAAGCTTTTTATAATTTCTATAAAGGTCAAAACATCTTTGATTAAGGGAAGATTGTCAATTGTGCAGCTCTCTCTTGTTAAAAGCGAAGCTGCCAAGACCGGAAAGGCGGCGTTTTTAGCGCCTCCAGCAGCAATTTCTCCTTTTAAGGGTTTGGCTCCTTGAATGATAAATTTCTCCGCCATATCTTTAACTTTCTTGATATTAAAACAATTTTTTATTTTTGGCAAATTTTCAGTTGAAATACTAAAGAACTTTAGTTAAAATTAATCCAATGCGTAAAACACAGAAAAAAATTCTATTTTTTGCTCTGGTTTTATTTTTTATTCTCTCCTCTTTATTCTTTGTTTTTTATTCCCAAGGATATAGATTTGATTTTAGAAACAAAAAGATAGTTCAAACAGGTGGGCTTTTTTTGAAAATCACCCCTCCGGGAGCCGAAGTTTATCTCAATGGAAAATATCTCAAAAAGACAAATTTTTTGTTTAATTCTCTGTTTTTAAACAATTTAATTCCCCAGAAATATACAATTCAAATTAAAAAAGATGGATATCATTCTTGGAAAAAGACACTCCCAATTGAGGAACTAAAGGTAACCGAGGCAAAGTATATAATTCTTTTCCCTAAAAAAATTGACTTTCAAGATATAGAGGGAAATATTCAGCAAATTTTTCCCTCTCCCTCAAATGAACATTTTATCTTAAAGAAGGAAACAAAAAATGGTTGGCAATTAGTTTTACTCTCTTCTTCTCTCAAAAAAGAAGTTTTATTGAAAGAGAAAGATATTTCTTCTTTTTTTCAAACCAAAAAAACAAAATTAAAAAAGGTTTTTCCAAAAGAAGTTAGAAATATTGTCTGGTCAAACGATGAAAGAAAAATCCTTCTTCAATTAGGTGATGGAAAACAAACAAGATATTTTCTAGTTAATTTGGAAAATAAAAAGATACAAGAAATTAACCTCAATGATATTAAAATTCATGAAATAAAATTTAACCCAAAAGACTCTAATAAATTATATGCATTGGGCACTAAAATCAATCAAACAAAGAAAGAGTCTTGGCAAATGTTTCTCATTGAAGAACCAACCTTGGTCCCAACCCAAATTGAACTCAATCCTGACATTATCCCTATCGCCTTTGATTTCATAAATGGTGATGTTGTTTGGCTAAGCAAAAACGGTTTTCTATTTAGAGGAAAATTTAAAAATCATAAAACTCTTTTTGTTTCAGAAATTTTTAATCTTAGACCAAAAAAGATACGAGAAAATATAAACTATAGATTAAAGGTTCTTAAAGGAAATATTTTTCTATTTGAAGGAGAAAAATTATTTTGGCTTGATCAAACAAGACACTTATTTGTATCTGTCTCTGAAGTTGCAGAAGATATAAAACTTTCTCCCGATAATAAAAAAATTGCCATATCTACAGGAAATCAAATTTGGTTATTTTACCTTCAAAAGGACTACCAACAACCCCAGAGACTTGCTTTAGAAAAGTTTCTTCTAACTGTAAGCGAAACCAAAATAAAAAATATTGCCTGGTTGAACCCTTATTACCTGATTATTGCTTATGAAAATGGAATTAAAATTACAGAAATCGATAACCGCTCTCATTTAAATGAAGTTATTATTTCCGAGTTTAAAAACCCTCAGATTTTCTGGATCCAAAATAAAAAAAGACTTTTTGCCTTCTCTGAGCAAAAAGTCTTTTTTTCAGACGATATATTAAAATAATTACTTACCCTGGCATTTTCTTAAGAACCGATTCAAATCTCTCTCAAAAATTCTATAAGTTCTCTGATTCAATTTTATTGCTTTGATTTTTCCTTCTCTTATATAACGCCAAATAGTCGATCTTCTAAGACGCAAACGCTCTGCTACCTCCTGAGGAGTTAATAAAGAAGTCGCTTTAAGTTTTTGCTTAGGATTTTTAAAGTTGAAAAGGGGTATGCTTTTTTCTTGTTTCTTTTTTGCCATTATCTAATTATAATCACTTTCTTATAAAAAATAAAGCCCCCGGTTTTAGCCGAGGGCGTAGCGCTCAAAAGCCCACAGAACCATTCTTTGCATCCGCGGGCCCAAAAGTGGGGGAAGTTTTTCTTTGGCAAAGAAACCAATCTCTTCGATTTCTTCCTGAGGAACAAGAATATCTTCAGCTCCCTCCTCAAGCCACAAAACATATACAAAAGACACATCTTGAAGTTTGCAGCTTACAAAAAACTGAGGATCAGACAATCTTAAGACAGCTTTAGGCAAAAGATTAATTTCTTCTTGGAGCTCTCTGAAAAGAGTAAAAACAAATAACTCATCTTCTATTGGCGCCTTCTTTATATCAGCCTCGTTCACTCCCCCACCAGGCAAAGACCATTTTGTTTGGCCTTTGGATCTTACAAGAAGAATTCTTCCTTCTTCATCAAAAACTGATCCGAAAACTCCCAAAGTCCATCTGTTCTTCTCTAAAAGCGTCCCTATTTTCCATCTTAAGGAACTCACTTATCTCACCTCCTTTTCGATAGGATTTTATATTATAAAACAATCTTCGTTTTTTGTAAAGACAATCATTTTATCTTATTTTACAGAAACAAAAGGATTATCTTTGATATAAAACCTCCAATGTTTGTGCTTCCATTTACCAGCATAATCTATACCTATTCTTTTTGCTGCAACAATTTTTGATGAGGGTATCTTTTTGCCTTCCTCAAGCCAAATTCTTTTGCTTTCAACCAAATCTTCTCCATAAAAAGACTTGTCAAGTTTTAACCACCTACACAATTTCCCCGGTCCATTTGGAAAATTCATGATCTTTTTTGAATTTTGGTCATTTGAATTTAGAATTTGTTTGGGATTTGGTGCTTGATGCTTGGAATTTCCAAAATCTTTTGATTTTATTATCGGCTCTATTGCTCTTATCAAAACACATTCTGGAGTACAATTTTTTGAGGTTGTAATATTCAGCTGCCAATACATTCCATAACAAAGATAGATATAAATATGACCCCCTTCCAAAAACTCTGCTAAATTTCTTTTGGTTATTTTCCATCGATAAGAATGTGATGCCTTATCTTTTGGCCCAATATATGCTTCGGTTTCAACAATCTTTCCAACCAAAAACCTCTTCCCTATCCGTCTTACAATATATTTCCCTAAAAGTTCCTTTGCCACTAAAAGCGTATCTCTTGTATAAAATTCTCTTTTAAGCCTCATAATAAAAGAAGAACGAGAACAGTTCTCGTTCTATTAGTTTATTTTTTCCAGTTTAAGCCACTAATTTTTACCTTTTTGACCACTGGGGCGCTCTTCTTGCCCGTTTCAATCCCGGTTTTTTTCTTTCTCTTTCTCTTGAATCTCTTGTTAAAAATCCAGCTTTTTTTAGAGGTTTTTTGAAATTAGGATTAAATTTTACCAATGCCCTTGCTAACCCATGTCTGATCGCTTCCGCCTGAGCGGTTGTTCCTCCTCCTTTTACTTTCACAGTCACTTTAAATTTGGAAAGTTGATTTAATTTTTTAAGAGGAGCAAAAATTATCTCATGGTAAAATGGATCCTTAAAATATTCCTGATATGACTTTTCATTAATTAAAAACACATTCTCCCCTGTAGGATAAATTCTCACTCTTGCTATAGCTGTCTTCCTTCTGCCAACTCCTTCAAAATACTGAACTTTCTTTTTTTTGGGTAGTTTCTCTTTTTTTGTATCCTCTTCTTTTGTTGTTTTTGATTTTCTTGGCATTTTTATTCAAGTCTTAATCTTTTTATCATTTTTTTTCGCAGTTTGTTTTTAGGAAGCATACCTAAAACTGCCTTTCTTAAAACCTTATATGGGTCTTTTTTTAAAAGTTCTTCCAGTGTTTGCACCTTCAATCCTCCCAAATATCCAGAATGACGATAATATTTCTTATTCTTTAATTTTCTTCCTGTAAATCTTACCTTATCAAAATTTTTAACAACTACAAAGTCGCCAATATCTTTGTATGGCGCATATTCGGGTTTATGTTTACCTTGCAATAAAACCGCAATTTCTGAAGCTAATCTTCCAAGAGATTTTCCTTGAGCATCAATTACATGAGTTTCTCTTTGAAGTGTTTTGTTAGTTTTTTGTGACATTTTATTTCACAAATTCAATTATTGCCATTTTTGCTCCATCACTCTTTCTTGGAGGTAGTTTTAAAATTCTTGTATAACCTCCTGGTCTATCTTTATATCTTGGAGCAATTTCGTCAAACAATTTTTTGGTGCTTTTTTTAGACAAAACTCTCGCAACCTCTCTCCTTTGACTTAATCCTCCCTTTTTTGCTTTTGTTATTAACTTCTCTATAAAGGGCGCTAATTCTTTTGCCTTAGCTTGGGTTGTAGTGATTCTCTCATGTTCAACCAAAGACTCGGCTAAACTTTTTAGTAAAGCCTTTCTTTGATCTTTTTTTCTCTTAAGTTTTCTTCCTTTTTTCTTCTTTCGCATAGTTATTCTGGTTTCAATTCCAAACCAAGCTTTTTGAGAGCTTTTTTAATTTCTTTAATTCCTGCTTGACCTAACCCCTCTAAAGCAAGCAGGTCTTTTTCTTTCTTCCTAATAAGCCCCCCTACTGTTTTAATATGGGAATTTAATAAAGCATTGGTAGTTCGGGTAGATAGTTTTAATTCTTCTATTGGAATACTGGATATATCTTTCTTTTCTTTCCTTTCTTCTTTTTTCTCTTTCTCTATTTCTTTTTTTTCGGCTTTTTGGGGCTTAGATTCTTTCCCTTTGACATACTTCTTTATAGCATCTTCTACAAAGTTAAAGTGAGCCAACAAAATTTGGGTTGCCTGATCTAATGCTTTTTGTGGAGAGATAGTACCGTCAGTTTCTATCTCTAAATATAGTCTATCAAAATCAGTTCTCTCCCCTACTCTCATGTTTTCTACCTTATAACTTACTCTCTTAATTGGTGTGTAAATCGCATCTAAAAGAATTTCGCCAACTGAAAGTTTTTCCTTTGTGCGCATTTCTCTTGGTTCATACCCAACACCTTTTCTTACAATAACCTCCATTTCTAAATTGGCATTCTTGTTTGTTAATGTAGCAATGTGTTGATCTTTATTTACTAGCTCAAGTTGTGGAGGAAGTTCAAAATCTTTGCCCTTTACCTCTTTTTGACCATTCACTTTCAGAAATGCTCTTACTGGTTCATCTGAAAAGACTTTAAATCTCAATTTTTTCAAATTTAGGCAAATATGAATAACATCTTCTAAAACCCCAGGAATTGTTGAAAACTCATGTGAGACTCCTTTTATTTTTACATCTGTAATTGCTGCCCCCTCAAGCGAAGAAAGAAGCACCCTCCTGAGGGCGTTACCAATAGTTATCCCATAACCAGGATACAGTCCCTCAATTACAAATTTTGCATAATTTTCTTTTTCTTGAAGAATTTTGAAAGATAGTGGTAATGGGATCATATAATATAGAAGAAAACGCAGATCCAGGCTAGATGAAAAATCTAGCCGGCTCTACGTCCTCTTGTTTAATTTACTTTGAATAAAATTCAAAAATGGAAGATATCTCTGCAGGAGGTGATACCTCATCTAAGGATGGAACTCCTATAACTTCCCCTTTCATTTTAGAAATATCCAATTTCAACCAAGATGGCGGCTGATACTTTTTGAGCTTCAAAAGAGCTAAATTTTTAAAAATTGCTTTTTTTTGTGAGGAAGGTTTCACTTGGACAACATCTCCTTTCCTAAGTTCTATGCTTGGAATATTAACAGGCTTTCCGTTTAGTAAAAAATGTCCGTGAGAAACCAATTGCCTTGCCTGAGCCCTTGAATCAGCAAAACCAAGCCTAAAAACAACATTATCAAGTCTTGATTCTAGCCTTCTTATAAGGGCTTGCGTTGCATCCTCTCCTTTCTTTCTGGATTCTTCTAATACTTCCTTTACATATTTCTTAAATTGCCTTTCTTTCAAATTATACCAATGTTTTAACTTTTGTTTTTCTATTAGTTCTCTTCCATATTCAGAAAGACCTCCTTTTCTTCTTTTTCCTCTAATTCCAGGAGGATATGGTTTTGTGACCATCGGGCATTTTTGGGTCAAGCACTTTTCCCCTTTTAAAAAAAGCTTCTTCCCTGCCCTTCTACAAATTTTGCATTTAGCTGATTTTATAATTCCCATATTTTTATTCGAAATTTCGATATGTCGACATTTCGAAATTTCGAAATTTCGATTTTAGACTCTTCTTGGTTTTGGCCTTTTACACCCGTTGTGAGGAATGGGTGTCACATCTTCAATTGAAATAATATTTACTCCTTTTGTGGCTAAAGTTCTCAGTGCTGACTCTCTTCCGGTACCGATTCCTTTTACTTTTACTCTAATCTCTTCTAATTTTAATTTTTCGATAGCCTGGGCCATAACTTCAGCCGCTTTTGCAGCAGCATATGGTGTTCCCTTTTTTGTTCCCTTAAACCCTATCTTTCCTGCACTCACCCAGGTTAAAACATGTCCTTGTGGATCTGTAAGGGTAAGATAAGTGTTGTTATAACTTGAGGCAATATGAAGAATACCCTTTTTTAACACTTTCGGGGCTAATTTTGTTGGTACAGCGATTTTCTGTATCTTAGACTCAACCTCTTCTCTTTCTTTTAATACCTCTTGTTCTGTTTGTTTAATAACTCTCTTTTTGCCCATGTTAGAATTATTTAACGAATGAAATGAGTTTAATAATTCTTACACCCCCACTTACTTTGGTCTTGATGCCTTTGGCATCAAATCTGCCGAAAACAGACCAAAGTAAGTGGGGGGTAAAGAGTTTGTTGCCGCTCAGGCTTTGCCTTCGCGGACAAACTCTTTATTTTGGCGCCGGTGGTGCTTTTCTACCAGAACCAACTGTTCTTCTAACATTACCTCTTACTGTACGCGAATTAACCCTTGTTGTCTGCCCTCTTACTGGCAACCCTTTTATGTGTCTGATACCCCTCCAACAACCAATTTCCTTTAATCTTTTAATAGACATCATCACTTCTCTTCTCAAATCCCCTTCAACTTTGTAATTCTTATTAATAATCTCTTGAATCTTCTTTACCTCCTCTGGTTTTAAATCCTTTACTCTTTTATATTTGTCAACTCTTGCCTCCTGTAAAATTCTCCGAGCCGAAGACCGGCCTATGCCATAAATATAGGTTAGAGCAGTTTCTATTTGTTTGTCCTCTTTTAATGTTACTCCTGAAATTCTTACCATGTTAGAATTATTTAACGAATGAAATGAGTTTAATAATTCTTACACCCCCACTTACTTTGGTCTTGATGCCTTTGGCATCAAATCTGCCGAAAACAGACCAAAGTAAGTGGGGGGTAAAGAGTTTGTTGCCGCTCAGGCTTTGCCTTCGCGGACAAACTCTTTATTTTCCTTGTCTTTGTTTGTGTTTTGGGTTCTCACAGATAACATAAACTCGTCCTTTGCGCCTGACGATTTTACACTTCTTACAAATTTTTTTTACTGATGGTCTTACTTTCATAATCGATATTTCGATATGTCGATATTTCGAAATTTCGATATTTCGATATATCGAGTTTACTTTTTTCGATAAACAATTCTTCCTCGATTATCTTCGATTGAGGGCATCTCCACAACTACTCTATCCCCAGGTAAAACCTTAATTCTGTACAATCTTAACTTTCCCGCCAAATGAGCCAAAATCTCTCTTCCGTCATCCAACTTAACTTTAAAAGTCGTACTAGGAAGAGACTCAACTACAATACCCTCTGTTTTATAAACACTTTTCTTTGATGGCATCTAGATCTGAGTATAACAATTAGTTTCTAATTTGTAAAGACTTACTTAAATTTTAATGAAATGTCAATATTTGAAATATTTCTTGGGGCCCTCTTAGCAAAAAAAGGTTCAAATCTAACCCGAGGTTCTTTTAAAATCTCTGGATAAATCTCGTGTATATATCTTTTTATATCTTTCGAAGTTTGTAATTTAGATACTTCTTTTAAAGCCGTTTCATCAATTTTAGAATAAACTTCTCCCTCAAATTCGATATCTAATGTAGTAGATCCTTCCAGGTCTACATTACCCTGAAACTTCTTTATGACTAAACTGTTGGGATTCAATATTTTGTCTGGTGGAATTTGAGAATTTACATACTCTTTTATGAATTTCATAATGTGGGATAGTCTTACTGCTGCTACTCTCGCCTTTATTTCTGCCTGATACAAAAAGTCTTTCTTCTCTTGACCAATTTGAGCGTCTTTAAGTTTTGCATTAACCACTTCAACCTCTAAAGTCTTCTCTAAAATTTTATATTCCTTTCCGGCTTTCTTTCGTAACATATCTAAAGCTTCCTTTTCGGCCTGACTCAAAATAGCATTCTTTGCTTTCTCTACATCTTCTTCTTTAATTCTAAAGACTTTACTTATCCTCCCTCCCTGCATTTTAGAAAAAGACTTTCCATAAACTTTGTAATAAAGAGTGGGAGAATATTTCCTAAGCCCGGGAATAGAAAAGGATGAGGGTTCGATATTATACTCTTCTCCTGGCTCAGCAGCCACAACTTTAATATCTGTATATCCATTGGCAGGAATGGTAAATTTTTTTTCTGCCAAAAATACTCTGGGAGGTTCTCCTGAGGACTGAAATCTTGTTTTAGCAATAAGAGTTACTGGTAAATGATATTTATTATAAACACGAATGGTGCCCCGTGCTTTTTCTTTGACTTCTTCGCAAGAAGCGACAAATTTTTGTGAGGTGGTAAAATCTTCTTCTAAAAAAGCAAGAGGTACTGCCTGCGTTATTAAATCTATATCTTCAATTTCATTGTTAGCACTTAAAAACACTTGGAAAGAAACTTTTTCGGTCTTAGGCCATATTTCAATCGTAGTTTTGCTAGCAGATATAAACTCTCTTAAACTTAAACCTATTAAAATCAAAATTACAAAACAAACAACGAGTTTTTTCCATAAAGAACTTTGTTTTGTTGTCTTTGAAGGCAAAACTTTTGGGGTTGGTTTTTTTGGTGGTTTTATATCGTAAATTTTTGTTTTTGCCATATTGTTTAAAATTCAATAACTCAATAACTTCACGATTTACTTTAGAATTGCTTTTATTCTTCTTACACCTGTGCCTGCAGACTCTTCTTTTATAATTTTAAATTTCCCCAAAACACCTGTTTCCTTTACATGGGGCCCCGCGCATACCTCTTTTGAAAAATCTCCAATAAAATACACGGATACATCCTCTGGATATCTTTCTTTAAAAAATGCTAACGCTCCAATCTTTTGTGCTTCCTCAAATTTCATCTCTTTCTTTATCACCGGTAGGTTTTCTTGAATTTTTTGATTTACCAAATCCTCCACTTTTTTAATTTCCTCTTTCTTCAATTTCCGAGGAAAAGAAAAGTCAAACCTGAGCCGCTCTGGTGTAATATCCGATCCCATCTGCCTTACACTCTTACCCAAAATTTCTCTCAACGCCTGATGCAAAAGATGGGTTGCTGTGTGAAGTTTTGTAACTTTTTCTTTATCTTTCTGGGTCTCAAGCATCTCAATTCCTACTCCTCCAAATTTTCTTTGAGCTCCTTTTCTTGAAATTTCTTGATGTTTCTTTTGTGCTTCAAAAAAACCCGCTTTGTCTACTTTAATACCTTTTTCTTTTGATATCTCTTCTATAAGTTCTAAAGGAAACCCAAAAGTCTCATACAGATAAAACGCTTCTTTTCCTCCTATAATATTTTTACCATGTCTCATTAATTTTTCCAATTCTTTTATTCCTTTCTCGATGGTTTTAGAAAACTTTTCAAATTCATTCTGCATTACCGTTAAAATTTCCTCTAATTTTCCCTGCAATCCTGGATAAGGTTCTTGATAAATTTCAACAACGCAACGGCCTACTTTCAATAATCCTTCCTGCGAAAGATTAATTCTAGAAGCAAATCTTTGCGCTCTTCTTAAAAGCCTCCTTACAATATACCCTCTTTCCTCCTTGGAGGGTAATATCCCTTCAGATATCAAAAAAACGCTTGCTTTTATAT
>Ga0190303_1000552_pt1 | contig 15424 bp, 19 predicted proteins | sample 48700701_MG_FD_161672 | JGI IMG/M metagenome (GOLD analysis project Ga0190303, IMG submission 161672) | Hydrothermal vent sediment bacterial communities from Southern Trench, Guaymas Basin, Mexico - 4870-07-0-1_MG | ecosystem: Environmental > Aquatic > Marine > Hydrothermal vents > Sediment ...
TGTGCGCACGCCAATCGAGATTCCCCTTGCCTTGAACTCCTCTGATATCTGGTATGAGCTGAGCTTTTTCTTCCTTCTCAGATCAATGATTGTATCGACATGCTTATCCGGTGTTTGCCTTCCCTTTGGCCCCGGTTTGACTTCAGGAAAGATATCGTGCTCTCCTTTATGCACCTTATTGACGAGGTTCCTGAGGGTCTGAGGTGAATATCTGAATCGGGCTGCGATTTCCTTAATGTTACCTTCTTGAAAAGCCACAGCTCTGATGGCTTCGTACTGCTTTTGCCTTGCAGGCAAATTTTGGGTGAAGAGCTTGATGAGTTTCAAAATATAACTTTTGATTATGACGTCTATAATGTTATAATTATATATGATTAAATTATTTAAATCAACAAAAAAGTAACATAGTAGCCGATATTATAACTAAATAATGCCGCTTTTGGACACATTTAATGCAATTGTATAAATATATTATGCGCATTAGAGAATGTTTAAACGTCAGAATTAGGGGTTATATTCTGTCGGTTCTGTATGATAACAGCTTGAATTTATAGGATTTTAATGGCAGGTTGGACCTGTCAGCTTGTGACGCTGATGGCCTTGTGAAAATCGATGTCAAAGCTTAGCTGCCGCCAAGTAGCGCAGCGAAACACCGGTCAGGTGGACTGACGGTTGGCCGTCCTGTCTTAAATGTCGAGGGCAAAGCGGATTGCGCTCCCCACATCAGCCATCTTTGCCGGAGTCAAGGACGTGACCAATGATCCGATTTTCCCCTTTGAAACAGTCTGCAAATGGTCACAGTTGACAGCGCAATCCCGAGGCATGCCGTCCACTTTCGAAAGAAACACTTCGGACGGTATATCGCGGATCGTACTTGTAATGGGTGCTACAGTTATTTCACCAAGATACTCCAGCACGGAATCTCGTGTTAGGATAAGAACCGGCCTCTTTTTGTCTGGCTTTACAAACTTGTACCAACGTATTTCACCATGTTTCATTCGTCACCCCAAGCTTGCTCTGCTTCCCAAATCGAAAACTCCTCGGCAGTAACTGGGTTCCGTTCATACCCTTGGCGGTGCTTGCGCTCCAGTTGCTCAAGATTGTAGCGGGAAAGCGCTTCACGAAGCGCCTTTCGTGTAAAAGCGGAACGACTTGTATGGAGCTGCTTCGAAACGCTGTCGACTCTTTTGACAAGATCATCATCAAGGGTCATCTGAATTGTTCTCATGTTGCACCTCCGTAATGTGGATATTAATATTTATAATAATCAACATTACGGGCCATATCAAGCAAATTTGTTGGCCAACGGCTGAGCTGTGGGGCACGAAGCGCATCAGCACTGAGAGTCCCGCACGACATACTATTAGGTGAAAAGCTTCTCCTGACAAGCGGATGTACAATGTGAGACCGGATCTCACAGCCGGTACTATCTACATGAAAGGAGAAGCCGGTTATGGAAATTACGCGAAATGCCAGAAAAATCAACCTGAATCACATTGTGGATGTTTCAGTGGATGTCCACAGAGATAATCTTTGTTTCTTTAATAAAGAAAGTTCACCGTTCAACCCAAATTATGCACTTCAAACACCGAACAATAAGGAACAAATAGAAAAATCAGTAAGTTATGGTGTATTGTCCAGTTTGGAATGTTCACCCAAAAGGTGCATTCCACCGGAGTTAAAAATTGTTCGGTATTTGAAGCCACAAGGGGCAGCCAATTTTACCAAATCTGCTTTGTTGTCAGGCACTTGAAGTACAAAAGTACGTCTGCGTGCCTTCCGCCTCGCATCTTTGGCAAACTTGGCTGCTGCATAATTCGGGTTCAAAGTTCATAGGTTCAAAGGTTGTCAACCCTGAACCATGAACCCTGAACCGCTTACTTTAGGTATTGAAAATCTACAAGAAGGAGTCAGCAGTGAAGATAGGAACTATGATCGATCTCTTTGTAGACTGTGATCGGACATGATTGAACCGGCGGGTATAATTTTTTTCGGTTTTCTGTTTGATTGGTTCTTTGGGGACCCGCACTATAGATACCATCCCATCAGAATCATTGGCCAATGCATCACCATTTCCGAGAAGGCCCTGCGACACTTGGGTTTGAACGGGAAGGCAGGCGGCTTCCTTTTGGTGTTGACGACGCAAATAAGTTCCCTATTCTGCTATCTTACGGCAAGCTTGTTTCTCCATAGTCTGTATCGGCCATTCGGCATGGCTTTTGACCTTTTCATCTGCTATTCATGTCTTGCCCTGAAAGATCTCGTCGTTCACATCAAGCCTGTGATTCATGCACTGGAAACAGGAGATCTGCCTGAAGCACGAAAGAGGATAGCACTGGTCGTAGGCCGCAATGTTCAGTCTTTGGATGATAAAGGGGTGAGCAGGGCCGCTGTGGAAACACTGGCCGAAAATTTTGTGGATGGTCTTCTTTCCCCCGTCTTTTGGTATCTGTTGGGAGGAATCCTTGCATGTATTCTTGGCTTATCTCCGGTGATAACAGCCTTGAGCTTTATGCTTGCTTTCAAAGTGGGAAGCACACTGGACTCTATGGTAGGGTATAAGAGTCCGCGGTTCATTGACTTTGGCTGGGCAAGTGCAAAACTGGATGATGTGATGAACTTTGTCCCCGCACGTTTATCCCTCATCATCCTCTTTTTCGGGGCCTGGATTAGCGGCCTTCATCCGCTGGACGGGCTGAGAGTGGCATTGAGAGACAGATTGAAACAGGACTCCCCTAATGCCGCGCATGCGGAAAGTTTCTTCGCCGGGTCCCTCGGCGTTCGCCTGTGCGGACCCGTCATGTATCCTGGCGGGCTGAAAAACAAGGCATGGCTGGGTCATGGAAACAGTGATCCCGGGCCGGAAGACATCAGCAAAGCGGCCCTTCTTGTTAAGCGGTCGGCCTGGTTTGCGTTACTCTTGTCCATCTCGGCGCTGGTTTTCCTTGAGTAAGAATACCGGCATTCAGGTCGTATCACGCAGAACATTCCAACACAAAACCCCTTATCTTTCATTCCTTTTTATCAGAAAGGATAGGCCCATAGAATACATCATTCAAGAAACTTGAACCCAAATTATGCAGTTCGAAGGCCGCTTGTGAACGATCAGCATCTGTTTTTCAGAATAATCAACTGATTTTTAATGCAAAAAGCCTCCTTTCCAGGACTCATGCACCGGTTTCTTGGCAAGCTGAAGCCGGATCAACACCTCAGGGCCGTTGGCACCGGCAAACGGCGCGAAGAAGATTACAGCTTCTGCGAGGTCTGCTGCGGCATACTCTATGCCCTGATGATGGGCATCTTCAGGCCTATCCACATGATGGAACTCAAGGCAGACAAGGTGTTTCAACCCGAATTATGCAGCAGCCAAGTTTGCCAAAGATGCGAGGCGGAAGGCACGCAGACGTACTTTTGTACTTCAAGTGCCTGACAGCAAAGCAGATTTGGTAAAATTGGCTGCCCCTTGTGGCTTCAAATACCGAACAATTTTTAACTCCGGTGGAATGCACCTTTTGGGTGAACATTCCAAACTGGACAATACACCATAACTTACTGATTTTTCTATTTGTTCATTATTGTTCGGTGTTTGAAGTGCATAATTTGGGTTCAAAGGCCGGCCGGCCTTACCAGGTTTCCCTCCCAGAGTACGATCAGCCGTTTTCTTTCCAGGATCACGGTCCACAAGGCTGAGCATGTGGCAGAGATCAATTTCAGGCAATTGAATAAAATCCGCAGGGGATCTCGTGACATGAAAACCATCACCCTGGACCTGGATTCCCACGTCATACCGGTCTTTGGCAGGCCTGCCTGCTGCAGGCAGGCAGCACAGGGCCAAAAGGGTTACAATCCCAAGAAGCGTGGCAGGTCCGGCTACCATCCCCTTATGTGCTTCATAGGAGAGACCAGGGATTATCTCGGAGGTATGTTCAGATCTGGCAACCGTACCAGTGCCTGTAAGGCAAAGGATTTCCTGACAGCCATGTTGCACAAGCTGCCGGGAGAGATAACCGTCAGGAGACTTCGTGCTGATAGCGGATTCTTCAGCCTCGACTTCCTGCATTGGCTGATGATGCGCCAGATCGAGTTCTATGTAGTGGTACCCCAGCAGGTATGGCTCCAGAAGATGATCCTCAGTATCCGCAACTGGAGGGAGTTTGGCGAGGGTCTTGCCGTAGGCGGGTTGCATCTGCCGATTCCCCCTGAAGGACATGCGCCTGGTGGTGATTCGGGAATTGGTTCGCAAGGGAGAAAAGCCCCGTAAGGAGCTCAAGCTTCTCAGCGTTCAGGAGGATCTTTATAATTATCAGTGATTGCCGCCAACAGCAAGGCTCCTGGCGAGAAGGTCTGGCGAGTTTACAACAAGCGTGCCTGCTGCCTGCCTGTGCGTGGCACGCAGACAGGTTCAAGGAAAAGGTCCTCGGCCGTAAAGATACAAAGGAGATGGATGGAACGATTGATTAGCTGATTTTTACCTATTTTCCGTATCTTGACGGTCTAAAAAGAGAGATTACAACGCCAATTGTGTTACCGATTATAAAAATTGTGTTATATTCGCCTGACTTGAACTGCATAATTTGGGTTTAATGATCCGAACTTGCAATATGATGCTCCTTTGGGAGATGTTCCCGCAGAATGCGTTTCGACTGTAGTCTACTTGGGATAGGAGACTGACGGCCTTGATGACAACTCCAAATGCAGAGCATTCAGTTGTAAACATCCACAAATTGCGTGATTACTGTCTGAATCCGATGTATGATGAGGGTAAATATAAGGCGCGTTCGGTTATGAATTTCAAGAAAATATTTCAACTTTTGATCGACTTTTTTGAACAGGAGAAAATTGACTATGCACTCATAGGCGCTTTTGCCCTGAAGGCCTATGGATACGTGAGGGCAACACAGGACGTTGACTTTATTGTTAGACAGGAAGACCAGACAAAAATTATTTCAAATTTAGAATCCCTGGGATTTGAAACCCTCCACGCCTCCACCGGATACTCCAATCACGCGCACCCTTTATCAGGTCTCGGACGAATCGATTTTGTTTATGTGAGAGGGGAAACGGCAGAAACCATTTTTGCGCGGACAAGACGTATTTTGATTTTAGGGGATATCACGGTACCGGTAGTCAGGCCTGAACATCTCGTAGCCTTGAAGGTTTTTGCCATGAAAAATGATCCGAACCGGGCGCTGCGTGAGATGGCCGATATCGAATATCTGCTCAGGCTGCCGGAAATTGAAATGGAAACAGCCAAAAAGTACTTTGAAAAGTACGGCCAGATGGACAGGTACTATGACATCATTGATGGAAAAGAGAAGAAGCAAGGATCTTGACCTTGAAAATGATCTTTTGCTTTCTTCAAATGACCTTGCGTTTATGAGGAAGAACAATTCTCAGGATGCGCAGGACCTTGAGAGCTATCTTGATTTTTTAGATGATATTGATGCCTTTAAGTCGAAGAAGATTAAGACGGAGTTTTACAAGGCTGAGTTTGAATTGTAGATTTGAGAAGATGCCCCAACCTCTTCTAAACTTATTATCACGGGAAAGGGCGGCTTCGGGTACCAAGCAGGGCCATCAGTTCTGCAGGATCAAGTCTTTTGCCCAGGAGGCTCACCCCCCAGTGGAGATGCGGCCCTGTTGCCCGTCCGGTGGACCCGGAAAGACCGACAACCTGGCCCCGCTTCACTTCCTGTCCCTCTCTGACTTTACAACTGGCAAGGTGTGCATAAAGGGTGAAAAGACCTCCGCCGTGATCGAGGATGATTGTCTTTCCGCTCAGATAACAGTCTCTGGCCATGACCACCTTTCCACAGTTGGAAGCGAGGATAGGAGTATCTTCAGGGGCCCTTAAATCCACTCCTGAGTGAGGGCTTCTGGGCTTGTTATTGAATATCCGCCTTAATCCAAACGGGCTGAGAATTTTGGAACTTACAGGCCATATAAAAGGCCTTTGCCAGTAGAGCTTATTTGAAATCTTGTTACATGTTCTCTTTACGGCCTTCTGATCCTCTAGCACCCGCTCCAGGACCTTCGGGGGAAATTCCACCATGCGTTCCGGTACGGAAAGGCGTTCCACCGGGAAGCTCCTTGCCATTACCGGGACTTCGTGTGAATAAAGGTCGGGACGACCATCAGGTCCCTGCCATTTGACAGTCAGGATATGGGTTCCGGGCTCACAATCAAGACCTGCTCCAAGGAGTGCAAAGTAACCCCGGCCGGATGGATCCGGATGGTACGGGATTTTTTCCCCAAGAAACCTGACATCAAGGAGTTTTATTTCGTCATTTATTTTTATGCTGGCCAGTGCAATGCCTCCCAGAGGGATTTCCTCTGGTTCCATACTTACCGAGACCGGATACGATCCGGCCTCTATCTCCTGGCTGAGGCTCAAGACTGAAAAGAAACACACCGTAAAAAATGTAAGCAGGCAGCATGGCAGTCTTTGTCTTTTTGATCTCATGGTAACGGTCAGCCATTATCGGGCATCATCATTGTCCCGGTCTTTTCCAGCGGATAATACCTTGCAGAGAATGGTACCCTTTTCAGGTCTTATAAAAAGACGTTCACCTTCTGCCACCTGCTCGGCACGTCTTACAAGCTCCCCTCCGGGTGTCCTGTAAACCAGGCTGTAGCCCCTGGCAAGGACTGCGAGCGGGCTCACTGCATCCAGCTTTCCGGACAATGCGGCAAGGAGGTGGCGTCTCCTCTCGACAGAGAGCGATCCGGCCCGGATCAAACGCCTCGATAAAGAGCAGGATTCGGCTTTTGCCAGGGAAAGCCGTCTCCCGGGTTCGTGCACTGCGAGCCTTTCACGCAGGTCCAGGTATCTCTGGAACCAGGAACCAATCCTTTCTTGCATGACCCTCAGCAGCCTGGCATTGAGGTCGTCCTGACGGAGTCTTTGCTCTATGATCTTCCTTTTGGGATCCTTGAGCCGATGATGGAGCAGTTGAACTCTCTGCCGATTGGCTTTCAGCCTGTTGTGACTTGACAGGATCATTCTCCTGAAGAGGGTTGCAACCTTATCCATCAGCTCTTCCCTGCGAGGGAAAATGAGCTGTGCCGCTGCAGTGGGTGTAGGTGCCCTGCAATCCGCCACAAAATCTGAAATCGTAAAATCGATCTCGTGTCCCACTGCCGAGACAACAGGTATGGTACAATTGAATATCTCCCGGGCCAGGGTCTCATCGTTGAAGGCCCAGAGATCCTCGAGCGAGCCACCTCCCCGGGTGAGCAATATAACATCACCTTCCCTTGCAACACGCTGGACAGTCCTCAGGGCATCGATCATTTCTCCGGAGGCCCCTTCTCCTTGAACCCTCACCGGACAGAGTACGATGTCCGCCCCCGGATAGCATTCTCTGGCATTTCGGATAAAGTCATGGATTGCTGCGCCGGTAGGAGATGTGATGACAAAAACCATTTGTGGAAGCAGTGGAAGCGGCAGCTTATGTTCAGAAGAAAACAGCCCTTCTTCTGCCAGCCTGGCCTTTAGCTGCTCAAAGGCCATTTGAAGGGCCCCTTCCCCCTTTGGCTCAATGGTTTCCACCACCAGTTGGAGATCGCCCCTGCCGGTATAGATATTGAGCCTTCCTAAACAGATCACGTGCTGGCCATCCTTCAGCTCAAAAGGGAGGCGGGCAGCCTGAAACCTGAACAGCACCGCCTTGATCTGGGTCCGATCATCCTTCAAAGTAAAGTAGCAATGGCCTGAGGAAGGCTGCCGGAGGTTTGATATTTCTCCCTCCACCCACAGGATATCAAAATCGAGGTCCAACCTGCCCTGGACCTTTGCCAAAAGATCCGAGACTTGCCAGACATGTCTGGCAGAAGGGGGAAATTCCCGGTCAATATCAGGAGAGACAATGCCTTCCAGTGCAGAAGGGGGAAACAGATCTCTAATGGAATCTTCTGACATGATAATTTAGATTATAGGTGGACTGAAAGAAACAGACAAGGTCTGTGTCCTGTACTATTCGACACCAAAGCACAGATTGTACTTATTTCGTTTAATATGGACTTGCTCAAAAGCATTTCCTGTTCTAATTTTTAACAGAGAAATGATTCTGCTGAAAATACCTCAAAATCCAAGGAGAAGATAGCAATGAGTCACAATGACGGGAAAGGCTTTAAGGTCACGGACAAGAGGCACGGTGCCAAGAATGTCTCAGATCAGAAAGATTCAAAAGACTCCGGGTCCACTAAATCGGAAAGGCCTGATTCAGTGCCACTTCCTGAGGTGAATTTTTCCACCTTTATATTCTCTCTTAATACGTCAGCCCTGGTCCACCTGGGTGAAATCCCCGAGTTCGGCTCAGGAGAGATAAAGAAGGATCTCGCTCTTGCTCAACACACTATAGATACCCTGGCCATGCTCCAGGAAAAGACGGCTGGAAATCTTGTTGAAGACGAAAAAGGCCTTTTGGAGCACATACTTTACGATTTGCGAATGAGATATGTCAAGGCTATGTCCTGATCATGTAATTAAGGCAAGAAGCAATAACGGTTACCAGTAAAGTGACCATCGCATGAGTTCTTTGAGCCTTTTGGCCCCTGCCAAAATAAATCTGTTTCTGCTGATTAACGGCCGCCGTCCGGATGGATATCACCTCATTTTTACAATATTCCAAAAGGTTTCTCTTTGGGATGAGATTGAAATTTCTGTGAACCAGAAAAAAAGGGGAGGGATTTATCTGGAATGTCCTGGCAGCAACCTGGCCTCGGGCCCGGATAACCTGGCATACAGGGCGGCCAGACTGTTCCTGGAAAAATCCGGTCTGGACCTCGCGGTTGAAATTCTTTTGAGAAAGAGGATTCCCATAGGCGGAGGTCTGGGAGGCGGCAGCAGCGATGCGGCGTCCGTGCTGAAAGGTATGAACAAGCTGACCGGCTTTCCGTTTAATGGGGCGTCTCTCCATTTTCTCGGCTGCAGTCTCGGGGCAGACGTGCCGTTTTTCCTTCTTGAGGCGCCTGCAGCAGTGGGAAGGGGGATAGGCACTGAGCTTGAAGTCGTTGATGCCCCTCATGGATGTTATGTATTGGTCTATCCCGGTTTTAGCGTAAATACTCGATGGGCTTATGAGAATTGCGTATTGACAGGGCAGAAGGAGGACACTATTTTTGACTCCGGTGAGGCTATTCGAGCCGCCATGTGGCGGAATGATCTGGAGAAGGTAGTTATGGCCAGATATCCAGAAATAGGCCTGATCAAGGCCGATCTTATGGCACTTGGAGCCGAGACGGCCATGATGTCAGGGAGTGGATCGACAGTCATCGGATCCTTCATATCGCAGGAGGAAGCCCACAGGGCAGCTTCCAGCCTCAAAGCCAGAAAGGGTCTTCACACTTTTTTGGCAGAGAGTTTATAGCTGAAATGGGACCATTGGGGTGTCGTCAAGCGGTAAGACACGGGTTTTTGGAGCCCGCATTCGGAGGTTCGAATCCTCCCACCCCAGCCATGATGTAATTAAAAAAAATTAAGGTTTTTTACTATGCCAATAGATCATATGATGATTTTTGCCGGAAATGCCCATCCTGCCCTGGCTCAGGAAATATGTGACTACCTGAGCATGCCTCTTGGCAGGGCATCTGTGCGAACCTTCAGCGACGGTGAGGTGTTTGTGGAGATAGGGGAAAACGTAAGAGGTGCGGATGTATTTGTGATCCAGCCCACTTGCCCCCCTGTAGACCATAATGTGATGGAACTTCTCATAATGGTGGATGCCTTGAGAAGGGCGTCAGCCAGGAGAATTACGGCGGTATTGCCATATTATGGTTATGCCAGGCAGGATCGAAAGGCGGCTCCAAGAGTCCCTATTTCCGCCAAGCTCGTGGCGGACATTATCACCACGGCGGGTGCCAGGAGGGTCCTTGCCATGGATCTCCATGCCACCCAGATCCAGGGTTTTTTCAGCATACCTGTGGATCACCTTTTTGCAGCTCCGATACTGCTCAATTATCTCAGAAATAGATTTCCGGAAGAAGTGGTGATGGTATCTCCTGACGCAGGCGGAGTTGAGCGGACAAGGGCCTTTGCCAAGAGGTTGGGGGCTGGATTGGCCATAATCGACAAGCGCAGGGATCGGCCTAACGAGACACAAGTCATGAATATTATTGGCGACGTAAAAGGGAAGACGGCTGTCATACTGGACGATATGGTGGATACTGCCGGCACCCTTTGCAAGGCGGCTGAGGCCCTCAAGGAACACGGTGCCAATGAAGTCCATGCCTGTATTACACATCCGGTACTCTCAGGCCCGGCGGTAAATCGCATCAGGGAATCGGTACTTAAGTCCTTGGTGGTTACAAATACTATTCCCCTGAGGGAAGAGGCCCAAAAGGTTGACAAGATCAAGGTGCTGTCCGTGTCCGACCTTCTGGGGGAGGCCATAAGACGCATACATAAAGACGATTCAGTAAGTTCACTATTTGTCTAATAAGGAGTTTTTACAATGAAACATGTGGCAATAGAGGCCCATGTACGTACAAAGGCCGGAAAAGGCGTGGCCCGTAAGCTCCGCCATGCAGGGCAGACCCCAGGGATACTGTACGGGCCAAAGAGCGAGACCATTCCTCTTTCTGTAAACTCTCATGAATTCAACAAACTGCTGAATTCGGCACGTGGAGAGCCGCTGCTTTTCACTCTGAATTTAACGGGCAATGGAGACAGCAATAGTCATACCGCCCTAATCAAGGACCTGCAGTTGCATCCGGTGGATGACCAAATATGCCATGTGGATTTTTACGAAGCCCTCATGGACGAAGAGGTGCAGGTTGAGGTGCCCATCGCAGCAGTGGGTAAGGCCAAGGGTGTCGAAACAGATATGGGTGTCCTGGAAATCATCCAACGAACTGTTAAGATATCCTGCCTTCCTTTGGCCATTCCGCGGGAAATACAGGTCGATGTTTCTGATCTCGGGCTGGGAGACGCCGTCCATGTGGCGGACATTACACCTCCGGAAGGAGTCCGCCTTTTAGATGATCCCGAGACGGCCTTGATGACCGTCGTGACTTCAGCAGCCGAGGAACCTGAAGAGGAGAAAGAGGAAGAAATCGAGGAAGAGGAAAAAGAGGAATCCGAGTAAATGGCATGATCACTGCGTGGGCGGGTGATCCAATTTCAGTGCCATTATTTGCAGGCATAAAAGGTGAAAGCTGATCTTGTCCAGAATGCTCTTGGCAGGCCTCGGAAATCCTGGTCTCAAGTATAGGAATTCACGCCATAATGTGGGGTTTGCAGCCCTGGATAGTCTGGCCTCTCAGTTCGGTCTTGATTTTATCCTGCATAAGAAATTTCCCTTATATGAAAGTGTATCGGGTTTTATAGCAGGCATTCCTGTTATACTGCTTAAGCCTCTTACTTACATGAACAGAAGTGGCGAGGTAGTAGCCTCAGTCCTTGATTTTTACAAAATCCCCCGGGACAGGCTCATAGTAATACATGACGATCTGGACCTGTCCCTGGGAAGGCTGAAGTTCGCACAGGGGGGTGGATCCGGAGGACATAAAGGAGTTGAATCCATTATAGGTTCTGTCGGCAGCAAGGAATTCCCGCGTTTAAAGATCGGCATCGGAAGGCCTGGCAGTCCTGTGCCGATAGACAGATACGTCCTATCACCTTTCATGCCTGAAGAGGTCCCGATAATTGATAAGATCCTCGGCATCGGCACAAAGGGTCTGGTGTGTTTTCTGGAGAAGGGCATTGAAGCCGCTATGAACGAATTTAACGGCCTTAAGATAGAAGCAGGGTCGGCAAAGGACCCTTAGAGATTTTCGAGGAGGAGCAAATGGGCAAGTTTTTTGGTTACACTGCATTAATAGTCCTTGCAGGCCTTATAGCTGCCGGATGCTTTCTTGGATATTTTCTTCTGGAAGGAAGCCCTCCGGATCTGCAGGTAGTCCAGATCCCGGAGACAATGGGAAGGGAGTACACGCTCACGGTTAAGGTTAAAGACGCCCGTAGCGGAATAAGGTCGATTTCTGCCGTCCTGAGCCAGGGTGATAAGGTCCTTGAACTTGATCCAAGGATTCACAAGGTAAAGGAGTGGTGGAGGGGATCCGGCGTAAAGGACGAGACGGTCTCCTGGGTCATTAAGCCGTTCGAGTCGGGTATGGCCGATGGCAAAGCCCTCCTCCTGATCACAGCAAGGGACTCTTCGTGGCGGAACGGTCTCAAAGGCAATGAGCAGACCTGGGAGACAGAAGTTTCAATAGACATGACACCGCCCCGAATAGCAGTGAAAAGTACCGTTCATAATATAAGGACAGGAGGTGCCGGCCTTGTATCTTATAGGGTAAGTGAATTACCCAGTAAGACGGGAGTCTGGATAGGCGAAAGATTTTTCCGGGGTTATCCAATGCCTGGAGGGGCAGAGGATATGTACGTGGCTATGGTGGCGGTTCCCTTCAATGTCAGTAAGCCGAAGAAGGTGCTCATCGAGGCGGTAGACCAGGCTGGAAACATTGCCAGGGCCGGCTTTCCTTATCGCATCCTTCGCAAACCTCCAAAGGTGGACAAGATAAATATAACTGACCGGTTCCTTGAGCAGAAAATACCGGACTTCATGGCCAGATACCCTGAATTAAAAGGTTCATACCCGGAAGTATTTCTCGAAATAAACAGTGAATTGAGGCGCCGCAGCAATAAGGAAATCGAGAATTACTGCAAGGAAAGCGTTCCCGAAATCCTCTGGCACGGAAGCTTTGTTTGCCTTCCTAATTCGGCCTTCAGGGCAGGTTTTGGGGATGAGCGTCATTACTATTACAAGGGCAAGGAAATCGGCCGGTCTTATCACATGGGTTCAGACCTTGCGTCAGTTTCTCATGCTCCGGTCCCGGCAGGAAATACGGGCCTTGTAGTGTTTGCAGACTACCTTGGGATATATGGAAATACAGTAATCCTGGATCACGGCCTCGGCCTTTTCAGTATGTATTCCCACCTCAGCGAAATCCGGGTATCAGCAGGTGATAAGGTGGAACGTGGAGAAAAGATAGGGACAACCGGCATGACCGGTCTGGCGGGTGGAGACCATTTGCACTTCGGAATGATGGTCCAGGGGGTATTTGTTGATCCCTTAGAGTGGTGGGATCAGAAATGGATTCAGGACCACATCCTGAACAATTTGTCTGTGCAGTGAGTCGTAAATTTCTTATGAACCCGTGGTCCCACGTAACCGTTCACTGGCAGGGGATATTTCTTTTCACTTCACACTCCAGCCCCTTGTTTTCTTAAGGCCTTCGTAAGCATGGGAGGGAGACCCTCCCCCCGGCTCCGGAGCGCAGCGCAGGCGAATGCAGAGGGGGCAGGACATCCACCATGTCAAAAGCCTTAAAGAAACAAGGGGCGAGAGCATGTTGGAAGAAGGAGCACCCTGTGTGACCGGTTGCCAGTGGACCACGGACGGGTTCATAAGAATATTTACAAGCGGGTCTTTTTATTTGTTGTTTTTTCTTGTAATGTAAATGAAAATTTGGAGGTTATGTACAGAATGGAAATATCTTTGGTGCTGGTGCCTGTGGATTTTTCAGATTGTTCAGCAAATGCAATAAGGTATGCGAGAAAAATAGTTTCTTCATGGAAAGCGGAATTATTGCTCATTCATGTAGTAAATTCGAGTGAGGTTTCACGAATCGCTAATTATACCAAAGAAACGATTGAGAATGTGAAAGAACGGCTTACAAACCAGGCCAAACAGGGATTTCGGCATCTTTTGAATAATTGGAACAGTGATGTCTTGATAAAAGATACTATCGTATCTTATGGCTCCCCATTTCAGGAAATTGCCATAAAGGCAAGGGAACTTCAAGCCGACCTTATTTTAATGGGCGGCTACGGAAGTAAGGGAAAGGGACAGATCGACGAGATATTTTTCGGCGGCACAGTGGAAAAAGTGGTTCGCCTTCTCCCCTGCCCTGTGCTATGCGTACCCATGGGATGGCCCACCGAGAATATTTAAGGCAGCACGTCAGACAAAGATCTCCAGTATTTCATAATTCCTGAGCCCTGCCGGTGTGCTGACTTTAACATCATCTCCCTCATATTTGCCTATCAATGCCCGGCCGAGAGGGGACTTAACCGAAATATTTCCTTTTTGTACATCGGATTCGTCCGGACCCACCAGTCTATAGACAACTTCATCTCCGCTATCCATGTTTACCAGCCTGACCTTGACCCCGAATACAACCCTGTCACAGTCCTGGTTTTCATTTTCAATCACTTCTGCTGCAAAGAGTTTGCTGTGAAGGTAACGAATGCGGGCTTCAAGTTGACCCTGTCGTTCCTTTGCAGCATGATATTCGGCATTTTCACTTAGGTCACCGTGGGCCCTGGCTACTTCAATAGCCTTGATTGCCTTAAATCTTTCCACCCTCTCCAGGGTATCAAGTTCTTTTTTAAGCCTTTCGAAACCCTCTTTTGTAAATGGGGTCCGTTCCATAGTTTATACTCCAAGATGTGGAATCATATTGCAGAACATTTTGCAATATAACCATAAATACCAAAAAGGGAAACGGATGCAAGCGATTGGCTTTCCGATTTTGAAACAGCCATGGACCTATATAGACGGCACGGATATCTTCCCCGCCGATATGGAAAGTAAAAAAGTGACATAACCGGTCACAGAGTGCTTCTTCTTCCAACATGCTCCCGCCCCTTGTTTTCTTAAGGCCTTCGCATCATGGGAGGCCCTCCCCCGTTCTCCTTCGCTGCGCCCGGAGCCGGGGGTTTCCCATGCTGCAAAGACCAAGAAAACTACAGGGCTGACGCAAATCGTTTCCAGAAGAAGCACTCTGTGACCGGTTATAAAGTGCCTCCAAGGTCCTTGGCAGGGAGCTGCCTGTATTGTCTTTTTTTCTATTAAGCACTTTACATTCAAGGTCATCGGACCTAAACTCTTTAATTAATATTTGCAATTAAACAGGTAATCGTCTATACTTCAGGTTTGTCTTGTGGCCAGAATTGGCCAAACAAAAAAATTGCTCATGGTCTGCATCAGCCATGTCCAGGTCCAGTTTGACATATAATGTAAATATCCGGTGAACCCGTGGTCCGCTGTGGAAGTTGCCATTCGTGCCCTGCCGCAGGAGCGGTTTGCCTTTTGCAGGGTTTCGATCGCGGGCCGGATTGCACTGCCTCTCCGGTCCGCGATGAGTGAGCTTTGAAACCCGGAAAAAGGTAACCGCTCCAAGGCGGGATATAACGGGTTTACCGAATATTTACAATATAATGAACAATAATTAACAAAGTTTGTTCTGGATGAAACCATGGCCGAAAAAGTGCCTACTAAAAAGAATGAGTCATCCAATGATTATCTGTATCGTCTGATTGAGGCAGGCCAAAAAGGTACACTTACTTATCAGGTGCTCAATGAGCTGATACCTGATGAGGAAAAGGATCTTGAAAGGCTTGAAGAGATATTTGATC
>Ga0190303_1000553_pt1 | contig 15420 bp, 8 predicted proteins | sample 48700701_MG_FD_161672 | JGI IMG/M metagenome (GOLD analysis project Ga0190303, IMG submission 161672) | Hydrothermal vent sediment bacterial communities from Southern Trench, Guaymas Basin, Mexico - 4870-07-0-1_MG | ecosystem: Environmental > Aquatic > Marine > Hydrothermal vents > Sediment ...
TGCTGTTCTCACTTCCCGAACAAAAGAGGCGAGTAAGACTATGTCGCCTCAAGACGCTGAGGCTTATTTAGAACAACTAAAGTTGAAGAAGAGAATTGGTAGAAAAGATTGAAGTTATTCTGGAAGGGGTAGATAGAACACAACAAGCATTCGCCACGTTCCGTAAGAACATCGAGAGTTCAATTAGTGAATTAAGGAAAGCAAGAGGGGACATCTTAGCGTACAGTGAGAGCGTGAAAAACACTATTCAGTGGCATCAGATGTCTGCTAAGGAGTATGTCAAGGTCACGTCACAGCTCAGGCAGTTTGACAAGTACGTTAGAAGACTAACCACTCAAATTCCAGAAAATCAACAGGAGCAGGCTCGATGGGTCAAGGCTGTTAAAGAGGGACTTAATCCTATACAGCAACAGATAGCAAACTTCAAAGAAATCGCTCCTTTGTTAGATAAAGTTGCAAATAAGGCTCTCGATTATAACAATACTCTCATAAAGACAACAGGATTTACAAGAAAAGGATCTCGTTACGTAGAAACATTCACAGGTAGATTCCGCAGGCTGGTACGTTCATTCTCAGAAGGTCAGGGTGCACTCTATAAGTGGGGACGAGTGTTTAACCACTACTTGCCGATTATCTTCGTAGCAGTCTATGCTTTCAGAAACTTAGAACACGAACTCGAGGAAATCACAAAGACCTTCGCTGAGTTCGAGTCTCAGCTCATTGTGATAGAAAGAACAACAGGCATGGCTCATGATACAATAGCTCGTCTTGGCAGCATCTTTCTGACTCTCGGAGAGCAGCTACCCACTCCCCTCAAGGGATTAGAGGACATAGCAATTACGGCAGGGAGATTGGGAATACGTGGTGAAGCTAACATCCTCGCTTTCACTGATGCGATAGTCAAGATGTCAAATGCTACTGTCCTTTCTGCTGATTCAGCTTCCAATGCTCTTGCTCGTATAGCTAACGCTATGGGAATTCCAATACCTTACATTGAGAATCTTGGTTCGAGTATAGACATTTTGGCAAACACTTCAGCAGCTAATGCAGAGCAGATATCGACTGTCATGAGGAAGGCTGCCGGTGCAGCTAAGACTATGGAACTCCCAGCTTCTGCTCTGGCTGCTATGGGTGCTACTCTCGTAGAAAGTGGTGAAGAGGCTGCACGAGCTGGTACTAGGATATCGAGAGCGTTAGTATACGCTTCAACAAAGACCGGAGTGATGGCAAGACAGATGGGATTGTCAGTGAAGGAACTTCGCAAGCGAATGGAAGAAGACATGCTTGGGGTTCTTCTTGACTATCTAAAGATGCTCAGAGATACTCCTTCCAAAGTAGAACGTCTTGCAATGGCTCACGAAGTCTTCGGAATGATAGGCACGAAAGCGATAGTAAAGCTTGCAAACAATTACGATACCTTAGAGAAACACATCAAAGACGCTCAAGACGACATGGTTTATAACATTACTCTCGAACGAGAATATGCGAAGACGCTTGACACCACGGCTGCTAAAATGCAAATGTTGGACAACGCAATAGAAAGACAAAAGATTATCTTAGGAGAAAAACTCGCTCCTGTGTACTTTAAGATGAAAGAACTCGTCCTTAGTTTTTATAAAGCTTTGGCTGGACCTGAGCCAGTTCAGTATGGAAATATAATAGTTTCTCTCGGAGAAAACTTAGAAAGGCTACTCGTACCAAGTAAGTCATTGTTAGCTATTTCAGATAAACAGACATCCTTTTTTGAAAAATCTTTAGAGGAGATGCCTCATTTGGTAGGTTACGAGGATGCGTACGCCAAAGCTATAAATGCTACGTCTCAATTTGAATTTAAAGCATATACTGTTGCAAAACAGAGATATGAAGAGATTAAGAAAAACAGAAAAGCAATTGATGAATCAAGTAAAGGTTGGCTGTATCATGCTAAGGCAATGTGGGAGGATGCAGAAATGACTGCTGCATCTGCTTTTCAACACTTTTATCTTAATAAGGCAGTTCAGAGTTCAGTACGTTTTGTCTCTCGTTATGAAACTGGAATTGAAGGTTTGAATAGAGCTAAAGCGTTTTATTTGGATTTAGTGTTTAGGAGCTTGGGCATTCAAGAAGCTTGGAATGATACCCAAATGACTGAAATAAAAAATATTGAAAAGGAAGTTAAAGCTCACCACGGAAGTGCTGTTGAATTCCTTACAAGAGCGGATGCTGTTAGCAAAGGTGCATTCTCACAAATAGTGTTCAACGATGCTATGAATAGAGGAATGCGAGTACTCGCTAAATACTCTCCACACATGAAGCGTGCTGTTGCTCTTGCGGGTTCTCTAACTAAGACGCTTATTGAGGAGGGTGTAGCTTCAACTGAACTTAAGAATGTGTGGGAGAAATTAGGGGAGTTGTTAGAAGAAAGGTTAGAATTAGCCACTGAGTTGTCTCAAGTTGAACTCCAATGGAATGCCACTACGGAACACAAGGCAGACCTTGAAGCCGAAATCACTAAGATTTGGGAAGATCAACTGGAAGTAATTAGTAAGCTCTTAGAAGGTAGCGATAATTTAGCTCAGTCTTATTTTACCATCAATGATGCTCTTCAATATTTGAATGGTCAATATCCCACATTCGAGTCCCTCACAAGAGGGATTCTTGCATCCGTAGAAGGAACAATAGTTCCTATCAAAGCTCTTGATTTGGGTATAATAAAATTGGGAGATATTCTTCCGTCTAAGTACTTTAAGCCTCTCGACATCTTACTCCAAAAGCATGCAAAGGTGGTTGAGAGCTATGATGAATTAAACGCCGCTGAACTTCAATATGGTGCAGGTAGTGAAGAAGTAATAAGAGCACGGGCTAAGGCTCAAGAAGCTGTTGATGACTACAGTAAGAGTCTCACTGAATACGCACCACTTTTGACAGAACTTAATAAGAAGGAAAAGGAATGGGGACTAACAGAAAGTAAACGCTATATGCAAATAAAGGATATGGCTGTCCTCTCGAAAGATGAATTAGATACATACAAAAAAGCTATTGACTCTTCTTCTCAATACTATAGTAACTTAGATCGTATGAGAGAAATTAGAGAAGAAATAGCTGATTTAACTCAACTGCAAACCAAAGCTGAAAGATTGTGGCAAGATGCCTCCAAGGATTCTACGAACGACCTTGAAGCATATAATAGAGTTCTTGATATGGTAGGAATCACGGAGGAAAAAGAAAGAGAAACTGCTCTAAAGCGAATGCAAGAGATAATGGCAAGCGATCGCCCACTTGAGGAGCGTAACAGGTTACTCGTAGATTATATTGCAGGACTCCTAACCGTTGTAGAAAAGAAAGAAAGGTTAGCTTCGGTGGATGCAGAAATAAATAAGTTAAGAGCTGAGGGTAATAGATTGTTATATGAAAATCTTCAAACCTTGGCTAGTGTGGGATATATATCTGGAAAGACAGCAGACGATCTCAAACTTCTTGTTAACGCTGCTCAGGACGTGTCACAGATCTCAAAAGAAGATAAGGCTGCCCTTAAAGATATGGTTCTATCTTTCATTTATGCTGGAGTAAGCACGGGAACACTTGATAAACAAATGCAAACCCTTGGAGAAACGCTAAGAGGATTTGGTTTTTCATTCCAATATATCCCTGATAACGCAGAAACAGCTATGGATGAAACCAGATTGATTATCAAGGATGCTATGGGCGGAATAGTCTATGATAGTGGAGAAGATTTTCAAAAAATAAAAGACATGATAAATGAACTACCAAAGGATACAAAGGAAAACTTAGCAAAAGGAGTAGAAGAGTGGGGCACTTTATTTGAGAAGGAAAGAATTCTTAACATTGCTTTTAGTGCTCCTATGGAAGACGTATTTAGGAATCAATTGGTGGAGTTAGACAAAATAAGAGGGAATACAGACTCGATAGTACAAAAAGGGATTAGAGTAACTCAGGTGAAATCAATGCACACTGGTGGTAGAGTAGAATACACAGGATTGCATTTGCTTCACAAGGGTGAAATTGTTATTCCTGAGAAGATAGTTCGACAGCTTAACGTCCTAAAGTCTGCTGTGAGAAACAACATCAAGACTCCTATCATAAATTCGCATGAGACATTCATAGATGGCGTACAACGCAATTTTGTAGAGAAGGTCAATACAAATATCATGGAAAGAACGTTTAGCACCATATCTTCATATTTGCGCTCTAACGAAATTTATGAAACCAACCGAGAAATCCTTAAAGAGACGACGCACGTGCTCAATGACAAAGTTGTAAGAGCACCTAAAGACAAAGTCTCTAAGATAAAAGATACTCTTATTAGGACTAAGGAATTAATTAAATATAATAATATAATTAATAATATAATAAGAGACAACCTTGTACCACAAACTGGAGTATTCAATATTAAAAAGGACGAGATTGTTATACCAGAACCTCAAGTGAACAATTTAATCAGGACCACTCTTGATTTAGAGGCATTCAACTCTTTGTTAGCTTCACTCAAGAGACTCCAAGGTTTTTCTTCAACAACCAATTCCACTCTTAGGGAAATATTACATAAAGGAGTGCTTGGTTCACTTCAAACAGGAGGAGCGATTGGAGAGACAGGTCTTTACCTCTTGCATGAAGGAGAATACGTCGTGCCCAAGTCGGCACCATCACAAGTCATGAACATTCATATAGAACACATAAGCTTGAGTCCAGAATACACAGCAGAGAAATTCCTTAAAGACTTAGAGTCATACAGATTCTCTCCATTATAAAATGACTTGGAAAGTTAAATTTGGAGATTTGGAATTGGAGTATGTTGAGTCATGGTCTCCGGGCATTGACCCAATGAAGAAAATCTATACGATGTACGATGGCTCAACTGATGTTGCCTCCTTTAATAAGGTGAGGTGGAGACCTAAGATAGTTGGGATATGTGATGAAACTAAAATTACTCAGATCGCTGAAGCCGCTAAGAAGACTCAAGACACTCTCCAAATAAACACAGAAGAAGGAATATTTGAATTTGAAAACGCGTCCATTATAAGCGTGAATATGGATTATTGGCGTCATGCTAATGGGACTAATTACTATCGTATAACTATGGAATTTGTGGTGATAGGCTAAGATGAATATGAATTTCCTTCCGGGAGAAATTAAGGCTGAAGTTAAAGTACATAGAGCAGATGGAAGCGTAGAGACTCACAAGGCGATTGACATTGAAATGGACGAAGAAACCAAAAAGGAAATAGAAAATTATATCCTATTAAGAAAAGCTCAAATGTTATCTCATCTGCTCTAACTATATTAAATTTAAAGGAGGGTATAAGATGGCAGTAAGAAGTAGTGCAATTACAAACACAGCAAGAGTAAATATGGCTTACGCTTTGCTTAACCAAAATGACTCCTCTTATGATTACGTTTGTATGGGAGTAGGAAACGGGAGTCAGCCAGCAGATTCTGCGGATACTGGGTTGGTAGGAGACGAGACCAAATACGTAACTGTGAATGGAGTCTATGAGGCAGATTACACCGCTAAGTGGACCCACACTTGGTCTTATGATGATTTGCCGTCTCACAAATTTGGGGAAGCAGGCATCTTCAAGAATGAGTCAGAACTCGAGATGCTTGGTAGAATAGTATTCGATCCAATTGAACTCAATGAGAGTGATTATATAGAAATAACAATGCGAGTTCGATTCCCATAAGCGTATGACATGGTGGAATGGAAACTGGAAATATCGGCAAGAGGTGAAAATAATAAACAACGCTGGTAAGTATCTGTACGGGCATCCAGTATTGGTTACTTTAACGACTTCTAATTTTGATTTTCAACATGCCAATACTCACGGTAAGGATTTTCGAGCAGTATCTTCAGACGGCACTACATCTTATCAGTACTGGATAGAAAAATGGGACTGGGGTCAAGAGGCAAAGATATGGGTAAGAATTCCCACCATATCTCCTGGAGAAGAAACGAAGTTTTTCATATACTATGGTAATCCAGAGGCAGAAAGTGAAAGCAATGGAGAGTTAACTTTCTTGTTGTTCTTTGATGACGGTGAAGCACATTCAGATGGAGAATCTGTTACAACTGGTGGATGGACTGTCGAAGGAGGGACGTACGAATACGATGATTCAAAAGCATGTGCCGGAACAATGTCTATATACGGGAAATCGAAGAGTAATAGAGCTTATCACGACTTTACAAATCCTTCGGCAGACGGTTCAGCGATTCTGGAATTCGACATGTATGATAATGGTGGTACCTATGGAGCGGTATACTTCAGTGATCAAAGCGATACTGATACTATAATGTTGGGATACTTCAATAGTCACTCGACTACATACTATTGCATGGAGTACGGTTCGGGATACATTTCACTTACAGATGTGCCAACGAGGTCTGTTGGATGGCACCATTTCAAAATGGAAGTAAAGCCTGATGGTTCCGCTGAATTCACCGTTGATGGAGTTAAATCAAGCATCACTGCTCCAGCAGGAGAACTTGAAACTGCGGAGAGGGTTAGCATCCGCAATTATGGAAATTCAAAAACTTGGTGGGACAATATAAGGATCCGTAAATACGTTGACCCAGAACCCACAACTGAATTGGGACATGTCGATTCTCTTATCACTAATTACGAGTTTCCTTTTGAATTTGAGTTTGAAGCCACTCATTCAGGTAAATATACTTACCTAATGAAGGATAAAAGTGACGTTTCCCCTTTTCTTTTGTTTGCGACTAATAGTAGTGTTAATAGTGAACTCGATATAGATTTATGGTTTACTTCGGCATCTTATCCTGTACAAGCTCCACCTTTTCCTTTCCAATGTGCAAACGCAGTATACGTTAGGAACGATTCCAACGAGACCCTTTACGACGTTCCCATTTCTTTGCATTTAGTTCCTCAACGTTTTGATTATGGTTGTTGTGCTTCTGATGGTAGTAACCTTAAATTCGTAAGTAGTGATTATTCTGAGAATCTTCCGTTTTGGATTGAAGAATGGAATTATGAAGGAGATTCTAAGGTTTGGGTTAAACTTCCCGAAGTTCCTCCTGGCATAAACGTCTGTGCCTATCTGGTTTATGGCTTTCATGACGTTAACGAAATGCAACCTCAAGAACCAGAAAAAATCTTTTTATTCTTCGAGGGCTTTGAGGATGGGGATCTTAGTGATTGGAACAAACGAGCGATCGGCGCTGGCGAAGATTGTGTTTGGTGGATAAAATTGACTTCAGCACATAAACACACTGGAGACTACGGTGTACATTATTTTTGTAAACACGGGTGTTATTACACACCTTTCATGGACATTCACAAAACTATCTCACTTCCACCCGGAAAGAAAGTTCTTCGTTTTTGGCGAAAATCAAGAAATTCTGTGTATAGCACACGTCACTGGGTTAAAATTAATGACAGAACCCTATACGATGAAGATGTAAATGAAGATAATGTGTGGAGGCTCTCTTCAACCGCTATTTTTGAAGATTCTGGAGACGTAACTATTGAAATAGGAGTACGAAGATGGTGGAGAGAAGAGGATGTAAACGCTTATGTGGACGATATACGTATCGAAAAAGTTGTAGACGCTACATTTGAAGCTTGGTTGGGAGATAAGATACGTCAAGCTCCCCTTTTTGCCATTCTCCCTGTTAGTTATGATTGCATTAGTATGCTTAAGACTAAAGATACTTGGATAGAAGGTTTTCAATTCACGTTTCCGTCTTCTTGTACTCCTTCTTTACTTAGTGGCGTTCAGAAGTCGAATAATTTTTCTCAAGAGATTATGGCTTGCTATGGCTATACCTCTCCTCTCCGATTCCCGTATAGTTGGACAAGAAGAAGAGCTATTACTATTAATAACGAAACGGGAGAAGATATCGAAGACTGCCAAGTTTATCTTGAGTTGAATCCTTCTAATTTTGATTACTCTCATTGTAATATAGATGGCAGTGATATACGATTTGTAAATGCAGACTTTTCTAAGACTCTTCCTTTTTTCATTCAAGAATGGGAATATAACGGAACGTCTAAAATATGGATAAACGTAGACAGAATACCCCAAGGTTCAAACGTTTGCGCATACATTTATTACGATAATCCTTGTATCAGCACGTCCACAAGTGATGCTTTAAAGGTCTTCAAACGAATACTTCCCGTTCGATATTGGTTCCCCTTTGAAGAATTTTATACTACCACACATAACGATGAAGAAGTAATATGGACTAAGAACGCGTTTGAAGATGAACCGGATCTTATTCTGTGGTATTGGGGAGAAGGTGAATTAACCATTGATGACATTAGAGTGGATACTCCTTGGGGAAAAGGAGTTCACATGCCAGAAAATGCAAAATGGGGGTTATCGTGGAGCTATTACAATCAAGAGAAGGTTGATTTTCCTGACAGTTCCTCCTTAGCTATCAAAGTAAAATTGGATCCAGATAATCCAGATCAAGACGGGGGATTTATGAATGCGGGAAGTTGGGGTGTTGGACTGAGTAACGGAAAATTGTACTCCTCTCGACACAAGGCATTTGGAGACACAGACAATTGGGGTGACATTGACGTCCTCAGTCCTGGAGAATGGGAAGATATAGTCATCACAGACAATGGAAAATACAGGGCTTATTTTAAGAATGGACAAATCCGAGATACACATAAGAATACTACTGAAAATACAGGAATTCATGCTTGGATAGTAGGAAATGGTCTGAGTGGCAGTTATGATGAAGTTGTATGGTTTGAAAAACCTCTTCTTGCGGATGAAGTTAAGGATTACCATGAGTGTAGAGGAATAGCACTTCCAGGAGAAAAATATAAATTCAAGATGTTCTTACGAAAGAACGTAGATCCTCTCCCGACTTGCTCTTTAGGAAACGAAGAACTCGCCACTCCTCTTTGGGATATCGTAATTCAACACTCGGAGGATTTAAAATTTAATACAACTCACTTGCTTGGTGGAACTCTCAACGTTCTATATGAGGCACCCGGAAACCTTTCCGTTCATTCGCAGCTACCGACTCTCAACGAGGAGGCAGATTTCCTTATCTATGACATGATTACGGGAATTGTAAACCGAGACAACGTCTCTATTGAATTTGGGGACATTTTTATGCAAAAGAGACTTTGGGTCTTCGCTTTGCTTGAGGAGTACCCTGAGTTAGCAACCACTCTCTTCAACTCTCTTAAGGAAACTCTTCCCGTTTCTCCCAGCATTTCAATTGCTAAGCCCGTCCATTGGACAATAAGAGGAACGGAAGTTCCAGACCTCATAAGCTATAAAGTTACTCAGGAGTGGGCAGCACCCGACACGGCAGAATTGAGGTTTAGAGGAGTTCCCCAATTCCTAATGGGAGATTATATTCACATAGTATATGAAACTGGGATTTCCAGTTATCCAGAGGTTACCTTATTCAAGGGACCCGTACTTACGATAGATAGAGAGTTAGTGAAAGGAAGAGAAGAGACAGTGGTGCGAGCTGTTTCAAATGAGTGGTATCTCACTAAACAAAATTGTTTTTGGGGTGACGAATCTGTATTATATGGTTTGGATCCAGGTTTTACAACTCGATCTCTTCTGAGCATGTGGCTTGGTGATTGGACCAGATGTGGAAGTGGCTATGGATGCTTGTGTACATGGGTAACTATACCAGGAATCTTTGAAGGAATTTGCAAAAAGCTCAGAGAAAAGTATGGATGGGAAGAAGATAAGAGATGGGATCCTTGGTACGCTTCCATAGAAGAATGGTGGAGCATATTCAACGAAAGTTACGTAGGAAAATATTGGAATAAAATTACAGGGATAGCGCCATACTACTTTGAGAATGTGCCCGAGTGGCAGACAAAATACGTAGAAAATGCAGGAAAGTCAGGTTTCAATTTCTTTTATGGGACTTCAAAGTGGGACGCTATCATGCAAATATGTAACGTCTGTGATTGTGTATTCTACTGTATATACTCAGATTCTGATGTACAATTCCCCGGCTGGGATAGATCTTCTTATCCGCCAAGCACGGGAGGAGATGGGAAACGATTAGCAATATTTCTGACCAGAAATACTTGCGAAAACCAAACTCTCATTTACCGCCCCTCTAACCATCCACCTAAACATTCTTTTTATGAAAGCGAGTTTTTCAATCCTCTCGCTCGTGAATTCGCATTGAAGATAGATGATGATCCAGATCACGGGGAATACATTAAAAAATTAATCGGAATAAGAGAACGAGAAGAGCAAAGTTCGGAAGAAACAAAAATTAATAGATTAGCAGTCACTTGTCAAGATTTCCCTATCGTGACTGCAGAAGTAGACACCGGGGGAAAACCCGTTGAGGAGTATATCGCAATTAACAACGTTGATATAGACGATTTGGCAGATTTGGAAACCTTTGCAAAAGAAAGATTGCAGGAGTTACGCACTCCTAATGTGACTTTCGAGGCTCGTTTTCTCGATTTAGTTTTTTATAAATTCCGATTTAATTGGGAAGACGCTTATATACCTATTCACACCGGTATGTATATAGGGTTAGAAGGTATAGAGGGTCTTCCTCCATCTTCAGATGAAGATGGTTATTATAGAATCATGAAAATTACGTATGAGATGGGAGAACAAACAGGAGGGAAATTGCTTACGACTCTCGAGTGCCGAGATACAGATCTTATACATCCGGGAAGTCCTAAGTTAAATGAAATTGAGAATATAATGCACAGAGAAGCAAAGAAAATTGAGAAGGGTCCCATACTTCCGGGACATCCGTGTCCTTCAAATCCGAGACCGCCAATGTTAGGAGAAATTCCTTGGATTGAAATCGGGGAGATAGTTGCTTATCATCCAGAAGACAATACAGTAGATGTTAAGATTACTAAAACTGGTCAGATAGTAAAAGGAGTGCCGTTAATATGACGGGAGAAAGAGTCTTCTTGTATAACAAGCAAGATGGTTTCGTTGCACGAAAAGGAACGATCTCAAATGAATTAATCACAGCAGGTAAATTTACGTATCACGGCACGCCTCTTTCGTTGGACTCATTTACTTATGGGTTCTATCCTTGGATAGCCACAGTAAAAAGCAATCCTTCAACGGGTTGTAACATAGGATTCATAGTTGCTGGTTTTGGATATTTATGGAATTTCATTACTCCACCCGGTCCCTATGATTGGGGCGAAACAATATGGTTAGACGATGAGGGAAACATCTGGGCTTCTCCACAAAGTGGAGAAATAGCTATTATACCTTGGTCCATCTGGGGACGGAGTAACGATTTCCTCGTCAAAAGCGCAAATTGTGATGGTTATTTTGTATTAGGAAACGATAAAATATTTACGCGAGACGGGAAGACTCTCTGTGCCTACGATAAAAACTTTAATTTGATCTGGGATACCGAGCTAAATTGTACCCCAAGAGAAGTTTATTGGAAAGAGAGTATCAATAGCTTAGTGATTCCGAGTGAAGATGGACACTGTGTAATGTTAATTGATGGCGACAGTGGAGACATAATAGCCAATCAAAATTTAGGTGGTCCAGTTTATGACGTTACAGTCGATAAATGGGATAATTATCGTGCACTTCAGATTGATTATATCAGAACTTTATATGAAACAGATCTGAAGCATCTGGAGGAAGGTGATATTCGTATTTGCAATGGAGTATCAACGAGCATATCTGCCAACTCATTTAGAGACATAGCAATTGAGAGAGGAAGTAATTATCCCTTGGTGTATCTGGCTTGTTTTGATTATACAAAACACATAGGTGATAACGATCTTTCATTATCCCCCCTATCTCCACACGGTTATCTCTCTCCCGTAGGAGGGCGAGGAGCATATTTAGTAAAATCTCCTTCGAGACGACAATTTTATATATACGAACGACAAACAGACACTTCGTTTTTTAATTTTGAAATTTCTACGTCTTATCTTTTTACAGACTTTATAATAAATACCAAAGGAGACGGAGGGCTTTCTCAATATCTTGTGTGGGGAAGGAATTGGAAACCTTTAATCGAAGCTATTTTTTTCTTTTTGTTTGGTGAGACTCTATCGCTTTCGTTCCAACCTCCCCAGATAGTTCATCTTGCAAATACCAAATGGGGAAATGTTGCACTTAGAACACCTGCTGCACGGAGACTCTATCTTGAACTTGGTGCTAATGTTGAATTAGATATGACTCAATCAATGGCTGGATTTCCGTTCATTAAACGATTGGAAAACCAAGCTTATATTTGTGATTCAAATAAATGTCGTGAAATAGAATTTCTATATCCTGAAGAGGCTTACTTTTCTGATCATGTATATGTTGATCCAGTAGGAAGGATTTGGACACTTGATGGTTTATCTCGATCTCTGAGGTTCTTTTTACCTGAGGCAGGTTACGTTGTATTTTCTTTTTCTTCCCCAGTTACAGATACTTACACCACAGTGTTCACAGCCTCCAACAATTATGTCTTCGTTGCAGGAAGCAATAAAGTCTACGTATATTCAAGAAACGATTTGATACTTACTTATTTGGGAGAGGTAAGTGTTAATACACCTCATGAAATGTATTGGGACAATCGAAATGAATGTCTGTTTGTGAGGAGTGCGTACCAAATCTCTCTCATAGGTTTAAATGAAACTAATAAACCAGTGCTTCTTGATTCTCTCAACATCACAGAAGGAACATTTGACGTAGCAATCGATAAATACGCGAGATATTGGCTGTTGATCCCAAACAACAAAATAAATATCTACGAGGTGGAAAAATCAGGAAGTACGAAAAAATTTAAATTGGTAGAAACAAAACCAGCCGTCGTATTAGACTCCTCAAATGAAAGTACAGCTCGATTTATATGTGAAAACTCAAAATACGATATATTAGTCGGAGTCAATATTCAAGGAGAAACTCCTCATCTTTGGCAAGAGGAAGGTGGAGCTCCAGTATATATTTGGACAGCCTCAGGTGACTACACAAACGTAATTCGAGCGAGTTTAGGGCGAGACTTTTATGAAGGAATTGTACCCTTTGGTGACGAAGGTTGGTTACTCTATCGTGATAATGGTATAACTCTATTTGATTTTTATTCACAAGAGTATTACACACTTGCTTATGGGACTCCAACTTGGGGAGACCCTGGATTGGGAAGACATTTAACTTGGGGAACTATCTCTCCTAATAGAAACTCCCTACTCGATTTCTTGGAGGGATAAACATGGGCTTTGAGGGTCAAAAAGTAATAGTCCATAATTCACGGTCCCGAACCTTCTTTTATGGTCCCGAGTTTCCTTCCTTTTTTTACTGCGAGATTGATTATAATGGCGATATTAACATTAAAGAGAAATCTGCTCATTACGAGTTTACTGATTTGCATTACCAGCCTTGGATTGACTTGCTTGATGGAGACATTATAGTAGGTGTGGGACCTTTCTGGAAACGAGTGCACACAGATATATATCTTCAAAAACCAATTTATTTAGACGACAAGGGAAACTTATGGGCGTATTATCAATATAGAGACGCAGCTAATTATTTTCACGGTTGCATCATAAGAATTAAACCAGAAAATTGGAGAGAGTGCGAAAACAGTAATTATGAAATCTTTCTTGACAGAAAGGCTTGGAGTGATATGTGGACAGCGTGGTATCCAGCCTCACTTTTTGTTGTGAGTGGAAATCAACTATTGTGGTTTGAAGATCAATGGGATTATGCTTTTGATATTTGGGAACGAGGCTTTGACGTTATAAATATCGAGGATAAAAGTTGGATGTGGGGTTTGGGACCCCTTTCAAGAGAAGTTCCACGAAATCGATTTTATTTCTGGTGGAATGTTAAAGGGAACTACATTGTAGTTGGAGGAACAGATTGGATATACCATCTTTGGTGGCACTGGCAAGGTTGGGAAGCAATGTGTATTTGCACCCCTCACGGACAAAGTTGTATTCATGAAGCAACTGGAGGGATGTGGGGTTTACCTCCTCCACATTACAGAAGAGGAGTTACTCTCGATAAATTAGGTCGGCTTTGGTTTTATTATAATGGTTGGCAAACAGCAGAAATCAGGGATACGTCTTTGAATTTGATAGAAACACGCCAAGTTAACTGGGACAGAAAACCTGTTGTTACAAAAGATCTTAATTACGTAGTGGGAAACAAAATATATAAAGGCACGTATTATACTCACGAAGAAGCAATCAGTGTACCAGAAGGAGTCCAGTGGAGTAAATTTAAACCTCTCGGAGATAGCACATCAAAATGGTTTGTCTCATCCTCTGGGAACTTTAATGGGTGTCTTTGTGACACCAACAAAGGAGAAGTTTTGTATCAAAGACGCATCAAGATGCAGTGTGGCGATCAAATGAGTAGCGACGAAGGGTTATCATGGTATACTGTCTTTGGAGGTCCTCCACCTAAGACAGACGTCATCTTCAATTATGTAATGCGTCCAGACGAAATAAATAACGCGTTTAATTGTTAGAGCAAAAAATTAAAAACACGGGTGGGATTTCTTTTAATTCTTTTTTTATCCCACCGCTTTCGACTTCTTATTTTACTTTTTCGATTTCCTTTTCTATTTGCTCTCATTTCCTATTGAAATGAAGGGTCAACTTCTTCTCGTTTTGGTTTCTTCTTCTTATCGGCTTTCTTCTTTTCTTTTTCGTATTGATTTTTGATTTCGTTCCACAGGAGTTTCCCTGATATTATTGTCTTTTGGTGTTGGAGTAAGTCTGCAAATATCTTATCGAGGTACTTCTTCATCTCGTTCATTGCTTCTATGAACTCATCGGATGCTATCCATCCAAAGTCCGAATCAGCGTCTTCTTTGATTTCGAGATATACTGAATATATTCCTTCAAGGTGTTCAACTATCGACTTTATGTAGTCTATGTGGTTCTTCAGCCACATCAGATAAACGTCGTCAGCGTAACCCATCACTTCTTCTTTTGCTCTCGGCATGATTATCACCTCCTAACTAATCCTTTATATTTGTGCTCTTGAAGTTCGTAGTCTTTCCACATCTTAGGGAGCATATCTTCAGGTTTCCACTCTTCTTGACCGTACTTGCCTTTGTACTCGTGAAGGACTATGCCTGTCCTAAAGAAGGAGATTTGAGCAACTCGCATTCCTACGTAAAGGACTACCGATGTTGAGGGTAAGTGATTAGTGATTTCCATAGTCCATCTGTTTATGAAACCTACATCCCCAAATCCAGCACATTTGCATACAGATATACCGAGTCTTCCAAGTGAGCTTCTCGCATTCATCTTACTCGCTATGTTTCCCCTTCCTCCTATGACTTCCTGAGTATGAGCGAGGATGGTCTCTCCAGGACGAATGATTATGCGATCAGTAGCCTTCCTAATTTTCCAATGTTTTTCTACGAGATACTTATTGTAAGGATCGAGTACTTGTGAGTAAGGGAACTCGACTGCGTAGTATTCACCAAGCCTTACGTAATAACTGTTGGGATTA
>Ga0190303_1000554_pt1 | contig 15411 bp, 14 predicted proteins | sample 48700701_MG_FD_161672 | JGI IMG/M metagenome (GOLD analysis project Ga0190303, IMG submission 161672) | Hydrothermal vent sediment bacterial communities from Southern Trench, Guaymas Basin, Mexico - 4870-07-0-1_MG | ecosystem: Environmental > Aquatic > Marine > Hydrothermal vents > Sediment ...
CTTTTCAGCCGATGGAGAGTTTATTCTTTTCAGTGCAAGATATGATTCTCAGATAGACATCTTCATAATGGATAAAAATGGAGGTTCTCTCAAAAAATTAACAGATAAACCTTCCTATGAAGAGTTTGCTATATGGATAAAATGAGAGGATAATCTTTTTTAAGTCTCTCTGTATCTTTTTATCATGTTAGAAAAAAAACTCAATGAAAATACAATATTTCTCAGGCTGGATATGGATGAGGAGATCGTCTCAAAGATCAGGGAAGTCTCCCAGAAATACAGAATAAACTCCGGGAGAGTTATGGGGATCGGATCGTTGAAAAAGGCTGTCCTTGGATTCTACACAGGAGAAAAATATGTCAAAATAGAGATAAATGAGAATACGGAGCTTATCTCGTGTCTTGGTGATATATCTTCTGAGAAGGGATACACAGTACATCTCCACTCTGTTCTTGGTGATATCTCAGGTGATACAAAGGCAGGACATCTGTTTGAGGGTATTATATCCTATACAGGTGAGTTCTTTATAGAAATATTCCCGGAAAAACTGGAAAGAAGATACGATCCAGGAACAAAATTGAATCTGATTGAGTAATACCATCTGAAAAATCTGATCTTCCCATGGCAAACCTTTATAAACATATGATCATAAAATGAATGCCTGAGATTTTTCAGGTAGAAATAAAATAAGGTGAAAAAATGGAAAGTAGAAATTTTGGCGAAAGAAAAATGTATAAAGCCATATGTTCTGACTGTGGTATGGAATGTGAAGTTCCGTTCGAACCTCAGGAAGGAAGACCTGTATACTGTAAAGATTGCTATCAGAAACACAGAAGATATTGAGAGTTTTTCCTTTTACAGGTATCAAAGATAGTTTTTAAATGAGAAGGAATAGTTTCTTTCTCTTTTTTATAGAAAATTTTTTAAAGGTAGATAAACATTACTCAGATAATGGGCTGGTAGCGCAGTCTGGTAGCGCGTCGCCTTGGCATGGCGGCGGCCGGGGGTTCAAATCCCCTCCAGTCCACTGAAAAACACTGTTTTTAATTTTTTTATATATTTTTTTCAGAGAAATCTTCTCTGTTAGTATTCGGTGAAGGTACATACCATTAAATATTTTTGCAGCACTCTCCTCTCGGTATTCTTTTACCGTGGGGACATCTCTCAGGATGATTCAAAAATGTGCAGATCTTATCCACTGTTTCTTCACGTACATGTTCACAGGCACAGGAGAGTTTTTCCATATCCTCTTCACTGATCTCAAGATATGAAAAAAGTGATTCAAGGATTCTATGAGCTCTTATGATCTGCTTTCCTCTTTTCTCTCCCTTTTCTGTGAATTTTATTCCTTGTGTTTTATCATAAGTTATAAGCTTCTCTTTTTCAAGTTTTTTAACTTTCTCAAATGCACTTGGAGGTTTTATATTCAGATATTCTGCCAGATCTATTATCCGTACCCTGCTTTTATCCTCTCCTATGACCCATATTGCTTCCAGATACTCTCTGTGTTCTCTGTTACCATACCGCATCTCCTATGAACCTCGCAATAACTCCGAGGATCAGTGCCACAATGACCGTAGTGACAACGATCAAAACAGTCTTTTTAACCCTGTATTCATTGATCATAGCTGCGATCGTTGCTAAACACGGAATGTAATACATTATAAAAACGGTAAATGTCAGCATCTGTGTTTTTGAGAGTATACTTAAATTTCCCAGCGCCTGAATCAGCATGAGCATGGAAAGTTCTTTTCTCAAAATTCCAAATATAAGTGTTGTTCCAACAGCGACAGGAAGACCAAGGAGTTTTGTAACAGGAGAGAGAAGATTGTTTACAATCTCATCATATCCATAGTACTCCATAAGAGACAGTACAATGCTCCCCAGAATCAGCAGAGGCCATGCTATAACGATAAATTCTCTTATTCTCAGCCATGTTTTCAGAAGCATACTTTTCAGTGATGGTATTTTCAGAGAAGGTATCTCCAGAATTAATCCAGGGGTTTTTTCCTCGTAAATTCTTGATAGGATTATCCCCAGAAAACCAATAAATATAATATTTGTTATATAGAGAAGAAATGCTGTCATAGGTCCAAGATAAAATGCAGCTATTCCAAATATGACAGATGTTCTAGCAGAACATGGAATAAATGCAGCTAAAAATCCTGCAAGGTAACGATCCCTTTCGGATTCAAGGATTCTCGTCCCCATGATAGCAGGAACTGTGCATCCGTATCCTAACATGAAAGGTATCAGGGTCTTTCCATGAAGACCTATTTTATGGAAAAATGAATCCATCAAAAAAGCTACCCTTGGCATATACCCTGTGTCTTCGAGGAATGCAAGGCAGATCAGCAATGGAAAGAGGTAGGGGAGCACTATCCCGATCCCACCGGCAAATCCCTGTATTAATCCAACTATGATATTATGTAAAAGAGCATTTCCAAGGAATATTCGGGATGCTAAGTCATTAAAATAATTAAGGAGAGGATCTTCAAAAACACCCCCGAATTTAAAGACAAGATAAAACATTGTGTATAAAATTATAGCAAGTACGGGATATCCGAGTTTGCCCATCAGTACCCTGTCGAGATCAAAAAAGGATTTTTCCGGGGTACCCACTGTGGCTACCCTTTCAAAGATGTTCATGGATAGAGCATGTCTCTCAGATGCTATTACAAGATCACATGGTCTCCCATGTTCCCTCTCAATGATCTCCTGGTATCTCCTGTAATCTATATCTGTCTGAGATACGAAAAACTCATCCCCTTCAAGTATCTTTATAGCATACAGTCTCCTGGGTTCATTTTTTATTTTTGAACTCAACATACTGATTATTTTTTCTATATCTTTGCTGTATTTCAAGCAATTGGGCTTTTTTTTCCATTCTAAGGCTGTAGAAAAAAGTTTTTTTATCCCTATACCTTTGTTTGCCACTGTGGTAACAACGGGTACTCCAAAGATCTCCTCAAGTTTTCTTGTATCTATTTTTATACCTTTTTTTTTGGCTTCATCCATCATATTCAGACATATTACTATTGGCACCTCCAGCTCTGTGAGCTGAATTGTGAGCTCAAGACTTCTGGAAAGAATTGAGGCATCTATCACATTGATGACAACATCTGCTTTTTTTTGCAGAATATAGTTTCTTGCCTCAAGTTCCGCCAGATCTGAGGAAGTTAGAGAGTAAGTACCAGGAAGATCAACGACTTCGAACTCTTTCCCCATCTTTACTTTGCTTTTTGTGTATTTAACAGTTTTACCAGGAAAATTTGAGGTTACAGTTTTATATCCAGCTACCTGATTAAAGATCGTGGATTTTCCTGAGTTCGGCTGGCCTGCCAGTGCAATGATCATTCCACCTTCACCTCAATCTTGGCAGCTATTCCTCTTCCAAGTGCTATATTATTACCATTTATCCTCAGGAGGATGGGGCCGAAACTATTCTTCTCTACAGTTCCGTATTCTCCTGGAAATATCCCCAGTTCTGTCAATCTTCTTCTTACTCCTTTCCCTCCACCTATGGAGATTATCTGTACCTTAGTACCTTCTTTTACACGATCCAGTCTCATAAATTAGGTACACCTAATTTCTTTATAAATGTTTTGGTCTAAAGAATAATCAGTATTAAAAGATCTCATGGAAATCTTTTTATCTCTCTGGAGAGTTCATAAATCAATGAAATATAAGATAATACATGACCCGATCCATGGTAGCATAAGGATAGAAGGGATGATTCTGGAGCTTCTGCATTCTCCAGAGCTTCAGAGACTCAGAGATATCAAACAGCTCGGATTGACGAATCTTGTGTTTCCCGGTGCAAATCATACAAGATTTGAACATTCACTTGGTGTTTATTATCTTACAAATAAGATATGTGAGGAGCTGAGTCTTGAAAAAGATATACTAAACGCTGCAGCAGTTCTTCATGATTCAGGTCATCTGCCTTTTTCCCATACACTTGAGTATCTATCAAAGATATATCTTAAAAAAGATCATACAGATCTCGCCTGTGAGAATGTACTCAGAGTTGCAGATATCCTTGAGAGATACGATGTAAATCCTGAAGAAATTATCAGGATCATAAAACATAGAGAAAAGGGGTACCGATCCCAGATAATCTCAGGGGATCTCGATGTCGATAGAATAGATTATCTCTTGAGGGATTCACATTACACGGGGGTTGCACATGGAATTATAGATGTGGAGAGGATCCTGAAGACCATAGAGATCAGAGATGGGATTCTTGGAATAAGCAGGAAGGGTGTTCTTGCTGTGGAGGGAATGCTCATAGCAAGGGACCTCATGTACTCTTCTGTTTATTTTCACAAAACTGCGAGGATCTGTGAAAGTATGCTGGGAAGAGCTGTGGAGAGGATAATAGAGAAGGAAGGAATGGAGGAGATAAAGGAAATGACAGATTGTGAACTTCTATGTAAGATGAAGAGCTATGGAGGTTTTCCGGAGGAGATATACAGAAGATTGAAATACAGAAGATTGTTCAAGGTGGTCAGGTATATGAAGATGGATCTTGATTTTGAAAAGAGAAAGGAACTGGAGAAGGAGATATGTGAAAAGGCGGGTATACCCGAAAACTACTGTATCGTGGATGTTCCGGGTTTGGAGGCTCTGAAAAGGATAGAGATAAAGGTTTTCGATGAAGGAATAAAAAACTTTGAGGATTATATGATCCTCAAGAAATCAAAACAGCTACAGTATCCCACGATTATCTCAGCACCTGAGAAATATGTGGAGAGGGTCAGGAAAGTTGTGGATAGATTATGAAAAAGATTCTTGATTATTATGGAGTGAAGATGGATCTTGGTGAATATAAACTTGTAAAGATAAAGAAGGAATTTTATCTCCTTAGAAAGGAAATGATTCCATTTTTAAATGAGTACACAAGAGCTGCTGGTATAAAAATAAAAGATTCCGAGATATCACTTGAATTCGCTTTTAAGATAGCAAAACATGCTAAGAAAAATCTTATAACAGTTAACGAAATAGGAGAAAAACTGTTTCTTTATGGTAGAGATGTTTTTAAGGAGAATATAATAAAGGGGGATCTGAAAAAGGGGAAAAAATTAGTTCTGAACTCACATAATGAATGTTTGGGGATAGGATTCTGGGATGGGAAAATTCTGAGGAATATAAGAGATAGAGGCATGTTTTTAAGGTCTATGGATTAGAGTATCTTGCCATTGCCTTTACAAGCCCCATAAATACAGGAGATGGTCTCTCCACCCTTGAGGTGAACTCAGGATGATACTGGGTCCCCAGGAAGAAGGGATGATCCTCAAGTTCCAGTACCTCCATTCTTCCGTCCTCAGATCTTCCAGTGAACTTCAATCCGTCCCTTGTCAGTATATCGATATACTGGGGATTCACCTCATATCTGTGTCTGTGTCTCTCGTATATCTCCTTGGAGCCATACAGATTATAAACAGTACTCTGATTGTCAAGTATTATTTTATATGCACCAAGTCTCATTGTTCCACCCATATTTTTTATTTTTTTCTGCTCTGGAAGCAGATCTATCACAGGTTCATCGGTATCTACAAACTCTGTTGAGTTTGCATTTTTCAGTCCAATACTTCTCGCATATTCTATAGTTGCAAGCTGGAATCCCAAACATATTCCAAGAAATGGGATTTTTTTCTCTCTTGCATAATTTATAGCGCTTATTTTTTCTTCTGTACCTCTTATGCCGAATCCTCCTGGAACTAAAATACCATCAACACCCTCAAGATCCTCCTTTTTCATCCTTTCTGACTCCAACCATCTTATCTTCACATTAACTCCTGTGTAATATGAACAGTGCATCAGTGCCTCTCTTATACTTATATACGAGTCATGGAGATCGATGTACTTACCAACGAGTGCAAGTGTAACATCTTTATCACACTTTCTTGAGATTATGCTTCTCCATTTCTCGAGATTGGGTTTTCTCCTCAGTCCAAACTTATCGATTATCTTTTCTCCTATTCTCTGTTCATTCAGTAAAAGAGGAACTTTATAGATATCGTCAACATCGTGATTGCTTATCACATGATCTTCACTCACATTGCAGAACTGCGCTATTTTTCTCTTTGTTTTTTCAAGTAACTCCTTTTTGGATCTGCAGACTATGATATGAGGGGAGATACCGGTCTCCATAAGTTTCTTCACAGAGTGCTGCGTTGGCTTTGTCTTCTGTTCTCCAACGACATCCAAACTGGGTACTAAAGTCACATGTATGAAAACAACATCCTCCTCCCATGATAACTGTCTGCATGCTTCTAAGAAAGGCATGCTCTCTATGTCACCGACAGTTCCTCCTATCTCTATAACAGTGAAGTCATATTTTTCCGCAACTTTTCTTATCTCAGATTTGATCTCATCTGTGAGATGAGGTATTGGCTGGACGGTCTTCCCTAAGTAATCACCTCTCCTCTCCTTCTCGATCACCTTTTTGTATATTTTTCCTGTTGTGATGTTATGATCTCTTGTGAGATCAACATTAAGAAACCTCTCATAATTTCCAAGATCAAGATCAACCTCACCGCCATCGTCAAGAACAAAAACTTCCCCATGCTCAAAGGGACTCATCGTCCCTGCATCCACATTCAGGTACGGATCTATCTTGATAACTGTGACCTTGTAACCCATGCTCTGAAGAATCTTTGCAATGGAGGCTGTTGTTACACCCTTCCCCAGCCCTGAAAGCACTCCTCCTGTAACAATTATATATCTCATGTGAAGATTAATCTTTCTTACTTTATAAGGTTTAGGTTAGGAGTGATTTGGATAATCTGAGATTCGATGCTTTTCTCTGAAGAGGCTCTCATAGAATAATTTCTGGAATCCACAGTTCTATACATTCAGTATCCTCAGAGCTAAGTGAGCTGCATTCTCTCCGTTATCTATTCCAACACATGCTACAGGGACACCCTTTGGCATCTGTGCTATGGAGAGGAGTGCATCCAGTCCACCAAGCTTTGCAGAGACAGGAACACCTATCACTGGCTTATCTGTATGCGAAGCCACAAATCCTGGCAGTGCAGCAGAAAGCCCTGCAATACAGATATAAAGCCTGTATTCTTTCTTCTTTATAATATCCAGTACTTTCTGGGGTTCCCTGTGTGCAGATGCAACCTGGAGATCGTACTCCACATCATTTTTATTCAGAACTTTTGTTACCTTCTCAGCTATGTGGAGATCGCTCTTGCTTCCCACTATAATCAATATGCTCATGATCTCTGTATTTCTCTTCATTAAAAAACTTTGCTATGAAGGTTTAGAACATGGATTATATATAGTAAAAACCTGAATAAAAGAAAAATTCAAAAATAAAAAAATTAAGAGATTAACTCTATCTCTATATTCACACCCTCTGGCACCGTTACTCTCATTACCTGTCTCATTGTTCTGTCGTCGGCATCTATCTCTATGAGTCTTTTGTGGACTCGCATCTCCCAGCGTTCCCATGTCGCCGTACCTTCACCATCTGGAGATTTTCTCACAGGAACTCTCAGTATTTTCGTGGGCAGAGGTATGGGGCCAGAGATATTTACTCCAGTCTTTTCTGCGATCTTCTTCACCTGTTCACAGACATCATCCAGCTTTTTTGGTTCTGTGCAAGCAAGTCTTATCCTAGCTCTCTGCAATTTTATCCCCTTTATTTCTTGGATCCTTTGTGTATGGCTACACAGAATCCTGCGGCTATCGTCATTCCCATATCTCTCACGGCGAATCTTCCCATCTCAGGAATCACCTTGTACTCTTCAATGACCATTGGCTTTGTTGGTCTGATCTCCACAAGAGCTGCGTCTCCAGGTTTTAAGAAGCTCGGATTCTCCTCAGCTACACCACCTGTTTTTTTGTCAAGCTTTGCGACCAACTGTTCAAAGGTACATGCTACCTGAGCGGTGTAACAGTGGAAGACAGGGGTATATCCAGCTGTTATAGCAGTGGGGTGTGATAGAATAGCGATCTGTGCTCTGAATGAGTCTTTCGGTGTGATCACAGTTGGAGGATTGTCAACATGTCCCACAACATCTCCTCTCCTTATATCCTTTTTACCTACTCCTCTCACGTTGAATCCCACGTTGTCTCCTGGTTCAGCTTTCTCAAGTGCAACGTGATGCATCTCTATGGACTTTACCTCTCCCGTTATAGGTTTTCCGAGGATTGTGGATGCAGGTTCGAATATAACATTGTCTCCTACCTTCATTACTCCAGTTTCCACTCTTCCTACAGGCACAGTTCCAACTCCGGTAATTGTGAAGACGTCCTGGACAGGCAGTCTGAGAGGTTTATCTATTGGTTTTTCTGGTTCTTTCAGTGAATCAAGTACATCCATCAGTGGTTTTCCAGAGTACCATGGCATTTTGTCACTTGGTTTTGTTACATTCTCACCGTTGAAGGCAGATGTCGGTACAATAGGTACATCCTCAGGTTTGTACCCAACAAGCTTTAAGAGCTTGGTAACATCTTCCTTTACCTTTTCAAACCTATCCTGTTTGTAATCCACAAGATCCATTTTGTTTATCGCAACGACTAACTGCTTTATTCCCAGTGTTCTTGCGAGGAAAACGTGCTCTTTTGTCTGGGGCATTACACCATCCTTTGCATCGACCACAAGTACCGCTGCATCTGCCTGTGAGGCACCGGTAATCATATTCTTGATGAAGTCTCTGTGACCCGGACAATCCACAATTGTTATATACCTGTTATCGGTCTCAAACTTCTTGTGTGCCAGGTCTATTGTGACTCCTCTCTCTCGTTCCTCTTTCAGATTGTCCATTACCCAGGCGAATTTAAAGGTTTTACCCTTTTCACCCATCTCCTCGAACTTCTTAATCATCTGTTCTCTTATGTCTCCGTGTTCCATCAGCATTCTACCTATAAGTGTAGATTTCCCATGGTCTACATGGCCTATAAATGCCACATTCATATGAGGTTTTTCTTTTGCCATTTTAATTACCTCCTATTTCGATAACTTAAAATCTATCTTCTATACTATTTAAAAACTTTTGGTTTTTATAAATTTCGGTGTAGTTAATACTCTGCACAATATAAAAACTTAACGATCAGAGGGATCTGGCACTGAATTTTAATCGCCTCTTTCAATTATATTTTCATAGATCTGATCTCACTCTCTGATCATTTGTAAAGCTTTTTAATGACTCTGTTTCAGCATCGGAGATTAAGTATAGTTTTTTCTTCTTGCTCTCTTAAAGCTGTAACGATGACAGCACTATCAAGAGTTATATATTTCACTGTTTTTTCTCCCTTTGGGTCCTGATCTCATCTACGGTAGAAATACCTTTCCATTGCCGTGAAATCACTTTAGATGCCATCATCAAATCATGCCACGCCTTCTCAGCCTTCTCCTTATCCCTATCTTCTAATCCGATAACATTTTGCCTTTCTCTTTATGCATTTCAGATTTACAATTTCTTTAATTCACCAATCAAATGACTCCCTATGAATCCCGCTCCGCCTGTGACCAAGATTTTCATTGAAATCCTCTATATGTAATCTAACTGTTTTTGAGATACCTTATAAAAGTTTCAGTGATTAGAAACATAGACGATCTGAACTTGCTGTCATCTAAAGAAGGGAGATTTATATTATAATAAATAAAATTAGAAAATTTAATCTTCACAGCAGTTGCTTATGTAGAATCTATAGAAAGACTTCATAAAAATTCAGAACTCTTTAATCTCCCAAAGTCTTTCATTTCTTTGCTATTTCATCTATAGTTTCTTTTACAATCTTTAAACCAAACTCAACTAATCTTTTCGCTTCTTTTTTATCTTTTGACTCCGAATAACATCTAATTATTGGCTCAGTTCCTGAAGGACGAATAATAAACCACCCTTTTTCAGTGAATGCCTTTACACCGTCAGTTCTATCTTTTTTATAATTTTTGAGTTTTTTATCTACTTCACTAATTACTCTTTCTTTGTGTCTATTTTCACATGGAATCTTTTCTTTATACTGGTAGTATTTTGGAAGTTCGTCTATCAGTTCAGATAAAGGCTTTTTATTCTCAGAGATTATTTCTGCCATTTTTAATGTTGCTAAACTTCCGTCTTTTCCGGGGACGAACTCGGGAAAGATCACACCTCCACTTTCTTCCCCGCCTATGATTCCTCCACATTCCAGAAGTTTTCTTGCAACGATGAGGTCTCCGATCTTTGTTTTGATTATTCTATTTCCAGAGATATCATCTATGATATGGGATGTTGAGACTGTGGTAACAACTTTCCCTTCTCTGTTTTTGATAAAGTTTTTTATTATAAGAGCGAGGGACCTATCTCCCTGAATGAAGTTTCCTTTCTCATCTACAAATATTGCTCTATCCGCATCACCATCGAGAGCCACTCCAAAATCAGAGCCTGTTTTTTTAACAATCTCTTGGAGAGTGCTCAGGTTTTCAGGTATCGGCTCGGATCCTCTTCCAGGAAATGCTCCATCAATGTGTGAATTCAAAGTTATAACACTACATCCTATATTTTCAAGTAAATAAGGTAACGTTAAACTCCCAACACCATTCCCACAGTCTATAACTATTTTCAGATTTCCTATTTTTTCTCTATTGACAAAGGATAATATTTTTTTAGAATACTCTGGTAATATATTTTTTTTCTCTATTTTTCCGATTTTATCCCAGTTTTTTAAATTAAAATCTTCTTTTTTTATTATCTCTTCTATTATTGGCTCTTTTTCCTTTTTCAATCCCATTCCATTTGGCTCCAGAAATTTCATTCCATTGTATTCTGGAGGATTGTGAGATGCCGTTATCATAATTCCTCCCTTTGTTTTTAACGTTTTTGTTGCAAACATTGTAACAGGAGTAGGTACCATTCCTATATCTATAACATTCACACCACAGGAGATGATTCCAGAGATAAGAGAATTTTTGATCATTTCACTTGAACTTCTCCCATCCCTTCCTACTACTAAACTCCCGTCCTTTACAAAGGTAGCAAAGCTCATTCCCATCTTCAAAGCAAGTTCAGGTGTTAAGTCTCTGTTCACAATTCCTCTAATTCCGAATGTACCGAACAATGCCATAAGATTTTATAGAAAGAATATTTTTTAAAGTTATGGGTGTATCTTAGAATATGAAGACACTGATAATGGCAGGAGGATATGCTACAAGACTGATGCCCTTAACAGAAAACAGGGCAAAACCATTGCTTCCAGTAGCAGGAAAACCAATAATAGATTATATAATAGAGAAAATTCCATACAATGATATTATCGTTTCGACAAATGAAAAATTTAAAAGAGATTTTGAAACTTGGAAGTCTAAAATAGATAGGAATATAGACCTTTTCATAGAAAAAACGAGAAAGGAAGAAGAAAAACTCGGAACTGTCGGTGCTATAAATTATCTGATTAAAAAGAAAAAAATAGATGAGGATCTCTTAGTTATTGCGGGGGATAACATACTTGAATTCAGTCTTAATGAATTTATAAAATCGTACAATAATAATCCGTTGATCGCTCTATATGATATGAAAAATAAGGAAAAAGTAAAAAGAAGATATGGTGTTGCTCTTGTCGAAGGAAGAAAAGTTGTAGGATTTCAGGAAAAACCAGAAAATCCCAGATCAACATTAGTTAGCGTGGGATGCTATATCTACCCAAAAGATGTTCTTCCTTTTTTTACTGAGTTTTTAAAGAAGACAGAGAAAAAGAAAGATGCTCCTGGGTACTTTAACGAGTGGCTATGCAAAAGAAAGGAAATGGATTGTTTTATTTTTCATGGGGACTGGTATGATATAGGGGACAGAGAATCATACATAAAAGCCAATATGGATTATCATGGAAAAGTTTATATTGGAAAAAACTCTGAGATAGTAAACTCCGAGATTGAAAACTCTGTCATTCTGGAAAATTCAAAGATAATAGATTCTTCTGTCAGAGGATGTGTAATCGATAGAAACTCAGAACTGCAGGGTGTTGATATCGAGGATTGTATAATAGGGGAAGGTACAAAGATCAGGAAGTGCTGAATCGAAAAACTTATATAATTTCATACTACGTATAGTAGTGAATGAAGTGATGTTATGGCTTCAGTAGAGTTCAGGAATGTAACAAAAAAGTTTGGAGATGTAGTCGCTGTAAATAACGTGAACTTTAAAGCAAGGGATAGGGAGTTCTTGATACTTGTCGGTCCTTCCGGGTGCGGAAAATCCACAACTCTCAGAATGGTTGCAGGATTGGAAGAGGTTACCGAAGGAGAGATATATATCGGAGAGGAACTTGTAAATGATCTGCCGCCAAAAGATAGGGATATTGCGATGGTATTCCAGAACTATGCCCTATATCCTCATATGGATGTCTACGAAAACATGAGTTTTGCTTTAAGACTCAGAAAATTTTCAAAAGAAGAGATAGATGCAAGAGTGCAGGAAGCTGCCAGTTTGTTGGAGATAGAAAATCTACTGGATAGAAAACCAAAGGAACTTTCTGGAGGACAGAGGCAAAGAGTGGCTGTAGGCCGTGCGATAGTCAGAAAACCAAAGGTATTTTTGTTTGACGAGCCGCTCAGTAATTTAGATGCTAAACTGAGGACTCAGATGAGAACTGAACTCAGCAAATTGCATGAAAAATTAAGAACAACTATAATATATGTCACGCACGACCAGGCAGAGGCAATGAGCATGGGAGATAGAATCGTGGTCATGCGCGATGGAGTGATACAGCAGATAGACACACCGCAAAAACTATACGATCACCCTATAAATGAATTCGTGGCAGGTTTTATCGGCTCACCGTCCATGAACTTTATGGACTGCACCATAGTTGAAGAGAATGGGATATATGCGGATGCAGGGATCTTCAAAGTCAAGATCCCCGAAGAGTTTGATTTAAGTAAATACATAGGCAAAGATGTTACATTCGGTATAAGACCTGAGGATTTGCACGATAGAGAGTTTATAAAAGATGCAAAACCTGAGAATACCTTTACCGCTAAGGTCGAGGTGAGAGAGCCTATGGGCTCAGATGTGTTTCTCTACTTAGAGAAGGACGGAAAGGAGATATTGGCCAGAGTAAGCGCTGCAACAAAAGCTGAAGAAGGTAAGGAGATAGAGATAGCAATAGATGCCAATAAAATACATCTCTTCGATAAAACTACAAAAAAGACTATAATATAATCAAATTTTATTTTTGTATATTTCTATCATCTCTTTCATCTTGTCTTTCTCAAGTTTTCCATGCAGTGTTTCTGTCTCAAAAAATCTTTCAGGGATCTTTATCTTATTGGGATCATACCCCATTTCCCTCTTTATTTTCATTTTCATTTTAAATATCTCTTCGCCCAATATCTCAAGATCTTCTTCGTTTTTGTTTATTCCTATACTCTTCAATGCTTGGGAAACAAGTTTTAGATCGTATATTCCCCTGGAAAACAGGCACATGATCAAAGTCTCGTATATACATCTGTTTTTTTCTTCTTTCAACAAATTCTCCACTATTTTTTCTGAGTTTATCTCTTTCAATTTTTGATCTACTGCATATCCTCCAGAAAGATGAGAATGTCTTGCGCCAAATGCCAATCCAAGAATGTTGGCATATCCTGTGTGGTACCCCGCCATTTCATTGCCTCCCAGAGATAAAGCAAACTCTTCTCCACCATAAATTTTGGAGGTATAAGCAACTCCTCTACTTAACGCCTTAAAAAAATCGTTTTCCTGATTTACTAAGGATTTTATAAATTTTAAATAATTTTTTTTATCACCAAAACGTAATTTATATTTTGTCTCTTTTTCTGATATTATCCCTTTTTCTAAGGCTTCCGTTGCCCAGGCCAGACAGACCCCTGTACTCATAGCATCCAGTCCTTTTTCCTCTGTTTTTTCAATTAATTCAAGGACGTCTGAGGGATCGTCTATCTCAAGCATTGTACCCAATGCAAATATAGGCTCGTAATCATAGTTCACCTGGGTGAATTCATACTCATGGTCGGGAGCAAACTGTCTTTTTAACATTCCTATATGTATACATCCGATTGGGCACCCCACACATGCCTCCTTTCTCATCAAAACCTCATCTCCAAAGCTTTCCCCGCTGATTTTTTCTGCGCTTTCGAAAGAACTTTTTTGTAAATTTCTTGTGGGCAAAGACTTCATTTCATTTAGGGGAATGATATTTTTTGCCGTTCCAAGATCGTGATACTTTTTCATCTTATCTGTTTCCGTCACCATTGTATTAATTTTTTTATAAAGTTTAATATAATCCTGAAAATTCTGTATTGGATAAGATTTTTTTCCTGAAATTATCATGCCCTTCAAGTTCTTTGATCCCATAACAGCACCGAGGCCAAGTCTTCCAAAATGTCTGTAAGAATCAACATTCACAGAAGCATATCTTACGAGGTTTTCACCTGCAGCTCCGATCCTTATAATAGATCTGTATCCTCTTCCCCTCTCCAGCTCCCTTATTACTCTTCCAGTTACTTTATTAGGCAATCCCCACAGAGTTTCTGCATTTTTAAATCTTATTTTCTTATTATGGATTGAGAGATATACAGGATCTTCTGATCTCCCTTCCAATACTATAGCGTCATATCCCGAAAACCTCATAGAAGAAGCTAATCTTCCTCCAGCATAACTTTCTCCGTATTCTTCAGTCAGGGGGGATTTAAAAACAGCGACCGTTTTTGTCATACAGGGAAAAATTGTGGATAACGGACCAATAGCAAAGATAATAGGCTGATCGGGAGATAAAGCATCTTTTTTCTTTTTACACTCCTCATCCAACAACTTTACAGCTATTCCAACGCCACCTAAATACTCAAATAAGTCTTCTCTTTTTTCTATTTTGGTAGTTTTTTCAGTTAAATTAATCTTGAGTATGTTAATGTACTCTTTATATAACAATCATTCCACCTCTTCAAAAGTTATACATTCATGGGGGCAGTACAAAGCACAGATCCCACATTGCTTGCATACTATAGGCAGATTCTCTTCTTCATCAAACCATATGGCATTTACTACACAAGCTTTGACACATTGCTGACATCCTATACAAAGATCTTCCTTCAATGTTACCCCTCCACCATTCCTCTTCGTCAAAGCACCGGTGGGACATACTGCTGCACACGGCGGATCTTTACACCCGATACACACATCTATAATGAACTGCCCCTCAAGTCCTCCCTGCGTTCTGATCCTTATTGCACTTTTTGTAAAAGAATGTGAGTGATATTGATAGGCTGAGCAGACAAGTGCACATACGTTGCAGCCTATACATCTCTCCGGATAATCTATCTTTAATTTTTTTGTTATTTTACCACCTCAAACCTATCCTTAAGCTTTTCCAGAACTTTTGGCAATGTGGTATACTCCATTTCTTCTAATGGTAATCTGTGAGGCTCAAATGGACCGTGTCTTCTCATGTAATCCGCTA
>Ga0190303_1000558_pt1 | contig 15387 bp, 11 predicted proteins | sample 48700701_MG_FD_161672 | JGI IMG/M metagenome (GOLD analysis project Ga0190303, IMG submission 161672) | Hydrothermal vent sediment bacterial communities from Southern Trench, Guaymas Basin, Mexico - 4870-07-0-1_MG | ecosystem: Environmental > Aquatic > Marine > Hydrothermal vents > Sediment ...
GGTTCTTCAGTTGCCTGAATGCTGGCTGTTTTTTCGTTTTTACCCTGAGTCGATGGCGAGCTGGGTTTGCGACTCCTCGGTTTTTGATCCCGCGCACTGCGGTTCTTTAGATTGCTCTCTTCGCCCGCGGTGCTGTTATTTTCCACACTTTGTGGCTCAGCAGTTTTCGATGCGGAGGGGGGCTGCTTGATCACAGCATCCTGCTGACTGCGGTTGCGATCTCGCTTTTGGGGCGACCTTTTGCCAGTTCTGTTACGGGGTGCTGTTTCGCTTGCTATTTTATTACCGCCAGGTGCTGTTTCGCTTGTGATTTCAGTGTTGTCGCGGCTACCTTTCCTGTTTCGCGTGCTTTTTTCCGTACGAGTATCAACTTTTCTTCTGTCATTTTCAGTGGGACGTCTTTGTTGCTGGCGGGGTTTGTTTTCTTTGTCGCTTTTAGCTTCATTGCTACTGCTGGAAGCCCCTCTTGTTCTCACTGGTTTACGAACTGGTTCCGATATTTTTTCCTCAGCCACTGGCTTTTCCGGGGTGGTGTCTGGGCTAAACAGGCTTTTTATTAACCGCTTGATAGCTCCGGGTTTCGAGGGGGCTTCTGCCCTGGGCGCAGAGGGTGCGGGCCTGGACGGCTCCACCGTTTTTACCGCAGCTTCTAGTTTTTTGGAAGCACTGTGTTTGGGTGCAGTGGTTTCTAATGTATCTTCCTGAACCAGGCCATAGCTGCTGTCGGTTGTACGTACGATTTCATCGTCACTCCGGATGCGCTGCACCTCGAAATGAGGAGTTTCCATGTTGGGATTAGGGACAATAACGATTGTTACACCCTGTCTTTTTTCGATATCAGTAACAACCTCGCGTTTTTCATTGAGGAGGAATGTAGCAACTGGCACCGGCAGTATGGCATGAACCTGTGCTGTTCGTTCCTTGAAAGCTTCCTCCTCAATGAGCCTCATCACAGAGAGGGCGAGCGATTCGACGCCACGTATAGAACCATGTCCGTTACAGCGTGGGCAGACGATTGTGGTCGTTTCCCCCAATGAGGGACGCAATCTTTGCCGTGACATCTCCATCAGGCCAAATCGGGAGATGCGTCCAATCTGAATTCGTGCTCTGTCCAGCTTTAAGGCATTGCGCAGTTGATTTTCGACTTCGCGCTGATTTTTGTTGCTGGTCATATCGATAAAATCAATGACTACCAGGCCACCCATATCGCGGAGCCTCAACTGGCGGGCAATTTCATCAGATGCTTCAAGGTTGGTTCTTAGTGCGGTATCTTCAATATTAGTGCCTTTGGTAGCACGAGCTGAGTTGATATCTATTGAAACCAGCGCTTCGGTAGGATCGATCACGATAGACCCACCCGATGGTAGCTTAACCTCTCTCAGGAAGGCGATTTCGATCTGACTTTCGATGTGATAACGATTGAAAAGGGGTACTTCATCTTTGTATAGTTTGACCTTGCTGGTGTAGTCAGGCATGACTTGACTGATAAATTGGCAGGCCTCCTGGTGTATCTTCTCGTCGTCAATGAGTACCTCAGAAATATCCTTGCGCAGATTGTCCCTGATGGCGCGGATAACAAGGTCACTTTCCTGGTAGACGAGAAAGGGGGCTCTATTTTCCAGCGCAGCTTTGCTTATCGCTTCCCATAGTTGTAACAGGTAATCCAGATCCCATTGCAGCTCTTCTATGCTTTTTCCGACACCTGCGGTTCGAACGATAACGCCTGTCTCTTCAGGAATAGTCAGTTGTGACAGGATGCTTTTGAGTTCGTCGCGCTCCTCACCCTCGATGCGTCTTGATATGCCTCCCGCTCTTGGGTTGTTTGGCATGAGCACCAGAAAACGGCCCGCTAGACTGATAAAGGTGGTGAGTGCGGCCCCTTTGTTGCCACGTTCATCCTTTTCGACCTGAACAATGAGTTCCTGACCCTCTTTGATAACCTCTTTGATGTTGACGCGCCCCCTGCTTTGTGCGGGAGGTGTCATGAAATATTCGCGGGATATTGCCTTAAGAGGCAAAAAACCATGTCTTCCAGCACCAAAGTCTACAAATGCAGCCTCCAGGCTTGGCTCGACGCGGGTGATTTTGCCACGGTAGATATTGGCTTTCTTTTGCTCTCTGTTGGCAGATTCGATATCCAGATCGTAAAGGCGTTGTCCATCTACCAGGGCTACACGCAACTCTTCCGGTTGAGTTGCATTAATTAACATTCTTTTCATAATTTACACTATTGCTCGTTTTGGGCGCTTCCCAAACGACAGCAGGCCAAGGATAACACTGGCAGGGCGCGTGCCTTCTGTATTCTTTAATTTGCAGAAGCAGGCGGTGGCTGGAGTTCCAGGTTTCAATTTCTCTGAAGAATTTTCAGCATGAAGTAATTTGTCTTGTAAAATCCTTGGGGTATATCTATTCAATCAATACAAATGTGGGTCGTGTGCGTTGTGCTGGCTTATGGCTGGCTGAGGGTTTTTTACGATACTGTTTTTGACGTCGATTTCGACGAAAAGTCACCCTGTAGTCCATAATCTGATGGCATTTGCCAATTGTTAGCCGCCTTGAAAAGCCCTCTTTTCCTGTAACAGGTCGGTTGATATAAAACTGAAGTCATGCAGATGTTTATCTGCTGTGCAGTTATCTAAAAAACCTGTAGCCCGATGGTGCCGCATAACAGTTTGAAACTGATTGCTACTCTACCTTTTCACATTTGATACCGACTGAACATCTGTTTGTCGTGTTCGCGCGGTTCTAATTAGCCGTTCAACCAACCATGATTAAACAGCGGAAACTTTAATTAATGATTAACAAATAACGATCCAACTGGCCCGATTTTAGGGCGCTGATCGGATGTCATTCCACCTTCTTAGCCTGTACAATGCCCGCTTTGAGCTATATGTATGGATAGCCCCGTTCTGCGATCTGACATTGTGGGTCAAAGAATCCGGCCAATATACCAAAAAATTTATTGGACATCAATCAGATAGAGCAATAATAGAGCGCACTATGCAAGATAATCAGCCAACTATCCTGGTTCAGTCCAGACAATTGGAAGTTGAGAGCGAACAGACGGGTCAAAGGGTCGATAATTTTCTTTTTCGATACCTTAAAGGCGTCCCCAAAACACGTATTTATAAAATGATTCGCAAGGGTGAGGTGCGAGTTAATAAGGGGAGAATCAAGCCCACCTATAAGTTGCAGATGGGAGATTGGTTGCGTATTCCGCCGGTCAGGATATCTGAAGTTGAAGAGCCTCCTCGGGTAAAGCGCTCCTTTGCTGACGAAATTGAACGGGCTATTTTGTATGAAGACAAGCGGTTGATGGTGGTCAATAAACCGTCAGGCCTTGCTGTACATGGTGGTAGCGGCATTAAGCTTGGACTTATCGAGATTCTTCGGCAGATCAAGCCGAATGAAAAAACACTGGAATTGGTGCATCGGCTAGACCGGGACACATCAGGTTGTATTATGGTTGCCAAAAAACGGTCGATGCTGACCGAGCTGCACAAGCAGCTTCGTGAAAGCCAGGTAAACAAGGAATATTTATTGCTGGTAGCGGGAAGATGGCCGCGTCGAAAAAATGAGGTTGATGCTCCGCTGGAAAAAAACGTGCTCAATTCAGGTGAGCGCATGGTGAGAGTCAGCCCGTCGGGTAAGGCTTCAGTTACCCGGTATGAACTGCTTCAATATTACGAAGGCTATAGTCTGGTTCGAGCTAAACCTATTACCGGTCGGACGCATCAGATCCGCGTTCATTGCCAGTATGCAGGGTTTCCTATTCTTGGCGACCAGAAATATGGTGATGACGAGGCAAACAAAAGAGTCCGTAAGCTGGGTTTGAGCAGGCTTTTCCTGCATGCCCATCGGCTGGTGCTTTCCGATACTGGTCAGGAGATGCCCCATAATTTTGAGGCCCCTCTCGATTCTGACTTGCAGCTTTTCCTGAAAAATATAACTTCACTTTAAATCTAGGATAATGGAATAATATATTGTATTCATTGATTATATTTGACTGGGATGGGACATTAGTTGATTCTGTTGCTCGTATCGTGGCCAGTCTTCGCCTAGCCATTGATGACCTTAATTTTCCAGAGCTTGAAGATGAAAAGCTCAAGGATATTATCGGGCTTGGTTTGCCAGAGGCGATGCAGACGCTCTACCCTGATGCATCGACAGCAGATTATGAAAGGTTACGAGAGCGATACGCACATTTTTTTCTGCAATCAAATGATATTCCGGCTCATCCCTTTCCTGGCGTAGGCGTAGCGCTTGACCGATTATCAGGCCAGGGGTTGACTCTTGCGGTGGCTACAGGAAAAAGCCGCAAGGGGTTGAATAGAGCGTTGCACGATAGTGGTTGGAAGAAATATTTCGCCCACAGCCGGTGCGCGGATGAAACATTGTCCAAACCACACCCCAGGATGCTGGAGGAGCTTCTCGAAGAAGCCGCCGTCAGGCCGGAAAATGCCCTGATGATTGGCGACACCGAATACGATCTTGATATGGCTCAGCGTGCTGGAGTTGATAGAGTGGCGGTTAGTTATGGCGTGCATGAATTAAGTCGCTTGAGGCGGTATCAACCAGGCCTTATCATAGATCACATGGATGAGCTGGTTGATTGGCTGGCCAGCAGGCACAGGACACAATAAGGTATTCAACTTCAGGGAAGTTATCGGGCTTAGGTGGTTGTAGTGCGGAAAAATCCGGTTAAACTCAGCTTTTTATCAGCAGATCAACCTCAGGTTCGGCAGACTCTTTGGAAACTATTATACGGAGCAGCAGATGACAGATAACGCCTGGAATGAACCCCCGCAGGGTAGCAGTGACCAGAAGCCACCAAAAGATGCTACGGGCAGAGAGTGGAAGCTAATTGAGCAACTGCTTATGTCCCAGACACGAGAGGCAAAACGTGGTCGGCGCTGGGGGATATTTTTTAAACTAATGACCTTTGCCTATCTGTTTTTTGTTTTGATGCTGTTTGTACCCCGCTTTGACCTGGGTTCTACCAAAAACCTGGGAGGAGATCACACTGCTTTGGTTGAAATTCAGGGTGTTATCGCTGAAGGGGAAGCTGCTAATGCGGACGCAGTTGTTGCGGGGGTGCGCGCTGCATTTAAAAACAAGAATACCAAGGGCGTTATTTTGCGTATCAACAGCCCCGGGGGTACGCCTGTTCAAGCGGGCTATATCTATGATGAGATTGTACGCCTTCGCAAGCTTCATCCGGAAATTAAACTCTATGCAGTGATCAGCGACCTGGGGGCTTCTGGCGGTTATTATGTGGCGGCTGCAGCTGATGAGATCTATGCTGACAAGGCCAGTTTGGTTGGCTCGATCGGGGTGATCTCCTCCAGTTTTGGTTTTGTAAATGCCATGGAGAAGCTGGGTGTGGAACGCCGACTCTACACCGCTGGCGAAAACAAAGCGTTCCTTGACCCGTTTTCACCGCAAAAAGAGGTAGAGACTCAATTTTGGCAAGGGGTTTTGGCGGTTACACATCAGCAGTTTATCGATAGAGTCAAGGCGGGGCGGAGTGGGCGTTTGGCAGATGATCCCGCGCTGTTTTCTGGTCTGATCTGGACGGGTGAGCAGGCTCTCGAGCTGGGTTTGATCGATGGATTGGGCAGTGCCGGTTATGTGGCCAGAGAAATCATCGGTGAAAAACATATTGTTGACTTTACTCTGCACAAAACGCCCCTGGAAGAGTTGGCCGAAAAACTGGGGGTTTCCATCAGTCGCAGCTTAGTGAATCAGCTGGGGTTTCAGCAGCCTCGTTTTCAGTGAGGCTCTTCCAAGGGGGATACCCCCTCTCTGAGCAGCATATCTGTTAGTGTAATTAACGGCAGGCCCTGCAGACTGGTAACATCGCTGCCCTGCATACTTTTAAAGAGCACAATGCCGGTTTGTTCCCACTTAAAACTACCGGCACAGTCCAGGGGGTTGTCCAGCTCAATATAACGCCTGATTTGCGATTGTGAAAGGTCTCTGAAAACAACCTGGAAGGGAATCAGCCCAAGTTGGTAGTTTTTACTGCGGCTGTTGTAGAGGCATAGGCTAGTTAAAAAACAGACATTTTTGCCGCTGGCCGCTTCCAGCTGTGCCTGCGCCCCGTCCCTGGTGCCGGGCTTGCCTAATATCTGCCCCTGGACTACGGCAACCTGGTCGCTGCCTATAATCAGTGCATCTGGGTAACTGTCTGCAACCGCTTTGGCTTTAGCCAGCGCCAGGCGTTTTGCCAGTTGTTCGGGAGGTTCTCCTGCGAGTGGGGTCTCATCAATGCTGGGGTTGGCCGTTACGAAATTCAGCCGAAGTCTGTCTAGCAGAGCTTTTCGATAACTGGACGTGGAGGCTAAAACAAGTTGCATTGGAGTTGATGATTAGATTATGGTCAGTGCTATGCAAGACGATATATTTGATGACATAGAGATGCTAAAGCATTTCGAGCCCGGAGTACAAGCCCCGATTGGTACAGAAAACGCCTGGTACTTTATCTACAGCGGTCATGCTGTGTTGGGTAGTCAACATAATCGACAATGGCAGCCTATCGCGCAAGATCAATATCTGGCGTTGTCGCTCACTCCGTTAAGCCAGGTTTATATGGGAACCTTGAGAGGGGTCGCCTGTTACGGGGTGGAACTCGCATGGGGGTTTGAGGCGCCAGTGAACCACTATTGGACGGGGTTGCGGCGGTTGTTGCTTCAGACTGATGAGTCGCTGTTTGCTATAGTGGGCAGAGGGCGGCAACTGCTTGAGTGGCACCGTACCCACCAGTTTTGTGGCCAGTGTGGGCAGCTTATGCAGGATCATCCTGTTGACAGGGCGCGCCAATGTTTGAGTTGTGACAAGCTTTTTTATCCAAGACTTTCGCCCTGTATAATTGTGTTGGTAACACGCGGAGAGGAGTTGTTGTTAGCTCGCGGGGCGGGACATTCTGACGCGGTGTACAGCACCTTGGCTGGATTTATTGAGGCGGGTGAAACGGTTGAACAGGCCGTTCACAGAGAGGTCATGGAAGAGGTGGGTCTGGAACTTCAAAAACCAGTTTATCAGGGCAGCCAATCCTGGCCTTTTCCCCATCAGCTGATGCTTGGTTTTGAAGCGGCGTATCACTCGGGTGAAATTGCAATTGATGAAAAAGAGATAGCCGATGCACGCTGGTGGCATTTTACTGAGTTGCCGCGCCACCCTCCAGAGATGAGCATCTCGGGTCGATTGATTCACAATTATGTGCAACGATTGATCAAGCAGCGTGAGTAAGCAGGCCCTGGGCAAGGGCGAACTTTCTTGTCGCAGAACCTAATGATCAAAAACTGACGGGCAGTCGTTGCTCATCCCAGCTTCCGGGCGACCCGCTGAAATGGCCAGCTATGAGTGTGCCGCAGACGTTACAGCAACCATCAGGGTCCAGCTGCCACTCCCCTATGCGGTAGCCAGTGCGTTCAATTAAACGCTGACCACAGTTGTAGCACCAGGTGCTGTTAGTTGCCGTATCCTTAATATTGCCGGTGTACACATAATGAAGGCCGTTATTCATTGCGATTTTTCGTGCTTTTAGCAGTGTTGAGGCAGGTGTTTGAGGTTTGTCTCGCATGTTCCAGTCTGGATGAAAAGCCGTAAAATGTAGCGGAACTTCGACCCCCAGGTTTTCTCTGATCCAGCAGGTCATGGCATCAATTTCTTTCTCTCCATCATTTTCACCGGGGATCAACAGGGTGGTTATCTCTAGCCAGCACCGGGTCTCCTGATATATGTAGGCCAGCGTATCCAATACGACACCAAGCTTTGCCCCACAGATTTTCCGATAAAAGCTTTCAGAAAAAGCCTTTAGGTCTACATTAACTGCATCCATATGCCGATAAAAATCCACGCGTGGTTCAGGGCAGATATAGCCCGCAGTCACAGCTACCGATTTAACTCCTGCCTCCTTGCAGGCCTGTGCGGTATCCACCGCGTACTCAAGAAATATGACTGGGTCGTTATAGGTGAAAGCGATGCTGGTGCAGCCTAGCTTGAGCGCAGCATCGGCAAGTTTATGCGGCATTGCGTAGTCGGACAGGGTGTGCATCTCTCTGGATCTGCTCATATCCCAGTTCTGGCAGAATTTACAGGCCAGGTTGCAACCGGCAGTGCCGAAAGAGAGTACTGCTGATCCGGGGTAAAAATGATTCAGTGGTTTTTTTTCTATCGGATCAACACAAAACCCGCTGGAAAGGCCATAACTAAAAAGCTTGACCTGGTTGTCTTCCCTGCCGCGTACAAAACAGAGGCCGCGCTGACCCTCATTCAGTTTGCAGGCGCGTGGGCAAAGATCGCACTGAATGCGATCATCTTCCAACGTGTGCCAGTAACGGGTCGATATGGTTGTGGCTGTATGCATAGCAGCGACAGTGTATTGATAAGGAGATGACCTTAGAGACCTCTTTATTATAAAATAGTTCTCAAGGGGGTATTTAAATATGAAAAAATCAGTACGACCCGCTGCGGTGGCTGGCACCTTTTACCCCGCAGAGCCACACCAGTTAGGGCATATGCTGGATGAGTTGCTTTTACCGTACACCGGTTTCCAGAATGAGGGCTCAGTGGAATCTGCTCCGGCGCTTGCCTACATCGTGCCCCATGCAGGTTATATCTATTCCGGTCCAACCGCTGCTGAGGCCTACCACAGAATGGCTGAGCAATTTTCTGATCCGCGAATCATACTTTTTGGCCCCGCTCATTATCACTATTTCACAGGGCTGGCAGTGCCCTCGGTGTCACATTTTGAGACCCCCCTGGGGCAGGTGGCGCTGGATACGGGGCTCATTGAAAGACTGGTTAATACCCAGGGGCTAATCTACTCAGATAAAGCGCACCAGCAAGAGCACAGCCTGGAGGTTCAGCTGCCCTTTTTGCAAAGAGTGTTTGATAGTTTCTCTCTAGTACCCATACTGTTGGGTGATACAGCTCCAGCACAGGTGCTCACAGTGATGGAAACTGTTTGGGGGCTGGAAAATACCCTGGTGCTTGTCAGCTCCGACCTGAGCCATTTTCATCTCTATCAGGAAGCCTGTGATATCGACCGTAACACCAGTGCAGCCATCTGTCATCGCAGGGGAAACCTTGTTGGTGAACAGGCTTGCGGTTATCAGGGGATCAATGCACTGTTGCAGCTGGCAGAAAAGCGTGATTTGCGGGTAAATGCGTTAAAGCTGGAAAATTCCGGAGATACTGCCGGTGATAGAAATCGGGTTGTGGGTTATGGCGCTTACGGAGTTTACGGTGCTTGATTGTAGCCAGAAAAACAGGCTGCTCGATATTGCACAGCGGGCTATTGAGAATGGTATGGCCGGGGTCGAAGAAGACTCTTTGACGTATGCCAGAAAAGGGGGGTCTATTTTTATAGAGGAGATCCCCAATTTCGTGTCCGTTTGTGTAGGAGGGCAGTTGCGGGGCTGTATCGGTAGCTTGAGGCCTGAGTTGCCACTACATGAAAGTGTTTATAATAACGCCTACTCAGCCGCTTTTTCTGACCATCGTTTCAGGCCTCTGGGCCCAGATGATTTGTCAGGATTGGTCGTGGAGATCAGTATTTTGTCGCCTTTGCAGGAGATCAGGGTGCGCGATGAAAATGATCTGCTCGAACAGCTGGTTCCCAGGAAAGATGGGCTGTTAATAGAGTATGCTCAACAGCGAGCAACCTTTCTGCCCAAGGTGTGGAAATCATTACCAGGAAAATCACAATTTTTGCTGGAACTTAAACGTAAAGCGGGCATGCCTGATTATTGGTGGTCAACTGATATTCGCTGCTTTCGCTATGCGGCTGTAAGCTTTTCAAGAGAAATTCAGGGGCAGAGTGCCGGTTGACCTGGAGGGTGGTTCTCCCGCTTCTGTTAGTTAAAGTTTGCTTTGAGGTGGGTGGTTATTTTGATTCAGGAGGGAGCAGACCAAGTGGTTGACCTATTTGGTAACAAGTTTAAATCACAAATACCCAGTCCCGAAGAAGCACTTGTGGGGCGAAAACAAGCTGTCGCTGTTGCTGATAGCCATTTTGTCAATGGCAACCCGCTACAGCCTCCCTGGCCGCAAGGTTATGAGGTTGTGGATTTCGGGATGGGCTGCTTCTGGGGTGCAGAACGAATATTCTGGCAGGTTCCCGGAGTTTATATCACCGCGGTGGGTTATGCCGCAGGTTACACCCAGAACCCCAGCTACGATGAGGTTTGCTCCGGCAGAACCGGGCATACCGAGGTGGTTCGTGTTGTTTATGATCCGTCACAGGTTATTTTCACTGATCTGCTCAAGATCTTCTGGGAATCTCACGACCCGACCCAGGGGATGCGTCAGGGGCATGATATGGGTACTCAGTACCGGTCGGTTATAGTGGTTTATACCGAGTCGCAATACCGGTGGGCACTGGATTCGAAAGAGCAGTATCAGGATGCCCTGAGCGCAATGGGTTATGGTGAGGTTACTACCAGCATACTGAAAAATGGCCACTTTTATTATGCTGAAGATTATCATCAGCAGTATCTGGCTAAAAACCCCGGGGGTTACTGTGGGCTAGCGGGTACCCGCGTTAAATTCCCGGCCTCGTGACAGGGGCAGACCTGGGCCGAGTTTATGGGGGGTAGAGGCGTCTAAAATGCTCATTACCGCAGCAACATGAGTGAAACAGACTGATCACACCGTTCCAAGTGGTTATTTCAATCAAAAAAAGCATGTTATGCTGAACTTTTAAGGCGCGCTTTCAAGTAATAAAATTACTCTAAATAAGCAGGCTCTAAATAGATTGTACAGACAGGGAGTTTTTGGGAATGAAATCTACTTTAAAGAGCTTATCAACGAGCTTTCGCTATACGGCTCAAACTATTGTTTTATTTGCTTTGCTGAGCCCCCCCGGCGCCGGCGCCGAAACCGGTCTCTACCGAGTCGAACAACGAACGGTTTTTGACTTGAAATCGGTTTTTGCCTCAGTGCAATCTGTGGATGTGACTCAGGGTAGAGCTCGTATCGGCGGTACCCTGGTTGAACTGTCGGTTGACGAGGGTGATATTGTTGAGGCCGGGCAGAAACTGGCCTTGATACGTGACGCCAAGCAAAAATTACAGATTGCCGCTTTTGCATCAAAATTGCGCTCCTTGCAGGCGCAGCAACAGTTGGATAAAACCACCCTGAAAAGGACCTCAACCCTGCGTAAAACAGGCAAAGCTAGTCAGGCGGAGTTAGATAAAGCGCGAACCAAGGTCGAGGTTGTCACTGCTGATATTGCCGCTCTTAAGTTAGATCAGGCTGTTGTTCGTGAGTTCCAGTCGCAGGGTGATGTGCTTGCCCCGACCCGTGGCCGGGTACTCAGCGTTAAGGTTACCCAGGGTGTCGTGGTTATGCCAGGCGAGGTCATTGCCGATATTGCCGCAGATAGTTACATCCTACGATTAATGCTTCCTGAGCGCCATGCCCGTTTTATTAAAATAGGTGACAGCGTTTTGGTGGCACAGCGGGGTATGCTCGACGCGAGCAGTGGCATTAATCCACAATCCCAACGTGAAGGTACTGTATCCCAGGTCTACCCCGAACTCGATGGTGGTCGCGTAGTCGCCGATGTTCAGGTCGACGGCCTCGGTGATTTTTTTGTCGGTGAACGCGTTAGAGTCTGGGTTTCTACCGATGAGCGCCAGGCTTATGTCATACCCAAAAAATATATCCACCGGCGTTATGGTCTGAGCTTTGTCTACCTCAGCGATGGTACTGAGATTGTTATTCAACCCGGCACCCAACTCGCCTCGGGTATTGAAATTTTATCGGGCCTACAAACCGGCGATACACTCATTCAACAGCTGCAAAAAACCCCAGCCCACTTTGATAAAGCGGGGGAATAACCGTGTCTTTAGGTATAGCAGGGCGTGTCACTAGATCATTTGTCCAATCGGCACTAACGCCACTAATTCTAGTTGTTTCAGTCGTTCTGGGTGGAATGGCACTACTAAGCATGCCCCAGGAGGAGGACCCACAGATCACCGTTCCCTTCGTCGATATTTTTCTTGCCACTCCAGGCCTGAAGGCTGAGGATGTAGTTGAGTTGGTCACCAAGCCCTTTGAAGATATTTTAAAGGGCATCGATAATGTTGAGCATGTCTACTCGATGACCCGTGACGATGGCATCGCCCTTACCGTGCGCTTTGATACCGGCTTTGATGATGATGTCGCCGTAGCACGTGTCAATGATGCGATTGACGCTAACCGCTATCGTGTGCCTGAAAACTTGCCGCCACCGTTAGTGATCGGCCGTAGTATTGATGATGCAGCCGTCGTGGTGCTCACCCTGTCACCCAAGCCCGGTAATAAAGGTCGCTGGAGTGCTGAGACCCTTTACGATTTAACCCAAGAGCTTAAGCATGAAATTATAAAAGTCGATGATGTTGGCCTGACTTATATTATTGGTGGCCAGCCCAAAGAGCTTCGCATCGAGCCCGACCCGGAGCTGCTCTCGTTGTACGGTATCACCCTTAATCAGGTGGTTGATAAAATACGCAATGCCAACCTGTCATTTGCCGCTGGTAGTTTGCGTAATACCAATCAACTAACACCGGTTATTATTGGCCAAACACTACACAGTACAACAGAGGTCGGTTTGCTCATCATTACCAGCGTTGATGGTCGTCCCGTGTATTTGCGCGATGTAGCGAAGGTTGTTCTCGGTGCAAGTCTGAGGGAACATCGAGTTTCACAGCTGCTTCGAGTCAGCGACGATGGTAAAACTTACGAGCGCCTGCCTGCCGTCACATTAGCCATAGGCAAGCGCAATGGTGCCAATGGCGTTTCCATTAGCGAGGATGTAATAAAACGCCTGGAGCTGGTGCGCGGTGGTCTAATCCCCGACGACATCAACCTGGAAATAACCCGTGATTACGGTGAAACAGCGGGCCACAAATCTAACGAAATGATGCTCCACCTGATTCTTGCTACCGCAGCCATCGTCATCATCATGGGTCTGTTTTTGGGCTGGCGAGAAGGTATCGTGGTACTGCTCGTTGTTCCGTCGACCATCTTATTAACTTTTTTTACCTGCTGGATGCTTGACATCACCCTCAACCGGATGACCATGTACGGTATTATTTTTTCCATCGCCATCCTTGCCGATGACGCAATTGTGGTGATCGAAAATGTTTCCCGTCACTGGCGAATGCATGATGGGCGCAGTGTGCTAAAAGCCACAATTGATGCAGTGGCCGAAGTTGGAAACCCCACTATTATTGCCACCTTTACCGTTGTGTTGGCCATGCTTCCGATGCTTTTCATCCACGGTTTTGTTGCGCCCTTTCTCAAACCCATTCCCATTGCCGCCTGTGCAGCGATGATATTTTCGCTGATCCTCGCTTTCACCGTCGTGCCCTGGGCCATGCTGAAATTGCGCCCCAATACCGATGGCAAAAATACCGAGTCGGTAGTGATAAAGTTAGAGGATGAAAAAGAGGCCCAGGGTGGTGTTTTCGGCGCCTTAGTGCGTGTGAGCATGGGCAGATTGTTGAGTACACCCAAGCGTGCTAAATACACAGTATTAACTGTTGTATGCCTTAGCATGCTCACCTTTTTAATGCCCTATTACAAGCTGGTTCTGTTTAAAATCATGCCCTTTGATGACAAACAGGACATTCAAATACAGTTTGATCTGCCCGAGGGTGCCACACTGGAAGCAACCGATCGCATACTGGTTGAGGCCAGCCATTTAATTGGTGATATTGAAGAGATTCAAAATATGCAGCTCTACGCTGGTGTGGCAGGGCCCTTCCATTTTTATGGGCTTGTGCGTCAGGACTACCTGCGCAATTCACCCGAGCTAGGGGAAATTCGTATCCGCTTATCATCGACCTGGGAACGGAAACGCGAGAGCCACGATATCGCAATGGAGATTCGCCAACGTTTAAAGGCCCTTAAGCTGCCGAAAAATACCACAGTAGAGTTGGTCGAATCTCCACCTGGGCCGCCTGCGCCCTATATCGTGCTTGCCGAGGTTTATGGTCCCGATGCTGAAACCCGGCGTACCAGCGCACGTAAAATACAGCAGGCAATCGATCAGGTTCCCGCCCTGGCAGAAACCGATAACTCCCTCGGCAACCCGCCAATGCGCATGCGCATCGCCATTGACCAGGAAAACCTCGATTTCCACCAAGTGGATGAGGGCGCTGTTTACAGCACACTTTCCGCCCTGCTACAGGGTGTGAATCTTGGCCATTCCCACCGCGGTGATGGCCGCAACCCTATCCCTATCGTCCTGCGCCAGCCCAAAGAATCCCTGTTTATAGGTGAACGTCTACTCTCAACACCTGTCCCCACCATAAACGGTGAAACCAGAGAACTAGGGGATGTGGTCAGCATTACCCACGAGCCTGCCTCCTACCCCATCTATCGTCGTGATGGCCACTTTGCAGACTTGGTGATGGCCAGTATTCGCGGTGAGCACCACGATGCACCCATGTACGCACTGTACGAGGTTGAACAGGTTATTAAGCAGATGGACTGGTCCAATGGTGTGCAGCCAGAGGTGCGCTATTTCGGTCAGCCTGAAGATGAGAGCAAACCAACCCTACTGTGGATGGGTGAGTGGGATATAACCAAAGAAACCTTTACCGAATTGGGCTCCGCCTTTAGCTACGCCATACTCGGCATCTATATATTGGTCGTCGGCCAATTCAGTAGTTTTAAAACTCCGCTGGTAGTTCTGCTACCCGTTCCGCTGGGCTTTTCAGGTATTATTATCGGTCACTGGGTCATGGATGCTACTTACTCCATGCCCTCTACCATTGGTCTGATTGCCCTATCAGGCATTGTGGTGCGAAACTCGATTTTATTGATCGAGTTTATCCACATGAAAAGTCGTGAAGGGGTACCCATGCGTACTGCAGCGCTGGAGGCGGCGGCGATTCGTGCCAAACCTATTTTCCTCACCGCCCTGGCTGGCATTGCTGGTTCTGCATTTATTCTGCCCGATGCTATGCTACACGGAATGGGCGTGGCCTTGATGTTTGGCCTCGCCTCATCAACGGTGCTAACCTTGCTAGTGATACCCGCCATGTACGTCTGGCTGCGTGATGATGGTCGTGAGGTGTAGTAAAATAAGAAGGCTTAAAGATTAAAGTGAGACCTTTGCACGAAACCCGAAGAGTCAGGGCTTAAGATGTGGGATAATAGGCTACAAGTAATACAACAGACTCTGGAGATAAAATGGCCTGGAAGAATCTCACTCAACGCAGTTTGGCAGATGGCATGCTGATTGATCATGATGCTCTTAAAGAGCTGGATGCCGTTCATGAACTAATTGATTGGTCACGCTTAGAACAACGACTTTCAGGGATTCACTCAAAAGCACAGGGAGAAAAAGCCTGGCCACCGCTAATGATGTTTAAAGCCCTGTTGTTA
>Ga0190303_1000561_pt1 | contig 15348 bp, 17 predicted proteins | sample 48700701_MG_FD_161672 | JGI IMG/M metagenome (GOLD analysis project Ga0190303, IMG submission 161672) | Hydrothermal vent sediment bacterial communities from Southern Trench, Guaymas Basin, Mexico - 4870-07-0-1_MG | ecosystem: Environmental > Aquatic > Marine > Hydrothermal vents > Sediment ...
AGGGGTATGAAATAGGGAGAGATGGCACTGTTTTCGTGGATGTTTCAGGAGATAAAGTGAAGGTGGGCGGCAAGGCATATATCGCCCTGCAGGGAGAGGTAAATCTTTAGATTGTTTTTATCGGTGTTTTGTCTTCTTTACAGTCGCTGCTTTTCCAAAAGTAGCTTATGCCATTCGCTTTTCATTATTCTCTTCGTAATTTTAACTCCGCTGGAACAGCCAGGCCCCGCACAGCTTCATGCCGCAGTAATGCACAAACTTTTATACCGAATACCATTTCTTTAATAGAGGAAATAAGGAGGAGGAAATATGGAAGTAGAACATAAAAAATGGAGAAGGTGGCTTTTTTATGTGGATATTGTGGTAGTTGCAGTGATGATAATTTCCATAGTATACCTTGCCAAGGACGCATATATGGCAGGATACTACCATGGGAGCAATGACGAAATAACTTTCCTGTGGCACATGGGACGGGACATCGCCTTTGTAACCGGTTCGCTTGCATGGATGTTCTACAGATTCTTCACCAATGAATTCAAGATACTCCGCCTGCCATGGTAATATTATTAAAGCACACCGATATTATGATTCTGGCTAAAGGTTGTGGACTAGACCGGGAGGTTAGGCGTCTCCTGTAACCGAAAATCGCCTTACGTCGGGGTCGAAGCCTTCAAGGCAATGTGCAGGCTATGCGGCGATCCGCTATTGGACAATGAAATCTCGTCCTCTGGGATCAAAGGTGATGGATACTATTGGCTGGAGAGTCAATAGCCCATCTTAACTTCGGGCAAAGGGTCAGGCCCGGAAGGGAGCAGCCCACCCGAGGACTATTGGTGCTCAGAGGGTCACGGGATCGAGGAAAGTGGCGGGCAAGTCGCTTCATGGTTTGCATGTTCACTTGGAGGCGTGTCCACACCGGCTAAAATGGATGAGAGAAGAAGGATAATAGAGTACTTCCAGAAAAATGGGGTGCTCATACAATCGGAAGCTGTAGATTTCCTGATTGAGTCAGGCGATGCTCTAAAAAATTCCAAGAAATTGCTCGGGAGTTACGATGAAAAACCATTGGGCATAATGATAGATGATGTAAAGAGTTTTTTTGACAATGGGGCTTCTGGAAGAGGAATGAAGAGGTTAGATGAGCTGCCAAATACATACAATCCGCCGAATATATCCAGAGGAGAGAGCGAGGAAATTGAGCTGGAAATATTAGAGGATGTGACAGGCAAGAGCAGCTGCGAGGGGACAATATCTGACTTTACCCACCTGTTCAAAAACAGGTATGAAATGCTTTACGGTCTGCTAAAAAAAAGGCAGGAAATGAGAAACGTCGTTCCTCTCAAAAATGCTCAGAGGAGGGAGGGAGATGTTTCTGTAATCGGCATTGTGAGTGAAATAAAACGAGGGAAAAATAGTCATGTACTGGTTGAGATAGAAGATGAAAGCGACAGCGCAACCATATACATCCCTGACAGCCTCATGGGCACCGCTTCTACACTTGTTGAAGATGAAGTAATAGGCGTTGTGGGGAAGGGAGGGAAGGGAGGGTTAATTATAGCCCAGGACATAATATGGCCTGACATCCCATTGAATAAAAAAAGACATTATGCTGATGAGGAATCGTACCTTGCATTTGTATCTGATATCCATATCGGGAGCAAAACTTTTCTGGGGAAGGAATGGAAGAGATTTATAAAGTGGATTAATGGAAATTTGGGAAATGAGAGACAGAGGGAGGTTGCCAAAAAAGTGAAGTACATAATAATGCCAGGTGATATTGTTGACGGAGTGGGCATATACCCTGGTCAGGAAAAAGATTTGGAGATAGAGGACATATACGGGCAGTATGAATCACTTGCTAAGGAAATGGAAGGCATACCAGACAGGATAAAAATAATTATACAGCCAGGCAACCATGATGCTGTGCGCCCCGCCCTCCCCCAGCCCGCCTTCGGGAAAGAAGTAAGGGAAATATTTTCTGATATGAATGCCATTTTTGCCGGCAATCCGTGTTACCTGAGGATAGAGGGAGTTGAGATTCTCTCATACCACGGGCAATCTCTCCAGGATTTTTCAACACATATAGGGATAAGTCAGAATAACCCAACAGATATAATGAAAAGCATGCTCCAGCGCCGCCACATGGCACCGATATATGGGGAGGGAACACCGCTTGCTCCAGAAAAGAAAGATTATCTGGTAATTGATAGAGTGCCTGATATTTTTGTTACAGGGCACATACATACGACTGCAATAGATAGATACAGGGGCGTACTTCTTATAAATGCCTCAACTTGGCAATCTCAGACAGATTATCAGAAAATGATGAATTTTTCGCCCGATCCTGCAAAGGTTCCGATTGTGAATCTGAAAAATGGACATGCAAGTTTGATGGATTTTGGTGCGTAGGCACACCCCATTATTTCCACTGGAAAAGTTTTTTAGTAGCGGGGCATTAAAGATTTAGATGGAAAACAAAAAAACAGTAATCATTTCTCTGCAGGATGATAACGACGAGCTGAAGCGTCTTGCAGAATCACTTGACTATACTGTAATGAAAATATTTGTCCAACATCACAGTACCCCCAACCGCTCATTTTATATCGGCAAAGGAAAAATCGAGGAGGTGAAAGAATATCTGGAAGAGAAGGATATAGATTACGTAATAGTAAATGGAAAACTTACTCCCTCACAGTGGTATAATATGGAAAAAGAATTGAATGCAATAGTATATGATCGCATACGGCTCATACTAGATATATTTGCAGACAGAGCGAAAAGGAAGGAGGCGAAACTGCAGGTTAAGCTTGCATATCTGAGGTATGAAAAGCCATACATAAAGGAGTTAGTTCATAAAATAAGAGCAGGAGAACATCCCGGGTTCATGGCAGGCGGTGAATATGAAGTGGCAAATTACTATGAAATGATAAAAAAACAGATAAAAAAAATAAGAAAAGAATTAGAAAAAATAGAGAGAGAAAGAGAGTCCCATTATGAATATAGGTGGAAAAAAGGATATTACCTTGTCACAATAGCAGGGTATACAAATGCCGGGAAAAGCAGTTTGTTAAATAATCTTACAGGAGAAAATGTTAAAGTCGAGGAAAGGTTGTTTTCCACCCTTTCCACAACAACACGGGCAATAAAAAAAAGAGATGCTCCTATTTTGATTACGGATACTGTAGGATTCATAAAAGACATTCCCCACTGGCTCATAGATTCTTTTAAATCCACACTCAAGGGAATCGAGTTGTCTGATGTGGTTGTATTGCTTGTAGATATAAGTGAGGAAAACAACACTATCGTTGATAAAATAAATCTCTCTGTAAAAGAAATCATGGAAATAAATGCAAATCAAAAAATTGTGATTGGATTTAACAAAATTGATAAAATAAGTAAAAAAGAGAGGGACAATAAAATCAATGCTTTGAAAGAGTATATTGGAAACAGACCTTATGTATTTCTGTCGGCAAAAACAGGAGAAGGAATTGAAGAGTTGATAAAGACGATATATCATTCACTGCCGGATAGTGTGACAATGGAAATAAATTTTCCGAGCAGAGTTGAGAGACAGGACATCTCTTTTATATTCACTAAGGGAGTGAAAGTATTATACCTCAGCCAGCTCGGCGATAAGATCCGTATAAGTTGCAGCGACCAACTTAAAGAGAAGTTGATGGGAAAATTTATAAAGAAAGGAGCGGAAGTAAAAATCATTCGGGCGGTATAAAATGGAAAAAGAGAGAATATTAAAAGATATAAAATTGTTTGAAGAAAATGTAAAATCATTAGAGAATAATAAGATAGTGGATATGGCTAAAAGATATTATGTCGATGCTAAATATTATCTCAGCAAGGGAGATTTTTTTACTGCATTTGGGTGTATCAACTATGCTCACGGGCTAATAGATGCGTTGAGAATGGAAGGTTTTAAAGATGAAAAAACGCTTTAGGGTAACATGCACAAAATAGATATCTCGATGGGTAAAGACTTATTTGAAGAGAATGATAAAATTGCAAAAGAAAACAATGAATTATTGAAAAAGAAAAATATAATGGCTGTTGATTTTATGGGTTCAATAGGATCCGGAAAAACTCTTGTTATCGAGAAGATAATTGAAAAATTATTGGGAAAAAAGAAGGTGGGAGTTATAGTGGGAGATGTTACAGGAGATGATGATTATAAAAGGATAAAAAAATACAACGTTCCAGTAGTTAACATAAATACAGGGAAAGAATGCCATCTCGATGCACATCTTATCGAGCATGCTTTGGAAGATATTGATCTGGAGAATATAGATGTATTACTTGTAGAAAATATAGGAAATCTTGTATGCCCTGCGGATTTTATGCTTGGGTGTGACAAAAGAGGAGTGGTAATCTCTGTTACAGAGGGTGATGATATGGTCAGGAAACATCCTCTCATATTTCAGATTTCAGATTTTGTTGTTATAAATAAAATTGACTTGGCAGAGTATATGGATGTGAATGTGGATAAAATACTTAGGGATCTGGAAACAATAGCACCCAAAAAAGTTTTTCTTACAGATGCAAGACACGATAAAGGAATTGATGAGTTGGTCGACTGGCTTATATGGAAGAAAAATTAGTTTTAGTTGGGGTAGGGCATGTATTTGATATATCAACCCAAATAAAAGAAATAATAGATACTATAGACCCAGATGCTGTTGCATTAGAGCTCGATAAAAACCGCCTTCAATTTCTTTTAAGTCCGGTAAAAAATAAAAAATCTCCAAATTTCCTTTATTTCATATTGTCAAAAATTCAGGAAAAAATAGCGAAAAAATATGGAGTTACCACAGGTTCGGAGATGTTATCTGCTGCGGCAATGGCAAAGGATAAAGGAATTGATATTTTGTGTATAGACAAGGATGCGAGAGTGGTTATAGAAAAGTTGTGGAAGGCAATTCCTTTAAAGAGAAAAATATTGTTTCTGGTCGGCAGTCTTTCTTCTATTTTTGTAAGTAAGAGAAAAGTGGAAAAGGAATTGAGTTCTTTTGAAGAAGAGCCAGAGTTTTATCTTGATCAGGTTGGTGGGTATTTCCCGGAATTCAAAAAAATCCTCATAGATGAAAGAAATGAATTTATGTGTAATAAGCTAATAGATTATCTAAATAAATACAATACAATTGTTGCATTTGTTGGAGAAGGGCATATTGCGGGACTGCAAAAACTTATAGGAGATAGAGTGCCTATAACCGTAATTCACCTCCAGAATTTGAGAGAGAATAATTGGAGAGATATTATTTGAGAGATATCCAGTTATTTACCTCCTCTTTATTAAAAACGCTGTCCATGATTTTATATAATTCTTCAAAATTTTTAAATGGTCGGTTCGCCATAATTCTCACCGCTCTTTTCTTCCCAATGGCTGGTAAACTCTCAATAGCTTTCATATTTGCATGATTTATATTCAAGGGATACTCAATTCCAGTGATGCTTCTGTATCCGTAATCTTTTATTTTGACATCAACAAACTTTCCAACGTTTTTCTTATACGGCAAGCATACAAGCAACGGGTATGAACCAACTTGCCGTCCGAAAGTAGCATTTCCTTTATTAATTTCCAAAAAAACATTTTTCAGCACTGTCCCGTATGGCACAATCTTTTCAAGCATTGGCCTGTTTATATTTTCATCTACAACTCTTTTAAACTCCTTAAATCTTTTCTTATCTATTTTGAGGTTTTTGATTCGTATTGGTATAACTTGTCTTATATTCACTCTTCTCAGCAGCAATCCTCTATCGATTACACTCTTCAAAAAAGCATAATTTTTTTTATATGTATTTGCGTTTTCCCCGGGTAGCCCATATAAAATATTCAATCCTGGCAGAAAATAAGGCATTCCATTACTTCCCCTCTCCCTTCCAATTCCATTTATTATCTCAATAGCTTTCATCACTTCCTCTGGCGTTGCATTCAAATTATTTTTTTTAATCACTTCCATATCTGCACTTTCCATGCCAAACGCAGCTGTATTCCCAGGAGTGCAGTACTGCTTGATTAACTCTGTAATCTCAATAGCCTTTTCAGGATATTCTGCTATTATGGCTGGATTGACATTATCAATGTGAAGAACATTTAGCATAGGGGCTTTTTTTCTGATGCCCTCTAGTAGTTTTTTGATAGCATTTACATTAGGCTCGGGCAATTCGCTTTTTCCAATCCCTTTGGCACTGTATGAGTAGAAGCATGACTGGCAGCCAAGCCTAAAATTTTTCACACCTATACCATATAAAATTTTTATTTCATTTACAATATCCTTAGCATCTCTTACAATGGGCTTTCCGAATAGAGGTTCCATGCAGAAGCTGCACCCCCCGCTAATGTATCTTGTGCATCCCCTATATGTTTCTACTTCAGCAATAAGCGGATTTGGAAAATCCGGATGGTATTTCACCACTTCCGCACCTAAAACACTCCATTTTTTCCACTCATTTGCAGTTCTCTTCCTATCATTTATTTCTTTATTTAAAAAATCAAATATGAAAGCATCTGCATCCTTCTTTACGGCATAATCTACAAGATTGTTGCTTTTCTTAGGCTCCTTTCCCCCTCCCTGCCCTATGCCGTAGCTTGCAGCAGCTCCTCCGAGTATTTTTACACCCTTGAATGTGCTTGTTATTTTGTAGAACTCATTAAAGGATATGGGCATTCCTCTGAGATACCTGCCGGGCACGACAGCCCCGGTTATTATCAACAAAACCCTTCCTTTTATTTTCTGTCCTTTTCTCCACTGGTCTATTGTAATATATTGGTAATCATGCCCCGTGTCTTTTATTGCCCCTGCGGCGTATCTTACATACGGAGAGATGTATGGTGGAATGCCCAAACATGAAGGCTCATCAATATAGCCATCGAGTATTGTTACAAGCATACTGTAAAATGGTTACGGTATTTTAAACCTCCAGTGGAAATGAGGGGGTGTGGGTAACCTTTTTTTATTATTAGGCAATATTATATCATGAAAATAATAATATCGCTGATTATTTCATTATTCATACTGGCGCCAGTTGCATCATCCCCCCTCCTTATTTCAGATAACTTTTTGCAAAACCCGTCGGGCGGGAACGCTGTAGCGCTCGATACATGGGATCCTGACGATGAAGGAGACCATTTTCCTTGCGGGAGAGAATGGTGGAATGTGGATGCTTTTTTTGAGGTAGAGGGAATGGGAAACTGGAGCTTGACAGCATCTTTTGAATATGAGATGGAAACCCCCGCATGCAATCTTTTCCTAACAGTCTTTGATATGGATAGTGGTACTTCATACAGTTTGGGCTCCTATGGCGACCCGTTGGGCACTCTTTCATATGAAAAAAATATGGTGAAATTAAAATACCAGAACTCATGGCTGGAAGGGTTATATCCTTCATATGCCGTCCATTTTGAGAGGAAGAATTTTGTTATAAATCTTCATTACGAGGCAATAACCCCGCCAAAGTGGGTTGCAGGAGGGATATCCAAGGGTATCCTCCCCATGGGTCTGGGGTATTACAAGTATGGTTTCATCCCGTTATGTAGGGTTTCCGGCAATATAACCATTGATAATGAGAGTAGGGAGCTGCATGGAAGCGGTTATTACGAACATGTATGGGGAAACTGGACATATAGCAATCCTTTTAGGGCATCTTCAAACATAAGAAATGTTTCCGTTGCCTATAAAGATTTAATAAAATGGTGGCTGTCCCATCATTCTTTATCCATTCCTTCTTCAATTGCCTTTTCTTCAGATAACAACATGTTTGGTTATGACTGGATATGGGCAGCTTTCAATAACAACTGGAGCATGTTTTACGGAAACATCCCCTCATGGGTGTGCAAAGGGCCTGCATTCGGTATCCTTTATCTTACAACAGATGAAGGGGAATATATTTCTTTTTCCAACATTTCATATGAATATGGGGATATGGCGTACGTGGAAAATTATGATGTTTATTATCCTTTAGAGATTAAAATAGTTGCGCATGAGGGCAATAGAACGCTTGTATTATCCGCCAAGATGGTTTGTGATGTTCATACATATCTGGACAAAAATTTATCTTCTAACTACTGGAAAGCTATTTTTCTGTGGGAATCTCCCGGATATATCTCTGGTTATTATTCAGATGGCAAAAAAAACATTAGTTTGGATGGTAAGTGCGAAATAGAGCCTGAAAGGCAGGTATCTATATTCGGGCATAATTATCTTGGTTTGAATTTTACAATGCCGCCTGATGGATTTGGAATGGGCGTATCCTTCATCTCTCACTTTTTAGGGCTTGGAGTTGATATACTATTTCAGATAGCACCTGCTCTAAAATTCCATTTTCTGATAAGCTTTCTGCCTTAACCTGCTCTTAACTTTCTTTTTTCTATGTACGAGGCAATGACGCTTATAGATATGGTTACTGCAATAAGCAAAAAGGTTGCCTTTTCTGCAATGCCTTTCTCAAAGAGACGATAAAAAGTCCCGGAAAGCAGAAGTAAAAAGCCAAATTTTAATGCTGCTCCAAAAACAATATAGGTAATTGCCTTTCTATAATCCCAGTTATTCACAGCAATAAATGCTCCTGTGTATGGGAGAACAGGTGCGATTCTATTAATCAGCAGAATCTTCTCATCCTTTATAATCAGCATATTGCTATATTTCACCATCAGATTTTTTATGAAGCGGGGGGGTGAATATTTTTTTACAACAAAATAAAGTATGGAATTGCCTGAAAAACTTGCAAATACCGCTATAATCAGGAGCATAACTCCCCATGTAATACTATGTGGGTTTGTGGAGTATATCACTAAGAGAAAAAAATCAGGCATAGCAGGGAAAATCATACTGTCAATTAAAAAGATTGTATACAATGCAAGAAGCATCCCGGCAGTGCCAAATCCCCCGAAAAAGTTGATAATTTCATCTCCTATCATTTTATCAGATTCCTATACAGTTCTGCAAGCTTATTGACTGTTTCCTCAATGTCATGTTCTTCGGCCAGCTTTCTTGCCCCAAACTCAAGTCTTTCTCTCAATTCATCATCTTCTGCAATCCTCTTTATGTGTGTCGCATATTCTTCAACACTTTTTCCTTTAAGGCAATTCACCCCGCTTTTTAGCCAATCTTCATATATCTCAATATCCCTTATCAGGAGCACTTTCCCTGCAGCAGCGGCTTCAAAAAGCACGTTGCCGTAACTTTCAGCATATGTTGGAAAGAAAAAAATATCGCCGGCGGAGTAAACAGATACCATTTCTTCAAATGGCACATGCCCAATGAATTCTATATTTTCTGGTGCATCTGAAATATCAACTTTTTCAAGACCCTTTTCTGTTGATCCAGCCCATAAGAATTGATATTTTTTATTTCCTTCAAACTTTTTTGCTACTTCTATAAAGTCACTCACTCCTTTCCTTGGAATCAAAAGTCCAACCGAAAAGATGATAAATTTATCCTCAAACCCATGCTTTTTTCTAAAAACCCTTCTTTTTTCATCATCATAGGAAAATCGTTCAATATCAACCCCGTTCGGAATCACCTCCAGCCTGCTTTTAATGTTGTTTTTTTCCATCCACCTTTTGACATAGGGGGTGGCGCATACCACGACATCTGCCTGATTGTACAGCCATCTGGAATATCTCTCGAATACAGGATAAAGAATTTTATCGAATTTGAAACCCCCTTTTACAAGCTCAGGTATGTGGCGGGCATGGATAATGACGGGCTTCCCTTCTTTCTTTGCTTTTTTTATGGTTGGTACAAAATTCGGCATGGGATTATGAAGGTGCAGTACATCGAAGTCTTCTGTGTCGTCGATTACAACATCAAAACCTTGCTCTTTCAATTTCCCTGCAAGTATCGGCACCTGTGTGCCCATGCCGCCGGCGTTCTTAAACGATATCAGTTTGCTTAATGTGCTTAATCCCGTAACCATACTTATTTTCATTTTATTCTTTACATAGTTGAATGTCTCTATCTTTATTAAGTTTATAGTTTTGATGTGTTTTATAACTTTGAAGTTTTTAGACGTGCACGGCCCTATCTAAAAATTATTAAACGGTATACTTCTTCAATTTCATGGTAAGAGATGGTTACCAGAATGGGAAAGAGAAATATGATTTCTCTCCACTTTCTATCAGCAGATTTTTTATGTTATTTTTCATCCCGTTCGTAGCGTACTCAATAGGTTTGCTTCCTTTGATAGTATCCTTTTATTTACATCTGGGGCTTTTTGGATTTAAACAATCCGCTTCATGTTCTAATTTTGCCTTTTATTTTAACCTTTGAATTTCTTGTCTTTATTTTATTTGAATCTATTGTTCCGGGGTTATTCATAAAAATATTCAGGATAAAGTGTAACGAAGGAGAACACGAACTTTCAATAAAAGATAAAAATTTCTTCAATTTTTCACTCCATGTCATTCTTTACCGTCCTCCTTTAGTGCTTCTAAATCTCTTCAAACTTCTTCCTGTTCGCATGTTATTTCTTAGGCTTGCGGGTCTTAAAGCCGGAAAAACAGCTTTGTTACCTGGAACAGAAGTGATTTATGATCCATATCTCACAGAAATATAAGAACAGACTCTAATGGGGGGCTATGCAAAAGTTACAGCCCGCATTGTTGAGAACAAACTCATAATGAAGAGGGTACAGGTGGGCAACAACTGTTTGATAGGGGCAGATTCTTTCATTATGCCAGGTGCCGTTATAGAAGATGGAGCAGTGGTTGGAGCGAAGAGTCTTGTGCCGAAAGACCAAGTTATCGGGAAAGGAAAGGTGTATGGTGGGATACCAGCAAAGGAGATTAAGAAAAGATTTTAAGATAGATTTGCATCCATGGGACAATGAACTTGGAAATTAAAGAAGACATTTTTGACGTGGTGTACGAGCCACTCGCTGGAGCAAATTTGACAAATTTGCTTAGATTATCAGCGCAGAATAAATTCAGAATCTCTTTCAGATACATGCCCCGCTTCCTCTATGCAGTAATGTTAAGCAGTATCATTTCGCCATTTCGCATTGCGGAAAAAATAAAATTTGATAAGCACATTAGAAAAACCGAAGTATCTCATCCACCGATTTTCATAATAGGCCACTGGAGAAGCGGCACCACTTACCTTCACAATCTCGTTTCCCTTGACAAGAACTTTGGATATTGCACAACTTTTCATTCTGTTATCCCGGGTGCTTTTATAGCTGGTGAAAAAGTATTGAAGCCTATTGTTGCATCAAGCATACCTGAAACAAGGCCAATGGACGACGTTCCCATGGGGCCTGATTTGCCGCAGGAGGAGGAATATGCACTTGGCGCTTTCACGCCATACGCCTATTACAATGGGTGGTGTTTCCCAAAGAATATGGCATTTTACAACAGATACGTTAGCATGGATAATGTATCCTGGAACTCAATAAAGGAATGGGAGAAGGCATATCTATATCTGCTTAAAAAACTGACTTTCTTCTGGAAGGGAAAACGCCTTATTTTGAAAAACCCTTCAAATACTGCCCGAATTAAACTTTTGCTGAATATGTTTCCGGACGCGAAATTCATTCACATATACAGAAATCCATATAATGTATTCTTCTCAATGTTAAAATTCATGGTTAAAGTTTTGCCCAGGTACTGTGTCCAGAATCCGATTAAAAAAGAAGAAATGGAGGAGATGATACTTGATGTGTATTCCAAGCTTTATAAGAAATACTTTGAAGAAAAAAATCTTATTCCTGAAGGAAATATTGTCGAGGTAAGGTATGAAGATTTTATCCAGCAACCTTTGAATGAATTGGAGAGGATATATGGTGGTTTGGGGTTAGAGGGATTTGAAGAGAATAAAAAAGTGTTTGGGAATTATATCGCAGCCCAGTCCCGCATTAAGACAAGCAAATACAAGCAGGATAAAGAAATAAAAGGGAGAATATACAAGAACTGGGAATTTGCATTTGACAAACTTGGCTACGAGCCATAGGGTAAAAAATAGATCAAACAGTATTGGGGCTGGGAGAAATAAAAGTGCCCCACTATTTGGGGGGAATGCTAAAAAAAATCTATTATGCTTATTTGCAGTGAATATGCTGTCTTTCATCAGCTGTTGAGGGTGTATCTGGCTTTATTTTTCTCCTGCTGATATTCTTTCAAACTCTCCTTTCAGGTATTTTGCTGCAAGCGTTCTGTAGATTTCTGCATTCTCTCTTATCGCTTTAATTAACTCTTCATCCTCCTTCACAATTTTTGCGGGAACTCCCATCACTAAACTGTTGGGCGGTATCTCTTTTCCCGGGGGAACAACGGCATTTGCAGCTACAATGCACCCTCTGCCGATATGCGCCCCGTCCAAAACAGTTGAATTTATTCCCACAATGCAGTCGTCGTCCACTGTAGCTCCATGAACTATTGCCCCATGCCCAATAGATACCCCCCTTCCAATTTTTATTGAATTCTCTGGCGAGACATGAAGAACACAGCAGTCCTGCACATTGCTTTCATCTCCAATCTCTATTTTATTCAAATCGCCCCGTATCACAGCATTTTCCCATATGCCACATCTTTCTCCAATGGAGACATCGCCTATAATGACGGCACTTTTTGCAATGTATGTATCCTTGCCAATTTTCATGGTTGGGAATGAATCAATAATTTAAATGTTTGTTGCACAATAAAGCATTTTATATCCCTGCTGTTTTTAACTTATGACAGTTTATATGGATAAGATACAACTGAAGACAAATGAAATGGATATAGTGGATATAACATCAGAGGTACAGGCATCTGTGAGCAAGTCAGGTATAAACAACGGCATGGTATGTGTGTTTTGCCCAGGCTCAACAGGGGCTATAACAACAATAGAACATGAACCGGGACTTATGCATGACCTGCCGGCAGCACTGGAAAGAATCGCACCTAAAGGCGCCCATTATGAGCATGAAAAAATGTGGCATGACGGCAACGGGCATTCTCATGTGAGGGCAAGCATTATAGGGCCAAGCATAGTCGTTCCAGTTGTTGACGGGAGACTGCAGCTCGGCACGTGGCAGCAAATCGTCTTTGTCGAATGTGATGTCAGGAGCAGAAACAGGATATTGCTCTCTCATGTTTTCGGTGAGTGAGGAACGAACTTCAGAAGTATGCCATCCCCAACTCTTTGAGCATCCTCTAATTTCATATGTATTATACTTTCTTGGGAAAATGCGCCTTCCCCGCCTGCCATAGTTGGGGAGGTTCTGCCCCCTATTACAAAAGGCGCTATAAATACATACAATTCATCTACTAAATTTTGCTTCAGGAATTCCCAGATTACTGTTTCTCCGCCCTCGACAAGCAATTTTTTTACATCCCTCTGATAAAGAATATCAAGAAGCTTTTTCAGGTCTACTTTTCCCTCTCCGCATTTTATTACTTCTATGTTGCCCTGCTTGAATTCTCTGCAGGTGGTTGCTATCAGTGTCGGTGCGTCTCCGCTAAAAACCTCTGCATCTCTGGGTGTTCTGAAATTGCTGTCGAGTACCACTCTCAAAGGATTTGATGGATTTTGGACATATTTCTCTTTGACCGTTAGCTTCGGGTTATCTGACAGAACAGTTCCTATGCCCACGAGCACAGCATCGCATTCATCCCTCAGTTTATGAACGCGGGCCATGTCCTCATCATTCGATATTTTTGCCTGCTTTCTATCAGGAAATGCAATTTTCCCATCTATGGACATCGCACAATTTACAATAACAAACGGTTTCATTTTATTCAATGGCTGATGCCAGGTCCATAAGCACCTTTTCTTTATCCTTTGCCTTCACAACACCGCTTGCAAGGAGCACACCAACGCTACCGAGCTCAATCGCTTTTTTCACGTCCTCTCCGCTTTTCACCCCTGCTCCGCAGAGAACTCTGACCGAGGGATTTATCTTCTCCACAATTTCGACAGCCCCTCTCACTATCCCCGGCTCGGCTTTCGTCACAGATATATCCCCTCCTATCAATTCCGGCGGTTCTATTGCCACAAAATCAGGCGAGAGGGCAGCCGCTGCACCTGTCACTTCTATATTGTTAGTGCATATGATGATTTCCAGCCTAACTTCTTTTGCTCTTCTCACGCTTTCTGCCAACTCCTTTATTTTCATAGGGTGTTCCGAGTGGTTGAGAAGCACACCGCTTGCCCCGGCATCTTTCACGCTTTCGGGAAGAATCCATCCGGTATGGCTGCCATAGGTTATTGCATCCATGTGCTGAGCAAATACAGGAATTGCAACTTCATCTGCGACAATTCTTATGTCTGCTGCCTGAACAGCTATCGCCATGCTAACCCCTGTTTCATCGCTTACTTTTTCCATGATTTTTGAGAGTTCCATCGCCTTCCTTCCAGTTCCTTCTCTGTATGTTTTCACATTCACAACTATTGCTGGCAATTTCATGCTCTGTAATCTCTTACAGCAATAAAATCTTGTCCCTCTGAGCCCCTTTCTTAGAGCCCCTTTCTTTAAAAAAGAAAGTGGCTTCACACCCAAAGAAAACTTATTCTTACAACCTCCCAAAAGTTCTTTTCCCGAGGGTTTTCTTTTTAAGAAAAGGCTCAAAGAAAGCGATATGTTTAAAAAACAGGCGGTGCTACTCTTTTGAGGTGATATAATAGGAAATATATTCCCACCGTGCCCAAAGTGCGGCGAAGGATGGCTCGTTCCATTCTCATTCAAAAACGATGTTTTTGAGAAATGGAAGTGCACAAAATGCGGGTACACTCTTGAAAAGAGATAACGCCTAAATTTTTATACCCTCTGTCAATTCTAAAGGCAGGTCGGGGTGGCTCAGCCTGGTAGAGCGCCTGACTCATAAGCACAGCTTAAGGGTTCGCTGGGAAATCAGGAGGTCGCGGGTTCAAACCCCGCCCCCGACACTTTTTTGTAACTCTAGATTTTTGGGCGGTTGTCGTCATGGCATACCTCCACATCCATACTATATATGGGTGTCAAGTCGTATGTCAAGTGGCTCTCCACCATGTTGTCAAGTTCGATTGCGTACTGTTCTATGCGGTCGAGCATACTGTCGAGTTTTGCATGCACACTTAACGAGAGTATGCTGTTTATTCTCTCTTTGTCTGCATCGTTTGGTATTGTGTAATGGTCGAGGGTTGTCTTTATGCTCTTATGTCCGAGTTGGATTTGTGCAAGTTTCGGGTTGATCATTGCAATTTCTGTTCCCGCTGATTTTCTGATTAAGTGCGGATAGATGGGCTTATCAATGCCTGCTTCTGCAGCGTATCTCTTTAACATTGTTCGTATGAAGTCCACGCTTACTGGTTTGCCCTTCTTGTTCACCTGAACGAAAGCAGGGGCATCATCGCTCCAGTCATCGCTATCTCTGTATTTCTC
>Ga0190303_1000563_pt1 | contig 15334 bp, 14 predicted proteins | sample 48700701_MG_FD_161672 | JGI IMG/M metagenome (GOLD analysis project Ga0190303, IMG submission 161672) | Hydrothermal vent sediment bacterial communities from Southern Trench, Guaymas Basin, Mexico - 4870-07-0-1_MG | ecosystem: Environmental > Aquatic > Marine > Hydrothermal vents > Sediment ...
AAAATAGGCAAGTCCCAGCAACTCGCTCATTAATGAAAGCCCCGGGCCACTGGTTGCGGTAAAGGCACGTGCGCCATTCCATGAGGCACCTATCACCGCACCCAGCGCAGCAAGCTCATCCTCCATCTGCAGGACCGCATAATTATGCTTGCCAGTGCCGGGGTCTATTCTCAATCTTTTAGCATATTTTTCAAATTGCTCCGCAACTGATGTAGCTGGGGTAATAGGGTACCAGGTGGCCACCGTCGCGCCACCATAGAGTGCCCCCCAGTGCTATAGTTGTATTGCCATCCATCAGGATATGATCCACACCGAAGATGTGATCGGCGACATTGCCACACTGTTCAACACAAATATCCAGTGGACAATCAAAATTGTCGATCGCATATTGATAACCTAATTCAAGCGCACGTACGTTGGCGGCAATCAGGTCTTGCTTATCTTTAAATTGCTCCTTCGCTAGATCGTTTAGAATTGTAAAATCAATATCCAGGAGGGCTGCAATCGAGCCAATATAGATCATATTTCTGAGCAACACCCTCTGACGCACCCCCTTGAACTCAGCTTTGCATATCTGAGTAAAAGGGATACCGATAAAGGTGATGTCGGCGCGCACTATTTCCGGGTTTAGAGGTTCAGTCGAGTCATAGATGCAGTATCCGCCAGGCTCAATTTCACGAACATCATCTACCATGCTTTGCGGATTGATACAGACGGCAATATCGACTCCACCGCGCCTGCCGAGATAACCTTTATAGCTTACCCTGACCTCATACCAGGTTGGTAACCCCTGGATATTGGAAGGGAAAATATTGCGGGGGCTGACAGGGAGATCCATTCGAAAAATAGCTTTGGCAAATAACTGGTTGGCGCTGGAGGAACCTGTGCCATTAATATTGGCAAACTTGATCACAAAATCATTAGTAGCTGCTATATTTTTCATAGTAAACCGATCCTGCTGGAATGCGCCGATCTCGTGCTACCTAAATACTATATCGGGGGCTCATTTCTTTCTAGTCGCTTACTTAATTGTAGCCTGTATTGCTATTTAGAGGCCTTTGCACGGGAGATGATTTTGGTTCCAGGCAAGGCAAAAATGCGCGCAAAGAGGGAGTTTACAGTTGTAAATGACCGATTGAGCACATTTTTAACACCGCATGGGAGCAAAATGGCTCTCGTGCAAAGGTCTCATTTAAGATGCTCAGCAGCCTGTCCTCCTACACACGAGAAAGTATCAGCAATCTGAATGCCCGTTTCAGATTGTAGCAGTGCCTGCGCCATCCCGCACTCGTTGTTCCAGGCGGGCAATCTCGGTACGATAGATAGCAATAGCAGCCAGAAGGTTCCAGCCCAGCCAAACAAAACTGGCCAGAAACAGCAGCCCCGCCAACCTTGAGAGCTGGTCAGGATAAAAAACAGCGGCCAGTAAACTGCATAAAGCAATCAAATGCAGCCAAAACTGTTTTTTCATAGCTTCACTGCTGATCACCTTTTTCATATTAGGTATTTTTGCCCCCATCAGATTGATATCGGCCATTACCCTGTTTTGCAGGTGCAACCATACCAAAAACGGGACGATTTTATAGAGCATGCCGTTGATTACGGATAGGGTAAAGCCTGCCAGAAAGAGGATACCCAGACAGAACGAATAACGAGGATCGTCACCCCAGGCCGGCCACCATTGGGCAACAGTCCAGCACAGGCATGCGAGTATCAGCGTAACCATACCCGTACGCCAAAAAAAGAGTACTACATCTGCAACTTTACGTCTGCGTTTATGTTGCAGATGCAGGGTGATGCCTGCAAAAAGTGTCAGTTCACCAGCTAGAATCAGCTCTAGCAGAGTCAGAAGCGCTTTGGTGGGAGCACTGGCCAGACCGATACTCCAACATAGAAGTGTACCAAATAACATCCAGGAAAGTGTTCGCCGCAACCACAGAGGGTATTCAGGTGTCATCTGAAACATGGGGACGACCTGATAGGCGATAACTGCAGCAAGCATACCCATCCAGCCAAGAAAGCCCCAGGCGAGGTGCAGGTCTGTCAGGGTCTCCCGCTGCGCTGCACCATCTGTCCATGCATAGCCTGCGGCCAGTGTCAGGCCAAATCCAGCCGTGACTACCAGTCCTATAATAGCCATGCGCACTCCCGTGATTGTAGGCTGCAGGCGTGGGGCTTTGAGCAGACTGTAAAAGGTGGAGACAAAAAATATCAGGACAGCAGTGGCAAGCAGGAATATCGCTCCACTAAATACCAGAGGATCTCCCCAGAGGAAGCCAGCAGCCAAAGTGATAGTACCCGTACTCAATGAGAGGTGGGTAACCAGACTGACCCCCAGCGGATGGCTTATGGGTGCGCCGGCGATAACGGGCAGCATCTGAAACAGCGCACCACACATAACCATGGTTAATATACCCAATGTCACCAAATGGGTGAACCCAAGGGTGGCAGGAAACCAGCGGGTTTGTAATAGCTCCGGGCCATAGAAACAAAGCGCCAGCGCAGCCAATATACCAAACAGGGGGGCGCTGATAAAAAAACGGAAAGGCACTGAAATCGGGGGAGCCTGGTCCAGTGACAGGTTAGGATGCATCAGTATTTTAAGTCCTGATTAGGCACCAGATCTGCCGCATTCTGGCTGCCATGATGCCATATCCATAGCTCTATCGCAGCGCTGGGCCCAGTGAGCATTTTCCAGCTGAAACCTCTTTTTTCAAGCATGGGGAAAAGAGGGTGTGGTTCACGGCGAAGCAGCACCTTCAGGCAGTGCTCCTCCGGCAGTTGCTCCAGTGCCTTAATGGTTTTTTCCATGGGTTCACAGGGCTCCAGCCCACTGACATCCAAAGTGTGGACCTGAAAAAGATCTTTCATAAACTGCTGCTACATCTTTTGAATGCGCTCGAGTATTTCAGACTCATCCTCTGCGCAGGCACGATCGATCATGGGATAGAGAATATTCTCCTCCTTCATATTATGCTGCCGCATTAATATTAGCAGGGTATCACACAGACCCCCAAGCTCGTCCGCATCGTTCTCGTTAGCAGCCTGAGTCATTTCGGTAAACAGGCTACGCATCTGCTGATGTTCCATGCGCATCATCTGGGTTGGTCCAGCGGTGTTGCCTGTGCTCTGCTCGAAGGTGGGGAACAGGACCTCTTCTTCAATAAGAAAGTGCCTTTGTACGGCATCGATCAGACCTTGTAATAACGCGGGATCTATATTTCCGCTGACAGCGGCAGCTTCAGTACGAGCAAAAATTTCGTCACAGCGCTGATGGTCGCCGCTCATGTATTCGCTGATCATGGCCTATCTCCAGATAGCTTCAAAAAAGCCAATATAATTGTCATCCTTGGTCAGGTCAATGTTGTAACAGGATTTTAAGGCAGTTCACTATAATTGTGCGCTCAGGAGGTAGGGATCTGAATCACTTGCCCCACTCTTATTTTATCCGATTTAAGCGCGTTGACCTGTTTCAAGTGTGCTGTGCTGGTATGGTTACGCTTGGCTATTTGGGAAAGAGTGTCGCCTCGAGCGATCTGATAGTGGGTGTAACGGTTAGCATTGTTATACTTCCAGGCCAACCAGGTTCCAGGGGGAGGGTTTTGCGTAAAATGTCTGTTGATCCCCTTGTAGATCGCATGAGCAATAGATCGTTGATACGATTTGCTACGAAGTTTTTTGGCTTCTTTAGGGTTTGAAATAAATCCTGTTTCCACAAGAATAGAGGGTATGTCAGGCGATTTTAGTACCACAAATCCAGCCTGCTCCACCTTTTTTTTATGCAGACGAGTAATCCTGCCCAACTCCCTGACTATCTGGTTGCCAGTGGCAAGACTGGTGCGCATGCTGGCGGTCATGGAAAGATCTAATAGAACGCCAGCAACCATATCATCCTTATCATCAAGGCTGACACCCCCTACACCACCGATTAGGTCGGCGCGATTTTCTGATTCTGCTAGCCAGCGAGCGGCCTCACTGGTCGCTCCACGCTTAGACACTGCATAGACCGAAGCACCATTGGCTTGCGTGCCCTTGAAGGCATCGGCATGGATAGAGATCAGTAGATCAGCCTTATGTTTGCGTGCATAATCTGTTCTTTTTCTTAACCCCACATAGTAATCCGAATCACGCACAAGAACCGGCTTGAAGCCCTGCTGATGGATAAAAAGCTTGTTTAACTCTTTGGCAATAGCGAGTACGACCGCTTTTTCCTGAATACCGCCTGCACCAATGGCACCCGGATCATCACCACCATGCCCCGGGTCAATCGCAATAACTACTTTTCTTTTTGTGTCTAGCGTCTTAGTAACGGAAGGTTTTCCCGCCGTCAACCGTAATGGATATAGATCGACCACCAACCGGTGTCCATATTGCTGATTGGGGGTAAGCTGAAAACTACGAGGTTTAATACCCCTGTTGAGATCAAAAACAATGCGCAGATCACTATTATTCTGAGAAGAGTAGCGTACGTGTTTAATCAAAGTTCCCAGCGTTTTGATATTTTTCAGGTTGTCGCCACTTCGAATATCGCGAAGATCAATGACCAGTCGATCAGGATTTTTCAGGGTGAAGACTTTGTGTTCAATCCGATCTTCGAGATCAAAAACAATGCGGGTGTGATCTGGCGCGGGCCATACACGAAGCCCTTTTATCTGGGTGGCCGCAGTAGCTGCTCCGGATAGAAGCAGTATCATCATCAGATTTATGGCCGCTGTTATTTTCATCGATTATAGGCACTCTGGAAACCTAGGCTTTAATGTAATATGTCCAACTAGACAAAGAAGATCAAGCCCTTGATGAAAAGTTCACACGGCTTGCCTACCCAGCTTCTAGCACAGTGATAACTCAAAAGTCACCAAACAAGCAAGGGCCGCCGGAAGTTTGGCTCTTTTTATCTGCGCATCCAGGCTAATTATAAGTTATTGATAATATTCATGCCAAGCTTTGATTGAGCCTGACACTCGAGGCTTCTACCTCGTTTACGGACAGCAATCTCGATCTTGATATCGGGTTCTGGCAGCCAGCCAACCCCTTTTTCTGGCCACTCGACCAGACAGATCGCACTGCCATCCAGATAGTCGCGATAGCCCATATACTCTAGCTCTGAAGGATCGGCCAGACGGTAGATGTCAAAATGATAAACGGGGCCACTCGGCAGGCTGTAGGGTTCAACCAACGTATAGGTTGGGCTTTTAACCTTTGAATGATGGCCTCTGCCAGACAGAATGCCTCGGCACAGCGTTGTTTTTCCGGTTCCAAGTTCACCGGAGATATAGATTATTGTACCTTTTCTGAGCTGCGCCCCAAGACCAGCGCCAAATGAGAGCATTCCAGCTTCACTATTGATAATCCTCTGCAGGGTATGGATGGCCGGTTCTATAAGCATATTAACCTGAATATTTCATGATAATTCTGAGTTTTGAGACAATCATGACAGACCTGCTCCTCGAGATTTCCTCAAAAGCGACATGGCGTAATCGATACAAACTATAGTTGTGATAATGCCATAAAATAGTCTGATTAACCTAGAACCCTCAGTTGGACAGGATAGAGTGTGCGTTTGTGGCGGCACAGGGCAAGGCGCAATGACGCGGAATAGTTGTGCTATTCCAAAGGAATTGCAACGCTGCACTGTGCCGCCACAAACGTGCAATCTTCCCTGTAGCGTGACTCACCCAGCGGATGAAGAGATAGATCAAAACTAATTACATTTATATCAACAAGTTACTATTAGAATGGAGCGGTCAACTGAGGAATCTAGGTTTAAGGGTTTGCCAGGTGTTGAATCCAGGGCAATAGGTCGCTTGCTCGCATCCCTCGCTCACCATCAATAGCGGCCCTGTCTGCCGCCCCAGCATGCAAACAAACGCCGATTCTAGCAGCATCATGGGGTGTAAAGCCCTGGGCTAACACAGCCCCCAATATGCCGCTGAGAATATCACCCATACCCCCGGTGGCCATTCCAGGATTGCCCGCAGAACAAAGATCAAACGGTGACTTCTGATCGTGACAGATCAGGGTGCCAGCTCCCTTGAGTACCACCGTAGCATTCAATTTTTTCTGCAGCGCCCGAGCTGCATCAAAGCGATTACGTTGAATAGTATGGGATGAGGTTCCCAGCAGGCGGGCAGCCTCACCAGGATGAGGTGTTATTATCCAATTGCCATTTTGCGGCAGGGTAAAGTGGCCACTGCAAAGCAGATTAAGAGCATCCGCGTCAACGACCAACGGCTGACCACTGGCCAGCGCCTCACGCAGTAACTGCTCAGACCAGGCATCGGTGCCCAGACCAGGGCCGATCACCAAAACGCTGGCTCGCTTTAAGGGGGCAGCTATGTCATGTCCGTTATCGACGCCCAGAGTCATGATTTCCGGGCAGCGCACCAGTGCAGCCTGTACATGTTCAGGACGGGTAGCCAGGCTAACCAGGCCGGCTCCGGCCCGGCTTGCGGCCTCAGCGGCCATGATCGCCGCCCCCCCCATACCAATATTGCCACCCAACACCAGCACATGCCCGAACAGCCCTTTGTGCGCAGATCTTGAGCGAGGTATCAGATACTGCTCTGACAGCCGTAAATCAATACGTTGCGCCGAATGTTCAATAGAGCTAAAGATCTCTTCCGGGACGGCCAGGTCGTCAAACTCCAGCACACCGCAATAACCGGGCCCATCGCCTGTCAGCAGCCCCTGTTTCAAACCGATAAAAGAGACAGTGAGATCAGCCCTGACCACTTCACCCAGGATCGCACCGGTATCGCTACATAATCCCGAGGGGATATCCAGGGCCACAGTAGCAGCGGGGTATAGATTTATCTGTTGGATCGCTTGCGTAAAAGGTTCCCGAACATCTCCGGCCAGGCCTGTCCCCAGCAGTGCATCAACCAACAATTGGCCTTTAATAGAGGTTGTCACAGACCAGGGTGTTAATTGAACGCCTTCATCCTGAGCCCAGTTTTTGGCCAGTAGTGCATCACCCTTAAGTTTTTTTGTATCCCCCACCTGAATAAGCTGCACGGACAAACCTCTTCGCTTTGCCAATCCGGCCAGGACGTAACCATCACCACCGTTATTGCCGGTGCCGCACCAGACGCTCAGGCTTGGGGTATCGGGCCAATGGGTCAGCAGTTTGTCCAATGCAGTCTGCGCAGCCCGACGCATCAAAGTTATTCCGCGAATTCCGTGTTGATGGATGGCACAATGATCCAGCGCTCGAGTCTGTTCGGCGCGGTACAGATGGCTGGGTAACCGAGAATCAACTGTCATGAATAATCACACTCTTTGCATTCAGTTAGCGTTTACAGTGGGTTATTATGGCATAGCCCAATAGTTTTGGGTTAGGCGATAAACCTAGAGGGCTACCAAACTTAGGATTAAGCTACTGCGAAAAAACTGAGGTTGGCAAGGTTTCCCCCCGACTATTCTCGTTAAATAACGGGGTTTTCACTCAACCCGTTGAAAATTGGCCGCGAGCTTTAAGAAACCCCTATGCACTCCAGCACTTTTTTCGCACCTAACTGCATTTTCCGGGATAAATTTGAGAGATGAGCAGAGGTTTTTTATGGCTAATCCAGGTCGATTGGATCTAAGTAATCCCACCGAACGACAGCAGGCGATGGAATTAATCAAAGAGTGGGCCGGCGAACTGGGCTTTCAGGATGTGGGGGTCGCAGGCATAGATCTAACCGTGCAGGCTCAGCATCTGAAAGAGTGGCTGGCTAACGGCTTTCACGGTGAGATGGGTTATATGGAAAGCCATGGGGCAAAAAGATCTCAGCCCGATCTATTGTTACCCGGAACTGTATCGGTCATCACGGCACGCATGGATTATCTGACATCTATACCGAATACAGATCTAGGCCCAGAAACTGCGGCGGTATCTTGCTACGCAAGGGGAAGAGATTATCATAAATTGATGCGCAAACGCCTGGCACAGCTGGCCAAAAAAGTTCAGGTGCAGCTGTGTGCACACAATTATCGAGCTTTTGTAGACAGCGCCCCAACCCTCGAAAGAGGGCTGGCAGAGCAGTCTGGAATGGGATGGATTGGCAAAAACACTATGCTGATCAACCGCCGGGCTGGGTCCTGGTTCTTTCTCGGGGAAATATATACTGACCTGCCGCTGGCCACCCCCGTTACAACAGCTAAAAATCACTGCGGAAGCTGTAGAGCCTGTTTGGACAGCTGCCCAACGGGGGCATTTGTCGAACCCTATGTGCTGGATGCGCGTCGTTGCATCTCCTATCTAACTATCGAATTTAAAGGCAGCATTCCACTGGAGCTGCGGCCTCTGATGGGGAACCGTATTTTTGGTTGTGATGATTGCCAGCAGGCCTGCCCCTGGAACCGGTTTGCAAAGCTGACTACGGAACCGGACTTTCTGCCCAGGAATGGGCTGGACAAGGCGCAGCTGGTGAGCCTTTTTTCCTGGACTGAGACAGAGTTTCTAACACGAACACAGGGCTCTCCTATCCGCAGAACAGGTTACGAATGCTGGTTAAGAAATATTGCCATAGCACTGGGAAACGCGCCCTCCTCAATTGAGGTACTTGAGGCGTTACGCTTGAGATCGAACGACCCATCAGTGGTAGTTCGCGAACACGTTGAATGGGCATTGGCGCAACATCAGCACACGTCATGAAACTACCCCTATGGAGTACATCTGGCCATTCTATGACATCTGGAAAAAATGTTGCCTATAGTGGTGAAGCTCCATGATTGAATCTTTGATATCATCCATAGCCAGGTGAGCACCCTGTTTTTGTACGCCAGCCAGGACATCAGGACGCCAGCGTTTTGCCAGCTCCTTGATAGTACTAACATCCAGGTTACGGTAGTGAAAAAAACGTTCCAATTCTGGCATGTGGCGAGCCAGAAACCGTCGATCCTGACAGATACTATTGCCGCACATAGGGGACCGGCTGGCCATGATATGCTCGCTCAGGAAAGCCAGCGTTTCAGAGGCAGCCTGTGCCATGGTTACCCTGCTTTCCAAAACCCTCTCAGTCAACCCTGACTGACCATGCTGCCGGGTATTCCATTCATCCATTGCCCCCATGATCTCTTCAGGCTGGTGAATGGCTAGCGTTGGACCTTCAGCAATAACCTGCAGATCCGAATTGGTGACTAGGGTAGCGATCTCGATTATGGTATCTTGGTCAGGGTCTAAACCGGTCATTTCCAGATCGATCCAGATTAAATTGTGATTTGAAGACATTTTTAGATCCATATGTGAAGTTGATTTTTCTTAAATAAACAGGATGGCTTGGCGCATACTAGTGTAGCCCGAATTGAGCAGATGACCAAAAGACACTTATCCCGGCGCCAACAATGGCGCATAAAAAAAATTCAGGAAGAGAGAGAAGCTCGGGCCACTCGGCGCGACGCCAACCAGAGTATTGCAGACGATACTGCTCTGGGTCCCGAGCAATCCGGGTTAGTTACAGCGCACTATGGGACTCAGCTTGAAGTTGAGGCTCTTGAGGGTGGCCAGACTGGACAGAGCTTTCGCTGTCATTTTCGGGCGAATCTAGAGCAGATAGTTACCGGTGACCGGGTAGCGTGGCGGAGCAGCCAGGACGGCCTGGGCGTGGTCGTGGCAAGGATGACGCGCAACAGCGAATTATCACGGCCGGATATCCACGGGAATTTACGCGCCATTGCGGCCAATGTGGATCGGATCTTTGTGGTTATTGCACCCGAACCAGTCACGCCTGTAGTGGTGGTTGATCGCTATCTGGTGGCCGCAGAAACTGTTCAGATCCCTGCCATTCTGCTCATCAACAAGTCTGATAAGCTTGCGGGGCAACAGGGTGAGCGCCTTGACGCCATGGCAAATCTCTATGAGTCGATCGGCTACCAGGTTATTAAGACATCCACCATCAACACTACAGGGTTGAGCGAACTTTATCGCGAACTTGAAGGTCACACCAGTATTTTTGTCGGCCAGTCCGGGGTAGGCAAATCATCGCTGGTTAACGCACTGCTTCCCGGTACTGGGCTTGCGGTCTCAGCAGTATCAGCAGCAACCGGAAAAGGTGTACATACGACAACAACCGCACGGCTGTTTCATCTGCCGGAGAACGGGGATGTAGTGGATTCACCAGGCATCCGGGAGTTTGGATTGTGGCATATTGATTCATGGCAGTTGCTGGAAGGCTTCCGCGAATTTCGCCCCTATATTGGCAGGTGCCGTTTTCGTGACTGCCGCCACCACAGCGAACCGGACTGCGCCTTAAAAAAGGCGGTGGCCAAAGGCGAAATAACCACTCAACGCATCAAAAGCTATGAGCAAATATTGACGACCCTTTAAAATGAAAAGTCCTCAGATTAGTCGCTACAAGGGCTTAACGGCCACGCAACGCACCTAAGAATACTCCACCTGGCGCGCCACAACCCCTTGAAGGGGGTCCGCGTGGCGTGCAGTCTCGCCTTGCCCTGTGCCGCCACAAACGCACACCCTGGCCTGTCCAGCTGAGGATTCTAGGTTAATTGCGATGAGGTTCGGCGCAATGGGTTTGAGCTCTCCCCGCCTGAAGGGTAGCCAGCCATTAATTTATTCATATCTTTTTTATAAGTGCGCTGTATAATGGCGCCCTCGCGGGAAAAGCCGCTTCTTTCATAGGCGGAGACCGACGGCGATGTCCTTTGTTTTTAGGGCGCGGAATGTATAGTAGAGCCTAACTTTACAAACACAGACAACTAGATTTATACGGGGCAGACACTATGCCAAAGTTAAGTAGCAGTGCAGCAAACGGCCCATCATTAAAAAACTTCACACCCTACAAAGAAAAAAAGGGTGAGGAGTATATGAACAAAACGCAGCTGCAGCATTTCAAAGATATTATTCTTTCCTGGAAGCAGGAGTTGGCAGATGAAGCCGATCGCACTAAGGCTCATCTCAAAGAGGAGGCAAATAATCACGCAGACCCCAATGACCGGGCTAGCCAGGAAGAGGAGTTTAGCTTGGAGCTACGGACACGGGACCGTGAGCGAAAGTTAACCAAAAAATTGAACGAAGCACTTGATCGTATCGAGCATGAAGATTATGGCTATTGCAGCTCCTGCGGCGTAGATATAGGATTGCGACGGCTAGAAGCTCGAGCCACTGCAACGCTCTGTATCGATTGCAAAACGCTGGACGAAATCAAGGAACGCTCCTTCGGCGGATGACAAGCCCTTGCCCATCGAGCAAGAATACCGGGGGCGCTTTGCGCCCTCCCCTACAGGCCCGCTTCATTTAGGGTCTCTCGTTGCAGCACTTGCCAGCTATCTAGATGCCAGAGCGCACCGGGGGTGCTGGCTAGTCAGAATAGAAGATATTGATCCTCCCAGAGAGCTGCCAGGTTCCGCATCACAGATCATCCAGACTCTTCAGGCACATGGCTTGGTGCCCGATGAACCGGTTCTCTATCAAAGCAGCCGAATTAAGGCCTACCAGACCTGCATCGCAACGCTTCGGCAGCAGGGTCATCTCTTCGCTTGTAGCTGTTCTCGCCATCAGCTTCGACACCACCCCGTTTATCCCGGAACCTGTCGCAACACCGCGATAACAGATTCTGAACCCGCACTAAGGCTAAGGGTGGATGAGCGCAGCATCATCCTGGATGACCTGATCCAAGGTCGTCAGAACTGGCCAATAAGCACCTGCGTGGGCGATTTTGTGATTCGACGTAGAGATAAGCTGTTCGCTTATCAGCTTGCAGTGACGATTGATGACGCCTTCCAGGGGATTACCCGAGTGGTACGAGGCTGCGACCTGCTTGACTCAACGGCACGGCAAGTTTACCTACAGCAATTGCTAGGATTTCCCACACCTGACTACGCCCATCTCCCAGTTCTTGTTAATGCTCAGGGTCGCAAACTCAGCAAACAAACCGGAGCTACGCCTGTAGATGATGCCCGCCCCGAACAGAACCTGTGGAACGCTTTGTGCGTGTTGGGCCAAAATCCTCCAAATGGGATACATCTTGCCGGAGTGGTTGAAATACTGAGCTGGGCTAGAGATAACTGGAATCTCAGCCACTTACCTGCCAGCCCTGAAATTACTATGCATTAATCCTGGCGTAGAGACTGGGCTCTTTTTTGCATTAAGCGCAAGAGTTATCTATGATGGTGGCCAGCTCGAAGCTGGGATAATACAGCTAGGCAGACTAAACGTATAGCCGAGGAAATGATGCTTGATACTTCAATCAATCTGGAAACAGAACACGGCTCTGCAATAAAAGACCTCGCCGGTCAGTGCAAAGCTATCCACATGATTCGCAGTCATATTGAGCAGGTTGCACCAACTGATTGTGCCGTGCTGCTCGTGGGAGAAGCCGGTGTAGGCAAAAGCCTGATTGCCAGAAGAATTTATGGACTGAGCCTGAGGAATAAACGGCCGCTGATCTACCTGAGCTGTGCCACCGACCTCGAGGCCAGCATAGAATCCGGACTTTTTGGCATGCATAAAAAAGCTCTGGCCGGACAGGGGCGGATGTCATTGGATCACCTACGTGAGTTGAGTGGTTCCACCCTTTTGCTGGACCAGATTGATGCGTTAACATCAGAGCGACAGGCTCGCCTTCTTGAGGCGCTGGAGATCATTGAACGGCAGGTAAATAATCAGGGTCGCCCGGAAATTGATCTTAGGCTGATAATCACTGCAGGACGGGACCTTAAAGAGCTGGTTGAGAAAAAACAGTTCAACGAGCGGCTCTACTACCATTTAAGCGTGTTAACTATTCGTATTCCGCCACTCAGAGAGCGCGGCAAAGATGTTCTGAAAATTTCTCGTGACCTATTACAGGAGATGGCAAAACGATATAACAAAGGTCTGCTCGGATTTTCAGAATGCGCCACCAACGCAATAGAGGGTTGTCAGTGGCCGGGAAATTACAGAGAGCTTCGCAATGCCATCAAGCGGGCCGTGGTTATTTCCGACTCAAAAAATATTACAGCACAGATGCTGATGCTAGACCAAAATACGGTTGAGCTAAATAATGACACCCAACCAACGGGGAGAAACGAAAAGCTCACTGAGCCAGACACCACGGAAGTGAGCGAAGACCTGTCCCTGGAGGATTATTTTCAGCACTTTGTGCTTGAGCATCAAGATAGCATGAACGAAACAGAGCTGGCTCAAAAACTGGGGATCAGCCGAAAATGCTTATGGGAACGTCGACAAAAATGCGGTATTCCTAAACGGAAGGGTGTCGTACGGTCTGATTAAACCCACCCGCCTGTTACACATCAACCCGCAAACGCCCAGCATGCGTTACGCATCGTAATTCAGCCTGCGAATAATTGAAACACTTTCTGGCTCGCGACTTGAAAACCAATTAACCCGCATTAAATGTGTGGATATTGGTTGCAAAAGCAATTTTATCTTATTAAGATAGTATCAGCTTGTGACCGATTATAAATAGGTAGTTATAATAATAATTATAAAATTACACGGGGGGGGGGAATCGGTCAACTACTCCTAAAAAAAACAATCTAAAAAATAGGAGAGTAGGCAAGCTTATTCTTGAATATGAGGCTTTTTTTTGCAGCGTGTTGGATATCGAAATTTTAATGGTTCTTCATATAAGCGACCATTATCATAAAATAGTAAGGGTATTAGAGACTGCTGCACCTCATATCATTTTTATTTTCTGCCCAGACTCCTGAGCATTCTATCTTTTCATCCCTAATTTTAAACTCTATCCATCTACTAACTTAGGCGCTAGAATACGCTTGGGTTTTTTAGTTGCCGGCTAGAGGCGCCTGGGAAGATTTTTTCTATATGGCCGATCACCGATGCCGGCAACAATTTTAGCTGGCTAAACATGCCATTTTACCATCAAGCTTCAGGGCAGGCATAAGCCGTTCTCCCAGAAAGGATCTGAATGACACTCAAGCGTACCTCAGCAACCAATTACGGCATTGATGCAAAATATCTCTGCCCTCATGCGGTCAAGGTAGTTAGAACGCTGCTAGAAGCCGGATTTAAAGCCTATCTAGTAGGCGGATGTGTTCGTGATATGTTGCTGGGACTGGCCCCCAAAGATTTTGACGTATCGACCGACGCCCGGCCAGAAGATGTCATTACACTTTTTCGTAGGGCTCGCATTATCGGGCGCCGATTCAAAATAGTACATGTCCGTTTTGGCCGTGAAGTCATTGAGGTGACAACCTTCCGGGGGCATCATAGCGAGGATCATCCGCACGCAGTGGCCAGCCCCACTGGACAGCTATTAAGAGATAATGTATTTGGCTCTCTTGAAGAAGACGCCATTCGCCGCGATTTCACTGTAAACTCCCTCTATTATGACCTGGAAAGCAATGAGGTACTCGATTACACCTTTGGTTTGCAGGACATAAAGGACCGAAAAATCCGTGTCATTGGGGATCCAGAGCAACGATATCGCGAAGATCCTGTGCGAATAATCCGCGCGGTCCGTTTTGCCGCAAAGCTGAATTTTGAAATTGAACCTGATAGCGCAGCACCTCTGCATGCTATGGCAGATATGCTTGGACACGTTCCCGCCGCCAGACTTTTTGACGAGGCCAACAAGTTGCTCTTATCTGGCTACGGTGAGGCTGTATGGTTTCAGTTGAAGAAATACCACTTGCTCCAGCAACTATTTCCACTAATAAACGAGGCTTTGCAACAGGAGCAGCTATTGATTCAGGCACTGATCAATACCGACCTACGTATTCGTGAAGCCAAGGGAATAAACCCGGCATTTTTCTACTCCGTGCTGCTTTGGCTGCCCTTGCAAACGAGAATAACTGCTTTTCTTGGGGATGGGCTGGATATCACCGCAGCATCTGTCAAGGCTGCCCAAGAGGTGATCAGCGCGCAACTTACCGTAACTTCAATCCCAAGACGCTTTACCCTTGCGATGAGGGAGATCTGGAGTATGCAGCACCAATTAACCAGGCGGTCGGGGCAGCGGGCTGCCAAAAATATTCAGCAGCCGCGCTTTCGTGCAGCCTATGATTTTTTACTCCTTCGTGAACAGTGTGGCGAAGACACTAACGGCCTGGGCCAATGGTGGACGGATTACCAGGAGGCTGATACAGAGCAGCGGCAAAAAATGGCCCACGCCTTGACTCCCCGCAGTGGCAGGCGCAACAGATATCGAAGCCGAAAAGCCCGCAATGATGTCAGTCACTGATCCATGTCCAGTGTTTTTATCGCCCTGGGAAGCAATCTCGACGACCCACGCCAACAGTTAATTTTAGCAGCGCGAGCGATCCATGGTATTAAAGATTGTCAGATTGACGCCTGGTCCAATGTGTATCTGTCAGCCCCTCAGGGGCCAGCTGATCAACCGCACTACCTGAACGCAGTAGTGCGGATAAAAAC
>Ga0190303_1000565_pt1 | contig 15305 bp, 15 predicted proteins | sample 48700701_MG_FD_161672 | JGI IMG/M metagenome (GOLD analysis project Ga0190303, IMG submission 161672) | Hydrothermal vent sediment bacterial communities from Southern Trench, Guaymas Basin, Mexico - 4870-07-0-1_MG | ecosystem: Environmental > Aquatic > Marine > Hydrothermal vents > Sediment ...
GTGTTTTAAGAAATAAAAACTGGGCTTACCTAAACACAACCATAACCGATATGACAAACACTTCCGCATTCTTCGATTGGAACCAAAGTCTTGTGGGCTACTGGTCTTTTGAATATTACAACTCAAGTGGGGTTTTTGATAACTCAACTTACAACAACTTTGGAACTTTCAAAAACGGTTTAGGCACCAGTGACATAACAACTGGAAAATACGGACATGGATTGAAGTTTGATGGTAGTAATGATTACATTAATTCTGGAAATGATCCAGTGAATAATGACGAGGATGTTACTTTCGAGGTTTGGGTATATCCTCAGCAACTTTCGGGATACCAATATATAATTTCTTCTGGTGGTCAAACAAGTTCAGTGGGTTATTCCATTCGATGGTATAATGGCCAATTTTTATTAGGAAGAAAGACAAGTTCAAAGACAGTAAATTCTGGAAATTTTGGCTCTTATGAAATAAATAGATGGTATCATTTGGCAGGTGTCTACAATAATTTGAATGGGACTCTTAAAGTATATGTAAATGGAATTTTATATAATACATATTCAGCAACCTCAGGTTCTTATTCTAATTCATATCCTTTGTTAGAAATAGGAAAGCCAAATAATGCAAATAGCTATTATTTCAACGGTATCATCGATGAAGTCCGCATCTACAATAGAGCGTTATCAGATGAAGAAATAAAGGCTTCTTACAACAACGGTTTGCATAGATTATATCACAACTTTACAGGATTAAGTGACGGCCTTTACAATTATAGAGCATGGGCAATTGACCAGGCAGGAAATATGAACAAAAGTTCACAAAGAGAAGTTACTATTGATACAACACTGCCTACAATAGTTATAGATACTCCTAAGAACACTTCATATGATGTAAACTACCTAGATGTTAATGTAACAACTGACGAGGATGCAGATTGGTGCGGTTTCAATCTTGATAATTCAGGCTCTAATATAAGTATGTCTGGCTCAGAAAAAGAATGGTATTATCAGCTAACAGGTCTTTCTACAAAAACCTATCATTTATTCACTTATTGTAACGATTCTGCAGGTAATATGAATCTCAACAATTCAATATGGTTCACGATACTCTGGGAATGTATAAATGGGAGGGTGTTGCATTGGAATAATGCAACTCCAGTTTCAAATGCCGATGTGGATTTGAAGATTTATGACGATAACTTAAATTTTTTAGGAGAAGAAACAGGTACAACGGATTCACAAGGGAATTATCACATATGTTTGGGAGTAGATATGAGGACCAGAAAGAGATATTTAGTTAATATAACTGTTACTAAAGAGAGTTATCATTCCTATCTTAAATATTACGTAAGACGTGGTGATTAGTCTGCTAATAAATTCAAGAAGTGGCCTATCAATTTTCATATCACATATAATAGCTATAGCCATATTATTTGCGGTATTAATTATAGTTTCATTTCAGATGTATAGCTATTACTACTCTATTAGGGAGAATACTCAAAATTTGGTTGCAAGTTCAATTTCTCAGAGAATTTCAGACATAATTCTTGGACTTTACACAACATATAAAAATTCTGAATTTGCTCCACTTCAAGGAAAGAACATCACTCTATCAGAGATTTATCTGAACATCCCAGAAAAAATTTCTGGGAATAATTACAGGATTAGTTTGCAGCAACATGGTGATTTTTGGATAGATGTAGATGCATCTGAAGATTCTTATCATAGCGAGAGACCATACACTTCTGTCAGGATAGAGACCATGGGAAAGCCACAGAAGGTTTACACATATCCCATATATAATGTAGTTCCTGTCGAGGTTTCGGGCTCTGTGAGGAAAGCAAGCAAAATTAAAATTTCTTATATAAGAGCAAACGAAAATGGAGAAATAAGAGATTTTATAATAATGGAGAGGGTTTTATGATTGGAAAAAAAGGATTTAACCAGATAGATTTGGCTTTTGCAGTGGTGATAATAGTTTTCATGGTCTCTCTTTCTTTGTTTTATGTTACTAACTTCTTTAGGCCCAACATAAGCCAGATGAAATCATCTGAAATAAGATTTTTATCGAGGGGATTAAGTGCAACTGTTTTTGGAGATTTGGGAGTACCAGAAGAATGGCAATGGAGTGATAATATTGTAAAGCCAAGTTTGGGCTCCTATATATACATGGTATCTGTTTATCTAGAGGAGTACAATGGAACTGACAACAACAATGTGTTTGATTTTGTATATTTGAAAACAAACGAAAATGCCTACAACTCAACAATAATAGTATATGATGGTAACGAGACGCTTCCAACCGAATTAAAAGATAAGGTAGATTCTGACGATGATGGTTTTTTAGAGGAGGTTAATGTTACTTTTCAGGTTTCTGTGCCTGCTCATGGAAATAAAACTTTATACATATACTACTCCAGAGACAATGAAACTTCAGTCAGTTATAGTTCCTTTTCAGAGGAGAATAACACATTAAATACAACGGTACTATCTGAAGAAAAAACACTTGGGTTGACTGTGTCAAAATTAAATGCTTTACAGAGCATTCCATTAATTGAGTCAAGGGATAAATTTGGTATATGTTATCCATTCAAACTTAAGATTAAGAGAACAAATGGCAATTGGGAATATGGCTATAATCTAACAGGAAAAGAGGTTTCGGTGACAAAGAGGATGATGTTGTTTCAAAATTCAACTGGTCACATAGAAAATGTGGAGGCATTAACTTATGTTTGGAGGTAAATTTGGGGACAAGGGAGTGTCATTTACTTTAGAGGCGGTTATAGCTGCTACAATAATAATCACTGCTCTCTTGTTCTTCTTCAAGCCTCAGGTTCCTCAGGAGAATTATTTGACAGATGTACAGGAAAAGGGATATTACTGTTTAAAATCTTTGGATGATGATAGAAACTTAAGGGAATATGCCATCGCCAATGATGTTGCAACCATAGAAAATAATTTAATGGATTGCTTAACTCCTTTCAACTATACTGTACAAATTTGCAGGAGTACATGCACTTCTACGACCTTGCCTGAAAACAAGGATATTATAATTTCAAAATATTACATAGCTGGAAAAGATGCTATGGATCCTCTGTATGTTAAATTAAATATGTGGTATATATGAGAAAAGGTCAGATGTTGGTGATAACGGCAATAATAGTTGTAACGGTTTTGATTTTAATAAAAATTGAGTTTGGATTTTTTGCTCCAATTACAGAAAGGAATGAAGCTAACATAATAAATATGTTTGGTAACATTAGAAATGAGTTAATCAGAGCAGGGGAAATTATGTCTTCTACAAGAAACTATACTGACGTTTATGTTTTTTCTGACTTTTTAAGTTCTGAGGAAGACTTGGAAATATTTTATACAATATCAGATTTTCATGATGATACGTTAAACATAACAGTTGTCAATTTCCTAAACGATACAATTCAAAATATTCAAATATCTCAAAACCTGACCGATGAGACAAAAACAATCACATCCCTTTCAAAAAAGGCATCAGACTGGGTAAACTTCACTTCTTCGCCTGGTTCCGAAGAAAGCATAGAAGTTAATATAACCTATGTCAAAGGCAGCAGTTACTTCAATCATAGCTTTATAACCATAGTTGGCCCTAACAACAGGTACATAAATACTTTTTTTGACCTTACTCTGAAAGATGGAAATTCATATCTAAGAGATAAATTTTCAACGAGTGGAAAGTTAATTAAATAATTTATATTTAAATAAAACAAAAAAATATTGATTAATATGAAAAAAGATACCCCCCCAAAACTTTTTAGAGAAAAGTTTCATCAAAAATCTAAAGGAATAAGCCCGCTTATAGCAGCTGTCTTACTTATAGCGTTTACAATAACCATAGCCACTTTTTTGGCTTCCTGGTCAACAACTTTTACCCGTTCGAAAACAGAGGAATTTTCAAGGACAGGAGAAGAAATAACTTCAGAGTGCCAGTATGCCAGGTTGGTCATAGAGAATGCTGTATATGATAGTAGTAATGGGAAAATAACTGCAGTTGTTTGGAACATGGGAAAAACTGATTTATCAGATTTTCAGTTCAACATATATTATTCTGACGTGAACATAACGAAGGAAACACCATCAAATTACAACATAACTCTTAAGAACGGAGACTTCGCAACTTTTGTTGTTAATGCAACAACTGCACCACAGAAAATTCAGGTAAGAAGTCTATTATGTCCAACAGAATCTATATATTCATGTATTTACACTGGAAATAAATTTAACTGTTAGGTGAATAAATGAAAAAATCAAAGGGAATAAGCCCGCTTATATCAGTTGTTCTTTTGATAGCTTTTGTAATAGCTGTTGGTAGCATACTTTCAGGATGGTTTGTTTCATTTACCAAGGAAAGAGTGGCACAAGCAAAGGAGAAGGGGGAAGAAGATATAACATGTTCTTATGCAAATCTTTACATATCAGGTGCTGATTGGAATAATACTTTGGGAAAACTTTCCTTAACCGTGGAAAACACCGGTTCTGAGGACTTATCTGATTTTAGGATGGTGGTGATTTACAACAATAATACAGTAGATACCCTACAGGTTTTGCCGGAAACAACGCTTAGCCCAGGAGGCATCGAAATTTTTTACAACCAAACTGACGTTGGGCCTTGCTCAGATATAAGTCAGGTGATTTTCAAGTCAAATACCTGTCCAGTGGATGCAAAAGACGAGGTTGAGAGTACAGACATATCAAACTGTTAATTTAAAAAATGAAAACAAAAATATTCTTATGCTTGATAAAAAAGGGATAAATGTATTTTTAGCTTTTGTGTTAGTTGTAACGATTTCTATTGCTGGGGTTGTAGTTGTTATGAGAGTATGGCAGCCTTATTTTGAAAGGTCTCGTGATTTTGCAACGCTAACTGAAGCTAGGTCCGTCATGAACAATATAAATTCTTTGATAAAACAAGTCGCCTACGAGGGCGAAGGCTCCTCACGAAAAATAACATTTGATTCGTCCGGTGGAGAGTACAGGTTCTACTCATCCGATGACAAAATAATCTACGAATTAGAATCAAAATATCAACTCTTTCCACCAGGAATGTGCAAAAGAGAGGGAGATTTAGAAATAAACACAGGAGCAGATGTGAGAGCATACGAAGCCGATGTAACAGGAGATGGACAACCAGAACTAGTCATAGAAAACTCAAGAATACTTTTTGCAGTAAACAAAACAGGAAACCAGACAAACCCAGCAGGATGGGATTCCTCTTACTTGATAAAAAAATTATGGATAAAGGATGAAAACAAAAACATAACTCCTTCCTCATCTTCTCTCTACATTCAAGGTTCAGAGGAAACAAAATCAGGGACAGGCTATGTCCAGCTCTTGGATTCAGGCGACTGCCTGTCAGAGGGAAGAATAAAATTCCACTTGGAAACGAGCAAGGGAACAATAGAAATAATCTACACACTCAAGGCAAAGGCAGATTTCATAGAACTTAACACAACCTTCCCCACAGGAGAACAAACTTCAACAATTTACAATCCAATAGAATCCTCTTCAGATTTTCAAACCTATGAAAATACAACTGTTGATTCAGGAAGTTTGAAGTTATATTATGATGGTGTGAATTATAATTCTTCAGGCTACACCTTTTCGAATCCTACATCTTCTTTCAATATAACCAAAGCAACTCTGTGGGCGAACGACACCAATTACACAACAAAATCTTTTTCCGATACTTTCAATGATTATTCTAAACTATCGGAGTACAAAAATATTACGATAGAGAATGGAAATTTAAAATTAAATAAGAGTGTTATATCTTCCAATTGGTGGAACACTTCTTTCAAAAAATGTCAAAATATAACGATTTCTTCTCCGATTAGCGATTATCAATACAAACTAATCTTAAACACAACCAATTTCAACTACTCCTATGCAAACGACGATGGCTCCGATATAAGAATAGTAAATGCATCCTGTGGCAACGGCGGTGTTGAGGTCCCATACTGGATAGAGGAATGGAACGAAAGTGGAGATTCTACACTCTGGTTCAGAGGCGACAACTCTTCGACAACGGTTTATTCAGTATACTATAACTACACAAATGCAAAATCAAAGAGTAACGGGACTAAAACCTGGAATTTCTTTGATGATTTTGTAACAGATACCACAGGAGAATATACATTAAGAGTAGATCCATATCATAGTGCCTGGTATCTCTATACAAGACCTTCTTGGGCTTCAGCTAGCAAAAAAATCCGTTATGAAGTGAGTATATATGATTTAAGCTGTACCAGTAACTATGGCTCTGGAATAGATATAGGAACATCGGCTGACTACGATTCTTATGGCGATAATACCAGAAATAAAATATGGGGAGGAACTTTCACGGTAGATACAGACAGTTCTTACTGTGAGTTTTTTAAATTTTTAACAGACACTAATGAAAGCAGCGAGACTGGTATAAATGAAGTGAATTATACAGCAGATTCTATAATTATAAATTCTACCGCTAAAAGATTTCTTAATGGTACTCTTTATAATTTAAGCAATTATTATTCAGTTTTATTAAATGAAGAAGTTTCTGATGTATTTAATAACTATACTCTAACAGATCATGCGATACTTTTGCATGCTGGTTGGGGCATGTCAAAAACATTTAGTTGGGATAGTAGTCGTGAAGCATTACATTTGAGAGCAAAGAGAAATGATCATAATTATGGGCACGTGGATTTATATTTAAATTGGTATGCAGAAGGTAGGACACATGATCCAGAGCCAACGACATCAATAGGCTCCCAAGAAAATATAAACGATTATTTGGAATATTCTTCAGAAGGTCACGCCAAATCCACCCAAATCACACCAAACCAATATTTCCTCAAATGGAAAACTTTCCAAGTTTCAGACGATACAACACCAGATGGAACAAACATTTCCTACAAAATTCTCAAGGCTTCAGATGATTTAACTCTCTGCTCTATATCATCATCCCAAGCTCAAAGCGGTTATGATATATCATCATGTGCAGGTCAAAACTCAATAAAACTCTATGCAAATCTCTCAACAACAAACACTTCAAATACACCATTACTTCATGAATGGAACGTCTCATGGTTGGAGCAAATAGGAAACATAACCTATGAACTCTCAGCAGACGGCGGTTCCCATTGGGAATCAGTTTCCAAAGGAAATGAGCACACATTCACATATCCCGGAGATTCACTAAAGGTCAGGATAAACTTATCTACAACAGATACACAATACACACCATCCGTGGAAAACTACACAATAAACTATACATATACTTTGGGGGCTCTCACGAACCAATTAAACTACACACTTTCATCAAACTCAAATGCAAACGACAGCGAAAACTGGGTCTGCACCCAGGATTTAGAAAACAACAACTTCATAGCATGGGTTTTCAACGGGACAACTCCATCAGACACATCCTATTCTGAGGGCGGGAACAACTACGGAATATCAATAACCTCACCGGAAAACATCTTGTTGGCATTTTCAAAAGGCGACTGCTCAAAGGTCAAGGGAAGGGAATCAGCAATAAAATCCGGAAGCTTTTGGAACTCAATCTTCCCTGCATTTTCCTATGAAACACTAAACTACGTAGTTAATTTAATATTAGAATACACAAATATTAACATAGTAAACGATTTAAGAATAGGAGAAGGAACATACAATCTTATCATAAAAAATACAGGGGAGGAAAATCACATATCAAATGTAACAATAAGTAAGTTATGATTACTATGAGTGTAGAAGATTTGAAAAGGACAAGGATCGGAGAAAGAAGAATAATGATTATGCTAATAATTTCTGTAATTCTTTTTAGCATAGTGTTTTTTGTTTCAGTATACAATGTGGTCTATCAGAATGCGTCTTTCATATTCTCAAGGTGTGCGTGGAAGGTGAAGACAGTTGTATCTAAGTTTGATTCTCCTCCGCAAAATGAACAGGATGCCCTTAGCAAGGTGAGAAATCTGAAGGGGTTTTCTGACTTAAGTAACATAGATGTTAAGGAGACAAGGGAAAATTTTTATGAGATAGACATAAAGTCATCAGAGGGAAAAATTGTAGGCAAGTATGCCATAGATGAATATGGAAATTTATTTTGTTACGAATATGAGTGTATGGACCCAGAAAGGTGTGGATGGAAGGAGAGCGGACCGGTTTTTATCTTTCACAATCCACCAAGAAATGAGAAGGAAGCAATAGAGAAGATAAAGGATTATAAAGGCCTTTACGGTGCACTGGAATTCAATGCCAATGAGCCAAAGAGCGGTTATTACATTGTTGATGTCAAGTCACCAACGGGAGAAATTATGGAGAAATATGGAATAGATAAAGAAGGTAAACTATACATTTATGAGTACGACTGTACGGAAAAGGAGCCGTTGGATTTTGCGGGAACTTTAACTCAAGTGTCAAGCATTTTTAATATGACTGGTTCCAAGTAAAGGTGGATTAATGTATTCAGAAAAAATTAAAAAAATACTCAAAAAGAAAGGAATAGAGAGAGGAGATAAAATAAGGATAGGAAAAGGCTCAAAAACATATGAGGGAATCCTGATGCCAAGGATAGAACTTGGTGACAGGGATTCTTTGGTTATAAAGCTTGATAATGGCTATAATATAGGTTTAAAGTATTCAAAGGACACCAGAGTGGAACTGTTATCAAAACATAAAAAAACCGAAGAAAAAAAAGGAGAGCCAATAAAACACGATTTAAGCAAATCAAAAATCTCCATTCTTTCTATGGGTGGAACGATCGCCTCAAGAGTTGATTATAAGACCGGAGGGGTTTTTCCAAGGTTTACTGCTGAAGATTTGATAGAGGATGTACCTGAATTAGGAGAAATAGCAAATGTTCATGGAAGGCAGATAGAATCAATTCTTTCCGAGGATATGGAATTCAAAGATTATAAAAAACTGGCTGAGGAGATTAGGAAGGAAATAGAGAAAGGTGTTGATGGCATTATAGTCACGCATGGAACAGATACTCTTCATTACACGGCAGCTGCACTTTCCTTTGTATTTGAAAAGCTTCCGGTTCCAATTATTTTGGTAGGTGCACAAAGGTCAAGTGATAGGGCGTCGTCAGATGGACCAATGAACCTGATATGTGCAGCCCAGTTCATAGCTAAATCAGATTTTGGGGAAGTTGGAATATGCATGCATGGCACAGAAAGCGATGATTTCTGCCTGATATATCCTGCCTGCAAGACAAGAAAGATGCATACAAGCAGAAGAGACGCTTTCAGGACGGTAAGTTCAAACACATGGGCTATGGTGTTCCCAGAAGGAGACATAAGGTTTTTAAGAAGGGATTACATAAAGAGGAACAAAAAATCCGATTTAAAGATAAAAAACAAGTTTGAGGAGAAAGTCGCGCTGATCAAGGCATACCCTAGCATGGAACCTAAAATCATAGATTTTTTAATAAAAGAGAAATATAAGGGGCTTGTTTTGGAAGGGACCGGCTTGGGTCACGCGCCACATCGGATAAAAGAGAGTTTAAAGAAATTTGTCAAAAGTGGCATAGTTATGATGACATCACAGTGCATCAATGGAAGGGTAAATATGAATGTTTACTCTACGGGAAGGGGATTGCAGGAAATTGGTGTCATACCAGGCGAAGATATGCTTCCAGAGGTTGCATATATAAAACTTTCCTGGTTGCTTGGAAATTATAAAGATAAAGAGAAAATAAAAGAGCTTATCTCAAAAAACCTTAGGGGAGAAATAAATGACAGATCTTGGTTTTAAGGCAGGAATAGAGATTCATCAGAGGCTTGATACCCATAAGCTTTTTTGCCATTGCAAGTCAAGAATTTCAGAAGAAGAGCCCGTAATAGAGATAAAGAGGCAGTTAAGACCCGTGGCTGGAGAAATGGGAGAAGTGGACAGGGCTGCATTGTTTGAAGCTCTTAGAAAGAGAAAATTTCATTACCTTGGATATCAAGAGGAATCCTGTCTTGTTGAGGCTGATGAAGAGCCGCCGCACGATGTAAATCAGGAAGCACTTAAAGTGGCAATACAGATAGCCAAGATGTTGCACTGTGAGATACCGGATGAGATGCACTTCATGAGAAAAACTGTTATAGACGGTTCAAATACAGCAGGATTTCAGAGAACTGCTATTATTGGATTAAACGGATACTTAGAGACATCTCTTGGAAGGGTGGGAGTGACAAATGTGTGCCTTGAAGAGGAAGCAGCACAGATAATAGAGAAGAGAGACAATGAAGTGGTTTACGGGCTGGACAGGCTGGGAATTCCTTTGGTAGAGATAGGCACAGCACCAGATATTAAGAGTCCGAAGCATGCCAGGGAAGTTGCTGAGAAGATAGGAACAATGCTCAGAGAGACAGGAAAAGTCCAAAGGGGAATAGGGACAATAAGGCAGGATATTAATGTCTCTATCCAGGATGGCGCCAGAATAGAGATAAAAGGATTTCAGGAATTAAAGGCAATAGAAAAGGTTATAGAGGGTGAAGTAGAGAGACAGAAGAAACTCCTAAAAATCAGGGATGAGTTGAAAAAAAGAGATGCTTCCGTGACAGAAGTTTTTAATGTCACTTCAGTATTCAAGAATACAAAAAACAATATGATTTCATCACTTTTGGAAAAGGGAAAGGGCGTTTTTGCTTTTAAATTAAATGGTTTTGCTGGGTTGCTGAAAGAGAAAATTTGCTATGATAAGACATTTGGCAAAGAGCTTTCTGACTATGCGAAGTCTCATGGAGTTAAAGGATTCATTCATTCGGATGAGGATTTAGGCAAATACAACCTCACAAGAGAGTTTTTAAAGCTGAGAGAGACATTAAATGCAGGTGAAAATGACTTGATAGGTATAGTTGTTGAAGACAGAGACACAGCAAATCAGGCATGTCTCTCTATTCTGGAAAGGGCTAAAGAAGCAATTGAAGGCGTCCCAGAGGAAACAAGGATGGCTAATGAAGATTATACAACATCATATTTGAGGCCTCTCCCGGGTGGAGCAAGAATGTACCCGGAGACAGATGTAAAGCCCATAATTGTCACGAAAGAACTGCTTAATATAGAAATTCCAGAGTCCTTTGATGAAAAAAAGAAGAGATTTATTAAATTAGGGCTTTCTGAGGAGCTGGCAGGTCAGATGATAAAATCCAATTACTTGCCTCTCTTTGAAGAGGTTGTAAACGGCACGAAAACAGACTATTCCAAGGTCGCATATGTTCTTTTATCAGTTATGAAAGACTTAAAGAGACAGGGAGTTGGTGTAGACAAGATAAATCACCTAGAATTGAAGAAAATGTTCAAAGATATCGATAAAATACCAAAAGAGTCTATTCCTGTAATTTTGGAAAGATTATCCAAATCAAAAAGTTTTGAGGATTCTATGGGAACTTTTAGCTCTATAAGTCAAGAAGAGCTGGATAAAATAATAGAAAAGCATTTAGATACGGATTTAATCAAAAAAGAGGGTATGGTTTCCTTTAACAAGATTATGGGACCGGTTATGTCTGAGGTAAGGGGCAGGATAGACGGGGAAATTGTGGCAAAACGGTTGAAAAGCAGGATAGAGGAGATAGTGAATGATTGAGATTTTTATTGCCGGGGTTATACAGACGATATTAATAATAATCGGGCTTCGGCTGAGCATGAGAGACAAAATGAACTACTTAAAGGGGTTTATTGTTGCGGTAATTGCAAATTTCGCGGCTTATTACTCATATATGGTTTACATGTGGTTGCCTTTTTATATACCATATTCCAATATTGTTTTTGGATGCCTAATATGGATATTATTGGCTAAAATATTTAGAGACAACTGGAAGAGGACAATAATCATCGGGATAGTTTGTTATTTAGTTTATTATTTTGTCCCATTTTTCATATAATTTCTCCGATTAGGTATGATTTTCTGGCTCCTGTTACTTTCACAGTGACAATTTTACCAAGTATGTTTTTTTCTGTCTCTATCAAGACAGATTTATAGGATTCATTCCTTCCAATATACTGGTTTTTCTTCTTTCCACGCACTGTAACAAGAATTTTACATTTCTTTCCTATCCATTCTTTGTTTTTTTCAAGTGAAATTTTGTCAACCAAGTCACTTAATTTACGGCTGCGTTTCTTTATGGTCTCACTATCTACTTTTTCCATTTTTTCTGCTTCAGTTCCTGGTCTCACTCCAAATTTGCTGACATTAACAAAGTCCGGTTTTGTCTCTTTTATAAGCTTTATTGTCTCTTTGAAGTCATTATCCGTCTCACCAGGGAATCCAACTATAATGTCAGTCCATATGGTGACATTTGGTATGTTTTTTCTAAATTTGATGACAATTTGCTTGAAATCTTCACTGAAATAATGTCTGTTCATTGCTTTTAAAACATTGTCAGAGCCACTTTGAACAGGGATATGAAGAAACTTATATATTTTGTCACTTTTATAGCACTCTAACAAATCATCCAGAACAGGAAGTATATAGTTGGGATTGGACATGCCAATTCTCACTTTAAAAAATTCAGGAATTTTTTCTATTTCTTTTAACAAGTCAATCAAAGTGACACCTATATCAAGTCCATAGCACCCACAGTCTTGTGATGTCAGCCATATCTCTTTACATCCATTCTTTAGTGACAATTTTATATCCTTTACAATATCTCCAATGGGGTAGGATTTCAGGTGTCCTTTTGCTTTCTTAACTATACAGTATGCACAATTACCGAGGCATCCGTGCGATATTTCAACAATGTTTATGAAGGAGTTAAACCTTAGTTTTGGTTGACATAATAAGTCCTTATTTTCATCTAGGTATACTGCCCTATGGCCGCTGAGAGTCTTTTTCACACATTCCACAACTTTAAGGGAGCTTTTTGGGCCAATTATGCTTGCATATGGCTCTATTTTTCTTAGAATGTCATATTCACCAGCAGGCATGCATCCGGCAACTACAAGTTTTTTCTCTGGATATTTTTCCCTGATATATTTTATCCTGTAAACCATTCTCTTTTCTGTTGGTTCTTTAACTATACAGGTGTTCAGTATTATAACATCAGAATCTTTTGGGTTTTTAGCAATTTTATATCCTGAATCTTTTAGCAGGCCCATCATCACTTCGGAGTGTGACTGGTTTGCACTGCACCCATATGTCTCTATATAAATATGTCTCATTAGCATCACATTTAATGTTTTATGTCTCTATAGTCTTATACCAATGTTTATATATTAGTTTTTCTATTAATAAAGTGACATTAGAATGACGGTGTATCTATGGAGACTTTCAGCGACACAAAATGGTTTGAAGCGTTTGGATGGAGTGACAATCCATTTAAAATACAACCGGACCCGGAACATATAGTTGGTTTCATTGATATGAGAACAAGAATTCTGACATACATACACTCCAGAGATCCATTCTTGGTTATCGGTCCTACCGGTGCTGGAAAAACTACACTTCTCAAGTGGATAGAGAAGCAAAAGCCAAATTCTGTTTATATAAATTTTTTGGATGGTATTGACAAAAACAATTTGAAAAAGCAGATAGATGGCGGTTTTTGGAGCAAATTTTTTGGATTTTTCAGGGGCAAAAAAGAAAAGATAGTCCTTATGGATGAAATACAGGAGATGAATCCCGAAATTGCCAAGTGGTTGAGAAGAAGGTTTGATGATATGAAAGTATATTCAATGGTAATGGCTACCATAAATCCAAACTTGAACAATCTGGAAGATGCGTTTAAAGACAGGATTGGAGACAGGATAGTAACCGTGAGAAAACTTACAGAGGAGGAAGCTTTTAAAATTGTGAGACAGAGGATTTTCAGCCACGGAAAGCATAATCCCTTTACAGATGATGCATTGAAAAGAATATTTGAGATTTCAGGATATTCACCCAGAAAAATACTTGAGAAATGTGAGGCTTGCTGTATCCAGGCAATTAGAGATAACATGGAATACATAAACAGGAACTTTGTTGATAAAATGTTTGGTATGGAATCGCCAGTAGTTTCAGAGCCTGAAAAAAAATCAAATGTGAGAAAATTATCTCCGGTTCAGCAAAAGATACTGAAAATTCTTTCTGCTGGAAGTTTCACAACATCAGATATAGCTAAAAAGCTTGGAGTTTCAAGGGCAAGCATAGCCAAGCAGCTTTCAAGGCTTTCTTTGAAGACAGACAAAGAATTGCTCAAGAAAAAGGGAGTAATATCACCACTTGTCAAGACAGCCAATGATGGAAGGCCAGTTCTTTATGAGCTTACTGAGGAAGGAAAAAAACTTTTATAACTATGTTATATATGCCTAAAACAGTTAATTTTATAAATAAGGTCTTCTAAATTTAAAACATAACTTCCTTAGGTGAACATATATGGTGAACAAAGATTCGTCTAATGTTAGCTTTCAAATTCTTGATGTATTAAGAAGAAGCAAAGATGGATTATCAATAAATGAAATTTCTCAAAAGATTGGGATATACAGGTCCACTACTTCTAAATATCTCTTGGCTCTTCAGAAAGAGGGCATCATAAAATCAAAGAAAGTTGGTCCAGCTAAATTATATTTTTTATCATCTAAGGATAGCATAGAACGTAATATTGAAGAAATTCAGGAAGATAAAGAATGGATAGACTCGCTCATTCTAGAAATAAAGGAGGAAATTAAAGAAGAACTTTTAAGGGAAGGTATTAGATGAAACAAACTAAACCAGTGGGGTGTGGTTTGTCGATATGGGGTTGGACTTTTGTAGTCTTCTCTCTGTTTCTAATATGTTCACCATTAGTCTTTGGAGAAGACAACTCAACTGCCACGACAACCACATCATCCACCACCTCTACCACAACCACCACTTCGTCCACAACAACCACTGTTTCAACTACTACATCATCAACCACGTCATCTACAACTTCATCTACGACCACAACAACTTCCACCACAACTACAACTATTGGTGAAAACCAGACCATTGAGGAAATACCGACATCTCTCAATTTAGATTATTATCCTTATATTGATGACGGGGAATCAACTTTAATAAAAGCCAATTATACATATGAAAACGGAACAATTTTAGAGGCAGACGTAACCATAGAATACAATAATTATAGTTATGTAATGAATTTTAACACATCAACTTCTACTTATGATTATCTTTTTTCTGAATCATCAGGGTCATATTCGTTTTCCATAGTGGCATCTAAAGATGGATTTGAAACTCAAAATACTTCTGGTTCAATCAATGTGACATCAACAGTGACAACGACGACAACTTCAACGACATCTACGACAGTGGAGTCAACAACTACTACATCATCATCATCAACTACT
>Ga0190303_1000569_pt1 | contig 15264 bp, 21 predicted proteins | sample 48700701_MG_FD_161672 | JGI IMG/M metagenome (GOLD analysis project Ga0190303, IMG submission 161672) | Hydrothermal vent sediment bacterial communities from Southern Trench, Guaymas Basin, Mexico - 4870-07-0-1_MG | ecosystem: Environmental > Aquatic > Marine > Hydrothermal vents > Sediment ...
CCCTCGGCAAGCACTTCAAGCAAACGTCTCTCATATACGTTTTTGCACTCTTTCCACCAGTCCATGTGTTACGTTTTATTTTAAGTGATATTTAAGCGTTTACACACCAAAACGCACAGAAGTCGGGAGTTACGTGCAAAAAGTTCAAACGGTCGAGAGAAAAGAAAAAAGCGAGTTGTGTTCTAGATTAACTCCCCTTCAACAGGCTCGTAATCACTGATTACGCGCTTCTCCACTCCCTTCCCAGTCCACCGTAGTTCATACGTGTTTACGTAGTATTCGTCTGGGCCTCTGTATGGCCCAGCATTCGTAGTTATTTTTACGGTAGCAGTGGGCTCGCAGAGTAGCAAAGTAGCAGTAATGCTGTCGTGAGCGGTCGATGTGCGGCCACTGACCATATTGATGACGCCCTTGATTGGTTCTACTTTCAGTACGGCACTGTGCTGACGGCTGTGAACACTGTGACTAATTAAGTAAACGAAAGCGTTAACATCGGTGGCCCTGGAGACCCTGAACTCCTCCCCACTGAGACGCTCGAAGCAGAGGTAACCCTTTGCGCAGACGTAGCCTAGACCATCCCTGATTCGCTTAATGGCGTCATCCTTGTCCTTGGCTAACGCAGAGACAGAGATTCTGGCCGTCGGTAGCTCTCTCCGCATCACCCAAAGCTCGCCTAGGACGCTCTTATCCTCCACCCTGAAGTCCTTGAGTACGTTGCCGAGCTTTATTCCGCCCCTAGGGAGCATTCCCACCTCGAGCCAGAAGTAGTGGCGGACTCCGCAGCGGAACTCTGGGGAGCGTGGGCGGCGCTTCTTTATCACTAGAACTACGCTGCCGTCCTCCTTGACGCTGGGGAAGTAGCTGAGGAAGTCGGCGGGTATAGCGATACGCTCCACGTTTGGTGGTATGGTTAATACCTCCGTCATTTTCACCCCCGGGGGGGCGTGGTCCCCACCTGAATGTGGGGTGCGCCCCCCTCTCGGGGGAGAAGGGGAAAAAATGTTAATTTGTTTGAGGGCCCCACGGCCTCTCTACACTGACATTATGCGGAGATATCCCCTTTGATATGGCTAAATGCTCCGTGATTCTCAGTAACCTCCTTTCCTCCTCCTTTGGTACCTCAGGCGTCAGTACCAACTTCATACGCCTCCTGCTGGGCTCGCCCTCCACATAGTCGTAGGACTCTATTATGAGAAAACCACCCTCGTCGAGTATTACTCCCTGACGGCAGTGGTATGCTGCTCCCGCCCTCCACGTCTCCTCTGGCCCTAACTCCTTAATCACTCCCTTGCTGTGCACTATCGTGTCGTAGAACTCGAAGAGAGACCCTGAGCCCCAAGTGAGGTAGTAGACGTACCTCTTGTAACCCACGCTCTCCCCGACCCACCGTCTCCAAGATGGTCACGTATATACTTTTCGTTTTATAGACCCTAAAGGCCCCTAAAGACCGCTAGGTTTATTAACGCGCTTTTTGGAGACTTAAGGGCGGCCCCTAGGGGCCTAGAAAACGATTGAGACTTGTTTAGGCTAGCTACAGAGGCCGTTTAGCACGTAATCGACTTCTGGCCTTGAGATAACGAAAAAGAGGGCGGGGAGAGGCGGATTTAGCGCTGAGTCGGGTCAAGCTAGGAAAAATGGCAAATTCTGGGGCCGAGAGGGGCGGGCCGGAGTGAGAAAACCGATTAGAAAAAAATCGGGTGAGTTTAGACCGTTTACTTGGACTTGATTAGGCGCTCGATATCCTTCAAACTGATGCCATACTGTGCTAACGTGCGTAGATACTTAGCGGCCTCCTTAATCATGGCCTCCTTCTCCAACTCGCCCGCACGCTCCTTGTAACTCTGAAGGGCCTCGACTATTCGTGGTAATAGTGATAGCGGTATTGGGCAAAACGTGCGCACAAAACCCGTCTCAGTGACCTTGGCTATGAACACGTTTAACTGGCCATTACGGTCTCTGTTCATTCCCACGTAGACGGCTAGATTACCGTGAGCGCCGACTATCTTAGACTCGATGACACCCAGAGCCTCAGTCCAGTCCCTGACCACTCTCTTAGTCGGTGCCTTGGTAACGGTTGAGTTCTTGCTCATTCCGTTGCACCCCGTCCGACCGACTCCAAGGCGCTTGCTTATAAAGCTTTCGGTGAAGGGTGGACGTATTAGAAGAGTATGTGTGAGGGCTGAAATCTGATTATCTGGGGGCGCAAAATCGATTCTACGGAGGCGTAGATTTCCGAATAAGTGGCTAATAAGCGTTACGGTGCGCAATCGCTGAGTCGGGTCAAGCCAGAGGAAATCCGAATTTATGGGAACGAAGGGGGGAAAGAGGGGAGAGAAAAGAGGGAAAAAAGGAAACGAAAAGAGGGGGAAGAGTGAAGAAAAAGAGGGGGAAGAGTGGGAAAAACCCGTTTTAAAATGAAACGGGGGAGAAAAAATTGTTACCTGTCCACACCTACGATACCTCTCTGATACGTGCGCCACATTTAGGACACCTTCCTTTCGTCACCGTAATCATTTCATCAATAACGATTAATTCTGCTATGACTCCCCAGCCGCACCGAGGACACGCCTCTATTGTGCGGCTTCTTTCTGCCCTCATTCCCAGCCCCTTTCTGGCCACGTTCACACCTCCATTACGAATATCGGTGACCCTGAATCTCCGGGCTGTCCAAACGTTCCCTGATAGTTCCGCACGAAGAATACGTCCTCAAACCATGCCACATAGCCGTGTCCATAGTTGACGACCACGCTAGCAGACGGCTCTATGACCTCATACGGCTTGTCTTCACTCCAAACGGTGCAACACGTAGTCCTTCCGTCTTTAGCCACCTTGTCGCGTATCCCTACGTCTTCAACTATATCAACGTAGAACTCGATTCGTGGGTCTAATTCGCTCAAGTATTTCACAATCTTGCAACCGACTACTATCGAATCGTTCCCAGCAAACAGCAGTCCAACTAATCGCATATCATCGCTGGGTAATCCACCGAACGACTCAGGAGACCACACCACGCCCTTGTAAATCCTAGCAATAGCCGCATCTATGCGGTTGCTGAGGGTCACCGTGTAGAGCCTAGATATCCTGCCTAACTTTGCGTATAGCCAGTTAATCGCCTGAGATATCGGGCACTCTGGCGGCTCCTCCCAAACGTCGTGTAATTTTACGTGTTTTGTATATTCGGCCACCGTTAGGTCGTCATACATGTCCTCGTCGAAGTTTATGTCGTATGGCCCCGGCTGTATTATCCGTCTATGCACAATCTTCTCAGGTGGTAGGAACGGATTTGGCGTTAGGACGTGGGCGTTAGATAGGATGTATGGCTCACCGTTTATCTCGACGATTTGGCCGAGCGTGCCAGCAGTAATGTCCTCGTGACCGACAGAAATGCCCGGACGCAACTCTTCTTGGATTCGCGTTTTCGGATTCTTTGTCTCGCGAAACAAGCCGAGTCCTAGGGCTCTAATCGGCTGACCCAAGGTCACAAACTCTACGTCTTTTGCGTCATACGTGCTGTATAGTGCGACCGTAGCCGCCAGTATGTGCTTCTCCGATTCACTCGGCTCGTGCACCGTGTAAATGACGAACTTACCGCCACGCTTGGCCCAAGCCACCACGCCCAATGCGGCGTACTTCAGCAATATGCGGTCTAACATGTCCATATCTATCACCTCTTGCGCTTAATTAGCGACAATATCAGCCGGTAGTTCATGTAGTACGCTATGAACACTGCGACCGCTCCGGCCACAGATAGCACCAGCGCCACGTAGTAATTGCCCGCTTCGAGGTAGTCCTTTGCATACGTCAGCAGATAGACGGCAATCGTTACTACAACCGACTTCAGGCCCTCGGTCGCATAGACCCTTACCGACATTTCCTCACCCGTGCTCTGTGGGCCTCACGGACTTAAAAATCTTTCGGTCGGGAGGTAAAAAAGAGAAATGATTTATGGAAAGTCTAGGGCGGCGGGATTCTGAACTTGTGGTACAGCGACATGACGATTGAGGTCGATACGGACGCCTTGTAGTGCAACGAAGTCCTCAATTCATCGGCTGTTTCCGGTATCGTCATCCAAGACGACGGCGAAGATTGCGTCTTCAGGTTGACAGTCCAAGTCGATAGCACTGAACCGGCCTCTAGCGCCTCGATAATCACCTCCAGTATGTCCCAGTCAGCCGGGCTCCCTGAGTCGATTAGCCACTCCAAGCGGAAGTCCATAGGTGAGTCAAAGTCGATTGTAACGTCATTTAACACGTCCGTCTTCTCTTCACCTGCGGTCGCCGAGAGCTGTGAAGACCACGAAAGCTCGCCAGTAACTACGTTAGCCCAGTATTTACCGTCGCAGTTAATCGTTAGTTTGGGGTTACCGGCCTCTAAGAGCTTAATCGTTAGAAATGCTGAGAGTATTGCGCCCTTCACAGCCGCAGATTCATCTCCAGTCCCGATTATGTCAAACGCTTCAAGCGTCTTAATCGGTGGATTAGAGACGGACACTTCGTCTGAGGTTGAGGTCAGTGAGACGGTTGCTTCATACGGGTTATCGGCTGAGTCTTTGAAGTATAGGTGGATTTCCAAGCTGGATATGCCCTGAATAGACGTAGTATTCAGTATTAACTGCAACGTATCCGCACCGTACTGTGAAACGTCTACGTTCAGTGGTATGTGAGACGTTCTGGTCTCTTCGCCCTCGAATATACCCATTCCAATCTTCCACGTGGCCTCCGACATGGGGTCACCCGCCTGCTAGGAGCCAGAGGCAAAAAATAAATTTGTTTCGGCGGGAGCGATTACGCGTACTTTACTGCTATCCAGTCCACTTCTACGTCTGTCGTCACGCCATCAACGTCATTCCACTCGCGGCAAAGAGCTAGGTATCTTGGCGCTAAACTCTCTGATTCACTCATGTTTACTTGCGCTATCACGTTCTTATTCTTGTCATATACTTTCACTACCTTGCTCTCATAGTCCCACACCACAACGAGCCAGTCGTTGGGATTATCAAACGTCGCACTATTCTCCTCGTAACCCTCATCGTATAGTATTAACTTTGTTACGTCTTGGTAGGCGACATTTAGGCCAACATTCCATTCGTAACTGCCATCATCCATGCTTACATAGGAGATTTCATACATGCATTGAGCGCTACTAACGCTGACCTTTAGGCACACCGCCGCCTTCTTCAGTACGGTGTTTAATACCTCTCTCTCAGCAATCCCGTAATCTCCAGATGGTGGGCTGAATACAATCCTGTCATTTTCAACGCTTGCGTTCTTAATCTCCTTGTTTGCAAAGTCGTTTAGCTCGTCTTCAGTCCTAAACTCCCAAATCTTATCCCAGCCGCCAGTTGGAGCCCACGTTGGGTCATTCGGGTCTAATCCTGAGGCGTTAGTGGGCGCGGCTGTCACCTCAACCGTCACCGAACCAGTTATTACGTTCTCATAACCCTCGAATGAGGCCCACGTTACCTCGACCGTCACGCTCCCAGTTATCACGCTTTCTTCGCCGTAGAAGCTCTGAGTTACCGGAGTTACCTCGGCCGTCACTGAGCCGCTAATTACGCTCTCGTAGCCCTCAAACGTGTAAACTGGGGCCGTTACCTCGACGTTAACGTCGCCCTCAATTAACTTTTCTCCTCCGCTAAACGTCCTCTCGTATACCGGCTCTAGCAGAGCTATCCAGTCCGTGTAAGCCCACACGTCCGTCAGCGGGTACGCCCCACTGTAGTGAGCGTATATGCCAATTTCGTAGTGGTACTTGTAATCTTCACTGTAACCGTTGCCCATAGCCATGTCCACGATTAAGTCCTTGTTTTTGTCGTATACCTTGACTCTGCCAGCGTCTAGGTCAAATACTGCCACGTACCAGTCGTCGAACGGCCCTATTTCGTGGGCCTCTCCCGTCACGTCGTCCACTACGTAGAAGTTCGTATTGGCGCCATAATATATTCGTATCCTGTGCCAAGTGTGGCCGATGGTTGCCTCAAACCAGACGCAATCCTTCTGCTCCGGCAGGTACTTATATCTGCCACGTATAGTTAAGGCTATCTTCTTCGGAGCGGTGTTAATGCTCCTAATTACTGCGCTCGGGCCGCTCTCAACGCCCTTCACCTTCAGTATTGACGCCGCAACCGTGGCCTCCGCATCCACCTCATTAAACGCCTCATTAACTTCCTCGGGTTTGTCGAAGTGATACACGCTAGTCCAGCCCTCTTCCGGCAGCCACAGCGGGTCGTACGGGTCTAGCCCTGACGGCGGCACCTCTGTTACGTCGGCCGTAACCGCTCCGTTTAGCACGGTCTCTTCACCGTAGTAGCTCCAAGTCCCGGTCACTGATATGGTGACGTTTCCATTAATTACGCCCTCATAGGCACGGTACCTGTCCGAGACGTTCACCGCAGTGACGGTGCCGCTAATCAGCAGTTCTTCGCCGTAAAACTCGGTCGACGTCACCGCAACGTTCACAGTTCCATTAATGACCATCTCCTCAGCGTAGAACGAATACTCGGGAGTCGGCGGCACGTATATGAACTCAGTTGACAGCCTAGTCGGCTCGCGTATATTTCTGTACGCCCTGACGCCAGCCAAAGCCTCGGTTACTTTGTCTAACATGACCTCAAGCCAAGCGTTGAACGCATTAACGCCCGCATTTATTGGCTTAGTTAACTGCGCCGCTATCTCTTCATAGATTAGCGGCAACTCGGAAAGCACCTGATTGACGTATGAATCGACCTCTTCTCTCGCCTTGCTTATGAACGTCTCAATCTCCGAGATGTAGGAGTCGTATGCCTCCTTAGAGCCGAGTGCCTCTAGGTGTATAACTCTCGACTCGATAGCCAGCGTTTCCTCGTCAATCATTCCAGCGTCATACTGCCTGCGCAGGCCCTCTAGCGAGTCCAAGAACTCGTTTACTCTGGCTAAGTGCTGGTTCACTATCCGCTCTGTGACGCTATACGCCCTCTCTATCGCGTCCTCCACAAACTCAACCGTTCTGCTGAAGCGAGCCCTAGCCTCCGCTAGTAATAATCTGTGGAACGTCAGGGTGTAGTCGTTCCACTCCCTGATTATGTCCAGAATCTGGTTGTACGTATCTCTGGCCTTCTCGTCTAGCTGTAGATGTAACCCGCGCAGAATGTCGAACGTCAGCGTCGGGTAGTTGAAGCCGGTCATGGCCCATATTAGCGACAGCGTCTTTGCATCGACCGACTCAACCTCTTGCGCTATGTCCCTAGCGTAGTCGGTTGGTGGGGGTGAAGCTCCCCTGTATACGTTCAGCATGGTCTGAAATGCCCCACCTACGGACGTCTGTATGGCGTTAGTGAAGCCCTCCTGTATCATCTCTAACAGTAATTCGTCTACTAGTTCGGGCTCGATAATTACGGATAAGGCGACCGTCCACTCGACCATGTACCAGAATATGTCTAAAATCCCTTTGGCCGATAGGCCCGCGTTTTCGTCCTGCTCCGCCTTGGCAAATAAGTCCAGTATCTGCGCTATAAAGTGCCTGCCCGTTAGCGCCTCAAACAGCTTCCACTCACCCAAGCGTATCAACGCGCTCAGCGATTCTCCAATCGTCCTGAGCGCTTCCTCCGCTACCCAGTTAGCAACCTTTCCGATTGCCACCGGAACGGCAGGCAAGCCTGGCACTATCTCACCCCTACACTGTTATTAATCGGCTACCAGCCCTACGTACGCCGAATATTCGGTTCTGGAAGTGCACGGCTTCCCACACGCCTAAGTCCTCAGGTATGCGTATGATTCTGCGCAGAACTACCACGTCACATAGGTGCGAGCCCGGGTGAGGCTCACACGTAGTTTCGATTAATATCGCGTATGGTTGCTGGGTTTCGTCGTCAAATATCGCAACCGCGTCCAGAAACACTCTCACTTTAATCGTGAACTCTTGGCCGTCCGACTTTCTATGTAACACCCGCCTCAATGGCATCGACTGCCCCTTGACCTTGACAATCATGGCGAATCGGTTATCGACGTAGATAGGCGTCGGGTTGTAGACCTCAAACTCTCCAACTTCGGGCTCTAATGCGTCCATGTAGTAGTAGTCGTATGCGTAGTTTTCAAAGTCCGGTATCTCTGAGAACGTGCCGCTCGGCGCTCGTATAATCGCCCACACTTTGTGCATGGCCTCGGTTATCTTCTCCTGCAACTGCCAGTCCTTCAGCGGCTCATATACCATCATCGGCACGGACGGTAGCGTCATCACCGGGCCAACCGGCTCTTCTTTCGGATATGTGCTGGTTCTGCCCACGTATGACAATTTAACGGACGCGCTACCGAAGCCCTGAATCGATTTATTGTAGATTATACCGACCAAATAGTAGCGCTGTATGGCCTCCTTAACCGTGAAGTCAATCGGTATATTTCTGACGTATTGTAGGTACCGTTGCAGAGTTGCCCTATATTCAGACGCTAAGGCACGTAAACGTCCAAGAATCAGCTTCTCCAGTAGCTCTCTCCGGTACTGCTCTAGAAACGCTTTACATTCCTCATACTCCGAGGGGTAGCCCACGGCCCCCACCTCACGGCCTGAATTTTAAAAAGGCGGCTACTTAAGCCTTGCGGCTCAAAATTTCAAAAAAGAGGAGAGGTAAAAAAGTAAGTGAGTTCCCGATTGCGGCCCGATTACGGACTTTAGGCGGTCGTCTGGACTAAGGCGTGCCACTTGAATGCGTCGATACTGGAGTCGTATATCAGCTCAAGGTCGGCGGTGTAGCCGCTCTCGACGAAGGCGGCCAGTATCTCGTCGAACTCACTGTTAAGCGAGTTAATTATCGAATCGCGGAGCGATTCAAGCTCAGCCTCGTGGGCAAACATGGCCATGACTCCACCGTATACTCCCTTAGCGATTAACATGGGCCTGACGTAGCTCCTGTACGCTGGCTTAATGTACGCCCCGACCTCTCCGGTGAAGCTGTCGTTTGCGGTGAGGTACCTGAGCGGCCTCGGGTCTCCGCATAACAGCAGAACGGCCTTTGCTAACGGCCCCCAGAACATGCCGGGCTTGTGCCCGACGTGGGCAATCGTGTACCTTGCCAGCTCATACTTGTCCTTCTTGGCGGTCACGTTGGCCTCGAACGTCCCTCCCTCAGCGAAGGCAGCGTCGATGCCGGACTTCCAAGCCGGATACGCCCTAGCGAGCTTGACCCTCTGCTTCATCTTTATGACGTTCGGGTCTTTCTTTGTATAGGCGGGGTTCACGAAGTTCTCATAGGCGTCGGAGCTGGCGTCGGCGATTCTGGCCTTGAACGCCTCGTCATTCGGAATCTTAGTCGTTAGGGCCGCGTATATCCTAGCACGCTCGGCCTTTAGCGTGGCCTCCCACTCCGCTAGCACCTCGTCTGGCACCGTATCGGGCAGTACGACGATTCCCACGTACTCCATCACGGCGGACATGGCCTCACCCGGTTGCACTCAGTGCCGACAGTTAGATTTAAATCTTTCCGCGCCCCAGACGTAATACGCGGCGGGGTGAGACTCGTGCCCCCGGCCCTAGAACTCGTTTACAGGGCGATTGAGAGGATACGGGAGAGAGTGGTTGAGGAGAGGACTCCAGTGAACGGTGGAGTAAAGTTGCCGATACACCAAGAGGCTAAGCGCTTAACGTATTATTTGTTCAGGAAGCGGTCAATAGTGCCCGGGTGTAGAGAGGCGATTAAGGAATTAGTTAGTGACCCGTATGTTGGCATTACGGCCCAGCAACCGCTAGTCCAGTGCCTGTTTTACGTGTTCAGGTACGGTTACGACGACAAATTAGTCAAGCGGTTCTGCCAGCTAATCGACAAAATACTGGAGGTGGGAGCATAGCTAGGCGCAAGCACAGAGTAGACGAGAATATAACCACGAGGCGGAGGTATGACCTACGTAAGGAGGGCAGAAAGAGGAGAAAGAGTAAAATTAGGCGGTTTGTAGAGGAAACGCTTGAGAGGGCTAGGTGGGCTAGGTCTACGTCTGCCCGCTATTGGGCTAAACGCGTGGAAATATGGACGATTAAGAAGTTATGGAACCTACTACCGGACGAATACAAGGCGGAGGCCGCTAAACTATTATTAAAAGACGTAGAAGAGGCCGAAAATATATGGGAGTGGCTGGAGCTACTGTTTCTCAGGGCCTTTGAGCGCGGATATTTCCGCTACCGGATAGTCACAGCGATTGAGAGGGAGGTCGCTTGGAAGATATTTACAACGTTCTATGAAGCACCGGCTGTTAAAGTGATTGTTTACACCAACGCCTACTCGGACGTAATTAGAGACCGCTACTTCTGGGAGAACTTCAGAGATTACGCGGAGTTTGCGACGTATAACGTCTTGGATATGGTCATTTCAAAGATAACGGAGTGTCCAACCGAGAACGTGCCCGACCCTTGGCAGATGCTGTTTCTGGAGTATTACGTGCCATTCTTTAAACGGAAGGTGTGCCGCTCTGGGATGTTAGCCTTGAAGATTACGCCGCTAACGATTAGATTCGTTAGGCACAGAAACGGCTCCATGTACGTGTCACGTTACGTGCCAGTATTCGTGTTGAGGGCTGACGCTTGGCTGACCAGAACTGCACCAATAGACCGACACTTCAAAGTTTTAGGTTGGCGTAAAGAGGTAACCGAGTGGATATCAACGAGAGTATTTGCTGGCAGGGGCATAATCGACTTTGACACCGAGATTACCACCGCTAGAGACTTCTTGCGCAGAGATTACCGCATAAGGCGCATACGCGACGTGATATTTAGGCCATACACGGTTGTGCACGACTTTTGCAGGGCAATCGGGAAGCCTGAGGCGTTTATTGACGTAGACCACTGCTCACTATACGCGATACCCGACAGGGAGCCGGTAACGTCCAGACTATATAGGCGCTACGCCAGAGCGGATGAATTGATACGCTACACCACCTTAGCAAAGGGTTACGCTAAGCGGAGGCGTTACTGGTAGCAACCGGAGAGGTCACTATATATCATGGTAGACTTTTTCTCTTTTTCGGAAAAAGAGAATTCCGTGATGACCGAAAGGTTTATAAGGGGGCGTCCTGTATTACGTAATACGGGGTGGGCGAGTGGTGAACGTAGGACAGTTGGAGCGTATCCTGAAATCGCTAACGAAGAACCACGACGTTCAGCGACTAATCGACGACTTCCGTTTCGAGAACCCCGACGTATTGCTGGGCCTAGACCCGCACCGACGGTTACTTGAACTGGCACTATATCGCAGGGTATACGAGATTGCACAGATGCGCGACGACATAACGAATTACTACGCCGACGGCTACGTCCAGTTCAGCATTAACGACCTCTGTGAGGACGTGGTAACCATGTTAAAGGTCTATTGTAGAGACCGCATAGGGGGTGGTAGGCGGTGAAAAACGGGGAGCTACCGGTTGAGAAAAAGGCGATTATCAGCATGTATACTAACCAACTGCGCCTAGGGATACGCAGGTTTAAGGAGAAGCACCCGAGGATTTATAACGCTCACGCTGACGTATTTGAGTTCATAAAGTGGAAAGCCCACGAGATTGCAGAGGAAGCGTATGAGTACTTTAACGGCCACTTCTTGAGGGCCACGTTTCCAGTAATCGTCTTCACCAACCGCAGAGCAAGGTGGCACCGCTCAGAGATTGCTGTGGTGCTACGCAGAGACGGTGAAGTGATAGTAACGAGAGGTTACAAGCTCGACGAGTGGTGGACTACCGAGTCTAAGACGGTTAAAAAGCACCTGAAGGAGGTGGTTCACATATGGTGAGCAGAAAAACTGAGTTAATAGGACTTACGGGGGGGATGTGACTTGCCGAACCAGTACGTAATTGTCCCAACTAAGGACGGATATGAGGTCTACGTGATATCCACGGTTGGGGCTGTTAAGCGTCACAAGGTGTGTTTGACGCTAACCGAGGCCATTAATGAGCTGAAGAAGGCAATCGAGGAGGAGGTGAAGACGGTTGCCTATGAGTGCATTTGAAAGAGAGCCAACTGAGGAAGTGGAGGACTATATTAGAACGGTTGAGGAGAACAAGAAGGCAGTGAACCGAGCCAAGGAATTAACGAATGAGTTAGTAAAAGTGATAAACGGGGTCAAGAACTACGACTTAAAGCTCGGCCTCTTTGCCTCAGTGGTAACGTGGCTAATTAACGAGAGTGACTTAGACCTGTTTGAAGCATACGGTGCCATCATGTACGCACTATTCAGGCACATGTTAGATGCACATCTGGGTGCCAGCACCATGTATCTGGCGTATATAACGGAAAGAAGGGTGATGGGGAGTTGACGATTCGGCTGAAGAGTGCAAAGGTCGAGGACTTAATCGGTGCAACGATAGTGAAGGTGACCGTTTACCACGACGCGCTAGAGATAGTGGCTGTTAAGGGCAACAAACGGTACTTTTTAGGTGCCTACATAGACGAAATGATGGAGTCCGGCGACACGTACTTGGACGTATTTGTTGGAGAAAAAACGGGTAATTTTTCCCCCGATACCCCCGTCCCTAGCGGATGGGGGCGGGGGAAAACCGTAACGGAGGTGAGGGTATGGGGAGAAGTAGGAAATCGGTGGTGATATCCGTTAGGGTGCCAATTGAGGTGAAGGAGGAATTGAGTAAGAGGGGGCCTATCAGTGACATAGTGCGCGACGCCATACTAGCGTACCTGCGTTACGAGCGACTGATACAGCTACTGAAGAAGGCAAACGGAGGTGAAAGCCCGTGAATGAGGAGTTACTAGCTATACGTCTGCTGGGTAGGCCGATACGGTTAATGTCTGTGAAGGGCCAGAAGCGTGTAGCCATGCTACGCCTAGAAGTGACTCCCTTTGCTAATGAGCGCTATTCACAGAGCGATAGTATGCGCACTCTTGGCTGTGAGATGACGCTAGTAATCTTTGACCCAAAGGCGTTTGGCAGGGCTTGTAAGAAGGGAACGGTTGAGGTTCAGGGAGAGAAGAGGACTGTATACGCTTACAGGATACGCAACCTAACTCCGAGACAGCTCAGGCGCTTAGCTTGGAGAATGTTGGAGTACGCTGAGCTGTTAGAGATTGCATCGCTCTCAGGAATCGATTTGAGGAAGTTGCGCAAGATATGGAGGGAGATAAGGTCTGGCAAACGCAGGCCTAAGAAGGCGAGTGAAGGGGAGGAAGAGGGGGAGCTACCGTTTGAGTTTGCGACGTTTGAAGAGGGAGAGGAGGAGGTGGCCGAATCTGAGCACACCGGAGGAAGTCCTATCGAGAGAGATTGAGAAACTCAATCAGCACATGCTTGAGATTAAAGCGGTTAACTGCGACGTTCCAGTGGAGGTACTGATTGCATTCCCCAAAGCATTAAATGACTCAAACGCTAGAGAGCAGATACGTAAAATGTGGTTGTGCGGAAATAACAGAGAATATGCCCAGCTAGCGTTCCTGAAGTCCCGCAATAACGAGATGATTTTTAGGCCTGTATCACTGAAGGTCGATTACGTCAAAGGCGTTCTTTACCTCAGAACTCCCTCACGAATGCGGCTAATACTGCCAGCAATACGGCTGAAGGACATAGCTGAGGACATCGAGGACATATTGTCCGCTTTATCTGACTACGTCTATGTCCAAGCCGTTAGGAGGCGCAAGTCGATATTCATCCACAAGATTAAGCCGTTACATGGCGTAACTAACGTAGAGAAGGCCAGAGAGATACTGGAAACGGTTGATTTGACGCCGCTAGAGATACTAACGATTGGAATGGGCTATAGGTGGTCAAAGCACGTAATGCGCCTAATGCTCCCCAGATTCTTTGCGTGGTTTAGAGGCTTTGATGGGAGGCCGATGCACGTAATCCAGTTCACTCAGCCCAATTCAGGGAAGACTACGTTTGGATTGCGCTCAGAGACCCTCTTTAACTTCGAATATTTGAACGAGGTGCCAACGAAAGCTAGGCTAATCATGGACTCAAGGAGCGGTGAACTTGGAATCGTTTACCTCAGAGACGGAATCGTGTTTGACGAGTTTGACAAGTGGCACATATCGATTGTTAGAGTTTCGCAGGTATACGAGAACCTATTAACGGGGATGGAGCAAGGAAAGTGGGTAAGGGGAACCACTAAAGCGGTGGCAGAAGCTCCGGATGTACGTAGATGGTTACCGATACTATTCATGGGCAATTTGGGAGAAATGGCCGAATTCAGACAGCTACGTTTGGACTTTGTATCGACGTTCAGCTCCATGCTGAATGTGGACGTTTCACCGCTATGTGACAGAGTTTCACTGATAGACGTTTGCACCCAAGAGATACCCGTCACGGAATACGTCACAAACAAGGTGCTACCGGACTCAGTGATACGTGGGATAGTCAAGGTCGTTCAAGAGAACGTCAAGGAGTGCGACGAAAGTTCACTGAAAGGCAGGGCGAGAAGGCACTCAAACGTAATCTTGGCCGCGCTGAGAGCCCTAGGCTTTGACCCAAATCCGGAGGACATAGACACGCTAGTTGCCGGAAACGACACACTAGACACGCTATTCAGGCACATCTTCAAGACCAAAACCAAGGGGGTGAACGTCTAGATGAACCCGTCAGAGGTTAGGCGGCTAATTGAAGGGGCGCTATACAGGGCATACGAGGACACTAACCGCTTCAGTAATTTGCCACCGAATGAAATACACGTAACCGAGGTCACCTATTGTTTACGTAAGGCCTACTATGCACGCATGTCTCAGTCAAGGCCACCGATTGACAAGGTAACGATTCTCCAACTTGGTAGAGCATTACACGAACTGATACAGAAATACATACGTAACCACGAAATCCACAGCGAGCTTGAGGTCACGTATCCGTTCAGAGAGATAACGTTGCATGGAACAATTGATTTGTTAATTGACGAGACGATAATCGAGTTAAAAACCGTGTCTAAGAAGCCGCAAAATATATATCCGCACCACTATGCCCAAGTAAACGCTTACTACCACATGCTGAAAGACGCAGGATATGACGTTTCAGAGCCAGTCTATGTCGTTTACATAAACAAGCGGACGGGTGAAGTCAAGATATTCTCCGCTATACCAGCACAAAACGATTTTATGGTGACGTTAATGCGGGCCTACCAGCTCTACAATTGCCTGCTACAGAGGCGTTTACCGGCGCCGGAGCCGTCTCATTTGTGTGAATATTGCGAGTTTAGAATGGAATGTTCACTGAACGGTGAGTCAAAGTGACGTTAATAGTTGAAGTGAAATTCAGACGTAAGGGCAGAACAATACGCTTTGAAGGTGAGGGAACGATTGTAGCAATACGGACAGCCTTATTTG